>ENA-ORUW01000225-ORUW01000225.1-human-gut-metagenome-genome-assembly--contig:-NODE-225-length-66009-cov-86.853489_pt1 | contig 66009 bp, 34 predicted proteins | sample MGYA00242088_ERZ509227 | MGnify/ENA primary metagenome ERZ509227 (study PRJEB26280, sample SAMEA2338816) | human gut metagenome | biome: human gut; feature: human-associated habitat; material: faeces... | reverse complement strand
AGCAACTATTTCGGGTTGCTCGGAAATAAAAGTCTAACTTTTTGGGGTCACATCACTTGCTGTATGGGCTCTTTGTGCCGGGATGATGCCCGGTGTCATGGCTGCCGATACGGATACAATTTGGAAATTTGGTGTAAGTGTAGGCCCTGATGTAAAAACCGAACATGAAGGAACTGCAACGGGTTCGACTACAGAAATTGAACCCGGTGATACGGTTGTTCTACAGGCTGGACGAGGTATTAAATTAACTAAAAGTTCAACTGGAAAGGCTGTACAGATTGGGCTTAAGTTTATTGATATGCAGCCGGGTGGATGGCCTTATAACGATGCTAATGCCACCGGCTCAGCGTCGCTGGCTATCGGTCAAAATAGTGTGGTAGATGCCCAACAGGGGGTGGCCGTGGGCTGGAAATCTCATTCCGGTGAGTTTGGATTTGCCGGCGGCAGTGAATCTGATGCTGGTTTGAGTTCCGTTGCTATTGGCTATAATGCTAAAGCTGCTTTGGAAGGCTCCGTTGCTATCGGTACCGGTGTACGAAGCGATCCAAGTAAATCAGACAGTGACTATAAAAAGGTCGATAGTACCTTCTCTGTTGCCATTGGGGATAAAGCTTATGTTGAGAAGGATTCTACTGGTTCCAACGTTATCGGGAATCAGGCTTATGTAACTGCGTCGGGATATGCAACTGTACTCGGGACATCAGCTTATGTTAAGAGCGCAGCAAATGGCACTGCACTCGGTTATAAAGCTAATGTTACTGCTGCTGATGGTGTAGCTATAGGGGCCTTTTCCGTAGCAAAAACAAAAGCCGGAACCCCCGGATATGATCCGGAAGGGAAGGACAGAAGCTCAGATACATACGGTTTTTGGAAGTCAGGCCTTGGGGCTGTATCTGTCGGTGACAAGGGCAAGACTCGTCAGATTACACAGGTAGCGGCCGGCACGTACAACATGGATGCCGTTAACGTAGCCCAGCTCAGAGCGTTAAATACGAAATTGACTGCCGATATAAAAGCAGCATCCTTGGCAGCCGGTGATAATATTACTATCGCTAAAGATGGAGATACGAATAAAATTAGTTTAAAAGATACGATTACTTTGGGGGCGGATAATGGCCTTGTCATCGGAAATCAGGAATTTACCGTAAAGGATGCCGACGGCAACGACAAGGTTGATGAAAACGGAGATGTCGTTAAACAAAGCGGTAATTATATTACGGGGTTAAGCAATACTAAGTGGGATCCCCATAATATCGTCGAAGATCGTGCCGCTACGGAAGGACAATTAAAAGATATTATCGGCACTGAAATCGGTAAAATCAATGACAGCATTAAAAATACGAAACAGACCTTTGTCGGTGACAGTGGAACTAAGGTTGAAATCGGGACAACGGAAACCTTAAGTCTTATCGGCGGTGCCGATACAAATGCCTTGACGGATAAAAATATCGGTATCGTTAATAATGGCAAAGGCTTTAAAGTTCAATTGTCGTCTAAACTTTCCAACCTCGACAGTGTATCTACTAAGACCTTAACAGCCAGTGACAGCATTACCGTAGGCTCTGGTGATGCGACTACGGTCATCAGCGGGAATACGGTTACGACCGGTTCTGTTACGACGGGCGATACGACGATCAGTAGTGACGGCCTGACGATTACCGACGGCCCGTCCGTCACGAAAGACGGTATCGACGCCGGTGGTAAAGCTATTCACAACATCGGTGAAGCGACAGAAGGTACCGATGCCATCAATAAGGGGACTTTTGACACCACGATTAACAATATCGGGTCGGGTATGAATCAACTGGGCAATCAGATTAACAAGCTCGATAATCGCGTCGATCGTGTCGGTGCCGGTGCAGCAGCTCTGGCAGCCTTACATCCCTTAGATTTCGATCCGACGTCACGCTGGGAATTCTCTGCCGGTATCGGTAATTACCGCGGTGCCAATGCCGTTGCCGTCGGTGCCTTTTATCGCCCGAACTACAACACCATGGTCAGCATCGGGTCGTCTTACGGCGGCGGTGAAAACATGGTAAATGCCGGCGTAACTTGGAGATTTGGGGAAGGTGGAACGGGAAATTACCCGTCGAAAGGCGCTATGGCTCAGGAAATTGACAACTTGCGGTCGGTTGTAGACGAACAGAACAGCAAACTGGCGTCACAGAACGACAAGATCGAGGCTCAGAACAGCAAGATTGAAGCTCAGAGTCAGCAGCTCGAAGAACAGAATAAGAAGATTGAACAATTGATGCAGGCTATTGCCGAGTTGAAGAGATAAGGCAGTCGTATCAATTCTGACAATAAGTAACGATAGCTGGGGTTCCTCTTATCGGAGAGGGGCCTCAGTTTTTTTATTTCTGAAAATGTTATATATTACTAAAAAATATATTGAAACTGAAATAAACAGAGAATTGCTGATTTAATATAGACATAATATGTGTAATTTGTTGACAAGTATATAGATACTATATAAAATAAACAACAAATAAACGTTATTAAAATTTTATAATTTTGGTAAAGTGGGGCTTATTAGGCCGAGAATTAAGGAGGCTTGGTAATCGATATAGACAGCACGGAGCTGTTTGGGGGAAATAACTTCTAAATTTTATCATTTCTTTTATATTTTTTTCAATTAAGGAATATGGGAGGAATCGGCATGAATCGAATTTATAAAGTTATTTGGAGCAAAGTGCGGCATTGCTATGTCGTCGTATCTGAATTGGTAGGAACGGATCGGAAATCGGTAACGACTCGCTCGCGGGTTAATAAAAAAATGGCAGCGTCTCTTGCCGTGATGGCCCTTTGTGCCGGCATGACGTCGGGTGTTATAGCTGCCGATACGGCAACGGGGACTGGATCCGGTGTTGCATACGGTACGGGATCTGAGGCAACGAAGGCTACAAATACGGCAGTTGGATCAGGGGCTAAAGCTACAGGTTTGCTGGATGCAGTTGCTGTTGGTAATAAGGCGAATGCATCCGGTATGAGCGGTACAGCTATTGGCAGCAGTGCGGAAGTAACCGGTTCTTCCGGGACAGCTCTTGGTACTAAAGCTCAGGCGGCCGGTTCAGCTGTAGCTGTGGGTGTTAGTGCTCAGGCAACTGTGGTTTCTAGTATAGCTGTCGGAAATCTGGCACAAGCAACTGGGAATACTAGTATGGCCATCGGAAAGGAGGCCGTGGCTTCGACCAGTAATAGCATAGCTATTGGAAGTAAGGCGAATGCCTCCAATTCCAATAGCATCGCCATTGGTCTGTCAACGATAGCGTCCGGCAGCTCCGCTGTTTCTATAGGGTATAAGACTGAAGCTACCGGTGGTTCTTCAGCTGTTTTTGGTTATGAATCTAAGGCAACTAATAGTGAAGCAACCGCGATAGGCTATAAGTCTACGACGGCATCTCGAGAATCACTTAGTATGGGACGTGGATCTGAAATTGGTACAAATGCTGACCGTGCGTTAGCTGTGGGCTACAAAGCGTTCATCGGTGATGAAACTACGCCGAGTACAGCCGTTCATGATAATGGCGTAGCTGTAAGCGGTACATCAAAAGATACGGCACAGAACTATACTAGACTTAAAGACACCATTGCCATCGGTTCAGAGGCGAAAGCTTACGGCTATCAGGATATCGCTTTGGGTGCCGGTGCGAATGCTTTTAATAATCAAACAGTGGCAATCGGGCGAAGTGCAGAAGCGCGTGGCGATTACTCGTCTGTACTCGGTTATAAAGCTGCAGCAGATGGGAAAGGTGCGACTGCTTTGGGCTTTGGCGCTCGTGCCTATGGTGTAGGCTCGGTAGCTATCGGTAAAGAAGCAATCACTAACACGTTGGATGATTCTGCTGCGGTAGAATATAGTGTTGCTATTGGTAATAATGCCCGTACTGCATCCAATTATTCCGTTGCTCTAGGTACACATTCATTGGCTATTATTGAAGATGATGTGGCTACCAAAGCATACTTAACTGATGAAAAGTTTTCAAAAAATAACGGCGTTGTTTCTGTCGGTAATAAAGCCTACACTCTAGGTAACTATGACTTTGAGGAAAACCGTCGTCGTATTACCAATGTAGCCGGTGGTGCCGATGATTATGATGCGGTCAACGTGGCACAGCTTCGCAAAGTGTATGATAAGGCCACTGATAATACGACAAAGATTTCACAATTATCCGGTGGTTGGATGCTGGGCGTAACGACGGCACCGGACGTTAGGCAGGCTTCAGATGCTACTGCTGAAGGGCTATCTCGTGCTATTCAATCAGGTCAAATGGTGAGATTGCAGGCCGGTAGTGGTATCAAGTTAAAGCAAGATGGAACCAATGTAACGATTGGGCTCAAATTTATCGATATGCATACAGGCGGTTATCCAATTAACGATGCTAAAGCGAGTGGTGGCGCTGCGCTGGCAGTGGGCCAAAACAGTATAGCTGATGGTAATCAAAGTACAGCTGTCGGTTTTGACACTTATGCCGGTCAGCATTCTTTTGCCGGTGGGAATCAGGCTGAAGCAGATATGTACTCGGTTGCTCTCGGTGCCTACGCAAAGGCTAAGAAACAGTATTCTGTTGCTGTCGGTATAGCTAAAGAATTTGATGATGGAAGCGGAACCAAAACACGCAAAAAGGTTGACAGTGATTATGGCATGGCCCTAGGTACCTATTCCTATGTAGGTGAAGATTCTAATGAATCTAATGCTATCGGTTTTGATACGGCAATCACTAATTCGGTAAATTCAGCCGCAGTCGGCAGTCGAGCTAATATAGCTAATTCGAAGGAAGCTAATGCATTTGGTTACTTGGCAAAAGTAACCGATTCAGAATATGGCAGCGCATTTGGTAGCCATGCGACAGTGACTAATGCTAACAATGCAGTGGCCCTTGGTGTATCTTCTAAAGTAGAGGGTGTCGATAGTGGCGTTGCATTAGGGGCATTCTCTGTGGCTGATAAAAATGCAAGAATCTTTGGCTATGATCCGTCGACAGGGACGACGTTTGTAATGACTCCTGAGATGCAGTCTGCCCTTACTGCATGGCAGGAAGCTTCAAAGGCATCTGTAGCCGATCCGGATAATGCAGATAAACTTAAAGCGGCTGAAGATGCGGCGAAAACGTATCGGACCCTTGTCGGTGCCTGGGAATCTCAATTAGGTGCTGTTTCCGTAGGGGATAGTTCCAAGGGCGTAACGCGTCAGATTACGAATGTAGCCGCCGGTACTTTGGATACGGATGCTGTTAACGTTGCTCAGTTGAAAGCAGTTAATACTAAGGTTGATGCTAATAAGATTAGTTTCTTCAGCGTAAATCCGGAAGGCTTTGTTGTAAACAGTAATGAAGACAATAAAGGCGCTACCGGGGCTCATGCCATGGCAATCGGTATTGATGCTTCCGCTACAGGGATTTTTAGCACGGCAGTTGGTAAAGGAGCTTTGGCAGATGCCGGAGATGCTATCGCTTTGGGTACTGATAGTAAATCGACGGGGAATATGGCTACCGCCATAGGGGAACGTTCTGAAGCAACTGCTTCAAGTGCCGTAGCACTCGGTTCAGCGGCTAAAGCCACTCAGAATTATGCTATTGCTATAGGCGGATCTGCTAAAGCAGAAAATTATCGAACCATTGCGATGGGGCCGTATGCTAAGGCTTTGGAAGAGAATAGCATTGCTATTGGTTATTTTGCAACAGTGTCAGAGGATGCCTATGATGGGGTTGCTATTGGGCGCAGTGCCAATGTTTCGGCGGAAAATGGACTTGCTCTTGGGCGAAATGCTTCCGCTACAATGGTAAACGGAATCGCTTTAGGCTCGTATTCCGTTACAGATCGTGATGGAAATTATCTTGGCTATGATCCGACTGTCGGTGGAGATGCTATTTTTACAACAGAAATGGAAAGTGCACTGAATGCAGTAAATGCAGCACTCGACAATTATTATCAAAATCAGACAGATGAAAATCTTCAAGCATATCAAGATGCCTTTAAAAAGTATCGTTTGCTGGTGGCTCCTTGGGTATCCGGCGCAAGTGCAGTATCTATTGGTAATAAGGAAGAAGGTCTTACTCGTCAGATTACCAATGTGGCAGCCGGATCGACTGATACGGATGCGGTCAACGTGGCGCAGCTCAAAGCCTTAGATGCTAAGGTGACGAAGGCAGCAGCTGATAGTGCCTTAACAGCCGGTAAGAATATTGAAATTAAAACTACAACTGATGATACGACTGGTGTTAAAACTAATACCATCAATTTAAAAGATAAGATTACCTTAGGCGATACCAATGATGCGGCTAAGCAGGTAACCATTGATGGAAATGCTGCAACTGTTACAGCAGGAACAGGAGATAACAAGGTCGTCGTTGATGGTTCTAATGGACAAGTTGTAATCGGCGATGCAAATGCTGGTGGGGTTGTCATTGGCAACCAGGACAATGGCAAAGGTGAAATCGGTGATTACATCACAGGTCTCGACAATACGACTTGGAATCCTGAAAAGAATGGTATCGTTAAAGACCGTGCCGCTACCGAAGGGCAGTTGAGTGACATCGTAGGTACAATCGGCGAGATTAGTGAAGGTATTGAAAATGCTACGAGAACGATTACCGGTGACGGTGACGCAAAAGTCGTACTCGGTAAAGACGATGCTTTAAGTCTTACCGGCGGCGCCGATACAAGTGCATTAACTGAAAAGAACATCGGTGTTGTAAATAATGGCGATAAAGGTTTCAGTGTTAAGTTATCGTCTAAACTTACCGGTCTCGACAGTGTCAGCACGAAGACCTTAACGGCCAGCGACAGCATTACCGTCGGCTCTGGTGATACGACGACCGTCATCAGTGGTAATACGGTTACGACCGGTTCCGTAACGACGGGTAACACGACCGTCAGCAATGATGGATTAGTGATTAAAGATGGCCCGTCTGTCACTGCCGATGGCATTGATGCCGGCGGCAAAACTATTTCCAATATTGGGGAAGCTAAGAATCCGACGGATGCTATTAATAAGAGCACCTTTGACACTACGGTGAACAATATCGGTTCCGGCATGAACCAACTCGGCAATCAGATCAACAAACTCGACAACCGCGTCGATCGTGTCGGAGCCGGGGCGGCGGCCTTGGCAGCTCTCCACCCCTTAGAATACGATCCTGCTACGCGTTGGGAAGTTTCGGCAGGCATCGGTAACTATCGCGGCGCAAACGCCGTAGCCGTCGGTGCCTTCTACCGTCCGAACTACGATACGATGATTAGCATAGGTTCATCTTATGGCGGCGGTGAAAACATGGTTAATGCCGGTGTAACCTGGCGGATTGGCGAAGGCACGACCAAGGCTTACCCGTCGAAAGATGCTATGGCCCAGGAAATTGACAGCTTGAGATCCGTCGTCGATCAACAAAATGATAAACTGGCCGCACAGAACGACGAACTGGCAGCTCAGAACAACAAGATTGCGTCGCAGAGCGAACAGTTATCTGCTCAAAGTAACGAGATTAAGGCTCAACGTCAACAATTGGAAGAACAGAATAAGAAGATTGAACAACTGATGCAGGCTATTGAAGATTTGAAAAAATAAAATATAGACAACGTGCTACATAAGACTGGGGTCCTTCTCTTTGGAGAGGGGCCTCTGTTTGTGTTTTCTACAGCACTGAAGTTTTCATATCTGAAGAAACTAACAAATGGGGATCAGTAGCTCTAATACGTTATTTCTGTATTTACATATATACATAAATTGTGGTTGAATTATCGAGAATGTTGTGAAATAATGTATATAATAAAAACAAATAGATATGACTAGTTGTGGGTTTATCATGTTGAATTCTGTCTTTGCTAGTGTTTGTCTAATAAAGTAAAGGAGCTTAGTCTTATGAATAATCTGTATATGAGTGTCCTGAATAATCAAAATAAAATGAAACGTAGTGGTAACTGTCCTTTGATGTCGAAAAAAATATGGCCTAGTCGAAAAGTAGTGACGATACTTTCGGCGTTAGCCCTTTGTTCGGGGATAACGAGCGGGGTTTTTGCAGAAGCAACTGAAACGGAGGAGGATACGGGGTACGTCGAAATAACGACTCCTGTAGATTCTACAGATACGGAGGAACCGACCCAACCAGAATTACCTGAGGCTGAAAATACTCCCGGAAAAGGTTATGGAATCAGCTTTGGGACAGGGGCTATTGCTGAGGAACCTGCGAGTATAGCTATTGGCATCGGCAGTACTGTAAAAGGAGCTGGAAATTATGGGATTGCTATTGGTGGTGTAGCTCATGCAAGTGGATCGAGCTCGTTGGCAATAGGAAATAAGAGTAACGCGGAAAGCCAGTATAGTATTTCCATTGGTGAAGATTCACATGCAAAAGAGTATTTGAACATAGCGATAGGATACGGTTCAAATTCTTCTGGTTTATTTAGTACGACCATAGGTGCTGGGGCAGTTTCCGATGGTTATCTGTCTGTGGCTCAAGGGAATATGGCTAGTTCAGGTGGTGAGTGGTCTATGGCAATGGGATCTTTGTCTGAGGCTCCTAATTATGGTTCTGTAGCTTTAGGAACACTGGCTGTTGCTAAAGCGGATAATTCTATGGCATTAGGGACACGGTCTGTTGCAGTTGTCTCGGATGATATATCAACGAAAGCATATTTAACTGACGAAGTTTTTTCAAAAGAAAATGGAATTGTATCTGTCGGAAATACGGAATATGTAGACGGCTTCGATGAAACTATTGCAGAAAATCATCGTCGTATTACCAATGTGGCTGGTGGGGCTGATGATTATGATGCCGTTAATATTGCACAATTGAAGAAATTAGAATCGAATGTTAATATCAGTATCAAGGATATCACTAACAAGATAAATAATATCAACGGATCTACGGGAGAGAGTGATGGTACACGAGATTTTTCCGGCGATGATGGAGCAAGTAACCAAGTAAGTGTCAAGCTTGGCGAAACCATGAACCTTAAGGGTGGGGCTGATGTTACGAACTTATCCGACGGCAATATCGGCGTCGTAACGAATTCCAATAAAGACGGCTTTGATATCAAGTTGTCGAAAGATATTAAGGGCCTCAATTCAGTCACGACGGGCAACACGACGATGAACAATAACGGCCTTACGATTAAAAATGAAGATTCGTCGAAGAACATCACCATTCAGAACAACAACGTCAGCATGGGCGGCAATGTCATTACGAATATTGGCGAAGGCACGAACCCGACGGATGCCATTAACAAAAATCAATTTGACCGCGAAATAAGCCAAATCAATAACGGTATGGGTCAGGTCAATAATCGCATCAGCAACCTCGATAACCGTGTCGACCGTGTCGGTGCCGGTGCGGCAGCTTTGGCGGCCTTACATCCACTGGACTTTGATCCGACGTCCCGTTGGGAAGTTTCAGCCGGTGTCGGTAACTATCGTGGTGCTAATGCCGTAGCCGTCGGTGCCTTCTATCGCCCGAACTACGATACCATGATCAGCCTCGGCTCGTCTTATGGCGGCGGTGAAAATATGATCAATGCCGGCGTAACCTTCCGCATCGGCGAAGGCACGACTAAGGTATATTCATCGCAGGATACCTTGGCACGGGAAGTTGACAGTTTGAGATCCCTTGTCGATGAACAGAATCGTAAACTGGAATCGCAGAGCAAACAACTTACGGCACAGAATAACAAGATTGAGTCGCAGAGTGAACAACTGGCGGCTCAGAACAATAAGCTTGAAGTACAAAACAGCAAGATTGAAGCTCAGAGCCGGCAATTGGAATCCCAGGGCAAGCAGTTGCAAGAACAGAGCCGGCAGATTGCACAATTGATGCAGGCTGTTGCTGAATTAAAAAAATAGAATAATTGAATGTCGTGTAACATCGACGTGGTAACAAAAGGGTCCTCTTTTCAGAGGGCCTTTTTGTGTGGCAAATTTTAGCGTTGAATAGAGACATGTGTAAAGAAAATTTAAATTATAAAAAATATGAAATAGTCAATATCGATTTGTAATAGAAAATTAGTATTTGTTTTATTGACAAAATTTAAAGCAATCTATAAAATTATGACCATAAAAGTCTAGATTGATAATGACTTGTTTTAACTGGAGTACATTTGTCAAATTGAGGTAATGCTGCGGTAAAAACAGGCTGTGGAGGGGATATGCGATAGGGCGGCCTATTTGTTGAATGATGTGTCAAAATAAAGAAATGCCGTTAAAGACTAAAAGAGGTCTTCAGATTTCCGTTGTAATATTGTGTCTGTTTCTTATCGTTGTGTCGTTTAATTATCCATTCTATTGGGGGAAATGAATATGAACAAAATTTACAAAGTCGTTTGGAGCAAAGTAAAGAACTGCTACGTCGTAGTTTCTGAAATCGCCAAGAGCCACAGCAAGCCCGTGTCGAGTGGCTCGCGTCAATACGTTTCGGCAGCAGCCGTCTTAGCTGCTTTTGCCGTGTTGTCTGTTGCGAATATTGCCTCGGTTCAAGCTGTAGACGTTAAATTAGGTGATAATGCAGGGACTAGTAACTATGCTAACCAAGTAGGCAGCATTGCCATTGGTAATAATTCCTATGTTGAAAATATGGCCGGTACGCAGGAAAACCTGTTTTCTTTCGGCCAGACTGATCAGAGCCAGTGGGCAGCCGGCATTGCCATCGGTCAAAATGCCTATGCACGTAGTGGTAGTGTAATGCTTGGTGATCACAAATACATAGGGGCTTTAGGTGATACAACGGTTGAAGGTACAAGCTATAATAATGTAAAGAGTAAAGGGGTAAATATTTATTCTACTACCGTTGGTGCGAATAGCTATAATCAAGGGGCATTCTCTACGGTTAATGGAGCATTCTCTATTATTTCCGGTAGATATAACGGTGGTTTTTTAACTTCAGGTTATGCAGGACAAAACTTTGGTGCTGTTATAAATGGTTCTTTAAATAGTATTGAGTCTGCTACTTCTTCAAGTCGATATTCTGGCATCGCTAATAGCGTTGTAGGTACAGCGAACAGAACATTCAATTCGAATGGCTCCTTAATTTTTGGTGCCGGCAATGAAATTACCAACTCCATTACGTCTATCTCTGCACCGTCAAGCGGTGGTGCATCAGCAAAAGAGCTTCAGACTAATTTGATGACCAGCATTAAGAACTCTCAAAGCGGTGGTGCAACCCTCGCTATCGGCGGCGGCAATACGGCTGACTACACTCAGAAGACTTCCATTATCGGTGTAAACAATACCGTTAAAGGTACGAGCAGCAACATCAGCCAGTACAACTCCGTAACCGGCTTTAACAACACGGCTACCAATGTAGACAACACCATCGTTGTTGGTACGAACAGAACTGTATCTGACTTGGCCAATACCGTTGTTATCGGTACCGCAGATTCCGCTACGGAAACGACCGTTAGTAACGCAGTTGCCATCGGCAGCAATGCTAACGCAACCGTTGACGGAGGTGTCGCTTTAGGTTCCGGTTCTGTAGCCAGCGTAGCCTCTGGGGTTGCCGGCTATGACCCGAACACGAAAGAGGCTTCCACGACTGATTCCGCAACTTGGAAATCTACCTTAGCCGCTGTTTCTGTCGGCGTTCCGACCGATGGCGGCGCAGCTACGGCAACTCGCCAGATTACGGGCGTTGCTGCCGGTATGCAGGATACGGATGCTGTAAACGTCGCCCAGCTCAGAGCATCTAAAGTAACTTTAACACCCGGTGAAAATGTTACCATTGATTCCGTAACAAACGCTGATGGGACTACTTATACCATTAAATCTACCGATACCAATACGACCTTGGCCAGCGGTACCGTTTCCTATACCGATGGTGACGGAACTTTGGTTTTGACCGATTCGGCAGGTAATAACGTTACTGTAAGCGGCCTTAAAAACACTTACGTCACCAGTGCAGCCTTGAGCGGCAATACTTTGACCCTCACCCGTAATGACGGCGGCACGGTTACCGTCGATGGTATCGCATCTTCGGCAGATATTACCTCTTTGACGAATACGGTAAATGCCAATAAAACGCACTTCTACAGCGTTAATTCTACGGATACAACCGCAGGGAACTATAACAATAACGGTGCAACCGGGACGAATGCGTTGGCTGCCGGTATAGCGGCCAGTGCTCAGACAAACAATTCCGTTGCTGTTGGTACCAATGCTCGTGTTCTGGGGAATGGCGGTAACAGAGACACCGGTACCGGCAGTATTGCTATCGGTGAAAACGCACTCGTTACTACTAATGGCCTTAACTTAACAAGTATTGCTATGGGTAAAGGTGCTACTGTATTGAATGGTAGCGGTAAACAGGATAAAGCCTTAAGCTTCACACCGGATAACTACGCATCCGGCAGCGATCTTCCAATTGATCCGGATAAATCTCCTGGTGGTATCGCTATCGGTGCGAATGCGTATGCTCGTACAGGTAGTGTACAGATTGGGTCTCACACCATGAAGGGCTACACCATGGGCGGTTCTGAAATCAACGACCAGTCCCAGGCCAACTTGGTAGGCATGACGACCATCGGCTCCAACTCCTACAATAAAGGTGCCTTGGGCAGCATGCTCGGTGCTTATTCCGTAATGACCGGTAACTTCACCGGTGCCGGCGGTTTTAACAGCCTTCTTTATGGTTCTCAAAACTTCGGTGCCAACGTAGTCGGTTCCTTGAACAGCATTCGCTCTGCCGGTTACAGTGGTTCCAGCGGTATTGCGAACAGCATTGTCGGTGTAGCCAACATTGCTGAAAATGCTAACGGTGCACTCATTTACGGTGCCGGCAATAAAATTACGAACTCTGTACAATCCATTAGCGGTATCGATACCTTGACCAGCACGTTAACGGTTGATGAAATGGCTGATGCATTACGTAAGGGGATTCAAAGCTCCGGTGGCGGTGGATCCACCTTGGCTGTCGGCGGCGGCAACACGGCCGACTATACCCAGAATACGGCGATTATCGGTGTGAATAACACGGTTACCGGTACAAGCTCCGATATTGCTCAGTATAACTCTATTACGGGCTATAACAATACAGCTACTAACGTAGACAATGTAACCATCACCGGTATCAACAATACGGTAAGTGATACTAAGACGGCCGTTGTAATCGGTGATAACCGTACCTTGACCGGCGTTAATAACAATGTCATCATCGGTTCTTCCGATGCAGGTACTACGACAACGGTTAATAATGCAGTAGCTGTCGGTCGAAATACGAATGTATCCTATGACGGCGGCGTAGCCCTCGGTGCGAACTCGCTGGCTACGGTAGATAAAGGGGCTATCGGTTATGATCCGTTGGGTGAAATTACCGATACGGACAGCATTGGCGCACTTAACAAAACACAATATGATGCGCTTAAATCCTCTATCGCAACGAGCAACGATACGGTAAATAGCTTGACTTCGGACATTGCAGATTTGAAACAGCAGCAAAGTCAGTATAGCAGATGGTCTAATGAATATTTTGACCTTCAAGACCAGATTGATGCCAAACAAACTGAATTGACTGCGGCTCAAAATTCCTTAAATGCTGACCAAACTGAAATGAATAAGTTAGTTTCCACTTGGCAGGCAACGGGCGCTGCTGTATCCGTAGGTGACAGTGCAACCGGCTTAACCCGTCAGATTACTAACGTAGCAGCCGGTACGAATGACACCGATGCCGTAAACGTAGCTCAGCTTAAACAGGTTGCAGCTGCTGCAGAAGATGCCGGTAAGACAACCTTGAACTTCACCGGCGACGACACTTCCGCTACGATTGCACGCGGCAATGGCCAGACACTGAACATTACCGGTGGGGCCACTGAGTTTACGACGGCAGACAACATCGGCGTCGTAAAAGACGGCGATAATGCCTTGAAAGTGAAGTTGGCCAAAGACCTCACCATGGCTGACGGCAGTATTGCCTTCGATAACAATGTTAAATTGTCCTCCGCAGGCTTAAGCAACGGCGGTCAGAAGATCACCAACGTCGCAGCCGGTGAAGCTGATACCGATGCTGTCAATGTATCGCAGCTCAAGGGCAGCACGATTAAATCTGGTGCTGCTACCTACGCTGACAACGGTACGGGCTCCATGACCTTAACCATGGAAAATGGCGACACGGTCACGGTCAATGGCCTGCAGGATAAATACATTAGCGGTGCTTCCCTTGCAAATAATACCTTAACCATCACCCGTAACGACGGAACAAACTTCACGGTTGATAAAATTGCCACAACCGACGATATTTCGAATCAAGTCGGTGACGTAGCTCTGAACTTTGCCGGTGACGATGCTACGGCTAAGGTTACGACGAAAAATAAAGGCACCCTCAACATTACCGGCGGTGCTGCCAGCGACAACTTGACCGACGACAACATCGGCGTTGTAAAATCTGCTGATGACACCTTACAGGTTAAATTGTCGAAAGACTTGAACGACCTGAATAGCGTACGTGTAGGTGGGGCTAAAGAAGGCGAAGGCATCTACATCGCTAACCAGACTGTAACTAATACAAATAAGGGCTCTGAAACAGGTAATTACATTACCGGTTTAACTAACCTTACTTGGGACCCAGCTACTAACGGTTACGTAAGCGGCCGGGCAGCGACGGAAGATCAGTTGAAATCCGTTTACGATAACATTAACTCCAATGTGACGGCCAACAAGGTAGTTGCCGGTAAGAACATCAGCGTTGAAGTAAATGCAGATGGCACCGGTACAAAGGTATCCTTGGAAAATAACATCACCTTGGGCTCCGATACGGATGCAGCAAAACAGGTCAACATCAACGGTGACGCTGCAACGGTTACGGCCGGTGACGGTGCTAATAAAGTCGTCGTTGACGGCACGAACGGTCAGGTCACGATTGGCGATGCAGCCAATGGCGGCATTGTCATGGGCAACCAATCGAATGTTACCGGCACGAAGGCTGACGGCACTACGGATTCCCAGAACGGTCAGTTCCTCACCGGCCTCGACAACACGAAATGGGATCCTGCAAACCAGGGTATCGTTGAAAACCGTGCAGCAACCGAAGGTCAGTTGAAAGATGTAACGGACAGCATTTCCAAGCAGATCAGTGACATCGATACGGCCGTTAAATCCTCCAGCCGCGTCTTTGAAAGCGACAGCGGTGCGGATAATCAGGTAACCCGTAAAAATACGGATGCCATGAAGCTCAAAGGCGGCGCTGACAGCAACAACCTCTCCGATAACAACATCGGCGTCGTAAATAACAGCGACGGCAGCGGTTTTGACATCAAGTTGTCGAAAGACATCAAGGGCCTCAACAGTATTGAGGTGAACAATGTTGAAGTAAACAATAAGATTACCGTCGGCACCGGAGACAATCAGACGATCATCGAGGGCAACACGGTCAATACCGGATCGGTTACGACGGGCAACACGACCATCAACAATGACGGTCTCAAGATTGTAAACGAAGATTCGTCGAAGAACATCACCGTCCAGAACAACAACGTCAGCATGGGCGGCAATCGAATTCAAAATGTCGGCGATGCTACGGAATCGACGGACGCCATTAACAAAGGCCAGTTCGACCGCGCCCTCAATAACATCGGCACGGGAATGAATGAAATGAACAACCGTATCGGCAACCTCGACCGTCGTGTCGATCGCGTCGGTGCCGGTGCCGCCGCCCTGGCAGCTCTCCATCCGCTGGAATTCAGCCCGGAAGCGAAATGGGACATCTCGGCCGGAGTCGGTAACTACCGCGGCGCTAACGCCGTTGCCATCGGGGCCTTCTATCGTCCCAATGTCAACACCTTGGTCAGCATCGGTTCCTCCTACGGCGGTGGTGAAAACATGATCAACGCCGGCGTAACCTTCCGAATCGGCGATGGAGAAACGATCAACTACCCGTCCAAGAAAGTTATGGCACAAAAGATCACGGATTTGGAATCGGTTGTATCCCAACAGAACGATAAACTTGAAGCACAAAGTGAACAACTTAATGCGCAAAATAAAAAGATTGAAGAATTAATGGCGGCTGTTGCAGCGTTAACGAAATAAGTCGTCTGAAAATCTTCAATGGTGTAAATATGCCGAGCGAGGCTCCTCTCTTATGGGGAGCCTCGTTTTTTGTTTGTTAAATAAATAAAACTTAATGGACTAAATCCCCAAGTTATAACTGTATTGCAATGTACAATTCGTTTTTGGATATAAATTATCTGAAATGGATTATTGACAAATTCTGTCAAGTTAGTGTAAAATCAAGAAAACTAAGGGATACAAGTTCTTAACTATTTAGAAAATTCGATTAGATAAACAATTAAGAAATATATAAATTTAAATTATTTTTATAAGGGGAAACTAAATATGAACAAACAATATAAGGTCATTTGGAGTAAAGTAAAAAACAGCTATGTCGTCGTCTCGGAATTAGCGAAGAGAAGCGGCAAGGCTGTATCGATAAAATCTCAGCCCGCCCAGACGTTAGCTGCCGTTCTTACGGTTCTGGCTCTTTCCATGGGCGTAACCGGTTTGGCCAGTGCAGCGGCTAATACGGAAGGTACCGGCGCCGGCGTGGCTGTTGGTACTTCTTCTGAAGCTACTACATATATGGCTGCAGCTATCGGTAACTCGGCGAAAGCAACCGGTTCAGCTTCCACGGCACTTGGTTACAACACTACAGCGTCCGGCAACAATACTGTCGCTATCGGTAGCAGTGCCGCTGCATCTAACACTTCGGCGATAAGCATTGGTAATAGATCTAAATCATCCGGGGCTAGTAGTGTAGCTATTGGACCGAGCGCTGAAGCATCATCGAGATACAGTACCGCCCTTGGCGCATCTGCGTCCGCAACTGCTGATTACAGCTTGGCTTCCGGCTACCAGGCAAACGCATCCGGTAATTATGGCGTTGCTTCCGGTTATCAAGCGCAAGCAACCAATTACTATACGACAGCTGTCGGTTACCAATCCAAAGCGACCAGCTCCAGTGCTTCTGCATATGGTAACGGTGCTACGGCTTCCGGTGCGTACTCTGCAGCTTTGGGTTATAACTCCGCTGCAGCCGGTAATTCTGCTATCGCTATCGGTAACGCTGCGAACGTTGCTTCCACGGCTGCCAATTCCGTCGCTATCGGTAAAAGTGCGTCCGCTGCATCCGGCAACTCCGTTGCTTTAGGTCAAAATTCCTTAGCAGACACGACCGGCGTAGCGACGACCGGCTACTTGACTAACGAAGCCTTCTCGGCCAGCAATGGTGTCGTATCCGTAGGCAATGCTTCTTATACTGATGCCAGCGGTAAGACGGTAGCTGAAAACCGCCGCCGTATTACAAACGTTGCAGCCGGTGCTGACGATTACGATGCGGTAAACGTGGCTCAGCTTAAAGCGTTGGAAAGCAATGTAAACTCCGATATTAGCAATGTAAATTCCAACATTAGCACTATAAACTCTAATATTAGCACTTTAAACTCCAGTCTTAGCACTTTGAGCGATACTGTTGATGCTAATAAAATCTCTTATGTTTCCGTGAATTCTACATTAACTGGTAATAAAAATAATGACGGTGCTACGGGAACTAATGCTGTAGCGATTGGTGGCGCTTCTAAAGCTGCCGGTAATTTAGCTACTGCTTTGGGTGCTTACACGACTGCCAGTGGTGAACGTGCGGTAGCCCTTGGTAATCAGGCGACTTCTACCGGTTCGGGCTCGATTGCTATCGGCAACCGTTCTTCTTCTTCCGGTGCGACTTCTATTGCCATCGGTTCGACGTCTACGGCTGCCAATGGTGGTGTAGCCCTCGGTATTTCTTCTAAAGCAACCGCTTCTTCCTCTATGGCATTAGGTCAAAACTCTTCTGCTACTGAGTATCTCTCTATGGCTCTTGGTAATTTTGCTACTGCCTCTGCCAGAAACGCCATTGCTATGGGTTATTTGGCCAAAGCGAATAACACCAGCTCCACGGCTATCGGTAACCGTGCCGAAACAAATGGTATTTACTCCTTAGCCTTTGGTGACCGTGCCTATGTAGGTGCAGAATCTTCCGGTGACGGCACGAGCTCTGACGTTTCCGTTCCGAACGAACGTAAAAACACAGTTAGTGAAGAACGTTTAATTAATCCGTTAGAATCTGATAAGTATAGCTTCTCCATGGCTATGGGTACCGATGCCAAAGCCTATGGCTATCAGAATACGGCCATTGGCGGCGGTGCCGAAGCATATGATACCAATACCTTGGCAGTAGGCTTTACGGCTCGTGCAAAAGGTCATTTATCCAGTGCCATCGGCAGCCAGGCTTCTACTAACGGTAAATATGCCACGGCCTTAGGTTTCTACTCTAATGCATCGGCTGAATCTGCCAGCGCTTTGGGCGACCAGACGACGGCTAACATTGCCGGCGGTGTAGCTCTCGGCAGCAAGTCCAAAACTAACGTAGACTCCGGTGTCATCGGCTATGATCCGAGCGGCACGATTACGTCTCAGGCCGATATCTTGGGCAGCAACCAGGCAACGTATACCCAGCTTCAGTCCGATATCGCTACGGCTCAGTCTAAAGTAGACTCCTTGTCCAGCGACGTCGTTGCTTTGCAGACGGCTAAGAACACTGCTACCGGTGATGACCTTACGTCTATCAATTCTCAGATTACGGCCAAAGAAGAAGAACTTGCTACGGCTCGTACTGAATTGGCCAGCCTTCAGACTCAGTCCAACCAGCTTGTTTCCACTTGGCAGTCCACCGGAGCTGCTGTATCCGTCGGTAACAGCGAAACGGGCCTTACCCGTCAGATTACCAACGTCGCAGCCGGTACTTTGGATACGGATGCTGTCAACGTAGCACAGCTTAAAGCCTTGTCTACTAAATTGAGTGATGATGTAACGGCAATTACGTTGACCTCCGGTAAAAACATTACTGTAGGTGACGACAATAAGATTAACTTAAACGATACCTTTACGGTAAGCAGCGCTACAGATACAACGCAGCAGGTAAAGGTTGATGGCACGACTTCGACCATCACAGCAGGTACTGATGCCAACGCAGTAATGGTAAACGGTGGTAACGCAACGGTTACAGCCGGAACTGGTGCTAATCAGGTAACGGTCGACGGCTCTAATGGCCAGGTCGTCATTGGCGATGCAGCGAACGGCGGTATCGTAATGGGCAACCAGAGTGTTACAACAACTAATGGTTCCACTGAAAGCGGTCAGTATATCACCGGCCTCGATAACACGACGTGGGACCCGAACAACTACGTAGCTGATCGTGCTGCAACGGAAGGTCAGTTGGCCCAGATTGCAGGAAATATCAGCGATATCAACACCAGCATCGGTGAAATCAACAATGCAAAACGTACCTTCGTCAGCGATACGGGTGAACAAATTTCGCTCGGTAAAGATGATACCTTGAACCTCAAGGGCGGTGCTGATACCAGCTCCTTGACCGACGGCAATATCGGTGTTGTAAATAACGAAGCCGGCAACGGTTTTGACATTAAATTGTCGTCCAAGCTCTCCGGCCTTGACAGTGTAGAAACGAAGTCTCTGACCGCCAGCGATAAGATTACCGTTGGTTCCGGCGATACGACGACGTCCATTACCGGTGACACAGTAACGACTTCCTCTGTCGTAACGGGCAACACGACCATCAATAACAGCGGCCTTACCATTGCCAACAGCAGCGATTCGTCCAAATCCATTGCCGTTACGTCGGACAACGTCAGCATGGGCGGCAACCAGATCCATAACGTAGCTGCCGGTACAGCCGCAACGGACGCCGTAAACGTCAGCCAGTTGAACAACGTCGTTACCAATATCGGCAACGGCATGGGTGAAATGAGCAATCGCATTAATCGACTCGACGATCGTGTCGACCGCGTCGGTGCCGGTGCAGCCGCCTTGGCAGCCCTCCACCCCTTGGATTTCGATCCCGATTCCCGTTGGGAAGTAGCAGCCGGTGTCGGTAACTACCGCGGTGCCAGCGCTGTTGCAGTCGGTGCCTTCTATCGCCCCAACAACGATACCATGTTCAGCATCGGGTCGTCCTACGGCGGCGGTGAAAACATGGTCAACGCCGGCGTAACCTGGAGAATCGGTGAAGGCTCGAGCAACACCTACTCGTCCAAGAAAGCCATGGCTAACGAAATTGACAGCTTGAAATCTGTCGTATCTCAGCAGAATGACAAACTCGAAGCACAGAACCAGAAGATTGAAGAATTGATGGCAGCTGTTGCTGAGTTAACCAAAAATAAATAAGTGTTCATGTCCATCGAAAGATGGCCTCCGAAGCACCGGGAATCTCGTATAATATGGGGTTCCCGGTGTTTTTTTGTTTTATCTATAAGACTGAATTGCTTTGAAAAATATTCCTTTCATGATAAGAATAGATGAATGCTTATATTCAATAATAATATCGACAATTAATTGACAATTATTATGCGGATATATAAAATAAAAATTGAAAGAATGCACTAACAAATAGTTTTAATTTAAATCTAACTGTAATATTTATAGCAAATTCGGGAGGATTGAACATGAATAAACAGTATAAAGTTATTTGGAGTAAAGTAAGGCATTGTTATGTCGTCGTGTCAGAGCTGGCAAAGCGCAGCGGAAAGACAAAATCTGTCAAATCTATGTCCTGTCAAAAAATGGCTGTGACACTTACAGTCTTGGCCCTTTCACTGGGGATGACTGGTATCGCCGGAGCGGCCAATAATACGGAGGGTACTGGTAGCGGCGTCGCTGTGGGCTCCGGCTCTTCGGCTTCCAATGCCAGCGGTGTTGCTATAGGGGCGGGTGCTACCGTCAATACTACTAACTGAGTTGCTCTTGGTGCCGGTTCTGTAGCCAATGTTAATTCTAATTTAATAGGTTATCTTCCAAACGCTATGAATTTTGGTCGAGATGAAATTTTTTCACCTGCATGGCGGTCATCTTTAGGGGCTGTATCCGTAGGTGTTCAATCTGCTGGTAGCGCTGCTACAGTGACTCGGCAAATCGTCGGTGTCGCTGCGGGTACACAGGATACGGATGCAGTAAACGTTGCACAATTAAAGAAATTAGATACGAAGGTTGAAAAACACAGAGTTCATTATTTTGCCGTATCGACTACTGATACAGATAATGACGGCAATACTAATGCTTTGGGCACTGATTCTATGGCTATCGGTCCGAGTGCCAGAGCAAACCTTAATAGGTCGTTAGCCATCGGTAAGTCGGCAGGGGCTTATGTTGATGGCGGCATTGCCTTGGGCTCCGACTCATACAATATTGTAACGTCCGGTATGCGTGGTTATATCCCTACATCGGTATCGTTAACCGAAGAGGAACAAACAACGCCGACTTGGCGCGCTACTTTGGGAGCCTTAGCCATCGGTGTTTCGGCAGTGGATTCTACCGGTGCGGTTACAACGGCTACTCAAACTCGTCAAATTGTCGGTGTAGCTGCCGGCACTCAGGATACGGATGCCGTCAACGTAGCACAGTTAAAAGCCTTGGGCTCGACTGTTGATGCTAATAAGATTTCTTTTGTGTCGATAAATGAAAAATCCCGCGGTGATAATGACAATAAAGATAATGACGGTGCCACCGGTGACGATGCTATAGCAATCGGTGTTTTTGCCTCGGCAACGGCTCCTAACGCCACGGCTATGGGGCAAAAAGCTAAAGCGACTAATTATAATTCCATTGCCTTGGGTGATTTTGCCAATGCATCCGGTATAGGTTCTACGGCTGTGGGGGATTATGCTATAGCTTCAAGTCATTCAACCGTAGCTGTAGGCAGTGATGCTAATGCAACAGGACTGGAATCGATTGCTATAGGTCATACAGCAAAAGGTACAGGCTATCAGGCGACAGCTGTGGGGAGTGAAGCTGCAGCATCCGGTATTGATTCCTTGGCGGCTGGCTTTGGTTCTAGTGCTAAGGGGCAGTTTGGCAGTGCATTTGGTAGTGCAGCGACGACGGATGGCGATTTTGCCACGGCCGCCGGTTATGGGGCCAAGGCAACTGCTAACTCGTCAACGGCATTGGGTGAAAATGCTACGGCCAATATTGCAGGCGGTGTAGCTCTCGGCAGCTATTCTAAGACAAATGTAAATTCCGGTGTATTGGGCTACGATCCAAGCGATAAGATTACAACACAAGAAATCTTACTTGGCGATAATAAAGATACCTATGATAATTTACAGACTGAAATCACTACTGCCCAGACTAATGTATCATCATTAGCTCAGCAAATTCTTGATTTACAAACTGAATACGATACAGCTGACGATGCACGCCGCGCTGAAATTGTTAATGAAATAAAATCACTTAATAAACAATTTTTGGCAGCACGTGCCGATTTACAAGACAAAGTATCAGCAGCCAATAAGCTCGTATCCACCTGGCAGGCAACCGGTGCCGCTGTTTCTGTCGGTGACAGTGAAACAGGTTTAACTCGTCAGATTACTAATGTAGCGGCCGGGACTGAAGACACGGATGCTGTCAATGTGGCACAGCTTAGTGCGTTAAACGACAAGGTAGATGAAGGGTGGACGCTTGCAGTAGCTAGAGGTTCAGATTCAAAAACAGAAAATGATGCCACTGTCGAAGGCGATTCTAAACAGATAAATGTTGGCGATACGGTTACGTTGCAGGCTGGAAGAGGCATTAAACTAAAACAAGATGAAGCCGCTGTACAAATCGGGCTTAAGTACCTCGATGTGGAACCAAAAGGAGATACTTATAATGATGCTGCAGCGAGCGGCGAAGGAGCCCTTGCTATTGGCCAGAATAGTGTGGCATCGGGGCAACAGGGAACGGCCGTAGGCTATGCTGCTCAGGCGACCGGAAAGTCTTCTTTTGCCGGTGGTACTAACGCGATAGCCGGCGGCGGTAATTCCATTGCTATCGGTACGAATGCGATAACCAGCGTTCAAGAATCCATTGCTATCGGTAAAGGAAAAGGTAATGATACCGACGGATATAAGAAGGTCGATAGTGGGTTTAGTGTGGCTATCGGTTCCAGTGCTGTTGTAGGAGAAAATTCTGCAAGTTCAGTTGCACTTGGCGGTAGTTCTCAAGTAACAAATTCAAGTAGTGCTACTGCACTTGGTGGCAAAGCCAAGGTGACTGACTCGGTAAATGGCACGGCTATAGGGGCTTCTGCTGCAGTAAGTGGTTCGAGAAATGGCACAGCTATAGGCAAGAATGCTAAAGTCGAGAATGCGGAAGATGCTGTTGCCTTAGGCTCTCAATCTGTCGCGAACAGAGCTAAAGGAACAGTAGGATACGATGTTACCGGAACAGATCACAGTAATGATGCTACCGGTACTTGGAAATCTGTGCTAGGAGCAGTATCTGTTGGTAAGACTGATAATACTCGCCAAATTACCAATGTTGCAGCCGGCAGCGAAGATTCGGATGCCGTTAATGTCGCCCAGCTCAAAGCGGCCGGTACAGCTGGTCTCAACTTCAAAGGTGATGGCGATACCGTTGTTCATCGTGATTTAGGTGCAACGCTGAATGTTGTCGGTGGCAATACCGATGCAACTGCTTTGACCGAAGGTAATATTGGTGTTGTAGCTGATTCTGATGCGGGCACACTCTCAGTTAAATTAGCTAAAAATCTTGCCTTGGGCGACGGCAGCATTACCTTTGCGCCTACGGGAGCGAAGGACGCCGACGGCAATACCTTGGTTCAAGGTCAGGACGGTAAGTGGTATTCGGATCTGACCGATGCAACCTATGATGCGACGAATAATGTCTACACCAAAGCAGACGGTACGACCGTAAGTGCCGTAGAAAATCCTGTCGTTTCGTCCGTTAAGTTAACCAATACCGGTCTCGACAATGGTGGTAATAAGATTACTAACGTAGCCGCCGGTACGGTAGATACAGACATCGTCAACTTGGGTCAGCTCAAAGGCAGCCAGATTAAAGCCAGCGACGTAACCTATGCGGATAACGGTTCGGGCACCATTACCTTGACCATGCAGGACGACAGTAAAGTTACGATTGACAGCCTGAAGGATATATACGTTAAAGAAGGGAAACTTGAAAACAACACGTTGACGTTTACCCGTAACGACAATACGTCCTTCGAAGTGGGCGACATTGCCTCGAAGACAGACATGGATTCTGCCGTAAGCAATGCCAACCTGAAGTTCACCGGCGATAATACCGCAGAAGCGGCTACCCTCACTAAGAAAAACGGGGAAACCCTCAACATCCTTGGCGGTGCTACTGAATTTACGACGGCCAATAACATCGGTGTCGTAGCTGATACTGATAAGGGTACACTCAACGTTAAATTGGCTAAGAATGTTTCTATGGGTGATGGCAGTATTACCTTTGCGCCTAATGCAAAAGATGCTGAAGGCAATGCCTTGGTACAAGGTCAAGACGGCAAATGGTATTCCGATTTAACTGATGCTACCTACGATGCAACGAATAATGTTTACACTAAAGCCGACGGTACTACTGTAAGTGCTGTAGAGAATCCTGTAGTTTCAGCGGTAACTTTGACTAATACAGGTCTCGATAATGGTGGTAACAAGATTACTAACGTAGCTGCCGGTACGGAAGATACAGACATTGTAAACTTGAAACAACTCAAGGGCAGTACGATTAAGTCCAGCGAATTGAAATACACTGATGCCGGTGTGGGTACTATGACTTTGACCATGCAGGATGGCAGTAAATTTGAGATTGGTGGCTTGCAGGATAAATACATTAAAGATGCCAGCCTTGATGGGAATAAGCTGACCATTACTCGTAATGACGATAAAAAATTTGAAGTTGATAACATTGCCACTACCGCTGATATCATAGGTGAAAACAGTAAAGTAAACCTGAAATTCACCGGCGATGATACGTCTGAAAGTGCTACAATCACCAAGAAAAATGCTGAAACACTTACTATTTATGGTGGTGTAGCGGCAACAGATGCTGACGGCAACAGCTTGTTGTCTGACGTTAACAACGTGGGTGTTGTAAAGACCGACGACGGCTTACAGATTAAGCTTGCTAAAGATTTATCCGGCATCGATTCTGCTCGTATCGGTGGTACGGTTGCAGATGGTGCAGCTACCGGTGGCATTTACATTGCCAACCAGTCCGTTACTTACAATGGCAGTGCCAAGAAGACCGAAAGCGGTTTATACATTACCGGGTTGGCCAACACAAAATGGAATCCGACTACGGATGGTATCGTAAGTGGCCGAGCTGCTACAGAAGATCAGTTGAAAGCAGCTTATGATGGCCTTTCGACAACTATTACAGCTAACAAGATTGTAGCCGGGGATAATATTACCGTAACACCGCTCGAAGATGGTTCTGGTACAAAAGTTTCCTTGAGTGATAATTTAGCTTTTGGAGACAAAAACGGTAAGAACATCGCCATTAATGGCAAGGATGGCATCATCAGTGCTGGCGATGGCAAAGACAATCAAGTTGTCGTTGACGGAGCTAATTCAACGGTAACCGCTGGTACTGGTGCTAATCAAGTCACTGTTGACGGGACAAAGGCAGGCATCACGGCCGGCAAAGGTGCAAACCAAGTAGCTATCGACGGCACCAAGGGCCAAGTGACTATTGGTGAAGCCGGTAAAGGCCTTGTCATGGGTAACCAAGACGTGGCTGTTAAGAATGCTGACGGCACGGACAAGGCTGATGAAAATGGTAATGCCGTAAAAGATTCGGGCAAGTACATCACCGGCCTCGACAACACGACTTGGAAGCCGGAAGAAAATGGTTACGTTCCGAATCGTGCCGCTACAGAAGGTCAGTTGAAGGATGTTGTTGGTCAGGTTGATACCAAAATCGACGGCATCAATAAAGATATTGAAACTATCAACAATGCTAAACGTGGTTTTAACAGTGATACCGGTGAAAAAATCGAACGCGGTAAAGACGACGTCTTGGATATTAAAGGTGGTGCTAAAGGCGAATTGTCTGAAGGCAACATCGGCGTTGTCAATAATACAGGCGCCACTGGTTTTGATGTTAAACTGGCAAAAGACCTCAAGGGCCTCAACTCGGTTACGTCGAATACGGTGACGACAAAGGAACTGACGGTTTCGGAAAAAGCCAACATCGGCAACGTTTCCATCAGCAATGACAACGTCACCATCGGAACCGGCGACAGCAAGACCGTCATCACCAATGAATCTGTTACGACCGGTTCAGTCACGACGGGCAACACGACGATCAACAATGACGGCCTTACGGTTAAAAATGAAGATTCGTTGAAGAACATCACCGTCCAAAACAACAACGTCAGTATGGGCGGCAACGTCGTTCACAATGTCGCCGATGGCGTGGAAGCAACGGACGCCATCAATAAGGGACAGTTCGATAGAACCGTCAATGCCATCGGTACGGGCATGAACCAGATGAGTAATCGCATCAGCAAGTTGGATACTCGCGTCGATCGCGTCGGTGCCGGTGCCGCAGCCTTGGCAGCTCTCCATCCCTTGGAATACAACGCGGATGAAAAGTGGGAAATTTCGGCCGGTGTCGGTAATTATCGCGGTGCCAACGCCGTAGCTGTCGGTGCCTTCTATCGGCCCAATGGCAACACCTTGGTCAGCCTCGGTACTTCTTATGGCGGCGGTGAAAACATGGTCAACGCCGGTGTTACCTGGAGAGTTGGCGAAGGAGAAACGGGTAACTACTCGTCGAAACAAGCCATGGCCCAGGAAATCAGCAGCTTAAAATCGGTCGTATCCGATCAGAGCAGTCAGCTCCAAGCTCAGAACAGCAAGATTGAAGCACAGAGCCAGCAACTGGAAGAACAAAACAAGAAGATCGAACAGTTGATGCAGGCCATTGCTGAATTGAAAAAATAAAATAGCAAAGTCTATCGAAGGATGGACGTAGACACGAAAGGCTCTCTTGCATAAAGAGGGCCTTTCGTTTTCCATGGAAACACTTCGATTTGTTGCGGTTAAATCGTAAATAATTGGTAAAATAATAGTCTAAATTTCAAGTATAACGTTTTTATGCTGTTATATCTAAGTAACTTCATTGACAAAAAAATGAACAATATATAGAATGATAACATAAGGATATATGTTATTCGTTATCTGCAACAATTGGACTATATAAGTTCAGTTAGCTGACGAATGCGATAAATCGGATTTTATGGAGGGATGAACGAGGGGACTTTACGATTTTTATATTGCTATTATATGTCTGATCAGAGTTCTGCGAGTGAGGACATAACAAGAAATCTGCTGAATCAAAGTGTCAGCATCGTGTCTGCTTTTATGTAATTAAGTGAAAGTTTATTATCAATCTAATAGGAGGTAAGCGATATGAATAGGATTTACAAAGTTATTTGGAGCAAAGTAAAGAATTGCTATATCGTAGTTTCTGAAATAGCAAAGAGTCACAGTAAGCCCGTATCTACAAAATTAAACGCCGGTAAAACCGTTGCGGCCGTTTTGGCTGTAGCGGCTCTTTGTGCTGGAATGACAACCAGCGTCATGGCGGCCGATAAGTATTATAGTGTTGATGACTATGAGGGGCGCCTAGCTTCTATGGGTAATGCTGATAATAGTGGGGCTCAAGGCATTGGTTCTATGGCAGCCGGTATAGGTTCCAGTGTACAGAGTCAAAGTATGTTCCAAGGGGCTATGGCTACCGTTATAGGTTCTTTGAACACAGTCGCAGTAGAATCAAATGAAAAGGCTTTTGATGGTGTTGCTAACTCTATCGTTGGGGTTGCCAATGCGACACAGAATGCCAATGCAACCTTGATTTTTGGTGCAGGTAATGCTGTAAGTAACTCCTATGGAGATGTAACTCTTGATACTGGCAGTATTAACCCTGCAGATCCGGTAGGTACGGCAAGAAAATTAGGGGCAGCTGTAGGTGACAGTGGTGGACAGGTTTTGGTTATCGGTGGTGCCAACTCGGTTGACTATGCTCGTTTCTCGGCGGTTACCGGTGTCAGCAATACTTTGAATGGTGCAGACGGTAATACCAGTGATTATAACTTTATTACCGGTGCAAAAAATACTTTGACCAATGCCGACAGCACCTATGTAATCGGTTCGAGCAATACCGTGTCCGATGGTACTTCTAATGTCGTAATCGGCGATAAGCGTAAATTAACCAGCACTACAGGTAATGTTGTTATCGGTTCGGCTGATGATGAAACGGAAACTACCGTATCCGATGCGACGATTCTCGGTCATAATGCTAATGCAACCGTTGCTAATGGCGTAGCTTTGGGCTCTAATTCTGTTGCCAGCGTAGCGAAAGGGGTCGCAGGTACGGTTCCAACGGGTACAACGGTTTCTGATACAACTACGCCTACTTGGACATCTACATTAGGGGCTGTTTCTGTTGGGGTTATTGGTAGTGATGGTACAGCAACGGAAACTCGTCAGATCACAGGCGTAGCAGCCGGGACACAGGCTACCGATGCTGTTAACGTAGCACAGCTTAATGCTGTAAATACCGTGGTTAATGCTAATAAAACAAGTATTAGCACATTGGAAACAACGGTAAATAATAATAAAACTCATTTTGTTCATATAAATCAAGGAACAAGCGGTACTAACTATAACAATGATGGTGCCAAAGGAACAAATTCAATTGCTATTGGTAAAGCTTCTACAGCCGGCGACAATAGTATAATTATTGGCCAAGGTGCAATTAGTAAGAGTGGAGACGCTACTAAGTATGGCAACGGTAGTGGTGATATTGCTATCGGTATGGGCGTACAAGTTAATAACTATGTAAACCAAGGCGGCGGCATCGCGATTGGTCAAAATGCTCGAAGTGAAAATATGAATGGTCGTCAAGAATACTATTTAGGATTAGGCCAGACAACATATAGCGGTGGGGGCTGGATTAGTATTGGTACGCCGGATAATCCCGAAAATATGGTAACCGGTATTGCTATTGGTAAAAACTCTTATGCTCGATCTGGTGGTACTATGGTTGGTACACATAATTATAAGGGGGCAATTGGTGATACTACCGTAGATACAGCAAATACTATAAACACTAGTAATAATGTGCTTTCTACTACTGTGGGGGCAAATAGTTTTAATGCTGCAGCGCTGGGCTCTATAGTAGGGACATATTCAATTGCTAGTGCCACTGATGCAACCCAAAACTTTGGTGCTACTATAATGGGGTCTTTAAACAGTGTCGAATCGGCAACATCAGATAGTTCATATGCGGGTGTTGCCAATAGTATCGTAGGTCTTGGTAATGTGGCTAATAATACAAATGGTACATTGATTTTTGGTGCAGGCAACGAAGTAACAAATTCAATTACGGATATTAGCGTTCCGATGTCATCGAGCATTAAATCGGCTAAAGATTTACAAACACGTTTGAAGACGGCGATTAAATCATCGAATAGCGGTGGCTCGACGATGGTTATGGGTGGTGGCAATAAGGCTGATTATACCCAGTTATCTTCTGTCCTTGGTGTTAATAATACATTGACTGGTACAAGTGATGATATCAGTACATATAACTACATTTCAGGCTTTAACAATACAGCATCGAATGTAGATAATGTAACTGTAATCGGCAGAAATCGTACAGTGACAGGTGCTGATAGCAGTATTGTTATCGGTAAAGCCGATTCAGCGCTTGAAACAACTGCTAGTGATGCGGTAGCTATTGGGAGAAATACCAATGTAACCGGCGATGGTGGAGTAGCTATTGGATTGAATTCAATTTCAAGTGCCTCTAATGGTATGGCTCTTGGCGCCAATTCTCAAACTAGTATAGCTAATGGTGTAGCGCTTGGGGCAAATTCTATTGCTAATGTGGATAAAGGTGTCATTGGTTATGATCCATCCGGTAAAATAACAGATTTTGATAGTATTATAGGTACCAATAAAGAACGATATGAAACGCTTCAATCCTCAATTGTAACTACTAATGAGACTATTAGTAGTTTAAATTCAGATATTGCTACGTTAAAAGAAGAACAAAGCAAATTAGATCCATTTTGGAATTCTGCTAGAATTAAGGCGATTCAAGCCACTATTGATGCAAAGCAAGCTGAAATAGACTCCGCTCAAGGTGAAATCGATTCATATCAAAGTGAAATGAATAATATGGTTTCAGCTTGGCAGTCAACCGGTGCAGCAGTATCTGTTGGTGACAGCGCAACCGGTTTAAGCCGTCAGATTACTAATGTAGCAGCCGGTACAAATGATACTGATGCTGTCAACGTGGCACAGCTCAAAGCCGCTAAAGTTGTCTTAGAAGATGGTAAAAATACAACGGTAACTGCTGATAATTCTGAAGGCTATACGAAGTATACTGTAGATGCCACTGATACAAAAGTAGAGAAGCTTACTTTTGCCGATAATACGCTCACGCTTAAACAAAATATTGGTGATGACCTTACCGTAGACGGTATTGCTTCTACATCGGATCTTGCGAAGAATAAGGTGATCTTGAAGGAAGGCAACAATGTAACGATTACGCCTGATGTGGCTGCTGATGGCTCTACTACTTATACCATTAATTCGGCGGTTGATAAAATTAAGTACTATTCTGTAAATTCAGATTTAACTGTTAACCAAGATGGTAAAGGGGCTCAAGGTACAAACTCAATTGCTATTGGACCGAATGCTGTAGCTCAACGTGAAAATGGGTTAGCTATAGGGACCAATGTTAATTCCGGCGGTAAAGGCAGTATTGTCATCGGTAGTGATTCTAAAGTATTAGAAAATATTGCTTTGGAAGGCAGTATTGTTATTGGTAAAAATGCTACAGCTTTCACCGGTGGTGGTGAACAAGAAGCCAAATTAGGCTTTGATCCTACAAACTGGCCAAATAAGGGCAATGGTGGATATGATAACCCTACTGATCCTACTCGTGTAGCTACATCTATTGTTATCGGTACAAATGCATTTGGTCGTACTGGCTCGATTGATATTGGTGACCGCGTGTACAGAGGTACTATGGGTGGTATAGAAATCACGGATGAAAATAATAACTCCAGCTTCCATGTAAATCAAACTACCTTAGGTACAAATAGTTACAATAAAGGCTTGTTCTCTACGATGGTTGGCGCTTACTCCATTGCTACAGGTGGCTTTGATGGTAGTGGCGGATTTAATACAATGTCTTATGGTGCTCAAAACTTTGGCGCTACGGTTGTTGGTTCCTTGAATAGCATTCGATCCAATGATGATAGTACGATGTACAATATGTTTGCAGGTGTTGCCAATACAATTGTAGGTGTAGGGAATATTACTGAGGATTCTAATGGCTCTTTGGTATTTGGTGCCGGCAATAAGGTTTCGAATTCTGTAGGAGTTATTGTTGCCCCAACAGATGGTGCTGATTCTGTTGATTCTATGGTGGATCAACTTCAATCTGCTGTTCGAGCTACTAATAGCGGTGGTTCGACATTGGTTATTGGTGGTGGCAATATTGCTAATTATACGCAAGGCTCCTCTATCATTGGTGTTAACAATACATTGACCGGTTCGAGCCTTGAAGATTTTAGTACATACAATGCATTGACTGGTTATAACAACACGGCAACTAATGTAGATAATGTGACTGTGACCGGTGTTAATAACACTGTCAGCGGCTCTACGTCTATCGTTAACTTAGGTAATGAAAATGCTGTATCTGAATCTAACAATACTATCTTGTTAGGTGATAACCGTACCGTAACCGGCTCCGACAACAGCATTATCTTAGGCCGTGCGAATAAGGAAACGACGACCACCTTCCGTGCAGCAGGCGATACGACCTTGACGACGACGGCCGATAACGTAGTCGTTATGGGCTATAATGCCAATGCAACTGTCGATGACGGCGTGGCCTTGGGCTCCAACTCTGTAGCCAGTGTCAATAAAGGTGTAGACGGTTATAATCCTAGTACGAAAGCATTAACCGGTAGTGCATGGACGTCTACTTTAGGCTCTGTATCTGTAGGCGATGTTTCGAATAATATGACTCGTCAGATTACTGGTGTAGCAGCCGGTACTAACGATACTGATGCTGTTAACGTAGCTCAGTTGAAAGCTAACAAAGTGGATTTAAAAGCTGGTGACAAGGTAACTATTACTTCTTCTGTAGCTAATGACGGAGCTACAACGTATACAATTGCATCGACTGATACTAATACAGTATTAGCAAAAGGTGAAATTACATATAGCACTAACGGTGCTGATGGTACTTTAGTTTTAACGGATTCTGATAATAATCCTGTTACTGTAACCGGTATTAAGAACACTTATGTAACGAGTGCAGCTTTGGATACTGATACACATACCTTAACACTTATGAGAAATGATGGCATACCTGTTGAGGTAACTGGTATTGCAACAACGGCTGATATTACGGCGAATAAGATTCACTACTTCCATGTAAATTCGGCAGCTAATGGCACTAACTATAATAACAACGGTGCAACCGGGACCGATGCGATTGCTATCGGAACCGCAACTGCAATGCCGGATAACAGTGTTGCTATCGGTAATAATGCACGGATTTTTGATAGTAACGGCGGCAAGGGCAGTGGCGATATTGCTATCGGTAACGGTGCAAGAATTAACAACTATGCCGACCAGAGTGCAAGTATTGCTCTCGGCCAAAATGCACAAATTGACAATATGGCAGGTCAGCAGGAAGCTCTCTTCAGCTTAGGTCAAACGACATTTAGTGGCGATATTTTCTCGAGTGCTAGAATTCCAGCCGATCCGTCTAAAGTAGCGACGGGTATCGCCATTGGTGAAAACACCTTCGTTCTGGCGGCTTAATGGTAGGGACTCATAACTACCGTGGTGCCTTAGGCGACGTAACCGTTGATAGTGCTAATACGCGGGGAACCGGTGTCAATGTAAACGCAACAACGTTAGGTACCAATAGTTATAATAATGGTGCATTCTCTACCATTACCGGTGCCTACTCTATTGCCAGTGGTAACTATGCAGGTGGACGTAATACCTTATCTGCTAGCAAAAACTTTGGTGCTACCATTATGGGTTCCTTGAACAGTGTGGAATCGGCAACCGCGTCGAGCAATTATTCCGGGATTGCTAATAGTGTCGTTGGTACTGCAAACCGTACATTTAACTCCAATGGTTCCTTGATCTTTGGTGCAGGTAACGAAATCACTAACTCGGTTACGACGATTAACGCACCTACATCTGCAGGAAGCTCCGCTAAGGCATTACAGGATACTCTGATGAGTTCCATTAAATCTTCTGCCAGTGGTGGTTCGACTCTTGCAATCGGTGGTGGCAACAAGGCTGATTATACACTGCGGACGGCCATCATTGGTGTCAATAATACTGTAACCGGTACAAGCAGTGATGTTAGTCAGCAAAACTATGTAACCGGCTACAACAACACTGCGACTAATGTAGATGATGTAACTATCGTCGGCACTAACCGTACCGTATCCAATGCTGCGAACAGCGTCGTCATCGGCTCTGCTGACTCCGTGATGACATCCTCTGCCAGCGATGCCGTTACGATTGGCCGGAATGCCAACACAACTGTTGACGGCGGCGTGGCTTTAGGTTCCAGCTCTGTAGCAAGTGTTGATAAAGGTGCATTAGGCTATAATCCGGGTATTGAAGAATTGACGGATGCTGAAAAAGCAAGTGCTACTTGGACATCTACCTTGGCGGCTGTTTCTGTAGGTGATAGTGCTAATAACTTGACACGTCAAATCACTAATGTAGCAGCAGGTACCAATGATACGGATGCCGTTAACGTAGCACAGTTGAAAGCTAATAAAGTAACTTTGACAGCAGGCGATAATGTAACGATTACGCCTACGACTGCTACGGATGGTTCGACAGATTATAAGATTGCGTCCACAGATACCTATGTCACAGCAGGTTCATTGAGTGAAGATGGTACTTTAACACTTACTCGAAATGACAAAGATCCTATTACTGTAAATGGCTTAGCTACAAAAGCTGATGTGGCAGGTAGTGCAACTCATTACTATAGTGTCAATGATAGAGGCAGTACTGTTGCGAACTATGACAATACTGGGGCTAAGGCTGGCATGTCGATAGCTGCAGGTCCGGCTGCATCGGCTTATGGATCAGCCTCAACAGTAACCGGTGCCTTCTCTCGTATTGAAGGCAATGGTGAAAATGGTATGAGCGTTGGCTTCCAAGGGGCAACTGCTGCTGCATACGGTTCCTTCAACGTTGTTGGGGCGAAAGATGGCGTAGCCTTTGACGGTGTAGCTAACAGCGTTATCGGCGTAGCCAATAAGACGGAAAATGCTAATGCCGCATTAATAATGGGTGCTGGCAATAAGATTACGAACTCCTATCGTCCGGTAGATTTAACTACGGCAGGACCTTTAGCCGCTGCTATGCAGAAAGCTATTGCCACCGGAGATAATGGTGATATGGTTACGGCTTTAAGCAGCATGGTAAAAGATAGTGGTGGTGCCGTACTTGCTATCGGTGGCGCCAATACGGCTGACTATGCAATGCTTTCAAAAGTAGTTGGTGTAGGCAATACGTTGACTGGTACTGAAGGCAATGAAAGTAAGCTCAACATGATCGATGGTTTTGCTAATACCGGTACCAATATCAGTAATGTTACTGTGATTGGTAGTCGCAATACAGTTGCAGATGCTTATAGCACTGTTGTAATCGGGGATAACCGAAATTTAACGAAGGCTTCAGATAGCGTAATCCTCGGATCGGCCGACAGTGAAATGACAACATCGGTATCTAATGCAACAGCGATTGGTCATAATGCCAATGTAACCGTGGCCAATGGGGTAGCTTTAGGTTCCGGATCTGTAGCCAGTGTAGACAAAGGTGCTGCAGGCTATAATCCGAGCAGTAAAGAATTATCCGGTACAGCATGGACATCTACTTCGGCAGCTGTATCTGTAGGTGATGTGGCAAATGATATCACTCGTCAGATTACAGGCGTAGCAGCCGGTACAAATGACACCGATGCTGTAAACGTAGCACAGCTGAAGGCGAATAAAGTAACTGTAGCCGCAGGCGCTAATGTGACTGTTGATACAGCAACCGCTAATGACGGTTCTACTACTTACACAGTAAATTCAACGGATACGGATACCCAGGTAACCGGCGGTTCGGCTACGTATGGAACTGACGGTAAAGGTACTATCACATTGAATACCGATGCTAATGGTACTAAAGGTACTGTAACAGTAACTGGCCTTACAGACTTATATGTTGACGACGTTACCTTTGCAGATAACACCTTGACTATTAAACGCAATGACGAAAAGACATGGGCTATTGGAAACCTTGCAACTAAAGATGACGTGTCTGGCAGTGCAACTCATTACTATAGTGTCAATGATAGAGGCAATACTGTTGCTAACTATGACAATACCGGCGCTAAGGCAGGTATGTCGATAGCCGCAGGACCGGCTGCATCTGCTTATGGTACGGCATCAACAGTAACCGGTGCCTTCTCTCGTATTGAAGGCAATGGTGAAAATGGTATGAGCGTTGGCTTCCAAGGGGCAACTGCTGCTGCATACGGTTCCTTCAACGTTGTTGGGGCGAAAGATGGCGTAGCCTTTGACGGTGTAGCTAACAGCGTTATCGGCGTAGCCAATAAGACGGAAAATGCTAATGCCGCATTAATAATGGGTGCCGGCAATAAGATTACGAACTCCTATCGTCCGGTAGATTTAACTACGGCTGGACCTTTAGCAGCTGCTATGCAGAAAGCTATTGCTACCGGAGATAACGGTGATATGGTTACGGCATTAAGTAGCATGGTAAAAGATAGTGGTGGTGCCGTACTTGCTATTGGTGGCGCCAATACAGCTGATTATGCAATGCTTTCGAAGGTAGTCGGTGTAGGTAATACGTTGACCGGTACTGAAGGTAACGAAAGTAAGCTTAACATGATTGATGGTTTTGCTAATACCGGTACTAATATCAGTAATGTTACTGTGATTGGTAGTCGCAATACCGTTGAAGATGCTTATAGCACTGTTGTAATCGGGGATAACAGAAACTTAACAAAAGCTTCGGACAGTGTCATCCTCGGCTCGGCAGATCAAGCTATGACAACATCAGTATCTAATGCGACGGCGATTGGCCATAATGCCAATGTAACCGTAGCTAATGGTGTGGCTTTAGGTTCCGGCTCCGTAGCAAGTGTTGACGCCGGTGTTGCCGGCTATGATGTAGAGACTGAAAAGGCATCTACAAATACCACGGCAACTTGGAAGTCTACTTTAGCCGCTGTTTCCGTTGGTGTTCCGACTGATGGTGGTGCAGCAACAGCTACTCGCCAGATTACGGGAGTAGCTGCCGGTATGCAGGACACGGATGCCGTTAACGTTGCTCAGTTGAAAAAAGTTGCTGAGGCTGCAAATGAAGCAGGAAATACAACCTTGAAGTTCACTGGTGATGACACAACGGCTGAAATTTCCAGAACCAATAACCAGGTACTCAACATTATCGGTGGTGCAACAGCAACTGATGCCGATGGCAACAGCTTATTGACTGATAACAACATCGGTGTTGTAAAAGACGGCGACAATGCATTGAAAGTTAAATTGGCTAAAGACCTTACCGGCTTGAATAGTGTTGCAGTCGGCGATGCAGTCAAACTCGGTACAACCGGCTTGACGATTACCAATGGCCCGTCCGTAACCACTGCGGGTATCGATGCGGGTAGCAAAGTAATTACCAATGTGGCCAATGGTGTCAATCCTACGGACGCAGTCAACGTATCGCAGTTAACAGCTAACAAAGTAACGGTGGCTGAAGGTACAAATGTAACGGTTACACCGACTACGGCAAACGATGGCTCGACAACCTATACCGTAGCAGCGAAAGATACGTATACCACCGCCGGTACCTATGATAAAGACGGCAAGAAGATTACCTTCACGCAGAACGATACTGATAAGAACTACGAAGTGGATGTAAGCGGTCTGGTGGATGGCATTAGCGAAGATATCGACAAGGGCCTCAACTTTGCCGGTGATTCCGGAGATGCTATCAACAAGAAACTGGATCAGACGCTGGATATCGTCGGCGGTGCTAAGGGTGACCTGACGACCGGCAACATCGGCGTAATTTCCGAAGACGGTAAGCTCAATGTTAGATTAGCTAAAGACGTACAAGACCTGAACAGTGTTCGTATCGGTGGCACAACCACTGATGGCAAGGGCATCTACATTGCTAACCAGACTGTAACGTACACGAAAGACGGTGCTGCTGGTGAATCTGAAAAAGGTAACTACATCACCGGCTTGACCAATAAGTCTTGGGATCCGACCAATAAGGGGTATGTAAGCGGCCGTGCAGCTACGGAAGATCAGTTGAAATCCGTTTACGACACGATTGACCAAAATATCAAAGCTAATAAGGTCACGAGTGGTAAGAACATCACTGTTGATAAAGATAACAAAGTTAATCTCAACGATGAAATTACCTTGGGTGATGCAGCTAGCAATAACGTAGCTATTAGTGGCACAAACGGCACAATCACTGCCGGAGATGGCGGCTCTAACCAAGTTGCTATTGATGGTACAAAATCCACAATTACTGCAGGCACCGGTGATAACAAGGTAACGGTAGATGGTAACAATGGCCTGGTAACAGTAGGTGATACCACTAAAGGCGCAATCTCTATCGGTAACCAAACGGTTACACCGAAGGTTGTTGGTGCTGATGGCACTGAAACAGATGGTACGGCTAAATCTGGCCAATACATTACCGGTCTCGACAACACTACCTGGAATCCGACTGGTGAAGGTTATGTAGCCGACCGTGCCGCTACGGAAGGTCAGTTGAAGGATATCGCCGATCAGATCAGCAACATCGATACAGCTGTTAAATCTTCCAGCCGTGTATTTGAAAGTGATTCTACTGAACAAGTAACACGTAAGAATACCGACCCAATGAAACTCAAAGGTGGTGCTACTGGTGAATTGTCTGACGGCAACATCGGCGTTGTAAATAACAGTGATAAGACTGGCTTTGACATTAAGTTGGCTAAAGATATTAAAGGTCTGAACAGCATCGAAGTGAACAATAAGATCACTATCGGTACTGGCGACAACCAGACCATCATCGAAGGTGACACCATCAATACCGGTTCGGTCACGACAGGCAACACGACGGTCAACAACGACGGCTTGACGATTGTAAATGAAGATTCGTCGAAGAACATCACCATCAATAACAACAACGTCAACATGGGTGGCAATGTCATTAAGAATATCGGCGAAGGATCCGAACCTACGGACGCCATCAACAAAGGTCAGTTCGACCGCGCAATCAACAACCTTGGCACGGGTATGAATCAGATTAATAACCGTGTCAACAAGTTGGATAATCGTGTAAACCGCGTCGGTGCCGGTGCAGCCGCCTTGGCAGCCCTCCATCCGCTGGAATTCAGCCCGGATGCGAAATGGGAAGTCACGGCCGGTGTCGGTAATTACCGCGGCGCCAATGCCATCGCCCTCGGTGCTTTCTATCGTCCGAACTTCGACACGATGTTCAGCATCGGGACGTCTTACGGCGGCGGTGAAAACATGATCAATGCCGGCGTAACTTGGAGAATTGGTGAAGGGGAAACGAAGGCTTATCCGTCCAAGACGGTTATGGCTCAGGAAATTGACGATCTGAAAACTGTCGTATCGGAACAGCAAGATCAGATTGAAGAATTGAAGAAACTCGTCAACTCCTTAATCAACAAATAATATTTCCTCCCTCTTTGTGAAAGGCCCTGCTTCTTTTGGGAAGCAGGGCCTTTTGCTATACTAAATTTGTATGCATAAATCATGCTGAAATTTCACTTAATGGATTGACTTTTCTTATTGTGAAATTATATAATGAATACAAAGATAAATAAGGACAAAGGTGTTTTGTGAGAACACACTTCGCCTTTATTCACGGGATATGCTTATAAATTTATACGAAAGGATTGATTGGCTATGTTGTTTCGAACCTTGTTGGGGATGAGATGGGGCGATTTATCGGATGATGTTCGGCAAATGCTGTTGGAACGCGCTGACCTCGATACGTTTAACGGGGCTGACGGCGAACGATACAGTCAAGGGACCCTTCATTTCCGCAATACCCTGATGGGGGTTCAGGCTGCCATCGGAATGGACCGTTTTTCCGGAGACATGGAAAACAACGGAGTTTTCATTGACGATGACGCCGTTCTTTTTCGCATATAAATTAGTTAAATAAGAATACTTTGCACAATCCGATGATGATGAGTGCAAGGACGATAATGACACTGATAACCCGAGTCTTAGTAAAGATCTTCGGGTTATTTTGTATGTTTTTTGGCGGGACCGGTGCCGGTACTTCCTGCTTCGTGCCGCAGATGGGGCACATGAGGACGCCGTCACGAAGTTCTGTTCCGCAGGTTGGGCAAATCATGGTATCAACTCCTATTCTCTCTTTACTATAGATGTCTCCATTCTCTATGTCAAGAAGTTATATTTTAATAATATAAACGGTATATATAATAACTTGCACAACTCGGTCGATGGGGATATACTTTTAATTATTTAGAACAAAATATTGTAAGAAAGAAGGAGAATAGCGGTTTGAAACGAAAAATTGGTTTGAGTACACAGATTTTGATTGGGTTGGCCATTGGGGCCTTGGTTGGATATTTGTTTCCTGATTTTGGAGACAAGCTGAAGCCTGTTGGCGACGCTTTTTTACGGATGATTAAGATGATCGTCGTCCCCCTTATTTTCAGTACACTCGTCATGGGGATTGCCGGCACGGGCGATTTTAAGAAGCTCGGACGCCTTGGGGGCAAGGCCATCATTTGGTTTGAGTTTGCGACGACCATTGCCCTGGCCATCGGCCTGTTGGTCATGAATTTAGCAGAGCCCGGTGTGGGCGTTACCTTGTCGGCTTCGGCAGCTAATGCGTCTCATGCGGCAGCGGCCAGTCAGCACAGCGTCGACCTCGTCGACTATGCCGTTCATATCGTGCCCAGTAATATCATCGATGCCATGGCTCGTCAGGATATGCTGCAAATCATTTTCTTCGCCTGCTTCTTTGGCGTCGCCGTCGCTCATATCGGTGAAAAAGGTGAGCTGATCGTCGATTTTTGTCAGAGCGTGGCCGAAGCGATGTTCAAGGTAACGGCCTATGTCATGCACTTTGCGCCCCTCGGCGTCTTTGCCATGATTGCCTACACTGTCGGGAGTTACGGCATTGCCATGCTCATTCCTTTGGGCGAACTCATCGTGGCGGTAGCCGGTGCGACGACGTTGTTTATCTGTATCGTGGCTCTCATCGCCAGTGCTTTTACGCGAATCAATTTTTTCTGCGTCATCCACGCTTTGAAAGACATCCTCTTCTTGGCCTTTTCGACGGCAAGCAGTGAAGCCGCCCTTCCCGGTGCCATGAAGCGGTTGGAAGCCCTGGGTGTTCCTAAACCGATCGTTACCTTTGTCATGCCGACGGGATATTCCTTCAACCTCGACGGCTCGACGCTGTACAGTTCGGCGGGCATCTTGTTTATCGCCCAGCTCTATGGCATTCAAATGCCCATTGAACAGCAGCTCTTGGTCATGGTTACCCTCATGTTGTCGACGAAAGGGATTGCCGGCGTTCCCGGTGCCGGTATCATCGTTGTCGCCGCCACGGCTGCAGCTTTCAACCTTCCGACGGAAGGTGTCGCCATTTTGCTCGGCATCGACCGTATCTTGGACATGATCCGTACGATCTGCAACGTCTGCGGCAACTGTATGGCGACGGTCGTCGTTGCCTTTTGGGAAAAGGATTTGACCAAGGCTGATTTCTATAAAAATTATCGTGCGTTTCTAGAGGACAAAGAAGCCTAAACTTGCCAAGAGTTTCAATAGCAATACTAGACTAAATCTGTTATAATAATGGGGTAAACAAGTGATCCGTAAGGCATGTCTGACGGAAAACTTCATCGATGAGCCTCCGTGCTCTTCTGCAAAGGACTGTCTGCGCAGGCGAGGCGAAAGCACATAGTGATTATCCTAAGGTTCTGTGCTTTCACACAGAACCTTTTTTGTTTATTAAGGAGGAGACCTTATGGAAACGCGAGTCGCTTTAATCGGTATTATTGTCGGCAACCGCAATGAATCAACGAAATTGAATGAAATTTTGCATGAATACGGTCAGTACGTCATCGGCCGCATGGGCGTCCCCTACAAGGATAAAGACATCAACGTTATCAGCATCATCGTCGATGCGCCCCAAGAAGTCATCAGCGCCATGTCGGGCAAGATCGGCATGATTCCGGAAGTCAGCACCAAGACGATTTATCCGCCTCTGCCGCAGTAGGAGGGACGTATGCTCAAAATTGCAATTTACGGTAAAGGCGGTATCGGCAAGTCGACCATGACCAGTAACTTGGCTGCTGCCTTTGCCTATTTGGGGAAGCGGGTCATTCAGATCGGCTGTGACCCCAAGGCCGATTCGACGTTTAATCTCCTTGGCGGCGAACCCTTGCTGCCGGTCATGAATTATCTCAGGGAGCACGACGAAGATCCGGAGTCGATCGAAGACATTTCCCGCATCGGCTACGGCGGCATCCTCTGTATTGAAACGGGGGGACCGACGCCGGGCCTGGGCTGTGCCGGCCGAGGCATCATCGCCACTTTTTCTCTCCTCGAAGATTTGGGCCTCTTTGAAACGTATAAGCCCGACGTCGTCTTGTATGACGTCTTAGGCGACGTCGTCTGCGGCGGTTTTGCCGCGCCCATTCGGGAAGGCTATGCGGAAAAGGTCCTCATCGTCACGTCCGGTGAAAAGATGGCCCTCTATGCGGCCAATAACATCAATACGGCAGTCACTAATTTTGCCGACCGCAGCTACGCCAAGGTAGAAGGCATCATCTTCAATCGGCGCAATATTCCCGATGAAGATGCCAAGGTTCGTACCTTTGCCGAAAAGGCGGGTCTCACCATCGTCGGTGATATTCCTCGAAGCGACGATATCAACCGTTATGAAGAATTGGGTCAGACCGTTATCGAAGGCAATCCGGACCTTCCCATCAGCAAAACCTTCCTCGATTTGGCTCGAAAATTATTAGAAGACAAGGATTGATTATGACAGAAAGAAAACCTTTTGCCATTACGGTGCAGGACTTGGTCGCCCGCGGTCGGAATGATATTCCGGCAGAGCTGATCACGTCGACGCACCTCATCTATAATTCGCCGGCCGCGCTGGCCTTTAACTCGCCCGGTGCCCAAGGCTTCGGTGTAAAGCGGGCGGGACTTTCCATTCCCGGCTCGGTCATGATTCTCATCGGCCCCGGCTGCTGCGGACGCAATACGACGATTCTCAGTGAAATGGGCGGCTACAGCGACCGATTTTTCTTCTACATCATGGATGAAACGGACATCGTAACCGGTCGTCATCTGAAGAAAATGCCCCAGGCCGTCTGCGAAGTCGTCGACAGCCTGCCGGAAAAGCCGTCGGTCGTCATGGTCTGCATGACCTGTGTCGATGCCCTGCTGGGAACCGATATGGAACGGGTCTGCCGCAAGGCGGAACTGGCTGCGGGACTGCCTGTCGTGCCCTGTTATATGTACGCCTTGACTCGCGAAGGGCGCAAGCCGCCTATGGTCGACGTCCGGCGGGCCATTTATTCCCTCTTGGAAAAGGAACCCCGTCAGCGACGGACGGTCAACCTCTTGGGCTATTTTTCGCCTTTACAGGATGACTGCGAGTTTTACGATATCTTAAAGGCCATCGGGTTTAACCAAATCAATGAAATTTCCCGCTGTGCCGACTTTGCCGCCTATAAGGCTATGGCTCGGGCCAATGTAAACTTTGTCCTCAATCCTGAATCGCGGCTGGCCGCTCAGGACTTGGAACAGCGTTTGGGCATTCCCAGCATCGAATTGACCCGTCTCTATCAGGTCAGTCAGATTCACAACCAGTATCAGGCCCTGGCCAAAGCCCTGGATGTGACCATTGATGACGAACCTTGGCTGGAACAGGCACGGGCCGTCGTCCACCGGATGCAGGAAAATTACAGCGGTACGACCGTTGCCATCGGCGAGATGCAGAACGGCAACGCCTATGAAATGGCCCTGGCTCTGACGCGATACGGTTTCGTCGTCCGCGAAATCTATGCCAACCTCGGCCCCGATGATTTCGTTTACCTCCGCCATTTGGCTGAACTGAGTCCGGAAACGAAAGTGTACTCCAACTTATCGCCGTCTATGCTGTATTACGAAGGCGATGATGTGTCCATCGATGTGACCATCGGCAAGGATGCTGCATACTATCACGAACAGGCTGCCCACCTTCATTGGGACGAGGATATTCAGCCCTTCGGCTATGCCGGGGTCGTTTCCCTGCTGAACCGTTTGGAAGAAGTCCTCTTGGAAAGGAAGAAACGATGAGAGGTTTATGGAAATATATATCGCCCTTTGCGCCGGATCAGTCCGGAGCGGCAGCTGTTCTTTACGGGTTAAACGGTATCGTCGTCATCTGTGACGCCGGCGGCTGTGCCGGCAATATTTGCGGCTTTGACGAACCGCGCTGGTTCAGCGGAAAAAAGAGTGCCGTCTTCAGCGCCGGCCTGCGCGACATGGACGCCATTCTCGGCCGTGACGATCGACTCGTTGAAAAACTCTGCGACGCTGCCGAAACGATCGATGCCTCCTTTGCGGCCATCGTCGGCACGCCGGTGCCGGCCGTCATCGGGACGGACTACAAGGCCTTGAAGCGGATGGCGGAAAAGAAAATCGATTTGCCGGTCATCACCATCGATACGACGGGCATGGATTATTACGATAAGGGCATTGAACATGCTTATGAAGCTTTGTTTCCGGCTTTTGCCGATAAGAGCCTGAAACCGGAGGCCGATACGGTCGGTATCCTCGGCGCCGTCCCCTTAGAGCTCATGCATCCCGGCGACATCGAATGGATCAGCCAGAGTCTGGCTGAAGAAGGCTGGAAGCAGATTTTATTGTTCGATGAAATTGATGACTATAAGAACGCCGGCAAGGCGACCCTCAATATGGTCGTATCGCCGGCAGGCCTTAAGGCGGCGCAGTACTTGAAGGAAACCTTCGGCACGCCTTATGAGCTCCATTACTTCGGCCTCGATGCCGTCGTCGACTTCGACGATAATTTATTTGCCGGTAAGAACGTCCTCATCATCCATCAGCAGGCGGCGGCCTCAGCCATGGCGGCCATGGCCGAAGAAGCCGGTGCGGCTCGGGTGACGACGGCGTCGTGGTTTATGGATAAGCCCGAAGCGCGGTATGAAAATCACGTTGTCTTGAAGGAAGAAGACGATTTGCGCGACCTTGCCGACAGTGACAATTTTGACCTCATCCTCGGCGACTTGTACTATCGCCGGGCCTTGCCGAACTTCCACGGCCAATACGTAGATTTTCCGCATTTTGCCGTATCCGGGAGGGGATAAGATGAGGAGCGAACGGATCTGTGTCTTCGGCATCGTCCAAGGCGTCGGCTTTCGGCCTTTTGTCAGCCGCATTGCCGATGCCAATGGGATTTTCGGTTCGGTCTGCAATAAGGGCTCTTATGTGGAAATCATTGCTCAAGGTGATGATGCGCAGCTGGCCGCTTTTCATGAAGACCTGGAAAAGAAGGCGCCCGAGCGCTCGTCAATCTTGAAGGTCGTCACGACGGCTGTCGAGGTTCCGGTCTATGATGATTTTTTGATTATCGAGAGCGCCAGGGAAAAAGGCGATATTTTCGTGTCGCCGGACATTGCCATCTGCAAGGCTTGTCAGAAGGAGCTCTTTGACAAGAACGACCGCCGCTATCTCCATCCCTTTATCAACTGCACGGCCTGCGGGCCGCGGCTGACGATTCTCGACTCCATGCCCTATGACAGGGAGCGGACGAGCATGGGGGAATTTCCCATGTGCCCGGAGTGTGAGTATGAATACACCCACGCTGAGACGCGGCGTTACGATGCCCAGCCCGTCTGCTGCAACGACTGCGGCCCCGAAGTTTACCTTCTCGACCGTAAAGAGCGGGGACGGGAGGCCATTACGGCGATTCGGAAAGCCATCGTCGACGGGAAAATCGTCGCCATCAAGGGCATCGGCGGCTTCCACCTCTGCTGCGACGCTCGCAATGAAGAGGCCGTCAGCACCCTGCGCCAGCGTAAAGGACGACCGGTGAAGCCCTTTGCCATCATGATGAAGGACGTCGACGCCGTTCGCCGGGAATGCCTCATTCCCGATGGGGCAGAAGATGTTCTCGACGGCCATCAGAAACCGATTATCTTATTGGCTAAAAGAGACGGTCTGACATTGGCGCCGTCCGTTGCGCCGGGCAATCCGTCCATTGGCGTCATGCTGCCCTATACGCCGCTCCATCTCTTGCTGTTTACCTATGACGACGGCTTGGAGGTTCCCGACAGCTTGGTCATGACCAGTGCCAATGAGTCGGGGGCCCCCATCTGCCATAACGATGAAGAAGCGCGGCAGGAACTTTCCGGATTGGCCGACCTCGTCTTGTCTCATAACCGGCGCATCCGCCTGCGGGCTGACGATTCGGTCATGGACTGGTACGACGGCAAGCCCTATATGATACGCCGTTCGCGGGGCTATGCGCCGCTGCCCTTCTTTTATGGGAACGGGCAGGAAAAGGATGTCCTGGCCATTGGCGGCGAGCTGAAGAATTGCTTCTGCATCGGCCGCAATAATTTATTCTATCCGTCGCCCTATATCGGCGACATGAGCGATATACGGACCGTTCAGGCCCTGCGCGATTCGGTTCAGCGCATGGCGTCTTTATTGGAAGCGTCGCCGTCGGCCGTGGCCTGTGATCTCCATCCGGCCTACAATACGGCGGCCGTGGCCCGCGAATTGGGCCTTCCCGTCGTGACCGTCCAGCATCACTACGCACACATCCTGTCCTGTATGGCCGAAAACGACTGTGAACAGCCCGTCATCGGCGTTTCCTTTGACGGGACGGGCTACGGCAGCGACGGGACGATTTGGGGCGGTGAAATCCTCATCAGCAGCCTTCAGGGCTTTGAACGGGCCGCTTCCATCGAGCCTTTCTGGCAGCGAGGTGGTGACGTGTCGGCTAAAGAGGGCTGGCGCATTGCCGTCAGCTTGATTGATGGACTGTGGTCGGATCGCCAGCGTGTGGCGTCTATCGTCGAGACTTTAAAACTTTGTGAGTCTAACGAATTGGCGGCTCAATTTTTCTTGGCCGATCAGCAGATCAACAGCGTCATCTCGACCAGTGCCGGCCGCCTCTTTGACGGCGTCAGTGCCATCTTAGGCCTTTGCCGGTCGTCGACCTTTGAAGGCCAGGCGGCGATGACGCTGCAGTTTGCCGCTGAACGCTGGGAAAAGGCTCACGGGGCGATGGAAGTCGTACCTATTGAGCCCGTTGAAGGCGACGGACGATGGCTGCTGCCGACGTCGGCGCTGGTCAAAGACCTCGTCGAACAACGCCTTTCCGGCGACGATCCCGATAAATTGGCCTATGAATTTCACTGCCGATTGGCTGGCATGGCTGTCGGCATCTGCGCAAAAATTCGCAGTCAGACGGGCCTTGAGACGGTTGCCCTAAGCGGCGGTGTTTTCCAAAATCGACTGCTTTTGCGCCTTTGTGATGAGGCCCTGCAGCAGCGCGGCTTTACAGTCTTACGGCACAGCCTGGTGCCGCCCAATGACGGCGGCATTGCCTTGGGACAGGCGATATATGCGATGTACCATGAAAATGTTTAGATAGATGAAGGAGGGGTTATCATGTGTGTAGGTTTACCCGCACGTGTTATGAAAATTCAAAATGGAATGGCGCTCGTCGATGCGTCCGGAGCGAAACGGGAAGTATCGGCCGCTTTGATCGATGAATTGGATCCCGGCGATTACGTCATGGTCCACGCCGGCATGGCCATTGCCAAGATTACCGACAACGATGCCGATGAAACCGATGACATTCTGGAGGACTTGGATTGATGGCAGAAGGGAAGAAGCGGACGGCCCTGGATATCATTCAGAATTACGACGGGCCGAAAATCCGCATTATGGAAGTCTGCGGGACGCATACCCACGAAATCTTCCGCCTCGGCATCCGGCAGATTTTGCCGAAGCAGGTCGACGTCATTTCCGGACCGGGATGCCCGGTCTGCGTTACGCCCGTCGGCTATATCGATCAGGCCTTGTGGCTGGCTCTCGAAAAAGGGGTTACGGTCTGCACCTTTGGCGACTTGGTCCGCGTTCCCGGCACCTCGATGAGCTTGGCCGACGCCCGCAGTAAAGGCGCTCACGTTGAAATTGTTTATTCGCCCATTGATGCTTACGAATACGCCAAGGCTCACCGTGACGAAGAAGTCGTATTCTTAGCTGTCGGCTTTGAAACGACGACACCTCCGTCGTGCCTGGCCGTTAAGCAGGCTATGGCTGACGGCTTGACCAATTTCTCCTTGCTGACGGCCAATAAGACCATGCCCATGGCCTATGATGCCATGAAGGGCAGTGCTGATGCCTTCCTCTATCCCGGTCACGTCGATGCCGTCATGGGCACTAAGGCCGGCGAAGCCATGGTGAAGGAAGGAATGTCCGGTGTCGTCGCCGGTTTTACGGCTAAAGAATTGCTCACGGCCTTTGCCGTCATCTTGGCCAAGTTCCCGCAGGGGAAGCCTTTCTTTAAAAACTGCTATCCCCGTGTCGTTACAGAAGAGGGGAGCCGCTCGGCCCAGGCCTTGATGGCTGAATATATGGAACCCTGCGATTCGGAATGGCGCGGATTAGGCGTCATCCCCCAGTCGGGCTTACAGCTGCGGGAAGAATTTTCTGCCTGCGACGCCTGCAAGAAGTACGGCATTCCAAAGATGGACGGCAAAGCCAATCCGGGCTGCCGCTGCGGCGACATCCTGAAGGGCCAGTGTAAACCGCCGGAATGCCCCTTATTTGGAAAATTATGTACGCCGGAACACCCGGTCGGCGCCTGCATGGTGTCCCACGAAGGTGCCTGCTCGGCCTATTATTTATATGGAGGAAATGCCCATGAGTAATCTTATTACCTTAGCACACGGTGCCGGCGGCAAGCAGACGGCGGAACTCATTGATCGCGTCTTTAAAGCTCATTTTTCAAATCCCCAGTTTACCGGGGACGATGCGGCTGTTTTGCCCATTGGCGGAACGAATCTGGCTTTTACGACGGACGGCTTCATCGTGTCGCCGCCTGAATTTCCCGGTGGCAATATCGGTAAACTCAGTATCTGCGGGACGGTCAACGACTTGTCCTGCATGGGGGCGAAACCTCTTTACTTATCGTGTGCCTTCGTCATTGAAGAAGGCTTCCCCATGGAAAAAGTCGAAGCCTACGCCAAGGCTATGGCTGAAACGGCTGCTGAAGCCGGCGTCCGCATCGTTGCCGGTGACACTAAGGTTGCCGGTAAGGGCCAGGTCGACCACCTCTTCATTACGACGACCGGCATCGGTCAAATCATGGACGGCGTCCGAACTTCAGGGACCTTGGCAAAACCGGGCGATGCCATCATCGTCAGCGGCGACGTCGGCCGCCACGGCTGCACGATTCTCCTCGAACGGAACCAGTTCGGCATCGATGCCGATGTGACCAGTGACTGCGCACCTTTATGGGGAACGGTCGAAAGCATGCTCAACACGACCAAGGACATCCACGTCATCCGCGATGCCACGCGCGGCGGCGTCGGCACGGTCCTCTATGAAATCGCCGCCCAAAGTAAGGTCGGCATTCATTTGGACAGCCAGGCCATCCCTGTCGATCCGGCTGTCCGCGGCGTCTGCGGCATGTTGGGCTTGGAACCGTTGTATCTGGCCTGCGAAGGCCGTTTGGTCATCTTCGCCCCGCGGGATGTGGCTGACGATCTCGTCGCCGTCCTGCGTAAGGGAAAATATTCGCAAAATGCAGCCATTATCGGTGAAGTTACGGCCGACCAGCCGGGCCGCGTCGTCATGCGCACAGAAATCGGTGCCGAAACGCTGCTGCCGCCGCCGGGCGGTGAATTGCTGCCCCGCATTTGTTAAGATGGAGGTACGGGAATGATATACGAAAATGAAGCGAATCCGCCCCAGGCGCGGCGGTATAACCATGTAACGCCCGATGGGGCAAATATTGCCATTGGCAAGGCGTCCTTCCCCAAGCCCTTCTATATCGGCCTGCAGTACGCTTCGCCGGCCCGAGGCCATTGGACGATTGCCCATTCGCCGATGCTCATTCCCGGCTGCCATGAAATCTACGTCTGCTGTGCCTGCTGCCTCCACGGCGTCGTCTTGTCGGCCGATGAAGTGCCTGAAGGGGCCGGCCGCTTCTCCATGGTTACCCTGACCAATGAAAATTTGATCAAGGGCAACTTAGAAGAAATGATGATCGACGGCATTGCCCATATCATCGACGAACTGCCGGAGCGGCCGAAGTGCGTCGAAGGCTTTACGAGCTGCATGCAGCATTTCCTGCACATCGACCTCAACGTCGTCTACGGGACTCTTCGCGAGCGCTACCCTGATATCGACTTCATCGACGGTTATATGATACCGACCCTGCAGCGCCGTTATTCGCCGGACGTCCTCGGTCGCCGTCAGCTCATGCGGGCCGTCCAGCCCTTGCCGCGAAAGAAGGCTGTCAATTACGTCGTCAATTATTATCCCGTCGATGAGGATAATGAATTGAGCAAAATGCTCCGAGACGGCGGTTACGACATCCACGATTTTGCCGACTGCAAGACGTATGAGCAGTATAAGGCCATGGGCGAATCGGAAGCCAATATTTATTTTCTGGAAAACTCTGAGCCAGCGGCCAAGGACATGAAGCGGCGCTTGAAACAAGAGGCCCTCTATCTGACTTATTCTTATGACTACGCCGTCCTGCGGCAGAATTTGCAGACCGCAGCCGACGCCTTCGGCCTTGCCATGCCCGACTGTGACGCCTTTGAAAGGGACATCGAAGCCAAGGCTAAGGCCCTTCTCAAAGAAGTCGGCTCGACGCCCATTGCTATCGACTACACGGCGACGCCGCGTCCCTTGGGCTTGGCCAAGTTCCTCTTGACCCACGGCTTCCATGTTTATGCTGTCTACCTCGATAAGATTTTACCGGGGGAAAAGGAGGCCTTTGACTTCTTGCAGAAGGAATATCCCGACCTCGAACTGCGGTCGGCCATGCACTTTAAACGAGGGCTCCTGCCGCGGGATGATAGTAAAAAGTTTGGCAAGGTCTTGGCTATCGGTCAGATGGCGGCTTATTTTACCGATACGAAGTATTTCGTCAACCTCATCGAAAACAGCGGCCTTTACGGTTACGTCGGCCTGTCGAAAATCCTCGACTGGATCGGTGAAGCCAATGCCGCAGAAAATCCCAAGATGCGGGAAATCATTCAGATAAAAGCCTGGGGGTGTCACGGTTGAAACAAGCACAGCGAGTCTTATCGACGTATGCCGTCGACATGTTTGGCATCGCGTCGTCGCTCTATGAATTAGGCGGCCTCATCGTCATGCATGATGCATCGGGCTGCAACTCGACGTACGATACGCACGATGAACCGCGGTCCTACGATACGCAGAGCATGGTCTATATTTCCGGCCTCAATGAAATCGATACCATTCAGGGTAACGACCAGCGGCTCATTGACGACATTGCCGAAGCGGCCGAAGCGGCACAACCTTATTTCATCGCCATCGGCGGCAGCCCCATGCCAAACGCTATCGGGACTGACTTTAAGGCCATTCAGCGACTGGTAGCCGATCGGACCGGCCTTCCGACCTTAGGCTTTCGCACGGACGGCATCCACAGTTATCTGCCCGGTGCCGGCGGAGCCTATGTTTGGCTGGCCAAGCAGTTTGTCAAACCGGCTTCGAAAAAGCCCGAGCTTCCGGCCAAACGGGTCAACCTTTTGGGCTTGACGCCCCTCGATTTTTCCGTCGTCGGCAATGCTACGACGCTGAAACAGATCGTGACTGACGCCGGATTTACCATTCAGAGCTCGTGGTCCATGGGCGATACCCTGGACGGCCTTTCGACGGCGGCGGATGCCGATGTCAATGTTGTCGTCTCGTCGACGGCCTTTTACCTGGCCCAGTACCTTCGCGATACCTATGGGATTCCCTACGTCGTCGGCATTCCCATGGGCGAAAAGGGGACGGCCGATTGGCTCGAAGCCCTGCGGAAAGGCGATTCTTCTTATGTGACCGGCCTTACGGGTGACGAAGAATACGTCAAGGCTCAGTACGCCTTGGCCGACCTTAATGCCTGGAAGACGGAACAGGCTTACGACGACACGCCTTGTGACGTGCTGGTCATCGGAGAACCGGTCTATCTCCAGTCGATGAAGGCCTTCCTTGAAAAGGAAATGGGCGTTGAAAAAGTTCGCCTGCTCTGCCCCTTGTCCGATGCCCCGCAGTGGCTCTTGAAGGACATGGAAGTGGCCAGCGTCGAAGCCGTCATCCGCCAGGAATGCCGCAAGGCGCGAAGAGTCATTGCCGATCCGATTTATGCGCGGTTACTGCCGGATGAGCCTGATAAATTTATTTCCATGCCTCACGAAGCCTATTCCGGCCGTCACTATCACGACGATATGCCCATTTTTGTCGGCTCGTCGTTTACGGCGTGGATGAAAGATAAACTGAAATAAGAAGGAGACTGACTATGCGGAAATTTGCCATTTATGGAAAGGGCGGCATTGGGAAATCGACGACGACGGCGAACGTGTCGGCGGCCTTGGCGTCGATTGGAAAAAAAGTCGTCCAAATCGGCTGCGACCCGAAAGCCGACTCGACCTTGAATCTGCTCCATGGCGAACCGGTCATGCCGGTCATGGATTACTATCGCCAATATACGGAAGGTCCGGACTTCGATCATATCGGACGGGAAGGCTACGGCGGCGTCTTCTGCATCGAAACGGGCGGACCGACGCCGGGCCTTGGCTGTGCCGGAAGGGGTATCATTGCTACCTTTGACCTTATCGACGAATTGGAAGTCTTTGAAAAACTTTCGCCGGACGTCGTCATGTATGACGTCTTGGGCGACGTCGTCTGCGGCGGCTTTTCGGCACCGATCCGCGACGGCTATGCCGATGAAATCTTCATCGTCACGTCGGGGGAAAAGATGGCCCTCTATGCGGCGGCCAATATCTTTAAAGCCGTAGAAAACTTTAAGAGCCGCGGTTATGCCCAAGTAAAAGGGCTGATCCTCAATCGCCGCAACGTCGATGATGAATATGAAACGGTCAAGGCTTTTGCCGATGAACACGGTCTGCCCATCGTGGCCGACATTCCCCGCAGCAAGGAAATCCAGTTTTATGAAAACAAGGGAATGACCGTCGTCGAAGGCGATCCGGAGCTGCCCGTAAGCCGAATCTACCGCGATTTGGCTCAGCGGCTGCTGGAAGTATAGAAAGGAAGTAAGGCCATGGGAATGAATGACACGCCGTCAGGCGAACGCGTCCATATCGGATTTTTCGGCCGCCGCAATGCCGGGAAATCAAGTGTCGTAAACGCCGTTACCGGCCAGAACCTGTCTATCGTATCGGCTACCAAGGGGACGACAACGGACCCCGTTTACAAGGCCATGGAGCTCCTGCCCTTGGGGCCGGTGGTCATCATCGACACGCCGGGCATCGACGACGTCGGTGCCCTCGGTGAAGAACGGGTGCGCCGGACGAAACAGGTCCTCAATAAGACCGATATTGCCGTCGTCATCGTCGATGGGACGGAAGGCTTGGCTCCGGCTGATGAAGAGGTATTGGCCCTCATTCGGAGCAAAGGCCTGCCTTATCTTATCGTCTATAATAAGGCCGACCTGGTGAAGCATGTGGCTGAGGCCGATGATCATGCAATTCATGTCAGCGCCTTGACCGGCGACGGCATTTACGAATTGAAGGAAAAACTGGCCCGGTTGAAGCCGGCTGACGCCGAGGCTCCCATCGTCAGCGACCTCATTCATAGCGGCGACATGGTTGTTCTCGTCGTGCCCATCGATTCGGCAGCGCCTAAGGGACGCCTCATCCTGCCGCAGCAGCAGACGATTCGGGAAATCCTCGACAGTAACAGTGCGGCCATCGTCGTCAAGGAAGATGAACTGCCCCATACCTTGTCCTGCTTTACGAAGAAGCCGTCGTTGGTCATTACGGACAGTCAGGTCTTTGGACGGGTCTCGGCCGATACGCCGGACGATATCCGCCTAACGTCCTTTTCGATTTTAATGGCTCGCCATAAGGGCCTCTTGGAATCGGCTGTCCGCGGCGTCACCGCCGTCGATAAGCTGAAAGACGGAGATACGGTCCTCATTGCCGAAGGCTGTACACACCATCGCCAATGCGACGACATCGGTACGGTAAAGATTCCTCGCTGGTTGAAGGAGTATACGGGTAAAGATATCTCGATTGAAACGGCCAGCGGCCGCGATTTTCCTGAAGATTTGTCGCCCTATGCCATGGTCATTCACTGCGGCGGCTGCATGCTCAACGGGCGGGAAGTCGGGTACCGCATGAAAACGGCTGCCGATCAGGCCGTTCCCATTACCAACTACGGCATTGCCATTGCCTATATGAAGGGAATCCTGCGGCGGAGTCTGAGTGTCTTCCCCGATTTACAGGAACTGCTGTCGGCACATTAGGCGAACAAGACGAAAAAAGCAGCCCGTGAAAGGCGGGCTGTGAGGTGGATTTATGGCAAACTTATCGCTTAAGCTTGAACAAAAAACTAAATTGATGCAGGTCCAGCGCCTGACGATTCAGCTTTTGGCCCTCCACGGTCAGGAGTTGATGGACTTTCTCCAGGAACAGGTAACGGATAATCCTCTCCTCGACATCCGCTACCATGACGTCCGTGGAGCCGGGGATAAAACTGAAAAGCCCATCGACAATATTAAAAGCCGCAGTGCATCCCTCGAATCGCAGCTCATGGCTCAGCTCCGCGTCGTGTCCGTGCCGCGGCCGATTCTCTTGGCGGCGGGACTGGTCATCGGTTCTCTCGATGAGAAAGGCTTTTTCCAAGGTGATTTATCCTCCTTAGGTGACGGCTACGGCCTTTCGGAAGAGGACATGGAAAAAGGCCTGGCACTGGTCCAGACCTTTGATCCGCCGGGCATCGGAGCCCGGAATATTTGTGAAGCCCTGCTTATCCAGACGCGGCGCCGCAGTGACGGGCCGCCCAAGACAGAAGAACTCTTGACCCGGCACTATGATGATTTCCTGCGGGGGAAGTGGTCGAAAATCCAGCAGGGGTTGGATTTATCGGATAAGGATTTGCGCGACATTCGGGATTTTTTGAAGACCTTGTCCCTTCAGCCGGCCGGTCAGATCGAGCAGGATGAAGTTTACATCCGCCCCGACGTCGAGATTTATCTTGAAGAGGGCGGGACATTAGCTTTCCGCTGGCTGGAAGAGCTTCCCGACGTCTATTTTCGCGATGATTTATACGCCGAGTATGGAGCCCAGAAAGATAAGAAGACACTGGCTTATATCCGCAAAGCCCGGAGGGCTTTTAACGATCTGGCGTCGGCTTTGGCCTATCGCCGCCTGTCCATTGAACAGGTCATGAACTGTCTCTTGACTCGTCAGGAAGGCTATTTTCTCCACGGTCAGCCCTTGGAGCCGCTGCGCCAAAAGGACATTGCCGAGGAAACGGGCCTCAGTACGGCGACGGTAAGCCGCGTCTGCCGCAACCGGTACGCCCTGTTTGGCGGTAAGGTATACGGGCTGCAGTCTTTTTTAGCTACGGCTTACAGCCGTCAGCGCGAGGAAGAGGACTTTGTTTCTGATAAGGCCATCATGAAGAAAATTCAGGCGCTTATCGCAAACGAGGACAAGGAGCATCCCTATTCGGATCAGGATATAGCCGACTATTTTTCGGCCATCCATATTGCCATAGCCCGGCGGACGATTACGAAGTTCCGGCAAAAATTAAATATTCCCAACAGCAATATCCGGCGCCGATGTCGATGAGGCCCCTTACGGCCGCATCTTATTGAAGATGGTCTGCCGCGACACGTTGAGCAATTTGGCTATATCCTTTTGGCTATAGCCTTTTTCTTGAAGCTCTTCGATGAGGATTTGCTGGATGGTCACCTCTAAATGCTTCATGTTGAGGGTCAAAGACGCCGTGTCGAGGAGGGCGTCTTTTTTATTTTGGTCGGCAATGTCGAAGAGGGCATCATAGGACTTGTCGAGGGTGTCGCCGAAGATGAAGTAGCGCAGGGCGACGCTGTGGAGCTCGCGGATGTTGCCCCACCAGTTGTGCTGGACGAGGACTTTTTTTAAGGCCGGGCTGAGTTGGCATTTTTGATGGCTTAAGGTTTCGACGAAGTGGGTGAACAAGTATAGGATGTCGTCAGGCCGATCGTTTAAAGGCGGCAGATTGAGGCGCAGGGTGTTGATGCGGAAGTATAAGTCGCGGCGGAATTCGCCGGCTTCGACCGAGGCGATGAGGTCGGCGTTGCCGGCCGAGATGATGCGGATGTCGAGGGGGATGACGTAGTCTGAGCCGAGGCGCATGACCTGTTTCGTCTCCAAGACGCGCAGTAGTTTCGATTGGATGCTGGGGGCCATGCTGTTGATTTCGTCAAGGAAAATCGTTCCCTTGTGGGCCATTTCAAAGAGGCCGGCCTTGCCTTCTTTGCGGGCGCCCGTGAAGGAGCCGCTGACGTAGCCGAAGAGTTCGCTTTCGAGGAGGTCTGTCGTCAGGGCGGCGCAGTTGATGGCCACGAAAGGCCCGTTGCGGCGGTCGCTGGCGTTGTGGATGCTCTGAGCGAAGAGTTCTTTCCCTGTACCGCTTTCGCCTTGAATCAGGATGGGGGCGTTGTACTCTGCCATGGTGGCGGCCCGCTGAATGACTTTTTTCATGTTGCCGTCGACGGTCTTGATGTCGTCGAAGTGATGTCTGGCGGTCATGCCGGTCTTGGTCAGCTTATAGCGGATATTTTTTTCCAGGCGCTGCAGCTCTGTGACGTCGCGGAGGGTCATGATGTAGTGGGAGCTGCTGTCCATGAGGAAGAAGTCGGAGTTGGCGATGAGGGTATAGGGCGGACGGCGGATGATCGTTTCGTGGAAGGACGGTTTGTTCCCTTCGACCCAGTCCGGGAAGATATCGCGGATATTTTTCGTCGTCGCCGACACGCCCAGGAAGTCGGCAGCCCTTTTGTTGAGATGGGAAATGGTGCCGCCTGTGGAATAGAGGATGATGCCGTCCGTGACGTGGGATAAGATGGACGACATCATGGACAGCTGTTGATTGTCCTTTTCTTTGAATGACAGCAGTTCTTGGGCGTAGAGCAGGACCGACAGCATCGTCGATTCGCTGGGCTTGATGGGGTAAATCGGCATCGGACTGGGATTGGCGATTTGGGGCAGGAGGGGACAGCCGACGATGGCCGTGTCGGCCGTGACCGGTATCTGCCGCACCCGTTCGAGGAGTTCCAAGTGCGTCTTATCGAGGCTGTAGCGGGGGTAAAATACGATTTTCTCCGACAGCTCCGGCGGACAGGCTTCCTTGTTGAACATGAAGTTTTCATTGAGCAGCAAGTGGATTTTTTTGTAATTCGGGGCAATGGCCCGCAGGGCATAGAGGGCGTCGTTGGTCGAGCTGTACAGACAAAGGATGGGAATGGTGTCGATGGCCTTGGTCAGTATCTGGTGGGCGCCGCTGGTGGTGATGATGACCTTGGTTCCTTTTTCGACTAAGGCATGGGCTTGGGCGACGAGGTTGGGAAAGTCGATGATTTCGACGTCGATGATGAAGTGGTGTTGTTCTAATTTCTCCTTATATGTGTCTAAGATGGTGTGAACCATCTGCTGCATGGAAAGGTCGGAAATCAGGAAGGCAATTCTATCCATAAGTTTCTCCTTTATATTTCATTAAAAATTACCGAAAAGTTCTCCTTCTATCATAAAAAAATATGAAGAGAATGTAAAGTATGTAACGAATTTTTTACATATTTTGAATATCAATTAGCTTATCAATATGAAAAAATGGCTTAAATTCGATAATATCATAGTTGGCATGATTATTTCATATATATTGTCGAACAGATAAATGAGCTGATTCAACGAATGAGGAGGTATGAATTATGAAAAAATTATTGTCCGGTGACGAAGCCATCGCCAGAGGCTTATATGAAGCCGGCGTTTCCTTTGCTTCGGCTTATCCCGGTACGCCGAGTACGGAAATCTTGGAAAACGTCTCGACTTATGATGGCATGTACTCTGAATGGGCACCGAATGAAAAAGTTGCTATGGAAGCGGCTATCGGCGCTTCTATGTCTGGTGTCCGCTCTTTCGCAGCCATGAAGATGGTCGGTGTCAACGTAGCAGCTGACCCGCTGTTTACGTTCTCCTACTTAGGCATGAACGGCGGTTTTGCCTTCGTATCGGCTGACGATCCGGGCATGCATTCGTCCCAGAATGAACAGGACAACCGCAACTATGCTAAATTCGCTAAAATCGCCATGTTTGAACCGTCGGACTCCCAGGAATGCATCGACATGACCAAAGAAGCGTACCGCGTCAGCGAAAAGTACGGCGTTCCCATGATGATTCGCATGACGACCCGTGTCTGTCATTCGAAGAGCCTCGTTGAAGAAAGTGATCGTGTAGAGGTTCCGGCCGTTCCCTATAAGAAACAGCGCGAAAAGATGGATGCCGTCCCGGCCATTTCCAAACAGCGCCGCTACGTCGTCGAAGAACGGGAACAAAAATTGAAAGAATACGCTGAAGAATGTCCTTTTAACGTCGTCGAAATGCACGATACGAAGATCGGCATCATCTCTGCCGGCTCGGCCTATATGTATGCCAAAGACGCTTTAGGCGACAAGGCTTCTTACTTGAAACTCGGCTTTACCTACCCCTTGCCGATGAAGAAAATCAAAGCTTTTGCCGATTCCGTCGATGAACTGTACGTCGTCGAAGAACTCGATCCCTTCATGGAAGAACAGATCCGCCAGGCCGGCATCGCCTGTCATGGCAAGGATGTCATCCCCAAGATCGACGAACTCAACCCGAATATCGTTGCCGAAGGCATTTTGAAAGAAAAGGCAGAAGGCTTCGACGTTCCCGATACCTTGTTCGTTCCCCGTCCGCCGGCTCTCTGCGCAGGCTGTCCGCACCGCGGCTTCTTCTACGAACTGGGCAAACGGAAGGATACGGTCATGATCGGCGATATCGGCTGTTACGCCTTAGGCGGCGCGGCTCCCCTTAATGCCAAAGACTTGGCGGTCTGCATGGGCAGTGCCTTCTCCGTCGGCCACGGATTCAGCCACGGCTTTGAACTGAGTGATCAGAAGAAACGCGTCGTCGGCTGTATGGGCGACTCGACCTTCTTCCACACGGGCATCAACTCCCTGACCGAAGTTGCCTACAACGGCTCCAACACGATCTGCGTCATCTTGGATAACCGCATCACCGGCATGACGGGCCATCAGGAAAATCCGGGCACGGGCTACAATATCAAAGGCGAACCGGCTACCCTCATCGATATCGAAACGGTCGTCAAAGCCTTGGGTATTAAGAATGTCCGCACCGTCAATCCGCTGGACCTCAAAGTCATGAAAGAAACCCTCGACTGGGCGTATGCAATCGAAGATGAACCGTCGGTCATCATCACCAAGTGGCCCTGCGTCCTCAAGAAGTTCTCCAAAGAAGATAAAGAAGAATTCGACCTCGATATGACACCGTGCGCCGTCGATACGGAAGTCTGCATCGGCTGTAAGAAGTGCTTGTCGACAGGCTGCCCGGCTCTGCGCTTCGACAATGAAGCGAAGAAATCCGGTATTTCTGAAACGGACTGCGTCGGCTGTACGGTCTGCATGCAGGTCTGCCCGGTTCATGCCATTTACAAGAAGGGGGATAAATAATATGTCAGACGTAAAGAGCGTACTCTTCGTCGGTGTCGGCGGTCAGGGTACTATATTAGCCAGTAAGATTTTAACCATCGGCCTCATTGAAAACGGTTACGATGTAAAAATGTCCGAAGTCCACGGCATGAGCCAGCGCGGCGGCAGTGTCAGCACGCAGGTCCGCTTCGGTAAAAAAGTTTATTCGCCGATCATCGGCGAAGGCTCGGCAGATATCCTCATTTCTTTCGAAGAAATGGAAGCGGCTCGCTATGCCAAGTTCCTCAAAAAAGACGGCAAGATGGTCGTCAATAAGATGCAGATTCCGTCCCTGCCCATCCTGTCCGGGGCCTGTTCGTATCCGGAAGGAATCTTAGAAGAATTACAAAAACGCGTACCGATTACCATTGTCGACGCAACGAAAATTGCGACGGACCTCGGGAATCCAAAAAGCGCCAACGTCGTCCTCTTAGGGTCTCTCATCGGATCCTTGGGACTGCATAATATCGATTGGAAGGCGATTATTGCCAAGGTAGTAAAACCTGCTTTTGTCGATATTAATTTAAAGGCTTTCGATGCCGGTATGGCCGCTGTATAATAGAGTGTGTGCTAGAGTAAAATGCCAGGCATGAAATGAAGTGCCTGGCATTTTTGGCACCCAAGGAGGAAGAAACACCATGCAACCTACGACAAAAGTACCAGAAGCACCATCTCTTCGTTCACGTTTATTCGGCAAATCCTATGAAATGTACGCACAGGCGGCGGGCATCACCGTCGACGAATGGAAAGCAGAAACGAAATTCAGCGGCATTGACCTCGGTTGGGTCATCCTGTGTGTCGGTATGTCTTTAGGGGCGGGAATCGTTTTTCTGCCCATCCAAGTCGGGTTATCCGGTTTGCTTATCTTTGCTCTCGTCGCTATCGTCGGTTATCCGATTGCCTATGCTCATCAGAAATTGTATTTGAACGTTTTGGCAGAAGCTCCTAAATGTGAGGATTTTGCAGGTATTATCTCCGGCTATTTGGGGAAAAATTGGGGTTTCTTCCTGGGTGCTCTATATTTCGTCTTTACGACGATTCTCCTCTTCTTGTATTCTACAGCGTTGACGAATGACAGTTCGTCCTTCTTAATGACTTTCGGCGTTACGGAATCGCCCTTGGTCGATAATCTGTTTTATGGCGTGGCCCTCATTTCCTTCTTGGTCCTCATCGCGTCCCAAGGGGAAAAACTGCTCATGAAGATCTCGTCGGGTATGGTCTTTACCAAAGCCATGGTCATCGCGGCTCTCGGCATCATCATGATTTCCCACTGGGATCTGGCCAATATCCTGATTCCGCCCGATGCCTTGTACGTCATTAAAAACTTTATCATCATGCTGCCCTTCATCGCCATGTCGATCGAATTTTTCGTAGCCCTCGGGCCGGTCGTCATCTATTTCCGCTCCAAAACGGATAATAAGGTCGTCGCCCATTATCGAGCTATGAGGGTTTATAACAGGGCGTACTTATTCTTAGTCGGATTGGTCGTTTTCTACACCATTTCTTTCAATCTGGCTATCAATCATGACCAGGCTGTCGTCGCCTATACGGCCAATATTTCCGCCTTGGCCCTGGCTGCGCAGAATATGGACGGCGCCTTGATCAAGGTCTTGAATCTGATTTTGAACATCTTCGCAGTGGTGACGGCTTTCTTTGCCATGTTCCTCAGCTTCCGCGATGCCTGTACGGGGATCGTTTTGAATCTGTTGAACCGGTTCATGAATGCCGATGCCATCCCGAAAAAGGTGATTACCTATGCTACCAGCCTGTGCTGTATCATCCTTTGCTGGGGCGTCATCGTCCTCAATGTTCCAATCTTGAAATTCACCCCGATTTTAGGCGGCCTCATCGGCATCATCGCCTGTTTCCTGCCGACCTACCTCGTCATGAAGCTCGATATCTTTAAGAAATACCGCACGTGGCGGTTAGTTCCCATCGTGTTTATGGGGTTCATTCTCCTCATTTCCCCGCTCATTTCGTTATTGTAACCTCTCATTGTATAAAGGAGTGACTCTTATGGCTTCCCAAGAAATGTACCGTTTAGGTTCCCAAAGTTCGGTTATCCGCGAACTCTTTGCTTATGGTCAGGAACAGAGTAAAATCGTCGGTAAAGATAAAGTGTTTGACTTCAGTATCGGCAATCCTACCGTTCCGGCACCGTCCTGTATTAAAGAAGCGATTGAAGATATCCTCGCCACCCGTGAGTCGGCAGCCATCCACGGTTATACGGCAGCCTCCGGCGACCTCAGCGTCCGTCAGGGCTTGGCCGACTACATGAACAAGACCTATCAGGCCGGCGTCGAAGCCTCTCATTTCTACATGACCTGCGGCGCAGCCGCATCCTTGACGGTTACCTTAAAGGCCCTCGTCGAAGGCCCGGACGATGAAGTCATCGTCATTGCGCCCTTCTTCCCGGAATACTCGGTATTCATCGCTAATGCCGGTGCGAAAGCCGTCGTCGTTCCGCCTGATACGGAACACTTCCAGATTCCCATGGATGAACTTGAAAAGGCGATTACGCCGCATACACGAGCCATTATCGTCAATTCGCCGAACAACCCGTCAGGCGTCGTTTATTCGAAAGAAACCTTTGAAAAACTCAGCTCTTTATTGACTAAGAAATCAGCAGACATCGGCCATGCCATCTACCTCATCGCCGATGAACCGTACCGTGAAATCATCTATGACGGACTTCCCATTTTATACGTCCCTCATGTCTATAAGAATACCATCGTCTGCTATTCCTACAGTAAATCCCTGAGCCTTCCCGGCGAACGTATCGGCTACATCCTCGTACCGCCCAGCGCTGAAAAAGCGGCTGAAGTCTATACGGCTGTCTGTGGTGCCGGCCGGTCCATGGGCTTCGTCTGCGCACCCCATCTCTTCCAGGATGTCATTTTGAAATGCATGGGCCAGACGTCGGATATGAACGTCTATGATGAAAACCGTAAATTGTTATATAATGGACTTAAAGAAATGGGCTATGACTGTGTGTATCCCAGCGGCGCGTTTTATTTATTCGTTAAGTCGCCCGAGGCTGATGCCAAGGCTTTCTCCGACAAGGCTAAAGCTTTGAACCTCCTCATCGTACCGGCAGACAGCTTTGGCTGCCCGGGCTATGTACGGATTTCCTACTGTGTCGAAGCCGACATGATTAAGCGCTCCTTCCCGGCATTCCGGCAGCTCATCGCTCAATACCAAGAAAAGAGGTAACAGACTATGAACGTATACGACGAGTACAAAGCGAAATGCTGCAGTGCCGACCAGGCCGTCAAGCTGGTAAAAGACGGCGACTGGGTCGATTACAGCATGAGCTGTGCGTATCCGACGGCACTCGACAAGGCATTGGCCCGGCGCCGTGACGAATTACAGGATATCAAGGTGCGCAACGCCATTTCCTGCCATCCCGTCGCTATTTTGGAAGCCGATCCGGAGAACAAGACCTTTACGTACAACCTGTGGCACTGCTCCGGTGTCGACCGGCAGTATCTCGATGCCGGCCGGGCTTATCACGAGCCGATGCTCTTCCGCGACTGCGGCTCCTACTACCGCCGGGGCTTTGCGCCGGTCAACGTGGCCATGATTACCGTATCGCCTATGGATAAGCAGGGCAATTTCTCCTTTGGCCTCACCAACGGCTGTCAGCAGGAAATGCTCGATGCAGCGGAACACATCATCGTCGAAGTCAATCCTAAGATGCCGACCGTCTTCGGCATGGGCAACGACCACATCCATATCTCGAACGTCGACGCCGTCATCGAAAGCGATGAACCGGTAGGCCTTGCCCCGAACCGCGAACCGGCAGAGATCGATAAGGAAATTGCCGGTAAAATCTTCCCCTATCTCCATGACGGCATTACCCTCCAGCTCGGTATCGGCGGCATGCCCAATGCCTTAGGCATCCTCATTGCCGAATCGGACTTAAAGGATCTCGGGATGCATACGGAACTCATGAGTGACGGCTATCTCAACCTCTATAAGGCCGGGAAGATCACCAATGATAAGAAACCCTTCCAGCGGGGAAAAGGTGTCTTCTCCATCTGCATGGGCTCGCAGGAGCTGTACGACTTCCTGGATCACAACCAGGACATCCTGTCAGCACCGATGTACTACGTCAACAACCCGGAAACGATTCGCCAGCTCGACGATTTCATCTCTATCAACAGCTGCATTGCCGTCGACCTCTACGGACAGGTCTGTTCCGAATCGGCCGGTACACGGCACATCAGCGGTACGGGCGGACAGCTCGACTTCGTCACCGGTGCTTATGCTGCCGAACACGGCAAGGCCTTCCTGGCCATGCAGTCCAGCCGCGTCGACCGCAAGGGCAAACGCCATTCCAACATCCTGCCGAAATTTACGGGCGGCGACATCATCACGACGCCCCGGACCCAGGCCCCGTACATCGTAACGGAGTACGGCGTGGCTAATCTGTCGGGCCTGGCCACGTGGCAGCGGGCCGAAGCCTTGATTGACATCGCCCATCCGGAAGTTCGGGAAGAATTGATTCAAGCCGCCGAAGAACAGCGTATTTGGCGGAGAAGCAACAAACGATAAAGTATGTAGCTTGCCTTGCAAGGGCATTTCTATAAGCGAAGAGTCTCTCATCATGCAGTGTGATGAGAGACTCTTTTTGTCTGCGTACTGCCTTAAATTTGTTATAATGTTGATAAAAATAATCTTTTATGCTACTATGCAGGTATAGTAAAACATGACTGAATCATCGATGAGAGAGGAGGTATTCAGCTTATGTTCAAAAAAATGGCAGTACTGATCGTTGCTTTTTCTGTCCTTTTGGGCGGTCTTTGTATGGCCGATAAGGCAGGTCCCCTTCCGGTGAGTGAAGCCTCCCTTGGCGGAATTACCTTAGGCAGTCCCATGAGTTACGTTAAAAGTATTTACGGGTCTCCGACGGAGCGGGGCTGGGTCCGGGCTCGTTTCACCAACGGGACGATTGCTAATCTCTATGGAAAGGGTTTTTACATCGTTGAATATCCCGATAAGTCTAAGGTATTAGAACTCTATGTAAATGCCCATAATGGGATTGCCACACCCATGGGAATCGCCGTGGGCGTTCCCAAATCGACCGTCGACAGACTGTATGGCAGTAGTACCTATTCGCAGGGCAAGTACTATTACTATACCCGGAATGCCATAGCCATTATGATCGTTTACGGAAACGACACCAATGGAGTTACGGTGGTTAAATCCATCAATATACAGTACCAGTCGTAACAGGCTCAATCAGGACTGCCTATGTCGTTATCATGGGCAGTTTTTTTGCGTCGAATAGAGGGCTGATACGTCTCCTTTTGAGAATGACGAAGATGGATATATCGGGGCTGCAAAAACATTGATGTAAATATTGTTTTATGATAATATGCAATTATATTGAGAAACAAACCGATAATAGAGGAGGAATTTTCTATCATGTTCAAAAAAGTGGCAGTTCTGGCATTTTCCCTTACTACCCTGTTGGCGAGCACCTGTTTGGCCATTATGACCGGCCCCGTTCCGGACAGCGAGGCGTCGCTCGGCGGCATCACCTTAGGAAGCCCCATGAGCTATGTGCGCAGTATTTACGGAGCTCCGACGGATCGAGTCCCGACCAAGGACTATATCCGGCAAGATGCTTTCAGCAACATCTACGGCAACAGCTTTTACGTCATCGAATATCCCAAGAACAGCAGTGTAGAAGAACTCTATGTGACGGCCAACAACGGCCTTGCCACGCCTATGGGGATTACCGTCGGCATTCCCAAGTCGACCGTCGATAAGCTGTATGGTGAAGGCAGCTTTGTCCAGGGATCCTATCGCTATCTGACGCAGGAAGGCAAAGTCATTCAAATCAAATACGTAGACGACGCCAATGATGTCGCCGTCGTTAAATCCATCTATATTCGCTATTCGGCGTAATAAATCAAACAAAGGATGATAGAGGAGGATTTTGTATTATGTTTAAGAAAATAGCCCTTATGATCTTTACCCTTTCTATGCTGGCCGTCGGCAGTTGTTTCGCCGCTATGGTCGGCAACGTTCCTGACAGTGAAGCTTCTCTGGGCGGAATTACCCTGGGGAATAAGATGACTTATGTCCGCAGTATTTATGGGGAACTGACGGAACAGAGACGGGCGAAGACGGTATTGAATGAAAATGCAATCTTGTATCGCTACGGCAAGGGATTTTTTATCCTTGAAAATCTCTATAACTATACGGTCGAGGAGATTTTGACCAATGCCAATAACGGGATTTCGACGCCCATGGGAGTTACCGTCGGCGTTCCCAAGTCCACTGTCGATACATTATATGGTGAAGGGCGTCTTTGGAACGGCGCTTATCTTTACCTGACGGACCAGGGGAAACGCATTGAAATCAAATATGAAGCGGATGCCAAGGGCGTTATGGTCGTTCAGTCCATTTACGTTCGTTATCCGGCGTAAGCTTTTTTGGCTTGAAACTGCTCGTGTCAGACGATACGGGCAGTTTTTTGCGGAATGGATGGGATGTAAGCGACGGGAAATGGAACGTCGATCCGAATTACCGGCCTGTTGTTTCTGTGAAAATATTGATACCAAGAGAATCGGTATGATAAGATAAACGTAGATTGATAAAACGAACGAGAATACGGAGGGAGTTGGTATTATGTTTAAAAAAGTTGCAGTCATGGTTTTTGCTCTTTCCATGATGGTGGTGAGTACCTGCTTAGCCTATACCTTTGGTCCGGTTCCTGCCAGTGAAGCCTCCTTGGGCGGCATTACCTTAGGAAGTCCCATAAGTTATGTCCGCAGTGTTTATGGTGACCCGACAGAGACTGCTTGGGGCAAGGACCGCCTCAATCAAGATGCTAAGTCATACCGCTACGGCAAGGGATTTTTTATCCTCGAGAGGCTCTATGACAATACCGTCGCAGAACTGATGACCAGTGCTAATAATGGGATTGCAACGCCCATGGGGATTACGGTTGGCGTTCCCAAGTCTACTGTTGATGCATTGTATAGCGGAGGGCGGTCCGGAAACGGATATACTAGCTATATGACGCAGAATGGGGCCTTGATTAAAATCACGTATGGCCGTGATGCTAATGGAGTTCTGGTAGTTACGTCCATCACGATGAGGTTCCCTGAGTAAGCTGTTCGTAGAATACGTACTGCCTGTGTCTGAGACATGGGCAGTTTTTTTGTGCCTCAAAACGTTTTTATAGGCGCATAAATAAGACCGCCGGACTGTCGAGGGATGGCGGATGATATGCTCCCCTTTAGGTAGACATGAGAAATAATAAAATCTCATGCTGCTTGG
>ENA-ORUW01000224-ORUW01000224.1-human-gut-metagenome-genome-assembly--contig:-NODE-224-length-66298-cov-6.594236_pt1 | contig 66298 bp, 60 predicted proteins | sample MGYA00242088_ERZ509227 | MGnify/ENA primary metagenome ERZ509227 (study PRJEB26280, sample SAMEA2338816) | human gut metagenome | biome: human gut; feature: human-associated habitat; material: faeces... | reverse complement strand
AGGCCGCCCATCGCAAAATAGCCGCCTACCGCAAGGCCCCCCGCGGCAGCAAGCAAGCCGAGCCCCATGCCGCCGGCGGCAAACATGCCGATTGCCAGCCCACCCAATGCGAGCAGCCCGGCTGATAGGCCGCCGAGCGAAATGAGGCCCGCCGCAATACCGCCAATGGCGAACAGCCCTGTTGCGATGTCACCTATGGCGATAATCCCCTTGGCCCGGCAAACGCGCCTACCCCCGAAATGGATATGCACCAAAGGCAGGCCAAATAGGGTGCGTCTGCTTTTATATTCATAGTGATACGGCCGCCAAACACGCTCTTCCGGCGCGCCATCCCCTAGCGCGGGTGCTAGAGCCGCCGTATCATTCTTTAAAAGGCTGTCAAGCGTCACGCCGAAAAAATCGCTCAAAGCGATCAAGTTATTGGTATCCGGGCTGGCGGCTCCGGATTCCCACTTCTGCACTGCCTGGCGCGAAACGCCGAGTGCAGAGGCTAACCCCTCCTGCGACAAACTGCGCTCCCGCCGCAGTTGGTAAAGTTTCTCTTGAAAAGTCATACACTCTGCTCCCCTCTGACTGGTTTCCACTCATTAGTATGGCACAGGATGCCGTATCCGTCCACCAATCATCGGATATTATTTGACAACCACCGGTAGCAATCCGAATCAAATCAAGCTTTCCCGCCTGATAACCATGCTGTGACACGGTCCGGCAAAACAATCCCATCCAGATGATCGAGCTCATGGCAGAAGCATTTTGCAAGGTCCCCTTTCCCCGTATAAAGCACCTCTTCGCCCTTTTCATTGCGTGCGCGGATCGTTACGCACTGTGGCCGCACAGTTTGCCCCACGCGACCGGGGAAGCTCAGGCAGGCCTCTACACACGCCTGCTCGCCGTAGACCTCCACAATCTCCGGGTTGACGAGCTTTAACAGCCCATCTCCCATATCGATTGTCACGAGCCGTTTAAGAATACCCACCTGGCAGGCGGCAAGGCCCGCCCCATTCTCCGCATACATCGTTTCAGCCATATCATTGAGCAGTTCACGGATGCGGTCTGTGACCTCGTCTACCGGGCGGCAGCGCTTTCTTAATATTGCATCGTCGTTATATCGAAGCGAACGAATCGCCATGTTTCTCTCTCCTTTCTTTTGATAGGGCAAGGCGGCGGACTACCCACCGCTTCAATAATTTTCAATCGTTCAAAAATCATTTTTTCGCCTGTAAAGCTATTTCACAGTACACCACTATATTCTAAAATAAACTATAGAATTCTATTCCTCAATAAACACAATGAAGGGCGCATCTCCTCTAAAGGCTCAGGAAAAAGGCTACCGGGTTTCTTTGTTTTGCTACAGCAAAAAAGCACACTGCGAACTGTTTACACATTTCGCAGTATGCTCTTCCATCATCTGATAGGCGCTCCACGGCCTTTCGCGTCAAAGCGGCGGGCAGCTCCATTCAATCGATATCCACACGGATTTTTTCATTCGCGCGGGTGGCAACGGATTTCATCACTGTGCGGATCGCTTTTGCAATCCGGCCCTGCTTGCCGATTACGCGGCCCATATCCTGCTGCGCAACATGAAGGTGGTAAACAGTCGTGCCTTCCTCATCCGGCGCATCCACATCGACTGAAACAGCGGAGGGATCCTCCACGAGGCCCTGTGCGATTGTAATCAGTAACTCCTTCAAAATGAAGCCCTCCTAATCAATGGGCAATTTATTTGATGATATCGTTCTTCTTAAAAATCGCCTTCACGGTATCCGTCGGCTGAGCGCCATTTGCGATCCATTTCGCTGCCTTTTCCGCGTCGATCTTCACCACGGGCGGATCCTGAAGCGGGTTGTAATAGCCGATTTCCTCGATGAAACGGCCATCGCGCGGATAACGGGAATCCGCGACCACAATGCGGTAAAAAGGAGCCTTCTTTGCGCCCATACGGCGCAGCCTGATTTTAACTGCCATAACTGCATTCCTCCAAAAATGAAAATAATTTATTGGTTCATCACGTTTTCACCTGCCGTTTGGGGCGAAGGGGCTGACGTGCTGAAAGCGATTCTTTAAAACATTCCGCCACCCATGCCCGGCGGAAGCTGGCCCATGCGGCGCATCTTTTTGCGCATGCCCTTGCCGCTGAATTGCTTGAACATCCGCTGCATGTCGCGGTATTGCTTGAGCAGACGGTTAACGTCTTCCACCTGCATCCCGCAGCCGGCCGCAATGCGGCGCTTCCGGGAGGGATTGATCAAATCCGGCTTTTCGCGCTCCGCAGGCGTCATAGACAGAATTATGGCCTGCGTGCGATCAAATTGTCGCTCGTCGATCTCCACATCATTCAGCTGCTTGCCTACACCGGGAAGCATCGCAAGCATCTCTTTGAGATTGCCCATTTTCTTCATCTCACGCAGCTGATTGAGCAGATCATTGAGGTCGAATTTATTCTTCCGAAGCTTGGCCTCAAGCTCCATCGCCTTTTTCTCATCAAGCGACGTCTCTGCCTTCTCGATCAGAGATAATACATCCCCCATGCCGAGAATACGGGAGGCCATACGATCCGGATGGAACGCATCAAGATCGCCAAGCTTTTCCCCTGTGCCGATGAACTTGATCGGCTTGCCGGTGACCGCGCGTGCAGAGAGCGCCGCGCCGCCGCGAGTGTCGCCGTCGAGTTTTGTCAGCACAAGCCCATCCACACCAAGCGCCTCGTTGAAGGCAGTTGCTACATTCACGGCATCCTGCCCTGTCATCGCATCGATCAACAGCAAAATTTCATGCGGCTTAATCTCTGCCTTGACGCGTTTGAGCTCATCCATCAGCTCCTCGTCGATATGCAGGCGGCCCGCTGTATCGAGCAGCACATAGTCATAACCCTGATCCTTGGCAAGTTTAATCGCCTCACGCGCAATTTCCACAGGGTCTGCCGTGCCCTTTTCAAACACGGGCACACCCGCTTTTTCGCCAACCACCTGGAGCTGCTTGATCGCCGCCGGGCGGTAAATGTCGCACGCCACGAGAAGAGGGCGATTCCCCTGATTTTTCAGCATCAGGCCAAGCTTTGCGCAATAGGTCGTTTTGCCGACGCCCTGCAGGCCGCACATCATCACAACCGTCGGCGGATGCGGAGCGCTCGCAAGGCGGCTGCGTGTGCCGCCCATCAGTTCTGTGAGCTCCTCGTTGACGATTTTTACCACCATCTGGCCGGGCGTTAGGCTTTCCATCACCTGCGCGCCGATTGCCCGCTCTGTTACTTTTGCGGTAAAATCACGGGCGACCTTATAGTTAACGTCCGCTTCCAACAGTGCCAGGCGCACTTCGCGCATCGCGTTGCGCACGTCGGTTTCCGTCAATTTCCCTTTGCCGCGCAGCTTTTTAAACGCAGCCTCCAGCTTATCGGACAGGCCTTCAAAAGCCAAATCATCACTCCCTTTACACTTCGCACAAGGACTGTGCAATCGCCTTGATCTTCACAGTTGTATCGTTGATTTCGCGGGAAAGGCCATACCGCATGTTATATTCGCTGATCGCATTCGCGCATTCAACAATCTCGTCGAGGCCTTTGCGCATTTCATGAAAACGGCGTGCAAGTCCCAGCCGCTCCTCCATATCAAACAGCTGCGCCTCCGCACGCTTGATCGAATCGCGCACGCCCTGCCTGGTGATCCCTTCATTCTCCGCGATCTCGGATAGGGAAAGGTCGTCGTTATAGTAGTAGCCAAGAAAATCCCGCTGCTTTTCTGTGAGCATGTCCCCATAGAAATCAAGCAAAATCGTGATTCCAAGATCCTTCGCCACAGCTTCGCCTCCCCACCCCGCAAAATCCCCCTCTCCGCACCGCAAATCTGTTCGATGCAGAAAAGGATATATGTAAAGTTCTTTTCTTTACAGCGAAATTCATTATACTAAACGTGCCCCTTTCTGTCAAGAGGGGAAGCCTGTCAATCTGCAAATTCAATCGGCTTTTTTACGAATACCATTCGTTTCGAAGCGCAGCGGAGTAACAAAGCAAGGCCCGCCGTGATCATACGGATCAATAGAGATACACAGTGCTTACAAAAGTTGGCGGCTAGCGGCTATTTTTTATCTGCTTTCCTTTTCATATATATTATATAGCACTGTTTGCACAGGCATTTTCTCCTTGCACGACATTGGCATTTCTATTTTTATCAGTTATTAATACCCTCGGTGGACAAAAGTCAACACGGTTTTTCGGAGCCAATAGAACGACCAGCGGCGTTATCTTCGTTGCCGGGCAATAGATATGCGCCATGCCAAGTTGGCAGATAAAAGCAAAGTTTCAATTTCATATGGGCTTCCTTTCATGCAAATTGGGTAAATCGCATATCATATACAGGATTCTCTCAATGAACCGTTATTGTGCCTAAAAAACATTTTTTCAAATTATATAAGATTCACAAAACGGACCTATTATTTTAAAAGTGATTGACATTATGTTTATTTCAGTTTATGATTTATTTACGAAATCACCGCTAATTTCATAGAGAGATATTCTTGATGTGAAAAGTTTTCGGTTATTTCGCCGTTTTGCTCATTTCTTCATTTCCCGGCCCGCGCGCACCGTGAAAATTAAAGAAGGCGCGTCCAAGGCGTGAAAACGCCTAAAACAAAAATTTACTATTTGGAGGTGTAAAAATTTGAAGAAATGCAAACGGCTGCTGAGCACTGTTCTCGCCGTCATGATGCTGCTTGTAAGCGTACAGGCTGCATTCATCGCCGGCGCAGAGCAGGCCAGCACAATCAAAGTCGCCACCATCTCGGACATCCGCTATCAGGCGGGAGCGGCAGACAAAGATGGCCTCATGCTTTCTAAGAGCGCCGCCCTGCTTGACGCCGCGATCGCCAAGGTCAAGGCAAGCAATGCGGATATGCTGCTCGTCACAGGTGATCTCACCAATAACGGCAGCAAGACTTCCCACCAGTATGTGGCAAGTAAGCTCGCGGAAGTAAAGGCGGAGGGCATCCCAGTCTATGTCATTCCCGGCGAGCACGACGTTCGTGAAGGCGGTACGACGACTGCGGTATCGAAAGCAGTATTTGAGGATCTCTATAAGGACTTCGGCTACAGTGAGCCCCAGCAGGATCCCAATTCCGCTTCCTATGTCGCAGACCTGGGCAACGGCTTCAAGGTCGTCATGAGCGATTCCGTCGCGGCAGATGGCCAGGGCCAGATGCCCCAGTGGGTGGTCGACAAGGCAAAAGCTGAAGCCGCCAGCGGTAATACAGTGTTTGCCGCATCTCACCATCCGGCAGTTACACGCGGCAGCGTGGACAGAACGTTCATCGATCTGCTCCACACGCTGGCGGGATTGGAAATCGATCTTGGCGGTAAAACCAAGATTTATACCAACGATCCCGATCAGGCGGCCGCCAGCCTCGGTCTTGTAGACAGGACCTACATCCGCTCAAACGCGGGTGCTCTTGCGGACGCCGGCGTGAAGTATCTCTTCACCGGCCATGCGGGCACACTGAGCATCAGCGGCATGACCACGACCAACGGCGCGCAGATGTATGACGTGATGTCCGGCTCTCTGGTCAACGCTTCCTCTTCCGTCCGGTACACGACGCTGTCCAAGGCGTCCGCCGGCATGAAGGAGCAGCGCGCGGAATTCACGACCAGCATGATCGCTTCCGCAGATGGCGTTGCCAATGTGGAACAGGCCGCCCATGCGGCATTCCAAAAGCAGATGCCTAAAGAAGTCGACTATGCAATCGAAGTCGCTGAAAAGGTGATTGCGCATCTGATCCCAGCCATTAAGCCGAACGTACAGACGTTGATCAAAAATCTCGATCTGGCGGCGTTGGGCGTGACGGGAATCCCATCTGTTGCTAACAGTGCAGTCCAATCCATCAAAAATAAGCTTGCGGACAACTATGCCGGCCCGCTGCTCGACATCCTGGGCAATCAGGCAAAGCTGCACAGTGTTATCATGGATGTACGCAGTGCGCTTGAGGCAATGGACTTTAACGGCCGGAGCTTTTACGCATTCCTGACCGACATTTTCGTCACCATCCAGAAGGGCGACGGCAAAACGCCCGCTGCCGTAGAGGGCATCTTTGACGCTCTGCGTCAACAGCAGGCAGGGCCGCTGGTAGAATTGATTCAGTCTTTTGCGGACAAGTTCAATCCCACGAATTTGGTCAACCTGCTTAATGAGGCTTTGGATTTACGGTTGGATACCTCAGAGAAAGTCTTAGGGCTTGTTACAATTAAGGTCCATGTGCATCTTCGCAGCCTGTTGGCGGGTCCATTCTTAGTGATTGACGCTGGTTCCATCAACCAGACTAATATTGATCTGTGGCATGAGCTAGACGGCGCGATCACCCTGCCGAACGGCAAAAAATTCAGCGAAATCGCCCGTCCTATCGTCAACGACCTGATTCTGGGCGGCCCGAACGACGCGAGCACCAAGCAGACGCCTGCCCGCTTCACCCAGAATTTGAAGAGCAATGCCGAGGGCGTCGTCAACCTGCTCTTTGAGTTTGGCGTTGGCGATCTGATCGGCGCCAACATCTTTGCGCAGGGCCAGTCGGGCGTATATGTCGCCCGCACGGTCACGCTCGACGAGCTTGGTTCGTATCTCAACCAGCTCGTCCCCAACAACGACGTTGCTTCTCTCAACGCCGCCAATTGGAATGCGGTACGCGATGCGCTCAACGCTGCGGGCCGCTTCACATCCGAGCAGCTTGCCACAGTCAATAAGGAGCTCGTGGCCGCTACGGATTCTACCGCAGCCGTAACCCAGCTCGACAAGCTGCAAGAGCTTGCAAATGCGGAGTTCTACAAAGCGGTTGCCGATGCATTCACTGTAAAGGTAAACGCCTTGCCGGCAGTGGACGCCCTCACGCTCGATCACGCACAACAGGTATATGCGCTCCAGTCTGAGTACGATCAGTTCTATGCGGAGATCAAGGCAAACCTCAGTGCAGAAACCGTGGCGAAGCTGAATGCAGCCGTCGCCAAGATCTATTCGCTTGAAAATTACGATGCGGCAGTGGATGCTGTTATGACAAAAATTGCTGCAATCGGAACTGTCACAACCGAAAGCGAAGCAGCCATTCAGGATGCCCGCGCGGCTTATGACGCGCTGACCGTCCGCCAGCAGAAGCAGGTGACCAACTATCAGACCCTTGTGGAAGCGGAAGCTGCGCTGATCCTCGCGAAAGAAAATGCCGCCGTCATCAAGTCGGTCGAAGACAAGATCGCGGCAATCGGCGAAGTCAGCTATACCTCTGCCAGCAAGGCGAAGATCGATGTCGCCCGCGCGGCATACAACAATCTCGATGAGGCACTGAGGCCAAGCGTAAGCAATTATGAGGTTCTGACCGCTGCCGAAGCGCGCTACGCGGAGCTGAAAGCCGCCGCAGAAGACGCAGCAGCAGCCGAGCCCGTGATCGCCCAGATCAACGCCATCGGCAAGGTCACCTTGGAGAGCAAACGCCTGATCGAAGCCGCTGAGGCAGCCTACGCCGCCCTGACGGATTCTCAGCAGAAACTCGTTAGCAACTATGAGACCCTCACCGCCGCGCGCGCCGCCTATGACGCGCTTGTTCAGGCTGAGGCCGACAATCAGGCCGCCGCGCAGGCAGTGATGGATCAAATCGCTGCGATTGGCGCCGTAACGCTGGAGAGCGAAGCCGCGATTCAGCAGGCCCGCGCTGCTTACGATCTGCTTACACCCGCGCAGAAAGCGCTGGTCACCAACCTCACCGTTCTGACCAATGCGGAAAGCACGCTTGCCGCCCTGCAGAAGCAGGCAGCCGATGAAAAAGCAGCCAAGGCTGTGGATGAACTGATCGCTGCCATCGGCGATGTCACGCTCGAAAAAGAAGAGCAGATCGCCGCCGCGAGGGAAGCTTACAACACGCTTTCCTCCGACCAGAAGCGTCTGGTGGAGAAGCTTGACGTCCTGACGGCTGCGGAAGCACAGCTGAGCGTTCTGAAGAACGACTTCCTCTTTGAGGATGGCGCAACCGGCATTACGCTGCGTGCGGACAGCGGCGTTCTCCCGCTCGATACAATCATGACCGTGCAGGAGATCGTCAGCGGCGATGTGTTTGACGCAATCCTAGCCAAGGATTACAAAGCCTTCCATCTTTATGATATTAGCCTTGCCTCCGATGGTTCCCCTGTGGCGCCCACGAAGGCGGTTAAGATCAGCATCCCGCAGTTTGCTGCGAACACCGCTGTTTACAGCGTTGCAGCCGACGGCACGATGACGCCGGTGGAAGCCGTTCTGGAAAATGGCTCCTTCAACTTCAGCGCGGATCAAACCGGCATGTTTGCCGTCGCGCAGGCGAGGGTATCCGTTGATACTACCGCCCTGAAGGCTGCAATCGCTGCCTTCGAGGCTTTGGACGACGCCCATTACAACGCTGCGAGTTTCGCTAAGGCAAACGCCGCTTATGAGGCTGCCAAAGCGGAGCTGAATGCAAACTATGAGCTCACCTCGGCCAACCAGAGAAAGGTTGACGCAGCTGCCTCTGCTCTCAATGATGCGATCGCAGTGCTGACCTATCTCCCGGCTGACATTTCCGGGCTCAATACGGTTCTCTATCAGGCAAAGATGATGAATGCTGCCGACTATGTGGACTTCTCCGCTGTGAAAGAAGCTATCGCTGCAGCGGACTCCTTCCTCGCCGGCTCCTATGACATCCGCGACCAGGGCGCGATCGACAAACTCGCCCAGAATATCACCGCCGCGATCGAGAAGCTGACGCTTGCTCCGGCTGATTTCACGGCGATCGACAATGCCATCGCCGCAGTCCCGAAGGATCTCCATAATTATACGGACGAATCCGTCGCTGCTGTGAACAAGGCGGTCGAAGCTGCACAGGCGGCGAAGAACACCATCACCCGCGCGGACGGCGACTGGCAGGCCCAGGTTCAGTCCTATGCGCAGGCGGTTCTGGACGCGATTGCCGGCCTTCAGAAGGCAAACGTCTCTTATGCGGATACCTCGATGCTTGAACTGGCGATCGATATGGTACATCTTTACTATCCGGCCGACTATGTGGACTTCTCCGGCGTTGAAGCTGCAAAGGCGGCAGCGCAAGAGCTGCTGAATGAAAAGCCCACCTCCGACCGGCAGGAGGAAGTCGACGCCGCCGCAATGGCGATCTTCGACGCGATCGGCGCGCTCGAGTGGGCATAAGGAGCAAACTTCTCAATATTTTGTGAATCCCTCCAAATAAAAAGCCATGCCGGGGCGCTCCGGCATCCCGGCATGGTTTTGTCCATATGGCAAACCGATTTTGACTCAGAAAGAGGTGTTTTCACTCTATGGCAAAAACCAAAAAAGCTTTTTCCGCAAAGCGTGTGCTTGCGCTGGCGCTGGCGCTGATCATGGCGCTCTCCGTCATGCCGGCGGCGTTCGCGGCGGACGATGTGCTGGATCAGCAGGGAAAACTGACCTCCGTATCCGGAGGATGGCGTACAAGCGCATCGTACGTCAACGTATTCTTCTCTACCGATCTGAATTCATCCGGAGATGGTCTAAACCAAAACGGCAGTCTGAACTATACCTACGTACAGATGCAGGATAATGAGGTTGTTAACCTCTCCCTTGTCTACGGCATGAGGAAGAATGGCGGCCAGAATTACGGACGGCTTCTATCCATCTCCACAAGTGGACTCCCCGCTTCTATTACATGGAAGAACGTGGCGGGCAACGTCGGCGATACGCCCTGGCCGTGCGATATGCCTGGCTCTATTTTCTCATCCCCCACTATGCTAAAGTGGAACGGTTCACTTCAATTTACCGCCAACGGATCCGCTACTTACAGCGCTTCAATCACTGTAACCTTTAAAGCCGGTGGGACGAGTGGCTCGGCTAGTGAATATACTCAGACGATCCCCGTCACGATCACTGTCATCGACAAGCGCCCGTTGCTGGCTGCGATTAAAGAAGGCCGCGCCAAAGCCGCCGACCTCCAGTATTACACCGACGTAACCGTGAGCGAATTCACTTCGGCACTCGCTGCGGCTGAAGCAATCGCACCAGTTGACGCTGCTGTTACCCAGTCAGAAATTACGCGCGCGGCAAACAATTTGCTCACCGCAATCACTGACCTGGAATACAAGCCCGCCGACTACACCGCGTTCGACGCTGCGAAAAACGCTGCAGAATCAATTCTCCATAACGATAAGGCTGACGACACCTACACGATCGCCACGATGGCAGCCCTTCGCGAGAAGTACGCCGCCGCGCAGGAGATTCCCACCATCGGCTGGGATATCCGCAATCAGCCCGCGATCAACAAGGCTGCAAGCGAACTGAACGCCGCCGTTTCCGGTATGGTCAAGTTTGCGAACTATGCAACCATGCAGGCCGCCGTCAAGACGTTTGAACAGCTCAACGCATCCTACTATGATCCGGAGGAGCTTGCCGCCCTGAAGGTCAAGGTGGACGCCGCCAAAAAAGAAATGCTGCGCGAGAACAAGCTCGACGTCAGCCAGCAGAAGGACGTCAACGCCCGCGCCAGCGCGCTGATGATGGAGATCAATTCCCTCCAGATGCTCCCGGCAAGCTATGAGGCGTTCAACGCTGCCGTCGCAAATGCGAAGGCAAAGCTGGAAGCTTCCGACATTCAAAATTACACAGCAATTTCCGTCAAAGCTCTCAACGATGCGTATCTTGCCTCTGCCTCCATCGAGACAGGCAAGGATATCACCTATCAGGCGACGATCGACGCCGCCACAAAGGCCATTAACGATGCAATCGCAGGCCTGACCCTCAAGGGCGCGGATTATAAAGCTCTGGATGCCGCTATCGCCAATGCGCAGGCCCAGCTCGGCCGCACGGATATCGGCGATTACACGGATGATTCCGTAAGCGCGCTGCGTTCCGCCCTTGAAACGGCGCAGTCCGTCAGCCGCGAGCTGACCGTCGACCAGCAGCAGGTCATCACGGACGCTTCCGCTACCCTGCTCGCCGCCACCCGCGGCTTGACCCTCAAGGGCGCTGATTACACCGCGCTCGACAAGGCGATCTCCGACCGTGAGGCCGAGGTAGCCTCCGCGAAGGAAGCGGGCATCTACACAGACGCCTCCATCTCCCGCGTGGAAACGGCAATTGCCGCGGCAAAGGCGGTTGACCGCACCCTCTCCGTGAAGGAGCAGACCCAAGTTGACGATGCGCTTGCAGCTCTGAATGCCGTTAAGCTTGAGAAAAAGCCCGCCGACTACAGCGCGCTCAACGACGCCATCAAGGCTGCTCAGGATACGCTGAATAACGCAGGCGACGAGTATACCGAGGCTTCTAAAACTGCGCTGAGCAATGCCATCAAGGCCGCCCAGGCAGTTGTAGCCGCTAAGTATGATGTTACACAGCAACAGAAGGTAGACGATGCGGTTGTAGCGCTTGAGAGCGTAAAGCTCATCCTGAAGGATGCGGATTACAGCGCGCTCAACGATGCGATCAAGAATGCGGAAACCTTCCTCGCAGATCCGGATACGGAAAAGCTTTACACAGAAGAGGCCATTCAGGCTGTTAAGGATGCGCTTGACGCTGCCAAAGCAGTGGAAAAGGATCTCGACATCCTCCATCAGGATGAGATCACCGCGGCAGCCAACACGCTGGTAAATGCTGTTGAGCAGGCCAAGGGCGATTTCAACGCGGCTGACCTCACCGGCCTTCAGAAGGCTGTTGACGCCGCCAACGAGAAACTCGCAGCCGCCGATATTGAAGATTACACGAAGGATTCCCGTGACGCTCTTGCCGAGGCGATTGCTGAGGCAGAAGCTATGATCGAGCGTATGCCCAACATCACTGAGCAAGACGCTGTGAACGCGAAGGCCGCGGCTCTCAACGCCATGACGCTCACGCTCAAAGGCGCTAACTATGAGGCGCTTGATATTGCTATCGCCAAGGCAAATATCGCCTACAACGATGCAAAGGCCAGCGGGCAGTATACGGAGGAATCCCTGGCACAGCTCAAAGCCGCTATCGATTATGCAGAAGGCCTGAGCCGCAGCCTGACCATTAAGCAGCAGGAGATCGTGGACGATGCGGAGAAGGCTCTGAACGTAACGCTCGTCTACAAGGGCGCCAATATGGATGCTCTGAACGCCGCAATTGCTAACGCGAAAACAGCGCTCAACGACGCCCACATCACCAACTACACCGACGCCTCTGTTGCAACCCTCCGGGCCGCCTTGGAAGAGGCTGAAGCGCTCGTAAAGAGCAACCCGGATATTACAAAGCAGGATGCAGTGAATGCGATGGCCGCCTCTCTCAGCGCGATCAAACTCGTCCTCAAGGACGCTGATTTCACCGCGCTCGACGCAATCATTAAAACCGCTGCTGATAAGCTTGCTTCCCCTGATATCAACACCTACACGCCCGACTCCGTCGCCGCTCTGAAGGCAGCCCTGGAAGAGGCGAAGAATATCGACCGTGACCTTTCCATCCTCGATCAGGCCGATGTGGATGCTGCTGTTGCAAACGTCCAAAAAGCACTCGACGCGATGACGCAGTATGACGCGCTCACCTCCGTGGCTATCACCAGCGGCGGTAATGTAGTCGACGGCATCCTGTATGTCAAGGTTCCGTGGTACAAGACCTACAAGAGCCAGTCCGTGGAAGTCGGCTTCCAAGTGAACGCCGGTGCCGACGTGAAGAGCGTAAGCTGGAACTATGCAAACTGGTCCATCGACAAGCCGGAAGCGACGATCGAAACCCCCACTGCCAACACGACGGTCATCCGCCCGAACGGCAAGGGCATCGGCGCCCGCTCCTGCTGGATCACAGTTACGGTGGAGGATTTCTACGGCAATACCGTTACCTCCTCCCCCATCAAGGTCCGCTTCTATAAGTGGAATTGGCAGATCAAATGAATGCGTTCAGGCCGCTTTTTAAAGCATCTGAACATTAACTAGGGGTTCCCCGCCGGATATGTTTCCGGCGGGGGATTCCTTTTTTTAATTGCCTGAAAAGGCCTCGTTCCGTCCGTTCTTGCGTTCACACTTTCACACAATCGATCAAAACGTCTCTCCAAAGTGCCAACCGCGCCATTTTCCCCTGCCAAAAGCCTATAAAATCTTGCTAATTCCATGATAGTATGGTAGAATAAAGTGTTTCGAGATATAGTCATTGGAGGGTTTCATATGTCAGGACATTCCAAGTGGAGCACGATCAAGCGCAAGAAGGAAAAAACGGACGGCCAGCGTGCAAAAATCTTCACGAAAATCGGCCGTGAAATTGGCGTAGCGGTGCGGGAAGGCGGGCCGGATCCATCCTCTAACTCCAAACTGCGGGATGTGATTGCAAAGGCGAAGGCCAATAATGTGCCCAACGATAATATCGACCGCATCATTAAAAAAGCAGCCGGTGAAGGCGGCGCGGATAATTACGAAGAGATCGTTTATGAAGGCTATGGCCCCTGCGGAGTCGCCGTTATTGTGGAAACGCTCACAGATAACCGCAACCGCACCGCCGCTGATATGCGCCATTATTTTGATAAATACGGCGGAAACATGGGCCAGACAGGCTGCGTCGGCTTTCTGTTCAACCGGCAGGGCGTTATCGCCATCGAGATGGAAGGCCTGGATGAAGAAAAGGTTATGGAAGATGCGCTGGAGGCTGGCGCAGTCGACTTTTTGACGGACGAGGATGTTTTCGACATCCGCACGGATCCAAGTGATTTCACCGGCGTGTGCGATGATCTGGAAGCCAAGGGCTATACCTTTGTTTCCGCTGAAATCGAATATGTTCCCACTACCTATACGAAATTGAGCGATCCGGATGATATCAAAAACATGGCCAAGATGCTGGAAATGTTTGAGGATAACGACGACGTTCAGAATGTTTGGCACAATTGGGAGAACGCCGACGATGCAGAGTAATCTCCTCCTCCTGCTTCCCAATTCATGAATCAGCAAGGCCCGCCGCAAACAATCACTTTGCGGCGGGCTTTATTGCAGTTGACGAAGAGAAGAGAATCCCTTATGATAACACTATCAGAAAAAAGAAAGGAATGAGAAAATGAAAAAGATTATCTGTGCCGTATTGGCTGTTGTGATGATCGTTTCACTTGCCGGCTGCGGCGGAGAAAAGCCGGAAGAAGTCGTCGAGCGAGTCACCCAAGCCATTAAGGAAGGCAAGATGGAAAGCGTCAAGGAGAATATCGATCTCAATACCCTGGAGAGCTTGCTCCCGGATTCAGGGAGCGAAAGCACCAAAGCGGCAACGAGTGAAGAATCCCTAATTTCGGGTGGAAAAGCCTCCTATTTCCCGATTGACGATACGCTGGGCAAGATTACGGTCAAGATCCTTTCCTCTGAAAAGGATGGCGATCATGCCACCGTGAAGGCAGAGTGCACCGCCGTGGACCTCACAGAGTTCCTTAAGGGCTATATGCAGAAGAGCATGGAAAATGCGCTCGATTTCACAAAGGATGACGCCGCAAAGGACGCAGCACTGAACCAATACGCCGCCGATTATTTGGCGCAAGAGGATGTGCCGATGAAAACGACCACGGTGGATATTCAGCTTGTAAAAGCCGATCAAACCTGGAAAATCACTTCTACAACTGAATATCTCGACGCGCTGACCGGCGGCTATCTGTCGGCTGTCAAATCCTTGGCAGACAGCTTCGGTGGATAAAGCGGTTTAAAATTGGCCATGAAATGCCCTGTAAGGAATTTGAGCCTAAAAGCAAAAAAAGATTCCCTAAAAATTTTTAAATTTTTTTCAACAGGGTGCCGGCGAATTTAAATGCATTGCGGAAATGGAAAGCACCGACGAAACAGAGTGCCGTGTTGCATTGGGTTTTTCCGGGCCAAGCAGGTAAAAACGACGGCAAAGCTTGATCAGACCGCCAAGGCACTGCAAAGCGCGACCAGTTAATTTCAGATAGGAAATCGGATTTCACACGCTTTCCTACTTTTTATTGTATGCTGGACAGGAATGACCTGTCCAGCATAAACTTTATACATGGAGATTTGCAAAAGTTTTGTCACGTGTCTCAAATCTTTTTTCAGAGGGAGCAATGCTTTATAAGAGATTATCAATCTTGTTTGATGTGCTGTTCCACAAGAATGGGACCTTTTGGTCGCAATTTCCAACTCATATGGAGAAATTTTTTGAGTACATCCCGTTCAAGCTCCTCAATTTTGACAAGGTAATGAAACATTCTCTCTTTATTTGTCGGGCTGCTTCTGATATTTTCCTTGACCGCAAGCATCATTAATCGCTGTGCGAGCTCGCAAACCTCTGCATATTCCTCCACAATTTTATCGCCTGGGCAGAGCGCCTGAAATAGCTTCATCAAAAGATTGGCCCGCTCCTTGACGAAATAGAAGGAATTGACATCAATTTCAGTATAGTTGCCGCTCTTGATAAGCTCCCCCATCTGGACGAAGCAGCCTTGTCGTTTGCTTTTGCTCAGGCGCAAGCAATGCCTGACCTGTTTTCGTATTTTCCCCATACGGACTGGCTCCTGCGCCCTGTGCGGCAGAAAAAGGCTTGCAAAATTCATCTCCCCTTTTCTCAGGGAAGAAGGTGGGACGTCAATTGCCCTGGCAAAATCCTGATAGGAAACTTCCTGAAGATCAAAATTCCGTTGGCTATTTCGAAAAATAAAGGAAGCTGTATGAAAAACCTGCTTTTCGTCGTCGTAGCCATACACCATGATATCATGATTGCGGTCAAAACAGCCGTATACTTCGCGGTCAGGAATATAGCGTTCATTTACCATAAGCATCAAATAGCAATTTTGATCCAATGCCGCTTTCATTACTTCTACCGCTGTTTCCGGCATCAATTCTATTTTTTTACAACGAAAACAATGCTTTTTTACATAGTAAGCTTTATAATAGTTCAGAATCTCAGCCCAATAGCTTGGAATTAGATAATGATTATAAACCAAACCATCTATTGAATAACCATATGCTTTTATAATCCCAAGATAGAATGCCGTAATGTTGTAAACGGCAACATCGGGATGACGGTTCATCGGTAGCTGCATAACTCTGCATCCTTTTTATTTATTTTATTTTGGAAAATAGAGTGAATTTACAAGCCTGCATAAGTGTGGGGAAGCATACAACCCCCTATGGGGTGATATGCCAAATCAAATATTCATCTGTTTTTCAGAGGATTTCAGAAAATCGACTACCAGCTTTTTCAGCGGCATTAGGTCGTTGATTTTTTTACACATACGTTTAATCTTACGCGCATCCGTTTCTTTTCGAATGTCGTAGCCGGACATAAAATCATAAAATTTATACAGATAATATTCAGTGTGGTTCAAATGGAATGGATTATATTGCTCCATCAGCTTCTCGGACCCTGTATAATGCGAAAACTCTGACTCATCCCTCGTGAGAGGCTCTGTTAACTCATAAGCCAAATGATTTTTTAGTTTAACACGCAGGCCATCCACATAAACTACCTCAATTTTTTTTCGTAAGGCAAAATTAAATGCCTGCTCTACTGTTTCTATGATCGGCTCGCCCCTATCATTGAGCGATGTATTACAAACGATTGGTATACCAGTCCTTTCATAAAAATTCTGGATTACATGATAGAGTGCTTCGTCACTTTCCTGATTGATCGTCTGCACGCGGGCGGTCAAATCTAAATGAAGGATTGCAGGCACCAACTCTTTTTTCTCTTGGCGTATCACAAAATTATTCAGCATATAGGGGGATGGATATGCATTTTCAAACCATTCCTCCAAGAAATCCTCTAGTATGATCGGTGCAACCGGTCGCCACCATTGACGCTGCTTATAGAGGTTAATGAGATCTTTATTCCTGATGGATCTGGGGTCTGCAATGATACTGCGGTGTCCCAATGCTCTCGGCCCTGATTCTGACTGCCCGTCATACCACACGATCGGACCATCCATCAAATCCTGCACGGGATCGCCCTGATCGGAAACCGAATCAATAAACGACCTTATCCTTTCACCGCACAGGATATTTGCCGCGGGATACGCATTTCCATAAAACGCGTTTTCAAATTGAAATTCAAAAGATGGATCGTCCCGATAAAAAGAATAAAGCCCAATTCCAACAGAAAGCCCAGAATCGCTGACGCAGGGAACCGACAGAAAATTCTTGAACTGATATTTTTGCATCAAATAGGTGTTTGTCGGACAATTAAGAGCATAGCCGCCGCCTAACGAAAGAACACATTCCTGCCCACGCAACCCATACTTCTGCAAGATGGCGTCTATTTCCTCCTCAACAACATGGATTGAAAATGTTTGAATGAGCTTCATGACCATGCTGATCTTGTTTTCTTCCTCCGAAAACCTCGGATCAAAACCGCTAAATTTAATGCCGGCATCCTCCGCGCTGTAAGCCATAATCCGATCCGCCAGCTTCTGAATTTGCAAAAAAACTTTTTCGCTGCTTTTGCGGTCATAAATCTTGTCGACAAAAAAGTCGTTTTCCAGTGTTACAGACTCAGAGGCGGAGGCCAACGCCATAAGCGTCCCCTCCCGCAAGTGGAAAATGCGGGTTGCCGCCGTCCAGTACATACCGGGAGAAGCAACTGGAAACACCTCTATATTTCCACGGATAGATACAGCACCGCAATAATATTTCTTATCTCTGGAGCTGCCGTCCAGCACGATGTCAGGAGCTCCATCCATGGCCAGAGCTACTACCGTTTCGTTGTGAAACAGTTTGGTATCCGATAAAAGAGAGGCGTACAAATGAAAAATCGCATGGTTAGAAATATCCGAATACTGATGTACGGCGGCCAAACATGCTGATCGCTCACTCGGACAGGGGTCTCCAAAGATCTCGACGATATCAACCAGTGACAGCCCATATTCCGCAAGCCTTTTCTGAATAAAGCCCAAGTAATCATCCCGGCTGAAAAAAGCAATAGAATGCTGTTTAAAGCCTGTAAAGCGCTCTAATTCCCAATGGCGCAGCAGCGTTACCCGTTTGGCTTCCTTATGCCACAAAGCCATATTATGGTCGTGCCGCTGTGAAATCTGAAGCATATTTGCAACTGGGTCCACTTCAGAATAAACAGACAGATAATATCCATTTTTCATATCGTATCACCGTACCATTTCTTATAAAAGTCTACTGCACCGGCCATTTGCTCCGGCTCGTAAAGATGAAATGCGGGGTGGCGCGTATCTACATATATATCCAGCCCAAGCACCGATGCGCGCAAACAAAAATTATAGTCCTCACTGATAATCGTCGTACTCGGAATCACGCTGTAATCGAGCCCCTTTTCAATGCAATCCCGGCTGATACAGCAGCATCCGCATGCGCCACCTACTTGATATACGCCGGGTACGGCAAGCTTTTCAAAAAACAAATTCATCCTGTAAAGCTTTTTCACCCTGCTGACATGCTCTCCAAAATATTCTCTATAAGCAAAATCCCAAATATCATACAACCATACATTGGGATGGCAGCCTTTTCGTATGTTGGTCCAATGAAGCGGTGATATGATGCTTTTCTGCTCCAGCAGCATCTCAGGAAGGGAATCCGGATGCAGAATGATATCCGAATCGATCGTCAGCAAAAAATCCCATTGCATTGGCCGGACGGCCTGAATCATCCCGTTTCGCAAATGTACCATTTTCAGGATCTTCTGTGGTGTCCAGTCATGAACACAATCCGTATGTTCCGATTCCGACCGCGCGATAAAAACATCGCATTGGTAGGGAGCTTGCGCCATTGTTTTTTGGAAGGAATACAGCAGCGCAGTAGATTGACGCTCGACATTGTCATCTGCGAAATAATAAGCGATCTCAATTTGGTTACGGTATTGAATGGCAAGGGCGCTGAGGCTTTTCAGAAAAAGGCCTAACACCTCCGGATTTTGTCGAATTGGCGAAATAATCATGACTTTCATTCAGCTACTCCCCTGCCCGATTTGTCTTTTCCATATCAAGGAGAGCAAGCAATCTATAAAACCGCCTCACATCTTTGGGATTGCGCAAATCAACATCCTTAAAAATACAGTAAAATTCAAAGTAATATTTTAGCAGATTGGCATCTAGGCCAACCGGATTATACTGTGCGACTAAGCGCCTCCTTTCCTCGCCGTCAAACTGGTCAAAATACTGGGTATTTCTTGGATAAAGCCCTTTTCGCGGATAATCAGACTGATTTTTCAGCCGAATCCTCAACCCATTGATATAAACGGTATTCAATTGTTTGGATATACAGAAATGAAGGCACTCCGATGCTGTATTTACGATCGGTTCACCGCGATCGTTCAAAGAGGTATTGCAGATCATCGGCACACCAGACGATCGATAGAATGCCGATATCAGTCGATAAAGCCTTTCATTTGACTCTCTGTTCAGCGTCTGCACACGGGCGCTCTGGTCCAAATGTAAGATCGCCGGCACCAACTCAGCCTTTTCCTGACGGATTCGGAACGTATGCAGCATATAGGGTGAGGCGTAAGCCTCCTCAAACCACTCTCCGACCTTCTCTTCCAGGATAATGGGAGCAACGGGCCGCCACCATTCTCTTTGCTTGATCTGATTCAGTAGCTCCTTTGTCCGCTCCTGCCTTGGATCGCCAAGGATACTGCGGTGCCCCAAGGCACGCGGCCCGATCTCTGCCTCACCGTCAAGCCATCCAACCGGGCCTTCTTCCAGATCCTGCACGAAAATAGACTCATCCAGCGGTGCAATGCTTTCAATATATTGATTAAATTCCGTTTGGACCTTCTGATCAAAGCAGGAGGTTTCTCCATAAAATGCATTTTGCAGCTTGAAATGAAAATTTGGATTGCGCAGATAAAACATCATTAGCCCAATCCCATACGAAATTCCGCAATCACTTACACAGGGCGGGGACGTAAAGCCGCGAAACCCAAATTCCTTCATGAGCTTAGAGTTGGTCGGGCAGTTCAGCGCATATCCTCCTGTAATCGATAAATAGGACTCTGACGGATCAACAGGATATGTTTCCAGCAAGCTCTGAATATTTGCTACCATTGTACGTTCGGAGATCTCCTGAATAATTTTCATCAGCATGCTGGTTTTATTTTCCTGTTGTGTAAATGCGGGATCAAAGACATTAAAGCGGGTCCCGGCATCTGCCTCGTGAACAGAAAACACCTCTTTTTTTAGCCGGTGATAAAGCTTCTGGACATCTAAAATCTTCTGTAGCCTAGAAAAGGAATAGTCCGGAAGGTTATCCATAAAATAAACGCTTTTGCTGGCTGATGCAAGCGCCATCAGAGTGCCCTCTCTGAGCCCCAAATCCGACTTAGCGAGCTCCCATAGAATTCCCGGTGAGGAAATCGCCTTCATCCCCCGCAGTATTCCCTGATTGGATACGGCCCCAAGGAAGGGCATATCTACATAGCGGTTGGAAATATAGCCATCCGGTCCTCCATCCACCGCTAACGCTACGATATTGCTTTTATGAAACAGCTCTGTATCAGAAAGCAAACCGCTATATAAGTGCGCAACGGTGTGGATTGCGCTGTCTTTCTGCATCTCTGTGAGATATTTTACCGGCTCCTTTTCAAGCTCTGGCGTTCCCCATACTTCCACCAGATCGTCCAGTGTCAGGTCATATGACTTTAGCAGCCCGTTTACAAAGGCCTCCATATCCGATTTTGAAAAAAAGGACAAGGTATGCTGTTTGAAGCCTGTGATTCTCTCCAGTTCCCAATATTTGATGAGCTGAACTTCATTTCCCTCTACATACCATAACGCCAGATTTTCATCATGCCGGATCGGCGTTTTTTCAAGGTATGATAATGGATGGGCAGCAAGATAAGCGGACATATAATAACCGTTTTTCATTTTTTCACCATTCCTTTACCTGTTGGAGCGCCCGAACCTTTTTATAATAGTGCCTGTAGGAGGACAACAAGTTCTCCCGCGAGAAGTAAGGGCTATCCTCATTGATATAAATATGCATTTCCTCAAATGAGATATCTTGCAATGGTTTTTGCGTCTTACTGGAGGTCACTTGGATAAATCGTACAAAAGAAGGTACATCTGCAAGCGTTACCTGTAGCTCCGAGGGCAGTGGAATCTTATAGGATTCAAAAAAACGAATGCTATTATCCCAATCCTCTCCCAAATGCATGTTCAGCAATTGTGCAGCAAGATGGCGTGTGTATTTTGCACCCGGATAGTGATAAATTGGAGCCTCCGCCGTCACGATGTTACGGGCAGCGTCCATAAAATAAGTAAATGCGAATTCTTCTGCACAAAGGTACTGATAATGATCTAAAATACAATCCGACAGTTCCAAAACCTCGGATAGCATGCGGTATGATGCATCATCCATCCCTATGACGCCGGAATTGTAGGGGATAAAATCCTTCGATATCGGATACCGGCCACGAAAAATAAAACCTTTTTCCCAAATGTTTTTATAAAAATTCAGCCGCACAAGAGATTCCGCTGTAATCAACCCAGCAGGCACATCGCGGACGACATCCAATCCTTTCTGAACACTGGTACAGGGCGAATGAAGCAGATAGCACTCCCTCAAGGCATCAAAAAGCCCGGTCGGATCCGCCAGCACTAAGGTATCTGTATCCAGAAAAATCAGATCACAATGAAATTGCTCAAAGCAGTATGCCAGGCATTCAATTTTTGCCCTTGGCATGTAAACGCCCTGTAGCGTCCAATCATCAACCGTCTGGCTGCTTATCGGCAGTAAAATAAGCTCAGGGTAGGAAGAAACAGGAGCGTACACACCCGGATCATCCGTCACCACCAAAATCCGATACTCCCCAAGGCTGTGTTCCAAATAGGGATGCAGCGTGGCAATGGAGTACATGCTCTCCCTCTTAAACCGGACGTCACCAACTGCGCAGTACACAAATGCTTTCATTTTTGCGCAACCTCTTTCTGAATATATTGAGCAAGGCTGCTCACATTTTCTTCTAGCAAGCGCACAATTTCTACCTCTGAGATCTCCAGATCATACGTATCCTCAACGTTAACAATAATTTTAATAAACAATACCGAATTAATACCAATATCCATAAAACGGCTGGAGAGAAGCACAGGCTCGTCCAGATAGTCTGCTGTATCCTGAACAATACCTAGCACTGTGTTTTCTATATCTGTCATTTTGAAAACCCACCTTTTTATTATTGTGATGGCAGACGCCCTGCTGCAAGCCGCTCCATCGTTACAATCCGTTGCCAATATGCTCCGGCAGCAATCTGATCCTTTTCACACCATTTTCTACGAACCAAAGCCTTTTGATAAATGACGCGGAGCGAATAAAACGCTTGATATATCTCCTCAAGCCGGCAGGAAAGTTCCGAATCCTGCCAATAATGTTCAATAAAATAGCACTGCAACCTTTTCCGATTGATGATATCGTTTAACAATTCACTCTGGTTTTTGATCTGATCCAGCCTGGTCAATGGATTTTCTTCTCTATATGCCTGATAAAGCTCTAACTGTTTAATCGAATGGCATATCCATTTCCTGCTCCACCCCGATTTAGGTTCCGGATTCGCTGCGGTAAGATGCTGGAGCCCTACAAGATGAATGCGATTAAGCGCATATTTTCCGGCGGTGCTTTGAAGCACCTCGTCATAATCCAGCGGAAAAATTCCGTAATTTAGTGTGTTGCGGAATTTACTGTCATAAACGATCATCTGCCGGCCTTGCGTGTCAACGCCTATGATCAGAATAAAATGATACTGCGATTGCGCCCGCACCTCATTGGCATCTGGTTTATGAACGTTTTCAAGATCATTCGTATCCAGAATCACGTAATAATCCTGCTGGATCGCCTTCGTGATCAATGCCGTCAGTTCTTCACGCTGATAAAGCAGCTCGCGCAGCTCAACGCCATATGTGCCCAGCAGTGCATGCAGGCTGATACTCTCCCTGTCGCGGTTGCATAAAAGCCCTTGTGTACGCAAGTACTCAAAAGTAAACGTGTCCTTATAAAATAGGCCTGGAAGGCCGCAGGAATGCGTATGTAGAATAGTAAAAATAATATTCTGAAAGCAATCCTTGAAATAAATTTCCGGGCACGGTGTAAGCTGAAGTTGTTTATTCACTCTGGTCCTCCGGCAAATTAGCTTTGCGCAATGCGTGTTAATGTATTGAATATATTCTGTACATTGACAAACAGCTCTTCCTTCACTTCATCTTCTGGGAACTCAACCCCATATAAATCTTCAATCTCCACCAGCATTTCAATGCACTTGATCGAGTTGATTCCCAAATCTTTTAAATTGCTCTCCGGAAGAACCGGATGCTGCTCTGTAAAATTTTCTGCGATTTTAATCAAGTCTTCTATTTTCATCATTAATTTCTCATCCTTTCCATGATGGATCAATATAAGCCTTCAGACAGCCCCCCGTTGCAGAACCCATTACATCCAAAAGCCCCGGCAGAGGCCCTTCATACAGCAGATTACCGCCCTTTTCGCCGCCTTGAGGCCCAAGATCTATGATATAATCTGCCTGCGATATCACGCTCATATTGTGCTCGATAATAATCAGGCTGTTGCCCGAATCCACTAGCCTTCCAAACATCCGCATAATCGCCCTGACGTCCTGAGGGTGTAGGCCTGTCGTAGGTTCATCAAATACATAGAGGATATGCCCTCGTTTTTTTTTAATCAATTCCTTTGCCAAACGAAGCCTCTGGCACTCCCCTCCAGACAACGTGTTGAGCATACTGCCCAGCGGCAGATAACCCAACCCAATTTCACATAACACTTTTAGTTTTCGTTCTACTTTAGAAATACTTTTAAAAAACTCCATAGCCTCTTTTCCTGTCATTTTTAGAACCTGTGCGATATTCTTGTTTTGATAGGTCACCTCCAAGACTTCGTCTTTAAATCGCTGCCCACCACAACTCGGGCATATGCTTTGCATGCCCTCCAGAAAAGGCAAACCCGCATCCACCGTTCCCGCGCCGTGGCAGACTTCACAGCGCCCGCCAGGCACATTAAAAGAAAAGCTTTTTTTGGTGAGCGTACGCTCAGCTGCTGCTTTTTGATTCTCATATAGCTCTCGTATATTCTGATACACATCGATATAGGTCGCCACGTTAGATCTGGAGTTTCCATATAATGCACCTTGACGGAAGGATACGACGCCATCCAGCTTTCTCCATCCCTCCAAAATCCCGTTGCAAGCCTTACCCTGAAAAGCTGCTTCCAAAGCGGGCAAAATTTCATCGAAAACCAACGAGGACTTCCCGCTTCCTGAAACCCCGGTAACAAGCACCATCGCGTTGAGCGGTATATGCACGGTTAAATCCTTCAAATTATTGGAGCCCGCATGCTTTACAGTCAGCAAATCGGAGAAGCTGCGCGCCGGACACGCGGGCAAGTGAAACGTCTCCTCCAGATAGCCCCGTATGATAGATCCGGAAGCCTGTGAAATATTCGCCGCCGGCCCTTGATACACAACCTCTCCGCCTTCTCTTCCTGCACCTGGGCCAATTTCGACGATATAGTCCGCGGCGCGGATTACCTGTGTATCATGCTCTATTACGATCACAGTATTGTCCCTTTCGCGCAGGGCACGCATTGCGTCTATCACCCGGTTCGTATCGTCCTCATGCAAGCCGGCAGTCGGTTCATCCAGAATATAAATGATTCCAGACAATTCAGAATCCAGCATCTGTGAAAGCCGGATTCTCTGCATTTCTCCACCTGACAGCGTCGGGCTTGCCTGCATTAGCCTCAGATAGCCCAAATCAAGATGAACGATTCCCTCCAGCTTTTGAATCATCAGATCGGTTAATACGCTTCCATATTTCAATCTATCAATTTGTTTCAGCCATATGAGTAAATCCTCAAAAGGCATTTCCAGCAACCCGTGCAGCGTTTTTCCGGCGAACAGCACGGCTTTCGTCTTTTCAGAAAGACGTGTCCCGCCGCACTTTCGGCATTTGGATTTCACAATATATGGCCCATAGCGTTCCACAAAATCGGGCTTATCTAAATTTTTAACATATTGATCATACACTTGATGGATAACACCCGGAAACGCGCCATTTAGGGTGGATTGCGGCGGTTCCCTATCCGGAAAGTATTGGGTAAACGCCTGATCCTGGCAACCATAAAAAAGATATGCCTGTGCAGGAGGCGACAGTTTGCCAATCGCTTCATCCTCACGGAACGGAAAATGATAATACCGAGCGGCACGTTTTAAAATCTGGGTAAAGTTCTTGATATCGTTGCTCCACCAGCTTCGCACGCCGCCATCTAATATGGATCGTTCCCAATCAATGAGCAAATTCTCCTCCACCCGATATTCTTTCCCCATTCCTCCGCAAGCCTCGCAGGCCCCCTGAGGTGTATTAAACGAGAAATCTGACGGGCGAAAATGCGGCAACGGGGCGCCGCAGCCTATGCATCTTTTGGGACTTCCCGCCCGATCTCCCCATACAGCAGTATCCGTATGTTGGGACGGCAGATTTTCAGTTCCGCATTCTGGGCAGCGGATCACGCCCCAATTCGCGTAAAGATAGCGCAACAAATCTAAAATTCCAGTCATCGTGCCAAGAGTAGAACGAGGATTTCTATTTTGATACCCCTGTGAGATGCTGATAACCGGTGATATATTCTTTATGGCATCCACTGCCGGCTTTTGAAACACTTTTTCATTTTCATCTACATAAGTCAGGTATTGCCGCATACACTCGTGCTGCAATACATCCATTACCAGCGTGGATTTTCCTGAACCAGATACTCCGGTAATCACTGTCAACCGCCCTCTTGGAATGCGAACATTGATGTTTTTTAAATTATTTTCCCGTGCTCCCTGAATGATAATATCAGACATCAAACATCCTGCCTCCCTCAAGTTGTAACATACTTATCCTTCTGAATACGGTACAGGCGAGCATAGATACGATCCTGCCGCATCAACTCTTCATGGCTGCCGGTTTCCACCACCTGGCCTTGATCTAAAACAATGATCCTGTCTACCGCCCTCGTCATGGTAAGCCGATGCGTGATAATAATTGTAGTCGTCTCTCTTGATAAATGAAGTATTTTTTGGGTTAATTCATATTCTGAATAGGTATCGAGTGCGCTGGAAAACTCGTCAAGCAAAATATTGGGATTGTCAGAGTATACGCATCTGGAAAATGCCAGCTTTTGCTTTTCGCCACCGGAAAACATCAGCCCTTCCTCATCGAATTCCCGGGTGACTCCAGCCTGTACGCCTTTGCCAGCGGCGCCTATTTTGGAGCCTAGTCCGCATTCTTCCAGCGTATCTTCCACCTTTTTCAGCGCTTGGGCATCTTCTACGCAATCCATTGCCACATTTTCGCCTACTGTTGTGGCGTAAAGCTGAAAATCCTGCATCAATGAGCTGTAAACCAACTTTCGATACTCATCCAGAGGATATTTCTTAATATTGATCCCATTGACAAGGATTTCACCCCTCTCCGGGTCATAGAGGCGTAGAAGCAGTTTATACACAGTTGTCTTGCCGGCCCCGTTATACCCTACCAATGCAACTTTTTCTCTCTTCTCAACTGCAAAGCTAACGTCTTTCAGTGCATAACCCTCCACATTGGGATATCGGAACCAAACACGCCGGAATTCAATTTTGATCGGGCCCGGCTCCAGCCGACATGGATGGTTGGGAGATTTTACTTCGTTGCTGTAATCAAAAAAGCCTCGTACTCTTTCGATATATAAGCTATGCGCCTGAAGATTATTGACTTCCCCGAGGATCTGTGAAATTCTCGCCTTTAGAGGAGACAAGCCGTTCCAAAGCCCCAAAAACGATCCGGACGTATATTTGCCCACCACCAGCACCATATAGGCCAAATAGGAGATCACACCGAACTCCCCCACCAGCTTCTGCAAAAAAGTGCTGATCATATAGACCGCCAACTCACGCCTTCCATACTTTTCATAGATCTCGTGCAAATTCTTTTTGGATTCCTGGAATTTATCATACAAAAGCTTTGATACATTGGTAAGACGAAAATCTTTTGCAAACCTGCTAAGGAAAAAAACACGGTTCACATAATCCATCTGCCGGTTAAAAAACACCCCTGTGTTGTATGATTGATTCACAATTTTATTGATTTTATTTGCAAATAAGCATCCAATCAGGAAGGCCAGCAACGCCAAAGGGATGATTACCGGATCCATCGAGGCAAACGTCAGCCCCAGGCAGGCGGTCACGACGATCGCAATCGTCAGGTTGGTAACGGTTGTGAATACCTTCCAGATCAAATCGTTCATTTGATTGATCGTGTAAGTCAGTTCATTATAAAAATCGGTATTATCGTAACATTTCAGATCCATCTGGATGGCTTTGTCGAAAACCATTGTTGTCAGGCGCTCACTGATTTTTGTCTCCGCCTGCTTATGCAAATATTCGTTAAACAGGGCGCCGTTGATCGTGTTGACAACCTGAAGAGAAACATAATACACCACCGTAATGATCAGCAGCTGCCTGAAAAGGGGACCCGTCAGATCCGGAGCTTTCGCGATCTTTTCAACGGTGTCTACGAGGTATTTTACAAAGTAAACGTTGCCTATCACGTTGTACATTACCCCACATAGCACCTGAAAGAGGATGGAAAAAGTTCCAAATAGCGGAACTATACGAAAAAACAGCTTGAGCATATACCAGTTATTCTGGAGAATTCTTTTAATTTTCATAACCCACCCCGCATAAGCCCTCCTGGCTGTAATACTGAGATTGGATTTCAAACATTTCCGCATACTTCTGATCCAATTCCATTAACTGCGCATGCGTTCCATACTCCACAATCTCGCCATCTTCCATCATATAAATCCTATCTGCTATTTTTGCAGATGACAGACGGTGTGAAATAAATAGGACGGTTTTTTCCGCTGCAATATTCTTGATATTTTCAAAGAATTTCGCTTCTGCCATAGGGTCCAATGCGCTGGTTGGTTCGTCTAAGATAAAGATATCATGATCTGTCAGATAAATTCTGCATATTGCAAGTGCCTGTGACTGCCCCCCTGACAAGAGAACACCATCTTCCGACAGCTCACGGGTCAGCTGCGTATCCATTCCATCCGGCAGTGCACGAATTTTATTTTCTAAGCCAAACTCTCGGATAATTTGGGAGATTTCTTCCTCATTTTTGCTTTCACCGCCTAAAAACAGGTTGTTCCGGATCGTATCGGCATACAGGTTAAAATCCTGAAAAACAATCCCAAACCGGTCTCGGTATACCTCAAGCTCCAGCTTGCGGATATCAAGGCCGTTATAAAGAAGCTGACCCTGATCAGGATCATACAGACGCAGCAACAGATGAACAAGCGTTGTTTTACCCGAACCATTTTTCCCAACGAGCGCAATCTTTTCCCCTTTCTTAATGTTCAGGTTAATATGATGCAGAGCATCCTTGCTCATGCTTTGATACCGAAAGGAAACGTTCCGAACTTCAAGCTCTTCGAATTTTCCCGGCCGAACCGCATCGGGAATGCTGACAATGCGGGGTTCATATGCCATAAAAGTTCGAAATTTTTCAATATACAAGCTGTTTGCCATCAATTTATTGACGGAATTGACAAATGCAACACTTCGATAGCTAAATTCCGCAAGCGCGCTGATCATCGGAAAATAGAATGCCACGCTCAGCGTTTTTTGTATTACAATTTTATATACGGCGATTAATGTTGCCACACATGTGGTCAGGCCAAACCCAAAGAGCAGAGACGCAGCATTCAGAAGGGCAACCTTCTTATATTGCTGTTGATTCAAATTCCGAATGCCGCGCGCCCCTTCTTTTATCATTCCGCGCAATGGCCGCGCAACTTCGGTAATCCTCAGTTCCTTTGCATATTCATGCTGTATTAGCACACGATTGATGTATCCCAGCTTTCTTTGATACGGAATGACCCGCTTCGTGTAGAGAAATACTTCCTGATTGATGCGTTTACCAAGATATAAGCTCAGCAGCAGGAAAAAGAAGGAAAGCACTACAATGCTGACATCAACGAACCAGAAAAACGCCATCAGGATGACCACGCCGACGCCCATGCCTAACGCACTGAAAACATCACCCAAGATCTCTGTGCTTTTTGTGGGAATTTCACCGATCGAATAGACAAAATTATCATAATATTCCGGATCGTCATAGCATTTATAATCGAGCGTATTGACCTTTTCATAAATCATGGTTTTAATCGCACAGGTAATTTTCAGATCTGACTGCTTGATATAGATCGTTCGATACCAACCGCCAAAAGCCTCCACGAGAAGGCCGCATATCGTCACAGCCCCGACTACGGTAATCATAAAGCCGATCGGCTTTTGATCAATAACACACTGCACGAAGTAGGCAAAAAACACCACGGTAAACAGGATATTATAAACATTGGTCAGCACCTCATAGAGCATCGTCATCCAAACGCGGGAAGGAGAAACTTTCATAATCATGCGGATGATATATAGATTATGTCTGATTTGATCGCTCTTTTTCATCCTTTCATCCTTTCTCTGCCTCACAACCGTGGGGGTTCCGTTCAGCTGAATATCTGTTTCTCATCGTTTTTCTGGCAATTCTCCATGCCGCGCGCCCAAAAAGCCTGCTTCAAACTGAGGCATCCACCCATGGGCGTTAAAATGACCAAGGCGGTCGATCCCTGCCATAAGCATACCGGAGCGGTCATATCTTCCCTTTGTAATCCAAATCCAATACTCTCGGTCAGGATACTGTCCATGCTGCGCTTTCATTGCTGCTAGGAACACCAAATACCGCTCCAATGTGAAATGAACCCAACCCTCATTGTCGATCGAATGCGCAATGGAGATACCCGTGCTTCGAATACGATCCGGTTTCATCGTTGCGGAAGTGCGAAACCAGAAATCTGCCTGTTCTGTCGTTTCACCAATCAGTGGATCACTAAAAGCCCAGCTGCGGATCCGAAACAGCTCGCCTAACTGCTGCCTACTTACCCCTTTTGGCACACATAGAATGATCTCATTCCTTTCTTTTGCACGCTGGATTTCCTGCTGGGTAAACGGGCATTCCGAAAGTTCAAAGGGCTTTCCCGTTATCGTTTCGATACCAAGGCCTCGATACCACTGATAAAACCAATTGTGGAGTTCCCAGGGATCATTCAACCGATCCCCAATCAATACGGCAAGGCTCTGTGCATCCAATTTTCCAGCAGAAACCAGCTCTTTCAAGAGGCTCATAACGGATTGTTCCAACATTGTTCCACTTCCACTCCCTATACTTTATATATTTCACGCGGCTCCCCCTGATACGTAGAATTCGGTTTCTCCAATTTTTCCACACACAGCGAATGGGGTTGATTGTCTAAAATTTTTTCACTGAGCAGCTTGCCTGCCGCAAAGCCGTGCATAAATCCATGCCCGTTAAAGCCGCTGATCTGATACAGATTTTCTGCGCCGCCAATGATTGGCCTGCCGTCCGGCGTCTCATCATAATATCCGCTCCATTGGGCACAAACGCTTGCCTCGTGCAGGAGTGGAAACCATTCAACTGCCTTTTGGGCATGTGCCAAAAACCAATTGTAATCGGTTCGTATACGATCAGACAGATTCGGCTCGTAAGGGCGGTTATATTGCGTCAGTATTCCTCCTCCTTCTTCATGAAAGCCAATTCCTAAATCGGGATAAATCGCAACCGGGAACGCTTTGCTGATCCCCGGCAGCGGATCCGTTACAAAAATCTGCTGAAAAGCCCGCGCAACTGGCAGGTCAATCCCAACCATGCGTGATATATCGCTACTCCATGGACCGGCAGCGTTGACCAAACGGGAAGTATAGAATGTATCCCCGTGTTCTGTCTGTAAAACAAAACCGCTCCCTTTTCTTTGTATGCCGGTAACGCACGTGCTGCACAGGAGCGAAACCCCCGCATATTGTAATGCGTCCGTCAGAAAGGAAACCACTTGATGGACATCCAGGATCCCCTCCTCGGCGCCAAAGGTAATAAACCGTACGCCTTCATACTGAAGCCGTGGTTCCCTCTGAGCAAATTCTTCCCCCTGGAACAGACTCACTTCTACACCCAGCGCCTTCTGCAAATGGTAAGCCTCCAAATAAGATTGCTCCCTTTGCCGGTCTGTGATGAAAAACGCATATCCACATCGATTCAATTGAAAGGATATTCCCGCTTTTTGCCCAGTTTCCTGCATCAGACTCCAACTGAGCTGGGATAAGCGGATATTCATCTCATCCGCAAATTGGTATCGAAGCCCTCCGGCGCACCGCGTTGTGTTATATCCTCCGAAATAAGGTTCCCTGTCAACCACCAAAATGCGCTTCATTCCGCCTTGATTCAGATAATACGCTGTGCATAACCCCATGATCCCCGCGCCGATAATCACAGCCTCATACTGCATCCGCTTTCTCTCCTTTCATAAACGCCTCTAAAAATGCAGGGATCCGGCAGGTTTTTTCAGGCGGTTTATCAGGGTATATTTCCCCTTCTTTTTCACTAATTGCAGCTTTCACTTTACCACATATGCGGTCTGTTTCCATGAGCTGTTCCATATCATAGATACGATAACCTGCATTCTCCTGAAAGACAGCATAGACACCGCAATCTGTCAGAATGACTCCTCCGGATATGTTCTCACTGATATGTACCACGCTGTAGAAAAGCAATGCCCTAGATTTAGCATCTCCTGTTTTGCATCGTATTACCTGATCTGCTGTCATAATACGGTGGTTTTCTACAAAAATCGATTCCTCCCGGCATTGATGCAGAAAAAGAAGCGTCCCATTTCTGCCATAGCGCATTGCAAACGCCTGAACCAGCTTACTTTTTACACTGACATAAACATACACCTGCGGGTTAGGTACAAAAAGGGACTGAAAAGCATAAACGGCCCATGAAAAAATCGAATCCGGAAACTGTTTGCGGTATTGAAATATCGCTCGGCAGAAATGTCGGCTTGATTCTCTTGGATTCCCCTGCGGAGAAAGCTGAAATGCGGCCTGGCCCGAAGCCTTCGCCCGGGTCAAAAGATGCTCCAGCTCTTCTGTGTGAAATGAACCGGAAATCTTATTGAGAACGCAAAGCGGGCCGTCCTCTTGTTCAAACAGAACAGTTTTCCGAGCGCTCGCCACCCAGTCGATTCCGAAGGCGCGCTCCGGGGGCATATAGGCAAAATACGGCCGTTCAGAAATGGGAAACGCGTCATTTCTTGAAACCACATAGGTCTCACCCACATCAACAATTAACTTATCCTGACCGTCTAGGCGCAGCTGCATCAGATTATGCAGGGGAATCCGCAGCAGAAAAAGCAGAACGTAGAAAAACGACATAAATGTGTTGCATTCTACCGGTACTTTTTCTTTTTTCCGGTACAAATAGGCGCATTCCTCCATACTGAACCATGGAACCACAAATTTGCTTTCCCAGGTGTCTTTCTTTTCCTGCTTATACAGGTTGGTTTCACAGTTGCTGACCATCCAATTATAGATTCGTTGGAACGTACTACAGGCCGTTTCTCTCTCCCGGTAAAGAATATGAGCAACCATATGGGATTGCATCGACATCGCGCAACTGAGCAGCACGGCACATTCAATTTCGGGATGGCTCGCTCTGCCAAGCGCAGAGCGGTGCACCGCCCTGGAATATACTTTATAGCTGCTCTTTTCCTCATACCCATCCAGCAGCCGGCTAAGCTCCGCCTGATTCCACCAGTCCTCCTCTTCACGGCAAACTCTCTGCAAGATTTCCTGCAAACCGGGGCTCTCCCCAAAGCCTTGAAAAAGGGTGGGTGGGTTATAAATCTGCACGATTTTATAATCTGTTTCCTTTATAGGATCTATATAAAACGTAACTGTCTCATGGAATCGATATCCAGTTTGATAAAAAATCTGAATCACACAGGTAATCATGCAGTACGTCCCCTGGGATAATCTTTCCATCTCCACCTCGACAGAACAGATTTCTCTGCGGCAAAAATTATGTTGAAACCATTCCAACAGCATCGTATTTGCATAGGCACTTGCAAGGTGTAGATGTGACGCCCACCGGCCAATGTCGCCACGGAGGATGCAATCTTTTATATCCTGACACATAAAATCTATGGTCCTTTGCGAAACGGTCTGCAAAACAAATCACCTATTCCTTATACTTCCTGACCAGTGCTGCCAAATCATCAATGGAAGAAAAAGCACGGATCAGTTCCTCCTCATCCTCAATAAATATGCCAAATTCCTTTTCGATATCGATAATAATTTCAAGTGCAATCAGAGAATTAATTCCATAGGTATCGATCAGATTTTTTCCTTCCAGTTCGGGAAGCGACAGTTGCTTTTCCAATTGCCTGCTCAAAATTTTACACAAGCCAGCCTGATATTGCTTCAGCTCCATACCAAAAACTCTCCTTCTCATAATAATCCATCTAAAATAGCCACACAGCGCTGATTTCCATGGTACTCCGTAATTTTTTTTGAAAACAGGTGCAGACGCTCCCGATCAATCTCATCCATCGCCATTTGCACCAAACGCTTTAGCTTGCGAGGGCGCAATTCATAAATACTCATCCAATATGCCAGCTGGTTACGCTGCATCTGCTGCGCATTGAACGAGCGCTCAAAATGCTTCCCGGGAATGCAGATGCTGGGTTTTTCGTGAATCAGGCTGGTCAACATCATATCCTGCCCCCCATGAAACACCACGACAGCACAATGCGGCATTACATCCTCGATATTGATGTATTGGACGAATCGGATATTTTCCGGGAGGTCTGTTATAATATCTTCCCTTTCATAATGAAATCCTAGGCTGCACAGCACGTTAAATTCACCATCTCCAAATGCACGGGCAATGATTTCACTGTAGAGCTTTGGCGGAATCGCACCTACACTGGTATAAATAAAAATGAGCGGCCTGCCGTCCAGTCTATCCAGCAGCGCGGTGCTATCCCCGCCACTCTGTCGGTTCAGCACGCTTCCTGCAAACTGAACTTGCCGGTAACGGTCAAGGCCGGGTTCTAATTCGGGAATAGATGGATTGATGACGCAATCCGCCCGGTCAAAAACCAGCTCGCATACATTTTTAATGGGCGGCTGGCGGTATCGTTTTAAAATCGGGTTGAAATGATCCGTCAGGTACTCGCCAGCCGCCTCATTCGCAGGAAATTCCGGCGTTGACGGGGTGCTCGCAAAAAGGACAAGCGGAATGCGAAGCGTATTTGCCAGAATCGTCGCCGCCGGATTGGACTGACTGAATATCACATCGGGACGGAACTCGCCGGCAATCTCCAATCCTCTTTTCAGTGCATAAGAAAGATAACCCTCTTCCGCCATCCCCGTCCATTCAACAAACTCAATGTAATTATTGATATTCTGAAGCTTTGTATGGTACTCAGGCGGCTCGCTGTAATACAGGCGGTAGGATGCCGCTTCAACCAGTTGTGCAACATGCCCGCCAAGCACAAAAGCCGTTTCCCAGCCATCTTCAACTAGATTCTGCGCCAAGCCGATAAACTTTAGCGTTGAGCCCAGGGAGCCGGAATTCGGGGGGCTGGGCATGATTAATACTTTTTTCCCCATGGATGATCCTCCAATACATACAAAGCCTTTAAGCCTTCTTTCATCGTCGGATACAGAAAGGTGTAGCCAAGCTCTTTCTTCACCCGCTCGCATGATAGCCGAACGGAAAACATCCGGAGTACATGCAAGCTCCACAACATCCTCTCACTGGATAAATCCGGCGCATGCCAGCAAACGGAGATCTCGCCGTCAATCTGCTGCACGCAAGCATAAAACTCTCTTTGTGTAACCGGCAACTCGTCGCACACATCAAAGATGCCCTGTGCACTGGTATCTACGGCTAATTTACAGAGGATACGGACTGCGTCGTCTACGTGAATACGCGCGGACAAGGCATCTCCATTGCCCAACAGGCTGATTAATTTGCTGCGGAATGGGCTGCGTTCTCCCGGACCATACACCTCTGCCAGCCTCATGATGGCATAAGAGCTTCCCATGGCCTCAGCACACTGCCGCACCATATTCTCTGCCTCTGCCGCCATGGCCGGATAGGGATGCTCCCTAAGCAACGCTTCTCCGAATTCCTTGCCAACTGCTCCTGCCGCCCCATTGCTCGCATAGAGCAGCCTTTTGACTGGATTGCACGCCACAACAGCCAGAAAACGCCCCAAATCTCCCAGCATGCTCTCCTGATTCTGCCGAAAGGTCGCATAATGCCCACCTGCCAGGTAAATTACAGTATCCGCCTCATGAAGCGCCTGCTCAATTGAAATAGGATCCTTGAGATCCCCCTGCATCCACTGCGCGCCTTTTAGAAGAGGAGAAGTGCACTGCTTGTCATACACTCTGACTGGCTCTGATAAGCTTTGAATCAGCTCCTGATAAAGACGAGAGCCAATATATCCGTTTCCCCCAATGATCAATATCAATTCCAATTCACCATCAATCACAGTTTTCTGATCTTTTTGCCGGTTGACGTCAGGTCGATTTCGTCTACAAAGATGATTTTTCTCGGCACCTTATAGTCCTCCATTCCATCCCGGCAAAAACGAATCACATCCTCTTCATCGGGAGGGTTCTCCCGATCCGCCGCAACCACTTTTGCATAAATACGCTCATTGTGATCATCATCCGGCAATGAAAACACCGCCGCGTCCTGAAGCCCTGGGTGCAAAATCAGCCTATCCTCCACTTCCTGCGGATTCACCAGATGGCCGGCAATATTCATCGTTTGGGAGATACGCCCCTTCAAGACAATTCCCTCCTGCGTCACACATCCGAAATCCCCTGTGTGAAAATAATCCGGATACTGTTTTGATATTAACCTTTGCTGGCATATATCATCGTTATAATATCCAGAGGCACAATGGGCTCCAGCAACCAGAATCTCACCGCAGACGCCGTGAGGGACTTCCGCTCCATCGCTTGCGACAATCTTGATATCAACTCCCTTTACCGGATGCCCAACGCTGCTTTGCGCTTTTGTCAAATCGTCGCTTGCCTGGTATGAGATTACGCCGCACTCTGACGAACAATAGATGGAGTGAAGCACTTTGCCGCTTTTTTCATAGAGACCTACAAAATGCTGCGGAGCCATGTAGGAGGAACTAGTGAGACACAGGCGAACATGATCCCATTCAATCTGGTCAATCGCTGGACTTTCCAGCAATTTGGCATAAACAAAGGGTACGCTGAATAGGACCGTGACTCTATAGCGATTGATCACATTTTTCATTGCTCCGGGTAAGAAGGTCTTTTTGATAACAACCGTTGCGCCGCTAATCAGACCCGGCAGGTAGATTGTGGTGAGCGCTGAGGTGATCAAATGCGACACTGGCGTGTAGCAGACATCTGACGGTGCCAGATTCAGCGATTGAGCAAGATCGGCGATATTTCGATACATTGCTTCATGAGAAAACACCACACATTTCGGCAAGCCCGTTGTGCCTGAAGTATACAAAAAAACAGCTGCGTCAATTGGAGCCGGCGTGCTATTAGGCGCCTGTCCGCCCTGCGGAATCAGATATACACTTTCAGAAAGGACCGCTCCGCCCGGCCGCATCTCCCCGCACAGGAGATAATCCAGCCCAGCCTTCGCCTGCACCTGGGAAAGTGCATGTGCACTGCACTCTTCCATAGGGACAACAATACAGTCGTGCTGCCACAAAGCCAGAAGAACGGCAATATATTCCACGACGTTCTCCAGGGATACGGCTGCCACACAGCCTGCTGGCAGCTGCCGCAAAATCAGTTGTTGCCGATAATATTCAACACGCTGAAGAATTTGGGCAAATGTATAAACATCACCCGTATCATTTATTTGAATCGCCGGCCTCTGACCAAACTGTTTCATATGCTCCACTATTTTTTCGCCCAGCATAGAACTCCTCCTTTACCAATCCAGAACAATGGAATGCGCTGTGCCGCCGCAACCTGCCTGGAGCATATCAATTATATTTTCATGATGGACAAACGCCGACACAGGCGGACGCTCCATACCGCGTATGCAGCAAAGAATATCTCTGTGTACGTCGCAAGTGAGAAAGCGGCGGTCAAACCTCCCACCACAAAACAACAGATCTTTTTCAGCCGGTACCCCGGTGAATAAAAACATATCGGCATTCCTCTTCGTCGGGGTCAGCGCCTCGCCCTCATAGGCGCATACGGTGGAAAACATCTGCTCCAGCAGGCTATTCCCTTGGATCGCTGCGCCATCCAATCCACTGCTGATATAGCAATCAAAAACAAGATATGCGACATATAGCAAATCATAAAACAAATAGGGAATTTCATACTCGGGCTCTACCCGTATGACCGGAAATTTCTGTAAATCCTCTTCTGTATAAAGCGTATACGGTTTCTCACCGGCATAAATCAGCACGAGTTCTCCTGCTTCAAGCGGAAAGGATGGGCAACAGGCAGAACACACTTCAGCAACGCTCAGGCCGCAAATCAAGCCATGCAACCGGCCCGGATATCCCAGGAAAGACAAGGCGGGCGGATACAACTGCGTATGTCTGCTTCGGAAGAGAGCCGCACACTGCAACGGCCCGGGGTCAGTATTCAGCACCTGCAAGGCGCCTTCACCATCCTTAAAATCATAAATGTTCACAAATGCGGATCGACCTTCCACCAACATAAGGAGAGTGAAATTGAGGCAGCCATGCGTGAAAACTCATCTGCCCAGCTGAATCATACCCGCCAATCAGCATCAGCCGGCCTTCATATTTGGTATTTGGCAGCCACGTTTTATATTTTTCATCTGTGGTAATTCCGCAGAAGGCATAAAGTGATGCCACAAGGACTAAATACCGCTCCAACGTAAGATTAAGATCTCCCTGCTTTTTTATCACCTGCTGGATTTCCCTTCCAGTGCGATCCAGCAGTTCTGGCTGTGTCGACTTTTTGACAAAGAACCAACAATCCTCTTCCTCTGGATTCTGCTTTACCAATGCGCTGCTTTCCGCCCAGGTATGAAAATGGAACAACTCACTCAGGTCTTTTGCAGAGAGCCCCTTGGGCAGACAGCACAACAGCTCTCCCCGCTCCCGGAACTCCCGGATCTCCTCCTTATAAAAGTAAGGCCGGGTCAAGTGAAATGGCTTGCCCGTAATTTGTTCCACACCCAGCGTTTTATACCAATGCTCCATCTGGCTGCGCACCTCGTCCGGATGATCCGTATCGATTTCATTGGACCTATAGCAAAGCAGATCCGCCGGTGTGATGATCTCCTCTTTTAACATTTCTGTAATTACGGACAGCGCCGCCTCTTTCAAGTCCCTCATGTTACCCATCCTTCCTGCGATTTAATATCATTTGACTGAGTCTGGGCAAGACATCATAGAAATCCGCCACGATTCCTACAGTAGCGTATTGAAACACAGTGGCATTCGCATCACGATTGACTGCGATAATATTCTTACATTTACGCAGACCTATCAAATGCTGAGAAGCTCCTGAAATACCTAATGCGATATATAGCTCCGGCTGTACGGCCCTGCCGGATAAACCAATTTGATATTCCTTAGGAGCCCATCCTTTTTCGACCAGCGCGCGCGTTACACCAATATCCGCATGGATCAGATCCGCCATCTGCCGAATCTGATCCAAGTCTTCTTTCCTGCGCAGCCCCGCGCCCACGCCGATCATAATCTGATTGCTTTCCGTTCCGGCAAAGTGCCGATTCGAAACCGACAGCAACCGCTCTGAATTTATGCCTGCTGCTTCGCACGGATGAATACAAATGTTAGCCGCAACATCAGAGTTGCGGGGATGCGGATCGAATATATTTTTTCTGATGGTGCAAACGAGTGTGGAACCGGTCGCGCAAATATCCGCGTATGTATTCCCCTCATAGACTGGTCGTGTCGCGACAATCTGCTCCCCATGCTGGCAAATCTCTACGCAGTCTGCACACATGCCCAGCCTCTTCCGGCTTGCCAGCTGAGATAAAACAGTTTTGCTGTGCACTGTATTGGGCGCTAAGATCAAGTCGGGCCGGTGACTATCGTAATATTCACAAATACCCTCTAAATAATTCCCGTCCTCAAAATATTCGAACGCATCTCCTATATAAATATCTATCCGTTCAAAGGAAAGCTGTTGCACTTCACGCAGAAGATTTTTCAACGCATTCCCAGAGCACAAAGCCAGCCCTGAAATGGTAAATCCATACCGCTTTTTCAGTTCTCGCGCCACAGTAATCAATTCATCACTGAACGCTAAAAGATGACCGCATGCATTTTCCAGATAAACACATACTGTACGTCCAGCGCCATCCTCAGCCATAAATTTTCTCCCCCCTCTTCATCTGATTGATACGGGTTATTTGAGCGTACAACTGCTCTATTCCCTCATCTATCCCGTACAATTCCGCCTGCCTGAAGGAATTCTCTTTCCGGTCTCTCAGCCGGCATACCCGGGTTTGCGATCCCGCAGTCCCCACCATAGAAGCATCACAGGGGAGCACCTGCTGCAATTCAACCTTTTTATGATTTTCAAGAATTTGTGCAAGCTTCGGCCGCTCCGATTCTGCCCAGTTTTTAATGGTCAAAAGTGCCGGAACGGCGGCTTCCGTTTTTACAAAATAACGCTCCAACTCCCGCTTAAGGAGGAAACAGCCTTGTTGACCCAGCGAAATTTCCACCACATTTGCATAGCAGGGCATTCCGAGGCTTTCGGCAAGGCTGGCAGGAACCTGACCTGTTTCACTATCGCTGGATTGACAGCCCGACAAAATCAGTTCATAGTGCCCCTCATTCCTGATCCAGGACGCCAAGGCATAGGAGGTTGCTACCGTATCTGAACCAGCAAGGAGCGGATTGCTCAAAAGCACAATCCGATCTGCCCCATAGGCATACAAGGGCTCCAGGCATTCCACCGCGTTTGCAGACGACATCGCTAGCAGGGTAACAGAACCTCCCGCCTGCCGCCTCAGCCAGAGTGCGCAGCTATAGGCAAGCAAATCCTGTCGGCTGATTTCCAGAGCCGCCTTTTCTCTCGTGACCATTGCACTGTCTGCTCCGGCCAACGCGGGCTTCACACATACCAATATGTTCAAATCGCCACGCCCTCCTCTGCAACTGCTTCCAAAACCGATAAACTGCGCTCAAGCCTTGCGGCATCATAACGCAAGGCTCGCTGGGCAAATCCGCGGCAGTAGCCACAATCCCGACAGCTTTGCAGATTACAGGAATGAGTTAGGAAATGCTCCATAAAGCCGTCGAGCTTTTGATTGTCAATATCGATTTCAAGCTGCATGAGGCTCCTAAGAGTTTTTAAATCCGTTTTACTAACGTGTTTGCCATGCATCATCTGTTTATTTTGAAAATGATTCATGTTCAGAATTTCTGACAAATTCCCCTCATATTTTCCACTGCAATAGGCATCAGCTGTTCTCAACAGCCATGAAGAGGATTTATTGCGATCTGTCAGTTTATATTTTTGGATTCCGATTTCCTCATAAAAATGGAGATCCTCCGGCCTGCACCAAGTAGAGCGCAGCAGATTCTCCGGCTCCCTGTATTTTTGCAGAAGGCAATGAAGCGTGCAATAATTTGTACTGATTTTTTCATCTACGGTGTACTGCGACATGTGGCTGATGACATTATTATGATATTGCTGATAGGGGCAATGATAAAGGCAAACCTGGTTCACCATAACCTGTAAATTGCACGAAATGGCCGCCTGCATTTTTTCGAGCAGCCTGAAATCCCGCTCAATCCCATTACGCACTGTAATTTCATGAACACCAAGGCTGTTATAGAACTTAGCCGCTTCAATGCTGTCCACCATGGCGAAGGAAGAAACGCTAATTTTCAGGTTTGGATACCGTTTCCTGCATAAATCGATCAAAACAGGGTTCGCCAGCGTGACCATATCCACCTGCGCGGAAACAAGCCAATCAAACTGCTCTATGATTTGATTCAATTTCTTCCCTGTATATTCCATGTTTCCCATACATGCAGCATTCACTAAATAATTAAATTTCTTTCCAGCACTATGGGCCAGACGTACAGCATCTTCGATCCCCCGTCGGTCAACATTAGCCATTTGAGATACCGGTCTTCCGCTACCAACCGGATTTTGTGATGCGGTGCCAAAATAGCATTCAATCAAGTTTATGGAATTCGCTTTCTGAATCAATTCAATATCTCCATTAAAAGCCAAAGAAAATTCCATGAAATCCCCCATAAAATATCAATTTTTTTGTTATATGATACTACATTATATATATGATGTCAACATATTTTCGACCTATTTCTAGAGTTTTTATGAAATAAATCCTTAATTATACATATAGGTTTTCAATTCCCAAAACATTCATGTTGAAACTTTGCAATCTCAGGCGATCTCACGCACACCGGCTGTATTCATTGCTGTTGATCCGTCCACTGCAAGAAAAGTCCGAAAAATCTGCCCGGAATCCTATGCCGAAATCGCAAAGGATCCCAGAAAAAACGCCCGGGCAGAACTCGGGGTTCTAGGCCGGAGAGCTGCTTGGGAAAACGCCAAAAAGCCTGCAATCCCCACCAATAAAGGAGCGGTGGGTGGTAAATTTGCACCTACCGGGCACAGCCGTACCACAATCCAATTATCATTAAGATGGAGTTTATTTTTTAATCATACAGATTTTGAGATAGATAACCACAAATAGGAAATAAAAAACAGGCTGATTAGATCGCTATGCTTTTTCATATCATTAGAGAATAACCAAAAACGCTATTACACGGCTACTATCACTTTACACAATCGTAAAACGAATATAGCAATCAAGTATGATAGATAACCAAAAAAGCCCTTTGGGAGAAGGAGACATGCCCCTCAGAAAATCCTTGGGTATTGTCACACAAACAGGAGCCCGGAAAGCTACTATCGCTTTCCGAGCAAAAGGAGCCCGGAAAGCTACTATCGCTTTCCGGGCTCCTGAACATTTTATTTTATAGCTTATTAGTCCCTGCGGGGCGGGCGGCCGCCGCGATGGTCATTGCGGCGGTCACCGCCACGGTTATTATCCCTGCGCGGGGCAGGGCGGCGGGGCGCATCGGAGATGGTGTTCTCCGGCACGAGGCCCTCCACCTTAATCAGCGCATTGCGGCGGGAGAGGTTCAGCCCCTTCTCATCGGTGCCGAGCACTTCTACAATCACTTCATCGCCCACATTGACGACATCCTCCACCTTCTCCGTGCGCTTTACATCCAGATGGCTAATGTGAACCAAGCCTTCCTTGCCGGGCGCAATTTCAACAAACGCGCCAAACGTCAAGATACGAGTCACAACGCCTTTATAGATCGAGCCGGGCTCTGGATCGTTGGCAATCGTCTCCACCATAAGCAAAGCGCGTTTGGCATCGTCGATTTCAATTGCGGAGATAAAGACGCTGCCATCCTCTTCCACATCAATTTTGCAGTTGCATTCCGCACAGATCTTCTGGATCACCTTGCCCTGCTTGCCGATCACTTCGCTGATCTTCTCCACCGGCACCTTGGTGGTAAGCATCTTAGGTGCATATTTGGAGAGCTCCGCGCGAGGCTCAGGGATGCATTTGAGCATGATTTCATCTAGAATATACAGGCGTGCCTTGTAGGTTTTCTCAAGCGCCTCTTTGATGATCTCCGGTGTAAGGCCGTCGATCTTCAAATCCATCTGGATGGCAGTGATGCCCTTTTTCGTGCCGCCTACCTTGAAATCCATATCGCCGAAGAAATCCTCCAGGCCCTGGATGTCAACCATCGTCATAAAGCGGTCGCCCTCGGTGACGAGGCCACAGGAAATGCCCGCTACCGGCGCTTTGATCGGCACGCCCGCCGCCATCAGGGACAGGGTGGATGCGCAGATAGAAGCCTGGGAAGTGGAGCCGTTGGAGGAAAGCACCTCAGAGACCAGGCGCAGCGCATAGGGGAATTCCTCCACGCTCGGGATCACCGGCAGCAGTGCGCGCTCTGCGAGGGCGCCATGGCCAATTTCGCGGCGGCCGGGGCCGCGGCTCGGGCGAGTTTCACCCACCGAATAGGATGGGAAGTTATATTGGTGCATATAGCGCTTGCGATCTTCTTCATCGATGCCGTCAAGAATTTGGGCGTCGCCCACCGGGCCAAGCGTTGTCACAGTGAGCACCTGTGTCTGGCCGCGGGTAAACATAGCGGAACCGTGCGTGCGCTTGAGCACATCAACCTCTGCTGCCAACGGGCGGATCTCATCAATGCCGCGCCCATCCACACGCTTGCCGTCATCCAGCAGCCAGCGACGTACAACGAATTTTTGGAGCTTATACAGGCAGTCGTCGATCTTATCCGCTTCCTCTGGGAACTTCTCATCAAATTCCGCATGCACTTTATCGTAAACAGGCAGCAGGCGCTCATCGCGCACGCGCTTATCGTCTGTGTCAAGCGCTGCGCGCACATCATCGATGGCAAAGGCCTTCACAGCCTCAAACAGCTCTGGAGAGGGATCGTTTGACGGAAAATCAATTTTTTCGCGGCCAACTTCCCGCTGGATTTCTTTGATGAATTCGATGATCTGCTGGTTTGCCTCATGGCCGGCCATGATGCCGTTAAACATCACATCGTTGGAAACTTCCTTCGCGCCCGCCTCGATCATGGCGACAAGCTTGTCCGTTGAGGCGACAGTCACCGCCATTTCAGAGCGCTCGCGCTGCTCAGCGGTGGGGTTGATGATATACTCCCCATCGATATAGCCGACGGAAACGCCGGAAATCGGGCCCTTCCACGGAATGTTGGAGATGCTCAGCGCAATGGATACGCCGATCATCGCGGTGATCTCCGGAGAGCAGTCCGGATCGCAGGACATAACAGTGGCTACAACGCCCACATCATTGCGCATATCCTTCGGGAATAAGGGGCGGATCGGGCGGTCAATCACGCGGGATGCTAGGATCGCCTTCTCGCTCGGGCGGCCCTCACGGCGCTGGAAAGAGCCGGGGATTTTGCCCGCGGCATAAAGCTTCTCCTCAAAATCAACGGAAAGCGGAAAGAAATCGATGCCGTCGCGCGGCTTGTCGGACATGGTGGCGTTGCAGAGCACCTGCGTTTCACCATAGCTAATCATGCAGGAGCCGCCTGCAAGCTGTGCCATTTTGCCGGTTTCCACCGTCAACGGGCGGCCAGCAAGCATTGTTTCGAATTTTCTGTACTGTTCGAACATATTTCTACCTCGTAAAAATTTATTTCCACGGGAGGCAGCACGCTTAGCAATAAATCCAGCGCACGGATAAAGCCATGCGCTCGATTCACTGCTAAACCATGCACCCGCCCGAATGGATGCAAAAGAAATCGTATTGCGTCGAAAATGCGTGGTAACATACGGAAGGCAGGCCGGGGAAGAAGGCCTCCCCCGCCTGCCTCAATGCGGTTTTATTTACGGATGCCGAGCCGTGCAATGATGGCACGATAGCGCTCAATATCGTTATCCTGCAAATACTTAAGAAGATTGCGCCTATGGCCGACCATCTTCAGCAGGCCGCGGCGGGAATGGTGATCCTTCTTGTGCACCTTCAGGTGGTCGGTCAGATCGTTGATGCGCTTTGTAAGCACTGCGATCTGCACTTCCGGGGAGCCGGTGTCGCCCTCGTGGAGCGCATATTCGGCCATGATTGCCTTTTTTTCTTCGTTGGTCATGCTTGTCACCTCATTTAAAAATTCGCCGGGCTCCCAGCAGGAGGCAGGTGGCGCACCGCTTGGCGGTTTCATCCAGCTGCCGAGAGCAGGGCATAATACTTGCTTATTTTATCATATAGAATGGGAATTGTAAAGAGAAACTTGAAATTCATGAAACAGAGCATATTTCTCTCAGCCATCAATAGCGCACATATTGAATCTCATCCTGCTTAAGCGTTACGGAAGAGCCGTCCATATATGTAACCTCAATACCTCGTATCTGTGCGGAAGTAATGGAAGGATTATACCATGCGTTTTCCCAGAGATATGCGCCAGAATTCCCCTGGCCTTTTTTATAAGGGCCGGTTTCCTACCCATAAAAAGTGGATGACCTGCGGATTTCACAGGAAACCACATCGCCCACAGCGTTAATGGGAACCGCCTCAAAATCAACATATTTGATCGTTTTGTCGGACATGTTCTTCCATACGATATATAAATCGACACCCCCCGCTGAATTGGGCGTCCCCGTATAAACTTTAGAAACCCGGATAATCTCCCTTGCTTTATCCCGCGCATTTTTTTCTTTTCAACGGCAGCTTTCGATTCCGCTGCCTCTTTTGTGCGTTTCTGTTCTTCCAGGGTCTTGTCAATCTGCTGTATGATTTGCTGGGCCTGCTGATCCTCCGACGTTCCGTTGAACTTCTTGTGGAGCATTTGCGCAAGCTGCTTTGCCTCGTCATATTCCTTCTTTTCAAAATGGTTTCTCACTTTGACCAGAAGATTTTCCTTGCCGTTTTCATATTCGTCAACCTTTGCCGAAAGCTCCAACGCCTCTGCTTTTAATCGCGTATTCTCAGATTCCAGCGCCTGAACCTGCGCCACCACACCCTCATGCTCCTTTTGCGATACACAGCCTGTTAACCCCGCCAAAAAAATAGCCGACGCAAGCAGGGCAAACACAATGTTCTTTTTCATATCTTATCCTACTCTATAAAATTATATTAAATCAAACACTATTTTACAAGAAGAATGTGCGTATTGACTAAAAATCTTTTATTCTGGCTAAAAAGGCCTGCTGATGCTAAAGTTTTCATGCCTATTCAATTGCGAAAGGATCCAGATAAACGCGGTGACTGTTTGCATCACTACACTGTCCGCGGCAAATCCTCCAGCAGCCCGAGCACCTGGGAAACCCGCCGAATCTCCGGCACGCCCTGTGTGCGCTGCCCGGCAAAGGTGCCGTAATCCATCCATATGGCTTGCATGCCCGCGCCGAGCGCGCCCTTGATATCATTCACCGGGTGATCGCCCACAAACAGGCACGCTTCATTCGGCACATTGAGCTTTTGCGCCGCAAGATCGAACAGGCGCCTATCCGGCTTGTGAATTCCATAATCGCCAGACACGGCCACCACATCGAACAGGTCGCGGATTCCCGCCGTATCAAGCTTTTTATTCTGCAAAACAGATGGGCCGTTGCTGACGACGCCAAGCAGATAACCCTGCTCTTTCAGCGCCTGAATGGTGGGAATCGCATCGGGGAAAAGCGCAACATGCTCGCCATAGTGCTCGTTAAAATGGCGGCAGAGCAATTCCACCGGCGGATGGCTCTCCCACCCCCACAGCGCGATCATCTCCGGAAAGTATTCCTCACGCTTGCGGTAGCCGCCTTCAATATGCGCTTCCATCTCATCGATGCGCCGGGCCTTCTCCTCCGGTGGGAGAGCAGGGAAGAATTCCCCCAAAAAGGCCGCGCAGTAGGCCCGATAGGCCGCCTCGCGATCCTGCAAAGTATCGTCAAAATCAAACAACACAGCCTGAATGTTATGCATTTGATGCTTCCTCCGCCTGAACAAAATTTCTAGCCGCCTGCGCATCCGCCGCAATTTGCGCGCGTAGCGCATCAAGAGACTCAAAACGCACCTCACCGCGCAAAAAGTGCAGGAGGGATACCTCAATATTTTGCCCGTACAGGTCACCGCTGAAATCCATAATATAGGTCTCGCTGCGCAGGCTCTGCGTTCCGATCGTGGGGCGCATGCCGATATTGGTAACAGAAGGATGATATCGGCCCTCCACCAATGTTTTGGATGCATAAACGCCGAACTTCGGAACGACAAAGCCGGATGGAAAAAACTGGTTGATAGTGGGAGCACCGAGCTTTCTGCCGCGCCGATCGCCTCCCACCACGGTGAAATCGTAGCAGAAAGGCCGACCGAGCATGGCGTTGGCCTCCTCCGGCCTGCCCTGCTCCAACGCCGCGCGAATGCGGGTGCTGCTCACCGGGAGCCCGCAGAAATCAACCTCCTCCGCCATAGAAAAGCGGATTCCATAGCCTTGGCACAGTTCCCGCAGCTTGGCTGCATCTCCCGTGCATCCCCCTCCAAAACGGTAATCATACCCACACGAAAGAGCCCGCGCATGGAGGCGGCGCACCAAAATCTGCTCGACAAACGCTTCCGGAGAAAGGCACATAATCTCCTGAAAATCAACCACACAGATGGCTTGTGCACCCGCGGCCTCAAAAGCCCGCAGACGCATCCGGTCATCACAGAGCCGGGCAGGAGCGCAGCCCCGCAGCACAGCCTGCGGATGCTCCCGAAAGACCACCGCACCGGGCAACAGCTCCCATCGGCGCGCCATTTGCACGGCCTCACTGATCACTGCACAGTGGCCAGTGTGCACGCCGTCAAAATTTCCTAGTGCAAGCGAGGTTCCTGTTTGGGGCAAGGTGTGAAAATTAGTCACATACGGCATGGGCTTTCCTCCTTTCTGAAGAGAGGTTCCTTTCATCAAGTGTCCTGTAGCACCCGCCGGACTTTCAGCTCGTCCCCTTGCACGGGCAATTCCCCCAGGCCGAGAAAATTCTGATCCGGGCTGTATACCCGGTAGAAGCCGCTCTGTCTCTTCGCAAAACGGAGCCTGCCCGCATCAAGCGCGCCGCCGTTTGCAAATCGCACAGCCTGCGCCTCGGTCACCGTCAGGGACGGGTATGTTCCCAGCGCCCGCTCCAGCGGGATGATGCATTGCGAAAGCGCACCATCCTGCCGGAATGCTGCGAGCGCATCCAGCGTGACGCAATCCTCCAGGAAAAAACCGGCGGCATATGACCGGCGTAAGGCCGACATGGCGGCCCCACAGCCGAGCGCACGGCCGATATCGTCCGCTAGAGAGCGAATATAGGTGCCCTTCGAGCAGAACACATCGATTTCAAACTCCTGCGCCTGCTCATCAAACGCCATCAGCTCCAGCCGGTAAACCGTTACAGGCCGTGCGGGCCGCTCTACCTCCTCGCCCCTGCGGGCAAGCTCATAGAGCCGCACGCCATTCTTCGACAGGGCGGAATACATCGGCGGCACCTGCAAAATAGCGCCTCGAAAACCGCAGAGCGCCTGCTCCAGCTGCTCCCTTGTCACATGCGGCTCGCTGCGTGTGAGCACTGTGCCCGTCGTATCAAGGGTATCGGTGGTCAACCCCAGCCGAATGTGCGCTCGGTAGCCCTTATCCTGCACCGGTAAAAACTCCATAAAACGGGTGGCCCCGCCGAACAACACCGGCAGGACCCCCGTTGCCATTGGGTCAAGCGTGCCCGCGTGGCCCGCCTTCTTCTCCCCTGTGATCCGGCGTGCGCGCGCTACAGCGGAGAAGGAGGTCATATTTTCCTGTTTGTCCACACAGATGATTCCGGTCATTTACGCCTCCAAAACTGCACGAATCTGTTGAAGCAGCACTTTCTTTGCACATTCCAGCGGGCCCTCCAGCTGGCAGCCCGCCGCGCGGGGGTGGCCTCCGCCTCCCATGCGCTTGCAGAGCTCGGCTGCATCCACAGGCCGGTGGGTGCGCACAGAGGCTTTAAAGGTGCCATCCGCCTTTTCCCGCAACATCGCGCCAACGAGCACCCCCTCAATCTGACGCGGCAACGAGGCGATCGGATCGCACTCGCTTTCGTTTGAGCCGCTCAGGCGATACATCTCCTGCGTCACTGTAATGAGGGCCGCTCGGCCGTTGCAATAGGTTTCGAGAGAATCCAAGGCAAGCCGCTCCAAGGCGGCGTAAGTGCGCGTTTTCGTCTCAAACATGACCTGGTTGATGATGGGGGCGTCCGCGCCGCAATCAATCATATCGGCCGCAATCCGGTGCGTACGCGCGGTCGCATTGGAATAGCGGAAGCAGCCCGTATCTGTGGATAGGCCGGTATAGATGCAATCGGCAATCTGCTCATCCATCTCCACCCCTAGCTCCCGGAGCACCTCATAGATGACCTCACAGGCCGCACCGGCGGAGGCATCGAGCAGCGTTTGAGCCGCATAGAGAGTGTTGGAGCCATGATGGTCTATGCACAAATCAATATGCGCCGCATAGCGTTCCTCCAAGCGCTTTCCCAGCAGCTTTGGATCCGCCACGTCTACAGCCACAAAAAAGCGGGGGGCAAACGCCTCTTGCTCCACCTCCCGCCAAAGGTAGCTAAATTTTGCGGGGATCTCATCCGTGCATTCCACGCGCGCGCGTTTGCCACATTTTTGCAGCCCGCGGCAGAGCGCAAAAGCGCAGCCCAGCGTGTCCCCGTCCGGATGGCCGTGCGTGAGGATGAGAAAATCGTCCTGACCTTCCAGCAGCCGGGCGGCCGCTTTTTCATCAATCCGCATCCCCATCCTCCTTCACGAGCGTTTCAATTTTTTTTGTGATTTCCATGCCGTGTGCAATGGAGTCATCCGCAATGAATTTCAGCTCCGGCGTTTTGCGCAGGTGCAGGCGGCCGCCCACCTCGCGGCGGACGTAGCCCGTTGCGCTTGTCAGGCCTTTCACAGCAAGCCTCGCCGTCTCCAAGCCTTCCATTGCGCTAACATACACCTTGGCAAAAGAGAGGTCTGAGCTAACCTCCACGCGCACGACCGTCAGCATCCCCTGAATGCGGGGATCCTTCAGCTCACGCATAATTGCAATGATTTCCCGCTTGATATCTTCCGATACGCGGTCAATTCGGTATCCTGCCATTTATCGTTCATACCTTTCGGCCCGCGGAGAACGCGGCGCCATGCTTTAATCCCTATATTCTTCTAAAATGAAGGCTTCCAGAATATCGCCTTCCCGGATATCGTTAAATTTCACAAGCCCGATGCCGCATTCATAGCCCTGGGCCACCTCTTTGACATCATCCTTGAAGCGGCGAAGGGAGGCGATTTCATCCTCCGCCACCACAATGCCGTCACGCACAACGCGAATTTTTGCATTGCGCTGCACCTTGCCATCTGTTACATAGCTGCCGGCAATCCTGCCCACGCTGGAGATGTTGATCGTATTGCGCACCTCCGCACGGCCAAGCTCCACTTCGCGGATTTTCGGAGCAAGCATGCCCTTGATTGCATGCTCCACATCCTCAATGCAGTCGTAAATGATGCGATACATCCGCATCTCCACGCCATCGCGCTCCGCCTGGCTCGCCGCCACCGGATCTGGGCGGACGTTGAAACCGACGATAATGGCATTCGACGCATGGGCGAGCATCACATCGGATTCGCTGACCGCACCTACGCCGCCATGGATCACATGCACGCGCACCTCTTCGTTTGAAAGCTTTTCAAGGCTCTGTTTGACAGCCTCCACACTGCCCTGCACATCGGCCTTAATAATGATATTGAGCTCCTTCATCTGACCATCCTGGAGGGAGGCAAAGAGATTATCCAGCGTTATCTTCTGAATGGCATTGAACTGCTCTTCCTTGGCCTGCTGTTTGCGCTGATCGACCAGCGTTCGCGCCAGGCGCTCATCGGAAACCGCATCGAATGCATCGCCAGCCTGGGGGGCCTCCGCAAGGCCCATGATCTCCACAGGGACAGACGGCCCCGCCTCTTCCACCTTATGGCCATGGTCATCCGTCATCACGCGCACACGGCCGACAGCCGTGCCTGCCACGATGATATCGCCGGCATGCAGCGTGCCGTTTTGAACGAGCAGCGTCGCAATCGGGCCACGGCCTTTGTCGAGGCGCGCTTCAATCACAATACCCTTTGCGGCGCGGTTGGGGTTGGCTTTCAATTCCTTCATCTCTGCAACGAGCAGGATAGCCTCCAGCAGCTTGTCAATATTCTGATGCGCCTTGGCGGAAACCGGAACGCAGATTGTATCTCCACCCCACTCTTCGGGGACGAGCTCATATTCCGTCAGCTGCTGCATCACGCGCTCCGGGTTGGCGCCGGGGCGATCCATCTTATTGATTGCGACAATAATCGAAACATTCGCCGCTTTCGCGTGGTTAATCGCTTCCACTGTTTGCGGCATGATGCCATCATCCGCTGCAACCACCAAAACCGCGATATCTGTCGCCTGCGCGCCGCGTGCGCGCATTGCAGTGAAGGCCGCATGGCCGGGCGTATCCAGGAAGGTGATATCCTGCCCGTCGATAGATACGCGGTATGCGCCGATGTGCTGCGTAATGCCGCCCGCTTCGCCCTCTGTTACCGAGGTGTTGCGAATCGCATCCAGCAGGGAGGTTTTGCCGTGGTCAACGTGGCCCATCACCACAACAACCGGATCGCGGGGTAAAAGATCCTTATCGTCATCCGCGCTATCGTCAATGATCCGGTCCTCAATGGTGACGACCACTTCTTTCTCCGCTTTAATGCCCAGCTCAGAGGCTACGATCTCAGCCGTATCGTAATCGATGATCTCATTGACCGTGGCCATCACGCCGAGCGCCATCAACTTTTTAATCACCTCTGCGGCAGTGCGCTTCATCATGGCGGCCAGATCGCCTACTGAAACTTCCTCCGGCACCCGGATGACAAGCTGCGGCTTCTTCGCGCGCTCAGCGGCGATGCGCTTGAGACGCTCTGCCTCGGACTCCCTGCGTGGGGAGCGCATACCCTGCCGCCGGTACTGCTGGGAGCGCTGCTTTAATTTTTGCTTTTGAACGCTCTGGTCACCTGCGCCGCGCGTGTTAGTCGGCGCAATCTTCTCATAGCGCTCGTTGTATTTATCCAGCTCCACCTGCGTTGTGCGGGTGTTCACCGTGCGCGCCGCACCCTTGGTGCGAGATTGCGCCGGGCGCTGCGGTTGTTTATTCTGGCTCTCCTGCTTCTTTTGCGGCGCTGCATTCTGCTGCGGCTTCTGGCCCTGCTTCGTGCTTTGAGGCTGCGCGCCCTTTTCCTGCTTCGGCGCCGTGCCCGGCTTTGCCGGCTGCTCCGGCGCTTTTTTTGCGGCAGGCGCTTCCTTCTCTGCCGGCCTTGCAGGCTGCTCTGCCTCGGCAGGCTTGCCCATTGCAAAGTATGCGTCAAAACTCTCTACTTCATTCTGCTGGGTAAAGGTTTCAAAAATCACATCGAGCTCTTTCTCCTCAAGCGCCGTCATATGCTTCTTTGGCTCCTCAAAATATTCCCCCAGCAGGTCGATCACCGATTTGCTCGGCTTATCGAAATCCTTTGCCACCTCGTGAACCCTGTATTTATTCATCATCATACGCATTATCCTCCCCTGTCAGCAGCTTTTCTGCAAAGCCGTCGTCATCCACCGTAAGCACGCCCGCTTTTGCGCCGATTGCGCGGTGGAATTGTTCCATCGTATACCGGACACGCCTGAGCGGGATGCTCTTTTCACCCTGTGTCATGCGGAAAAATTCCCGTTCCAGCCGGTCGGACGCATCCGCGCTGATGAGGCACAGCCGTGCCCTGCCCGCGAGGACGGCGCCCTTTGCAGCATCGTGCCCAAGGCTTAAGCGGCCCGCTCTTCTGGCGATTCCCAAAAGCCCGAGAGCTTTGTCATCCATCATAAGCGCCCTCCTGATGGCGGTAAATTGAAAATAACCATTTTCAATTTTGCCTCATCTCCTCCTCCATGCAGTCATAAACCTCATCCGGTATTTTGCACTGGAACGCGCGCTCCAGCTGCTTTTTTTTGCGGGCCTTCGCAAGGCATTCGGGGTCATGGCACACATATGCGCCGCGGCCGGGCTTGCGAGAGGTTAAATCCAGTGAAATCTCCCCCTCCGGGCTGCGCACAACCCGCACGAGCTCCTTTTTGGGCTTCATTTCACAACAGCCGACACACTTGCGCAGCGGAACCTTTTTATTCTGCATTTCCATCCCCCTTACCGCCTAAATGCAAGAGCCTTCGATCATGCTTCTGTTTCTTCTTCCTGCTCCGCTTTCGGCTCATAGAAGCCGCTCTCCGGCTTGATATCGATCTTCCAGCCGGTCAGCTTTGCTGCCAGGCGGGCGTTCTGCCCTTTGTTGCCAATGGCCAGGGAAAGCTGTGTATCCGGCACAGTTACATGGCACGAATTTGCCGCGCCGTCTTCTATTTCTACGCTGAGCACTTCCGCCGGGGCCAATGCCGCCGCGATAAACTCAGCGGGGTTTTCGCTATATTTAACAATATCGATTTTTTCACCGCCGAGCAGGTCAACCACCTTGCCCACGCGCGCGCCGCGCGGGCCGATACAGGCGCCCACGGCATCCACATTCGGATCGCGGCTGTAAACTGCCAGCTTCGTGCGGGAGCCGGCCTCGCGGGATACGGCCTTGATCTCCACCGTGCCGTCATAAATTTCCGGTACTTCCGTTTCAAACAGGCGCTTGACCAACCCCGGGTGGGTACGGGAAATGATCGCTTTCGGGCCGCCTTTTTCGCTCTCGCGTACGTCTACGATGTACACCTTAATCAGGTCGCCCTCCGCGATGGTTTCTCCAGGCACCTGCTCACCCTTAGGCAGCACTGCTTCTGCACGGCCAATTTCCAACGTTGCATTGCCGGAAACTGGGTCTACCCGCGTCACCTTAGCGGTTGTGATCTCCTGCTGGCGGCTCTGGAATTCCTGCATCACCTGGCCGCGCTCCGCTTCGCGGATGCCCTGCCGGATCACGTGCTTCACCGTCTGCGCGGCAATTCGGCCAAACTGCTTGGGCTCCAGCGGAATTTCCACAATGTCGCCCGGCAGGGCACTGGGCTTATACTTCTGCGCCTCTTCCGTCAGGATATCCGTATCTGGATCTGAAATTTCGTTAACTACCGTTTTGTGCAGAAAAACGTTCAATTCGCTTTCCTCAGGCTTGATTTCACAGCAGACAACATCTTTATCGTGGTAATTTTTGCGAACCGCCACAATGATGGCAGTTTGTATTTTTTCATAGAGCAGCTCTGCTGGCACGCCCTTTTCCTTCTCCAGAATCTTAACCGCCTCAAAAAACTCGGTATTCATTTTATGACCATTCCTTTCCATATCAAAGCCGGGTTCGGATCAGCGCCTGCTTTCAGGCCCTATCCCTGACTGTGCCAAACGGGCCGGCCATTTTCTTAACGCGCAAATTAGGCCACCCGATTCCGGCGTATGTCAGGCGCTTTCTATCGGGCTTTTTAAAATGCATCTGCATCATCCAGCCGAATCCAGGACGCCTCTTTTTTTTGTAGCTGCATCTGCGTGCCGTTTTCCAGCAGCAGCGTAATTGCTCCGTTGTCAAAGGATAGGAGCTCGCCAGTAAAATCACGCACCTGATCCACCGGACGGATCAGGCGCACCTTAATGCGTGCACCCAGCAGCGCCTGAAAGTGCTCATCCCGCGTCAGCTCCCGCTCTAAGCCGGGCGACGAAACCTCTAAATAATAGTTTTGCTCGATCGGGTCCGTTTCATCCAGCGGGCCATCCAGTGCATGGCTCATCGCCACGCAGTCATCCACGCTGACGCCGCCTTCCTTCTCCACAAAAACGCGCAGATACCAGGAAGCGCCCTCCTTGACAAAGCGGATATCCCAAAGCGTAAGCCCTAACTGCTGCGCCAATGGCTCCGCAAGCGCCCATACGGCGGCCACCGTGTTGCCGCCCTTGCCCTTCGATGACAAAAGCATTCCTCTTTTCCCACAAAAATTCCCGCAGCCGTTTCAAGCCAAGCGGCGGGTTTGTTGCAAAATGGCTATGACAAGCAGAAAGAGCGGGTTGCCCCACTCTTTCATACTAGTCATCTTCTTTATCGTATATTTTATCACACTGCAAATAAAATAGCAAGCAAAAAATAAAAATTCCCGTGATATTGCGCCTTTTTTACAGCGTTCCACCCTCTTGCACGCTGAAGGGGCCAGCGCACGCGCCTATTTCTGCGTGGGGATCGTCAGCGCCATCTCCTCTTCGTTCATAATATGGTCGGTCATCACGAGCCCGCCGCCATCTGGGAAAGTCGCCATAACGCCATTGTAATCCACCGTGGTAAAAAGTGCAGATCCAGTCAGGGCCAGCCGCCACTTCACCGTGGGATAGATCATTTTAGAGCGGCGGTTTGTCGCAACGGTCACTTCTGGGCTCAAAGTGTTCAAAAACTTCTGGGAAGAGGAGAACACATAGCCATGATGCCCGATCTTCAGCAGATCAATCTTGCCGATCTCCGGCCCAAGGCGCGTCTCATCCCCGCTGAGGTTATTCAGGTCGCCTGTCAAAAGCGCCCTGGTGCCGTCCTTTTCCAGCAGCGTCAGCACGGAATTATCATTTTCATCAATGCCCTGATGCTCTGTATCAATTTCCGTATTCAGAAAACGGATCGTAAAATCCCCGAACGGGAACGCCTGCGTTGGAATCTCGGAAACAATTTCAGCGCCGCGGGCATTCAGCGCCTGCACCATCTGATCATAAACTTCCTGATTATCCCACTGGCGTTTCTCCTTACTGCGGATATTATCCGGGCGGTATGGCTTCAGATACGCCCGCTTCACGGTAATATCCGGGTCGGAAATCACTGTATCAAAGCCTCCCATATGGTCAGAATGGGCATGGGTGGCCAGCACAAAATCGAGCGTTACCTTTCCATTCCCATCCGCGGCATGATCCTTCAAATATTGTAGAATGACCTGCTCATAACCAGTATAGATCAAGTTGGGCCGATCTGCGGGATAGTCGCTATCCTCCCCAGCATCCACAAGAGCAAAGCGGCCGTTTGACTCAATGAGGATTGCGTCTGACGAGCCGGTATTTAAAAAATGGATGCGGTCGGCGCCTTCCCTCTGTGAAAAGTCTTCCGAATGGATGGGGACCTTCTGCGTATTCCGGCGCAGCAACAAGGCATTCCCGGCAAAGAGCACAATAAGTGCGGCCGCCAGCACAGCGGTGGTCACGCAGACGGACAAAAGAATTTTCTGTTTGGTTGTCATCGTTTTCTGCTCCTCTCTATCAATCAGGATACGAGCCGCCCTCTCTCTCCCTGGGAGATCGTATCCAATATTTCCACCACACCTTCCGTTTTGCTTTCTCCAAAGTGTACCCACTGTGTACAAAGATCAATACGCCTGCCAGCGGCGAAAACCAACGCTGGCGGCGTCATCGTCCTTGGTGGACGCCAGCCCGGCAACGAAAGTTACGCAGTCAGTCTCCGAAGATGCCCTAAAAAAACCGTGTTGCTCTTTGTACACCGAGGGTATGCCCATCGTATCATTGGTATGAGATAGATCCTTTTACCAGCAGCCAAATAAAATGAGCCCGATGAGCTGAAAACCGTCCGTTATCCAAGCACTTTACTATATAAAAGACATCGGAGCGCCACTTCCTTGTTCCCTATTTTCAAGGTAATATCTTTTTCCTGCGCCAATTCAAAACCGCGATGCTCATAAAACTGGTATGTACAAGCACTGTCGGTATATAAAAATACTTTTTTGCCTTTTTCTCGTTCTTCTAATTCTCGCAGCAGCATACTGCCAATTCCTTTTGCCTTGATATTCGGATTTGCTGCTAAAAAAATAATTTCTCCATCTGGCGAATTGTGTTTACAGTATTCTACCAACATTCCTCGATTCGCCTCGTCATAAGGCGCAACACCATTTTTTACAAACAGGTTTTGTAAAAAATCAAAAATTTTTACATAGGCAGACTTCCAAATAGAGTGATCCTTTTTTGCTTCTCCTTTCATTTCACAGAGTAACACGCCCGCTAGTTCGTCACCTTTATATGCTGCGATGGCTTGTGTAGCCCTTGACATTTCAAGATACAGAAAATATCTGCCGTAAAGATTTTGCAACAGCTTATTATCTAAATACCAGTTAAAGTGCATACCTTCTATGGCAAATTGAATCGCCTTTTTATAATCAGCTTTTTTTAATTGTCCAAATTCTAGATCCATCAAAAGAACCTCCAAAACCAATTGGCATGTCTATCTGATCCGCTAAAACGCACGCTTCACGCCTCATACGAATCAATTCTGCCCATCGTGAGAAAATCGCATTTCCTTGGCTCGTTGCTTTTATATCAAGGTTCAGTCCTTCCTATAAATAGTGTATATCAACCAAAACAGGAACGCAAGCCAAAACTTGAAGTATTTGAAAATATTTCCTTGTTTGGGAGTTGCGGGCTGACGAAACAAAAACGAATGAGCGAAGCGTGGGGCTGGTTCTATTTGCATACAAGTAGATAACGGCAGGAAAGACCAGCACGCATTTGCATACCGAAGGTCTCCTGCCGTTTAAACCGGCCGCTGAGGCAGCCGAATGATTCTGATTTTTACTCGCCAAGCAGCTCCTTGAGCAACTTGGTAACCTCCTGCGCAGGAGCTTTGCCGCGCAAGGCCCGCATTGATTGGCCGATGAGGTACTGGAATGCCTGCGTTTTTCCGCCCTTATATTCATTAACGGATTTTTCATTTGCTGCAAGCACTTCTTCCACCGCGGCGCGGATTGCACCCGTATCGTTGAGCACGCCGAGGTTATTTTCCTTCACATACTGCTCCGGATCTACATCTAATTTAAACACCTGCTCAAACACTTTTTTGGCCGACTGGCGGCTGATCTTATTCTGTGCAAGCATCAAAATAATTTTGCCGAGCGAATCCGGCTGGAAATCCATGTTTTCCGGCAGCGTGCCCGTATCATTGAGGAGCTTCATCAAGTCGCCCATAATCCAATTCGCCGCTTCTTTCGGGCTGCCGCAAACCTCTGCCGTGCGTTCAAACAGCCGCACAAAATAAACGGAGCCTGTAATCATATTCGTATCGTAAGCCGAAAGGCCAAGCTCCTCCATATAGCGCTTTTTCTTCTGCTCCGGCAGCTCCGGCAAGCCCGCACGCACGCGCTCTACCTCTTCGTCGCTGATCGAAATCGGCGGAAGGTCCGGCTCCGGGAAGTATTTATAATCCTGCGCATCCTCTTTAGAGCGCATGGCCGTGCTTTCTCCCTTACTATCATCCCAACGCCTGGTCTGCTGAATCACACGCTCGCCGCTCTCCAGCAGGTCAATTTGCCGCTGCGATTCGCTTTCGATGGCGCGGGCAATGGCCCGGAAGGAATTCATATTCTTCATTTCGGTGCGTACACCAAGCTCCTGTGATCCAGCGGGGCGCACGGAGAGGTTGATATCCGCGCGCAGAGAGCCCTCCTGCATCTTGCAGTCCGACACGCCGACATATTGGAGCACTGCCCGCAGCTTTTCTAAATACTCGACCGCTTCCTCCGCCGAACGCAGGTCCGGCTCGCTGACAATCTCCAGCAGCGGTACGCCGCAGCGGTTGTAATCAACGAGCGTGCAATCCTCAAATGGATCATGGATGAGCTTACCCGCATCCTCCTCCATATGGATCTCCTTGATACGAATCTCCTTCGGCCCTTCCCTGCCCTGCACCTCCACATGCCCCCAGGTGCAGATGGGCAGATAGAGCTGCGAAATCTGATAAGCTTTCGGCAAATCGGGATAAAAATAATTCTTGCGGTCAAATTTCGTATAGCGCGTGATATCGCAGTTGAGCGCAAGGCCCGTGCGCATTGCATATTCGACAACGGCGCGGTTTAACACCGGCAAAGTGCCGGGCATCCCGGCGCATACCGGGCAGACGTGCGTATTTGGCTCGCCGCCGAAGGCCGTTGTGCAGTTACAGAAAATTTTCGTTTTGGTAGAAAGCTCCGTATGGACTTCCAGGCCAATGACTACCTCATATTTCATGCTTATGGACATTCCTTTCTTGCGCCGTGCCGCAGAATTGTGCGGTTTTGGCGCAGCCAAAATTTCGAGCGGCATTTATGCTTGAAAAGCACAAAACGCGGTTTGAAAGATTGATCTTTCAAACTTCCCTTCTATTCCCCCTATTTTAGCATTAACCGGGTGTAGATTCAAGAAAAAACGGAAGTTTTCAGGCGGTTGCACGCATTCGGGCTGCCCGGCTGTATGCAAAAGTTTAATGGTTCATTCGTATTCCTTTATATAGAATAAAAGGTAATATTATATAATAATAGTATTGAATGGTCGAAAAAAGTGTGAGATAATCGAAATATAGAGTCGGCGCAACGCGCAACGCAAAATTATTTTTTGCAGCCGCCGTTTTGTTGCACAGATTCGTGCAACAAAAGGCCCGGTTTGCCCCCTGTATGAGAAAGTATTTTTCCGAATCATATCAGGAGGTAAATCGATGCTGGAAACCATTGATTTTATCACACAAACGCTTTTGGAGCAGAAGGGAAAGCTGGATCGTTTTGATCCGCCCGTTGTGTACGAAAGCACGCGCTGGCAACAGTGGGTGACACAGCCGGCCCCTATTGCATGCTTCAAGACGGCCGCATTTATAGCCGGGCGGAGCAGCCCTCGATCCCACCGCCGGTGCATCCCAACTGCAAGTGCAGGCACACCCCGCTCCGGGAAATCCCGGCGGGTATGGCTACGGATCAGGGGCTGATGGGGGCGGATTTCTGGCTGAAAATGAGCAGGACGCTGCCGGAGTATTATATCTCCGAAGAGGAGATACGGGCGCTTGGCTGGCAAAGGGGCAAATCTCCGGCTCGCTACGCGCCGGGAAAAATGCTGACAAAGGGAGAATATGAGAATCGAAATGGCCATTTGCCGCAGCGCGACGGCCGCGTCTGGTATGAGGCGGATCTCAATTACCATGAGGGCAAGCGCAACCGGCACCGTATCGTCTGGTCGAACGACGGCCTCATTTTTGTGACCTACGACCACTATGCAACCTTTTATGCAATCGAATAAAGAACAAAAAAGAAAAGAGGAATTGGGTTATGAGTAAGAAAATCGAAGAAATCACCCTTGACTTCACCGGCGTGAAAACACTGTGGGAGCTGCACGAGCGCATCCGGATCGCCTTCGACTTTCCGGAATGGTATGGGAAGAACTGGGACGCTTTCTGGGACTTGCTCAGCGAGCCATTTGAAGAAACAATGGTCACGGTGCGGGGGATTCAGATGCTCCCCCGGGAACTGCAGCCGTGCGGGAAAAAGGTTCTTGAATTACTTGAGGAAAATAAAAAATGGCAGGCGCACTGGGAATGGAATCCAGTGGAGTTCAACTACAAGGTGCTGAGCTAAAGGGCCTGTGCAAGCAAAGGAGTATCATGAAGGAGGAAACAAATTATAAGCAAAAAAATAAGAGAAATTACCCTTGACTTTACTGGCGTGAAAACATTGTGGGAGCTGCACGAGCGCATCCGGGTCGCCTTTAAGTAGGCAGCGAACCCTGTTTTCACATAGCTTTGAAAAAAACAGAGCTCTCGTAAGAAACTTGTAATTTTTCCGTTTCCCTTTCGTAAGTCCGTTCGGGTATCCTGATAACAGAAACGGATTCGATCCACACAACGGAAGGGGAGCAGTTGAATGGAACAGCTCAAACAATTCTGCAAAGAGGGATGGGACAAGGTGCGCCACAACGATCTGATCCGCCCGGGCAACCGGAAGAAAAAGATTATGGTGCTCATTGGGCTCTCCGTATTTCTCCTTGCCTGCGGGTTGACGGCATGGTTCTATGGCAAGCCGCTGTTGGAGTTTGTGCTCGATACCGGCCGCTTCCGCGCCTGGATGAATGAGCACGGCGCGCTGGGCCCGCTTGCCTTCGTCGCTATCCGCACAGTGCAGACGGTTGTTAAAATCATCCCCGCTGAGCCGTTGGAAATCGGAGCGGGATATGCGTTTGGAAGCTGGTGGGGCATGGCGCTGTGTATGCTCGGCACGGCAATTGGCTCGCTCATCATCATTGGGCTGACGAAGCTGTTCGGCATGCGGATGGTGGAGGTGTTTGTGCCGCGGGAGAAGCTCCAATCCTTCCGCTTTTTGCAGAATACCAAAAAGCTCAATCTGCTGCTTTTCATCATCTTCTTGATTCCCGGCACACCGAAGGACCTAATCACCTATTTTGTGGGCGTTACGCCGGTGAATCCTTTTGCCTTCCTGCTTTTGACCGGGATTGCCCGGATTCCGTCCATTCTTTCTTCTACCCTGTGCGGCAACGCATTGGGGGAGCGCAATTTTTGGTTTGCGGCGATTGTATACCTTTTGACGGGCGCATTAACTGTGGGCGGCATTTTTCTCTACCGGAGGATTAGCCGGCAGGAGGGCGGGGAGCCTGATCACCCGCTAAAAAAAACGGCGTAACAGACCCGCCCCGATAAATCATGATACAGCTCTGCCCCGTCCGGCTCGCAACCAGCCGAACGGGGCGTTTCCGCGTGGCAGCCTCAATCTGCCCGGCGGCGGATTCTGGAATTTTCGGCCTTTGCACGGGGAAGGCGCTCCTTTTTCACCGCAAACTGGTCAAAATGCAGGATTTTGATTTTACAGTTGCAAAATCCGGGGAAATCGGATACTATAGCAATAGATTTTGGCTGCCCGGTGCAGCCGTTTTAGGAGGAGTTTTCATGCCGGTTTTTCAGGAGATGACCAGGGAAGAGCTTGAGGCGCAGAAAGCGCGCCTTTTGGAGGAGTATGCGGCATTTCAGGCAAAGGGGCTAAAGCTCGATATGTCGCGCGGCAGGCCCGGCGCGGATCAGCTCGATCTATCTATGAAAATGCTCGATGTGCTCCATTCAGCTTCCGACGTGAAATCGGAAAACGGGGTGGATTGCCGCAATTATGGTGTGCTTGACGGCGTCCCGGAGTGCAAGCGCCTGTTTGCCGAGCTGATGGGCGTTGAGCCGAAGAATCTCATCGTGGGCGGCAATTCAAGCCTGAATATGATGTTTGACTATGTTTCCCAATGCATGACGCACGGCGCGGGCAGCACCCCCTGGTGCAAGCTCGATCAGGTGAAGTTTGCCTGCCCTGTGCCCGGTTACGACCGACATTTCGGCGTGTGCGAATATTTTGGGATCGAGATGATCAACATCCCGATGCTGGAGGACGGCCCGGATATGGAGCTGCTGGAAGAGGTCGTGAAGGACCCGGCAGTCAAAGGCATGTTCTGTGTGCCGAAGTATTCCAATCCGGAAGGAAAAACTTATTCTGACGAAGTCGTCCGCCGTATGGCAGCCATGCAGACAGGCGCGGAGGATTTCCGCATCATCTGGGATAACGCTTATTGCGTCCACGATTTGACCGATACGCCCGACGAGGTGCTCAATATGCTCGACGAATGCGCGAAGGCTGGCAACCCTGACCGCGTGATTATGGTGGCCTCCACCTCGAAAATCAGCTTCCCCTGCGCGGGCGTCGCTGTGATGGCGGCCTCCGATGCGAATATCGCAATGATCAAAACCCGCATGGCCTCCCAGACGATCGGCTATGATAAGCTCAACCAGCTGCGCCATGTCCGCTTCTTCAAGGATGCGGACGGTATCCGTGCGCAGATGAAGCGCCATGCTGAAATCCTGCGCCCGAAGTTCCAGGCCGTGCTCGACGCGTTTGAAAAAGAGCTTGGCGGCAAGGGCGTCGCCTCCTGGAAAAACCCGAACGGCGGCTACTTCATCAGCCTCGATGTGCTCGACGGCTGCGCAAAGCGTGTGGGCACGCTCTGCAAAGAGGCGGGTGTAACGCTCACCACGCCCGGTGCGACCTATCCCTACGGTAAGGACCCGGCGGACCGCAACATCCGCATCGCGCCGACGCTTCCGCCGGTGACGGAGCTCGAGCAGGCGGTGGCGCTTTTATGCGTGTGCGTGCAGCTCGCGGCGTGCGAAAAGCTGCTGGAGAGCAAGTAAATCCTGTTTGTTGAATAGCATGCGAACGAGAGGCTGGGGGGGCGAAATTTACATTTCCCCCCAGCCTCTGTCCGTTGGTGGCGATTAATGAGGCGTTTTTTCTTTGCGCAGGGGTTATGCTTGTGCGACTTCATTTTTGATGGTCGATATCGATCACGCATCAGGTAATGGGAATGCGCTCATGCCACGCGGGCATCCCCCTTTTTCCGCTCGGCCGGAAAAGGAAGCAAAAGGGGCCGAAGCGACCGTCGCGATGGTCGCTTGTGCACGGCACTGCGGTCGAGAGGGGGGCCGCGCGTGTTTTCTTTTGCTTCATTTTCTTTACATGAGCAAAACGTACAAAAGGTAAACGTATAAAATACAGGGAACGGGCTACTAACACCCCCCCACAAGGGAAAGAAACCAGCGGCTTAATAAGCTACTGGTTTCTTTCTGTTTCTGCTCATAGAAATATATTGTTTGTGTTCAACGTGCCTTTCCAATGCGTTGAACTGGTTATAATTATCCTTTAAATCCTCCGTAAACATAGCGACATATTCTTTCACCATTTCCAAGCTGCTATGCCCGCAAAAGCTTTTGCAAGCGGAACATATCGCCGCCGCGCTTTTATCCATTCCTTTGCGAATGTATGTCTATACACATGAATAGAGGTTCTTCTAACCCCTCTGGAAAGGTTGTAACGGCGTACCGCACTTTCCATGCCTGATTTCGTGAGTTTTCCGCCGTACTGGTTACAAAACAAATAGTCCTCAGCTTCCCCCTGTCTGTATTTTAAGTATTCGGTCACTACACTCGATAAAGTGTGCGACAGAGGGATAATTAATTGTATTCTGTTTTTTGTCTTTGTCAGCACAATACAATTATTATCAAAGTCGATATCTTGTATTTTGATATTCGCCACCGTTGATAATCTCTGACCCGTTCCCAACAGAAAATTTGTCAAGACCCAACTCCTATACTCAGAAAAATTGCAATGCTTTACATCTGGTTTTTTCAACAATACTTTCAATTCAAAGTCCGTGTATGTCTCTTTGAGCTTCTTTTCTCGTTTAGGCAGCATAATTTCAAATGGTGCTATGTATTCGTTCTCCATGAAGTAGTTTAATATTACTTTTAACCCATTACAATATGAGTATATTGTTTGGTCATTTGCGTTTGTATTTGTTTGAAGATGTATTATATAGTTCTCATATACAGTCTTTGTAATGAACGCCGCCGGCTGCCTTGTGTCAAAATAGTTACCGAAAATACTTATAACAATCGTCATATGAATTAATCGTATGGGGAGAAAGGTTTTTCGCTGTATTGTAACGTTGAAAATCCAAAAAAGCTTTATCAACAGAGGCATTTTTTGAATAATGCATAGATATTTTTTCCATGTTTTCACCTCGCATAATTATATTCTTAAATCAGTTTTTTATGATTTTTTGCATGCCAGATTAGCAAAAAATCAGTGAAAAATCATGTATGCAAGATATAAAAAAGACAAGCTGTAAGAATGTGTTCTTTACTTACAGCTTGTCCACTTTCATGGCTTAAAAAAATCCTTTGGCTGGGGTGGGAGGATTCGAACCGCCGCATGCCAGAGTCAAAGTTTTCTCCCACAAAATGTAAGCTGTAAGCACACAAATCAAAAACTGCATACAAGATTTTAAGAGGTAAATATCTTCTAATTTTAAAACCGCTCTGCGGCGGTCTATTCTTTTTTTCTAAGAACAAGAGATTTTTCATCTTCCCCTAATTGACAAATAATTTTGTCTTTTTCTTTCCAATTAAGAAACTCTCGTTGTTTGATAGGAATGATAAGTCGACCTATTTCATCGAGTGTTCTTTGCTGTGAAATAATTTCACTTGCTTCTTGTATAGATAATTCTTCTAGTTTCATTTCTTCCCCCTTTCTTTTTATGCTGTCATTTTAGCAACATTTTTTATTTATCGAATTGTCGAAATTCTTCACTTTTAATTTGCATAATATTTTTTTATCTGAGAATAATATTCTATAAAGGAAATATACAAATCAAAAATATATAACAAGAAAACGGTTCAAATCGCAAAGTGTTTACTTTGCGGTGATGTAATACATCTGCTTTCTTGCTATGCCATTTATTTTATCTCAATGTTCCTGATTTGTAAATACTTTTTTACAAAAAATTACAGTTTTTTATGGTGGAAAAAATGCAAATTGAAGCTATGTTTATCAAATATATCACATCTCAAAAAGCGACCGTCAGATTAAAGCAAACCACGATATCAACTTACTATCGCAATTTTGAAGCTCACATAAAGCACTTTTTTGAAGGTGTTAGAGCAATTGACGAAAGTGTCATAACTGAGTTTACAAAGTATTTACTGTTTCGCGTATCACGCAAAACAGCGAATGACATACTGACATTGCTTTCGTCTATTTTGCGATATAACAAAATTGATATTGAAATATATAAACCTCGTTTTCAAGTTCCAGAGATACAAAGCTTGTCACCCTATGAATGGGAAAAACTTGAAAACTATTGTCTTGCACATCTGGATTTTCTGACTTACTGCGTTCTAGTGGGTATGTATACTGGGGTCAGACCGGGCGAACTCTGTGCGAGTAGAGTAAAAAATTTGAATTTGATAGAATGTGAACTCGATGTAACACATACCTTGCAGAGAATTAAAAACCTTGATGTAGGAGCAACGACAAAAACAAAAGTAATCATTGATACACCAAAGAGTTCAAAATCAGTTCGCAGTATTCCCTTAATAAACGACCTTGTCACAATTGGAACGAACTTATATAGTGATGTTTTACCAAATGCTTTCTTGCTCACCGCCAGAACAGATAAATTTATAGAAGTACGACTACTAGAAACCAAAGTGAATGAAATTTATACGAAGCTTCGTATAGAAAATAAAAACGTTTATACTCTCCGTCATTCCTTCGCAACCCGCTTTTATAATTCGACAAACGACATTAAAACGCTTGCTGACCTTCTTGGCCACGCTGATATAAAAACGACCTACCGCTATATTTTTACCTCTAATGAACAAAAGCGACAGGGCGTTAATTCTCTTGTTTCAAATCGATTATACAAATCGTAAAGTAAACACTTTGCGATTTTTAGTTGGAACATCTGCTTTTCTAGTATCGTAAAGAGAGGCAGGAATATACCCTTGTCAGAAGAAAAAAGTCTATTAGCTCAAAAAATACAGCGGTGGCGGGAATATATGGAATTGACAGTAGATAAAGCTTCTGTTGTGTGCTGTGTCACGCAAGTAAAATATCAAAAATTTGAAGAAGGAATTGCAACCCCAATCCCTGCGAAAATAAATCGCATGAGTATTTTTGCGAATATAGAGCCATCTGCCTTCGAAGATGATATATCATTGCAGGAGTTTGAAGCACTAATACGGGAACAAATAGAAAAAGACGATTACAAGTATCAAGGTTGGTTGAAAACCTCACCTTCAATATTAAGTGAAAAGTTGAAAATCATTCGAGAGATACACGGTTTGACGCAAAGACAAATGGCATTAATATCTAACTGCACAATTTATGGATATGCGTGTTTAGAGAGAGGCCGAGGGCGAAGTCTACCAATAAGTGATACTTCCGTGGTTTCATGCATTTCATTTTTCTTTGATATACCACTTTCAGACTTTTTAAATAACTCGTTAGACCCATTAAGTTTTAGCAACCAATATTTGGAACGATTAGAATACCAGCAAAGTAAAAACAGACAAAAAGAGGTTAATATATAAAAAAACCGTTACAGGAAAAACCTTGTCCGCAAATGCCGGACAAGGTTTTTTCGTGTCAAAAAAAGTGACACAAAAGTGTACTTTCTAAACACGACACAGTATATATTTTAATAAAGAAAATGAAGTGCCACAAAACCCGTTGCTGCTGCCGATTGCGAGACTTTGCAGAATTTGT
>ENA-ORUW01000221-ORUW01000221.1-human-gut-metagenome-genome-assembly--contig:-NODE-221-length-66957-cov-10.385698_pt1 | contig 66957 bp, 63 predicted proteins | sample MGYA00242088_ERZ509227 | MGnify/ENA primary metagenome ERZ509227 (study PRJEB26280, sample SAMEA2338816) | human gut metagenome | biome: human gut; feature: human-associated habitat; material: faeces... | reverse complement strand
AAGGCTGTGATTTTCAGAGAAACACTAATTTCTCTTACTCGTCACAGCCCCTTTTTTTCTGAAAAAAAGAGATACTATTGCAATTTCCTTTGTAACCATTTACAATGACTTTATAAAAGTTAGGGAGTGAACATATGATAAGGGCTGAAGTGAGAAATCTGTGCAAATCCTTCGGAAAGCATAAGGTTTTGAAAAATGTGAGCTTTTCGATTCAGGATCATGAGATCGTAGGGTTTATCGGACCGAACGGGGCAGGAAAATCAACTACAATGAAATGCATGGCGTCATTGATATATCCAACCAGCGGACAGATCATCATCGAGGGGCATGATCTCGCAAAGGAGCGGGAGCTCGCTTTACAGTATGTATCGGCGATGATTGAGGCACCGGGGCTGTTTCCGACGCTGAGCGGCTATGAGAATCTGCAGTATTTCGCAAGACTGAAGCATGTCGATCAGAAACGGATAGAAGAAATTGCGTCCTTCACCCGTCTGCATAAGAGTCTTGATAAGCGTGCAGGCCAGTATTCCATGGGGATGAAGCAGCGTCTGGGTCTTGGAATTGCACTGCTGGGGCATCCGAAATTTCTGATTTTGGATGAGCCGACAAACGGACTCGATCCCAGAGGTATCATGGAGCTGCGTCAGGAGCTGCGGCAGCTGGCGGATGATGAGGATGTGTCAATTCTTATATCCTCACATCAGCTGGGTGAAATAGAAAAAGTTGCGGACCGGATCATCTGTATCAATCAGGGAGAAATCGTGGAAACGCCGTCTGCCATACACAATGCATATATATATACCTTTTACATGCAGGAAAAGGATTTGGCGGAAGCCGCAGCGATTCATATGGAGGATGCACAGCTTGAGCGGGTTGATCAGGGGATAAAGGCGCATTTTCGTAATGAAAAGGGGATGAATGCCTATCTGCAAGAGCTGCTGCGTCTGCATATTGATATCATGGATATCGTTAAGGAAAATGTGGATATTGAGTCTGTTTACCGGGAAGTATATGGTGATGGTTCATGAAAAAAATCATTCTGGCAGAATTAAGGAAAAGCTGGAGGGGAAAACGGGTTCTCGTGGCTTTTGCGGCCTTTCTCTGCTTTTTCTCGGTTGTGTATGTAAACTGTCTGCAAAAGGGGAAGGCATATGAGGATGATCTCATCATGCAGCTGCACTACCAGAATGCAATCGTAAGTACAAGGTGTGGAGATTTGATGTACACCTTGCAGAATACGCCTGTTGAGAAAGAAAAACCGGGTCAGCGTGAGGAAGCATACGGCTGGTGCAATGTAACGGATAATGTATCCAGCTGGACATATCTTCGACAGGCACCGGAATATTTCGACTGGCATAATACAAATGCCTATGCCATAGGGCGTGCCGAAACCCTTCTTGCGCTGATGGATCGCGGTTACTACCACGATGAGCTGAAGGGCTATGGAATCACAAAGAAAACCCTGGAAACGGACAGGGCGTATTACCGTTATTTTGAAGCACAGGATATACCGCCATACACAACACCGTATGAGCCCAATCTCTTAAACTTCATCCTTCAGATGTTTCAGCATGATACGATGCTGCTGCTCATTGTTGTTGTATCACTGTTAATGGCAGATCAGATTTGTCATGACTATGACAGCGACACCTATAAAGCCATATACAGTCAGCCGATTTCCAGAAAAAAGCTTATTATCGCAAAGGTATCCGCCGCTGCAGCTGTAATTCTGTTAACCCTTCCGGCTGCACTCGCTGTATTTTCCGTTGTGCCGCTGTCGGCCTATGGAATGGGAAGCAGTGCATATCCGTACATTGTACATACCTATGATGTCGTATCATGGACATGGCTGCTGCAGCGGATCCTGCCGTTCTCCCTTCTTGTAATTCTCTTTTATATGACTGTGGCCGCGCTGCTGGCCTCCTGGCAGAAAACGATATCCAACACCATGCTTTGTATCGGCTCCCTGCTGATCCTCATTTACTTCCTCATCCGTATATTCGGATATTCCATACCGCTGTTTTCCTGGATACCGTTCTTCTACATATATCCGATGGAAATCGCTGCGCATGATTTCACGTTGGACTTGCTTCCGTGTACAATTCTCTGCATTGCCGGCAGCCTTGTGTTTTTCCTGCTGCATATTTTTATCATAGAAAAACGGGATTTGGAAGGTGGTGTCCGCTCATGAAGCGGCGATTCTGCGTATACCGGCAGGACAGGGGGACTGCATGAGGGCTCTGCTGTATGCGGAAATACGGAAAAGCTGGAAAGCAAAGCGGTTTCTGGTATCCGTTCTCGCATTTCTATGTTTCTTTGCGGCAGTATATGCAATTGCTTTAAAGAAGGAAAGGGCATATGGGGATGCACTGGTCATGCAGCTGCATTATGAAAATCCTGTCGCAGATAATCAATGTCAGACACTGCTGTTCAATCTGCAGCGTACACCGAAAGAGGAGGAAGCCCCGAAGCAGCGGGAGGAGGCGTATTTGAGGTGTGATATCCAATACGCGACATCCTCCTGGACCAATATGCAGCAATCTCCTGAATATTTTGACTGGCATGATACCGTTCGCTATGCAAAGGAGCGTGCACTGGGTTATCAGAAGCTGCAGGAGCTTGGTTTATCCATGGACATGGTGAAGGAGCTGGGGATAACAAAGGATACGCTGCACCGTGATCATACCTATTATGCGTATTTCCTCAATCATGATATAAAGCCGTATACCAGTCCCTATGAGCCGACACTGTTAGACTTTCTTATGCAGATAGTTCAACAGGATACCATGCTGTTGCTGCTGCTTGTTGTTGGCGTATTGATGGCGGATCAGATTTGCCATGATTTTGAGAGTGGGACATATAAGCTCATATACAGTATGCCAATCTCCAGAGGTACTCTGCTGATTGCCAAACTGCTGACAGCATCCTTTGTGATTCTGCTTTCCTTTACGATTGCTCTGCTGCTGTTTTCCATCCTGCCCCTTCTGCAGCATGGACTGGGAAGCATGCAATACCCATACATCGTTCGCTCGTATGAGGTGAGTACCTGGTCATCCTTAATGATCAAAGCGGTGCCGCTTTCCATGCTTGTGGTTTTGTGCTATATTGTGCGGCAGCATGGCTGGCATCTTGGCAGAAGACGGTGTCCAATACGCTGCTGTGTATCGGCTCCCTTTTGCTTGTGATATATTTCATGATGCGTATCTTTGGAAATTCGTCCCCTCTGTTTTCCTGGATTCCGTTTTTCTATCTGCATCCGCTGGAAATTGCTGCACAGGAATATGCAGCGAACAGTACCCTGTGTATGATGATGTGTGCGCTGTGGCTGCCGCTTTTATTTGTCGGGACCATACACGTGATTAACCGATCCGACCTGGAAGGAGGTATGCGATGATGCTGGAAATAAAAAAACTGCTGCGTAAGAGAAAGTTGTGGATTGCCATGGTCTGTGTCCTGCTGTGCGGTGTGCTGAGCGCAGTGGATTTGAATGAGAAGGCAGCAACCGAGCACAGAGCGCTCTACGCTGATGCACTGGAGGCGGAGAACAAAGTGAAGCATCAGCTGTTCATGCTGATGACGGATGACAATGCCGCGTATTTCAAAACCCTGACACAGAAGAGTGAGCGCTTAAAATCAGCCATCCAGAATAAGGACTGGAGGGCTGTGAATAAAAATTATGCCGAAGTGAATCTGCTGCATGCAAGACGTGTTTCCGCTCTGTATGCTACACGGAACTTCGATTTGTATTATCGTGAATATGTAACGAAGGAGGATACGCTGGAGGCATTGCGCAAGGAACGAAAGCTTCCGGAATTTTCCGATCGTGAAATATCAGAGGATTGGGCGAACAGCTACATGGACAATGATGAAACTCAGATGTTTCCGTATTATCAGTTCACCGCCCGGTTTTATGATCAGCTGGAAAAGCAGGGGATTGCCACTTTGACCTATTCCACAACGGACAGCGCTACGCTGATCGTACAGTTCATGCGCTCCCTGTTTCCGATACTGCCGGTTATATTGATCACGCTTCTGTGCTTTGACTCCATTCATGAGGACCGGGATAGCGGGGTTATCAAAACACTGCTGTCACAGCCACGCAAACGCATTTGTTATCTGCACCAGAAAATACGCACCAATCTTGCGGCGCTGTGTGCCATATTCTTTATACCGCTTCTGCTGCTTTCCCTGTGCTTCGGCATCTTTGATCACTATGAGCGTATGCAGGCACCGGTGTTGTCCAATGTGCAGGGATTGACCTCTCTGGAACAGATGGAGAACACCCTGGCAGAAACAGAAGAAAATAATGCAATGACATATACGCTTGGAATTACGCGGTATTTTTCCATTCCTTATCAGACACAGAGTCCGAATTCCAAATTTGATTTTTTGCCGATGTGGCAGTTCACAGGCTGGTGTGTCCTGATGGCGCTGCTTGTCATCCTCTTCTGCATGCTGCTGAATATGCTGTTTAATGCCATTTGCAGAAACAAGATGACATCACTGGTTCTGACGCTTGCCATTCTGCTGCTTGGCATGGGAATTGCACAGCCGGCCAATACCGAGACATGGTATGCATGGCTTCCGTTCACCTATTTCAATCCCGTGGACATTCTCAGCGGCTATACGTCCTATACCTATCTGAATGGTATTCTGACGTTGGGAATATCCTGCGGACTCCTGTATGTTGCAACACGCTGGATCTTCCGGAAAAAGGATGCAGCATAAAAAAATCCGCTCACCTGCGGCAGCATCAGCCAGCTTCAACGTATGCGAAACAACATATCACAGCATACGTTGAGAAGCTTTGGCACAACGGTATCAGGTGTTCGGATTTTTTCTTTTTAAGGCCTCGTATTTATCACGGGCGATTGCGCGGTATATGCTCTCATGGCGGCTTTCCCACATCATCATCGCCCAGCAGCACCATAACAGATTCTGGAAATTCTCCCAGATATCAAGCTGCCTGCGCACGGTAGCATTCATTTCGTCGAAATACACGGCATAGAAGCGCTCCCGCAGGGCCGGATCCTCTATCTGGTTCTCACTCAGGAAAGACATCACATCAAACAGCGGATCGTTGTTAGCTGCATATTCATAATCAATCAGATAGGTCTTATCCTTTGTGAACAGGATATTCCCATCCACCCAGTCGTTATGACAGAGGATGCGGGGATTGTTTAAATGATAAACTGCCTGTATGGCATCTTCATACGGGGTCAGATCATACAGCGGCTGTCGGAGGCGGTTGCGATAGCCCTGCAGTCGACGAATCGGTTCAAAATCGGCATCCACACGCTTCTGCAGCGAATGGAACCGTTTCATAAGGGCAGCTGTCCGCTCCAGCTTGCAGGGGTCTTCGCATTCCCTGTAGGTTCTGGCATCCGGCAGATACCGTGTAACCTTATAGCCGCTTGCTTCATCATAATAAATCGTTTCCACATCGATATCCGCATCCCGTACAGCCTCCAGAGCCATCGTTTCGTGATGTCGGTTCACAATATGCTCGCTGTCTGCGCGGGGAATGCGCAGGACATATGTTTCCTGATTCATTTCCAGAAGGAAGTTCTGATTGGTCAGCCCTTTATGCATATCACGTATCGTAATATCCGGATCGAAAAACAGCGTATCCAGAAAATCCATTGCTTTCATTCATATCACCTGTTTAATCATAGCATATTTAAGTAAAATTTGTTAGAATAAATAGCGAGAAGGTGAAGAAGTGAAAAAAGTTCTGCTGACGACATGCAATGCTAAATATATACATAAGAATCTTGCTTTGCGCTGGCTGTATACGACAGCTCCGCATAAGGAATGCGTCACGATAAGGGAATATACGATAAAAGAGCAGGAGGAGTGGATCGCACAGGATATTTTATCCGTACAGCCGGAGGTGGTATGCTTCAGCTGCTATATATGGAATATCCAGCTGATCCGAAGGGTCATTCTTTTGCTGAAGCAGCAAAACAGCGATCTGCATATACTGGTTGGCGGTCCGGAGGTCAGCTACGAGTCCTATGATCTGCTGGATGAGGGTGTGGATGCCATCAGTATCGGAGAAGGGGAACAGAGTGTATGGGAATACATCACCATGCTGGAGGAAGCAAAAGCGTATCCGGTTTCAGGTATTTACACAAAGCAGTATCCCAATACGGAATATCGCAAAACTGACCTTGCATGGCTGGAGCGCTTTGAAGCACCGTATTTCATGGAAATGGATGAGGCAGGGATGGACAGGCAGTATTTTTATCTGGAGACAAGCAGAGGCTGTCCATACGGCTGCACCTACTGTCTGTCCTCCGCCGATCGAGCTGTCCGCATGTTTTCCATGGAGTATATCATGAGGATACTGCACAAGCTGAAGGACAGCAGGGTAACGCAGGTGAAGCTGCTGGATCGCACCTTCAATGCAGATCCCAAGCGCGCTTTGCAGATTGCACGCTATATGAATGAATACTGCACTCATCAGATTTTCCAATTTGAAATCGTTGCGGAAACACTGAGTGAGGAGCTGCTGCAGTTTTTCTGTGAGGAGGCTGTTCCCGGTCGCTTCCGCTTTGAAATCGGCGTGCAGTCCTTTCACACCAGGACGCTGCACGCAGTTGGACGCACCCAGAATAACGAACGTCTCATAGAGGTCATTCAGCGACTGAAGGCAAGTGGTGCTGTCATGCATGTGGATTTGATTGCCGGTCTGCCCTATGAGGATCTGAATTTGTTTCAGGTCTCCTTTGATACTCTGTTTTCCCTGCAGGCCAGTGAGCTGCAGCTTGGTATTCTCAAGCTGCTGAAGGGAACCAAGCTGCGAAGTCAGCGGGAAAGCTATCACTTCGTGTTTCAGGGAAATGCCCCCTATGATGTCCGGGCCAGTGCGTGGCTGAAGGAAGAGGAGATGCAGCGGATTCATGCGTGTGCAGAGGCGGTTGAAAAATTCTGGAACAGCGCAGCCTGTCGCAGTGTGATTACCGCAATCCTGAAGCTGCACTGGTATGAGAGTGCATTTGCATTATTTATGGATCTGGGACAGGAGTATGAAAAGCTGCCTCGTCCCTATCAGCCCTATGAGCTGTTTCGCTGCTTTTATCCGTTACTGAATACACAGGATGAACGTCTGGTGGATGCCATCCTGCTGATGCAGTATTACCGTAATTTTAAACAGAAGCCGCATCGCTTCACACGGCCATGGGTAACGCTGGAGAAAAAAAAGGAGCTGCTTTCCTTTGCCCTGAAGCAGGGGATTGCCAATCAGGATACGCTGTTTCGCTATGGTGTGGCGGATATCGGCTATTGCGGGGAAGCGGGCTATCAGCTGGTGCTGTACAATCGTCACCAGCAATATCCGAGACAGTGGTTTATCAATGAGAAAATGACAGAAATCAAGGAGATGACACGATGAAAGAAATCATGCTTGCAAGCGCCAATGCGCATAAGGCGCAGGAATTTGAAGAAATGCTCAGGCCGCTTGGATATACCGTGAAGACATTGCTCGATCTAAAGGAGGATATCGAGATTGAAGAAACAGGGACAACCTTTGAAGAAAATGCCCTGATTAAGGCAAAGGCAATTCATGAGCGTCTGGGAATCGAGGTGATTGCGGATGACAGCGGTCTTGCCGTCAATGCGCTGGATGGCGCACCGGGTATCTATTCCGCACGCTTTATGGGCAGGGATACCTCCTATGATGTGAAAAATCAATATCTGATCGATCAATGCAGGCATGCCGAGGATAAGGGCTGTCAGTTTATCTGTGCGATCGCCTATGTGCAGGCAGATGGCAGTGAGCATGTCTTTACCGGAGTCGTAGAGGGCATTGTGGCAGACCATATGGAGGGCGCAAAGGGCTTTGGCTATGACCCGATTTTCTATTATCCGCCTTATGGAACCACACTGGCAAATGTGAGTGAGGAACAGAAAAACCGTGTTTCCCATCGCGGGCGTGCGCTGGCAAAGCTGGTAGCCTTTATGGAAAAGGAGAACTGATATGCTGCACCTTGTACTATATGAACCGGAAATCCCGCAGAACACCGGTAACATGATGCGGACCTGTATGGCAACCGGCACCCGTCTGCATCTGATACAGCCGCTGGGCTTTTCACTGGATGAACAGCATCTGAAAAGAGCAGGTATGGATTATGTGAAGGAGCTGGAGTATACAATCTATAAAAGCTGGGAGGAATTCACTCAGCAAAATCCCAGTGATAATTATTATTATATGACGCGATACGGCAAAAAAGCACCTTCGCAGTTTGACTTTACCAAATGTGAGGGCGATATCTATTTTATTCTGGGCAAAGAGAGTACAGGAATTCCCAAGACGATTCTTTCCCGGCAGCTGGAGCACTGTATGCGCCTTCCCATGGTGGCCAATGCGCGTTCCTTAAACCTCAGCAACTGCGCGGCAATCATCCTCTATGAGGCTTTGCGGCAGCTGGATTATCCGGGTCTTTCCGGTGTTGAGGTTATTAAGGGAGAGGATTGGCTGACAACATGATTGAATGGCTCGATCAATTCGTCGATACACGGGCAAAGCGCCGGCATTTATTGTATTTAATTGCCTTATTCGCATGCATACTGCTCGTGCTGCCCTATCTGTTTCTCGGCCTTCGCCTGCTGCAGCTATCTGATTATCCCTCAGTATTCGCGTTGCTGAAGGAGCCGCTGATTTCACAGACCTATGTATCACGTATTATTCTGGATACGATTTCCCTTGCATCCTTTTCTTTTACAAAGGCGATCACAATTCTGCTGAAGGAGCTGCGTCCATTTGAGGTGGTAACGGCACTGCTGTTTCTGCTCGTCTTCCCGGCTGTAGAGAAAAAGCGGAGTACGACTGTTGTGCTGAGTGCCGCACTGCTTGCGGCAGGTGGTATCTTTTTCTGTACCTGGCAGGGACTTTCCAGCACATCGCTGGCACAGGCAGTCGTCTATATCCGCTGCATCGGCGGAATTTTGTGTGTTCTTGGCGGGTTGCTATTATGCTTTCTATTCTATTATACACGCAGGCAGCTGAAATCCTATTATCTGGCATTGCAGATACGGGTAGAAGAATTGGAAGAACAAGAAACTGGAGGCAGCTTATGATAAAGACAAAACGGCTGAGCATACAGCCCTTTCAGGAAGCAGACTGTACCGGCATGGTGAATCTGCTGTGCAATGAAGAAATTAAGAAAACCTTTATGATTCCGGATTTCGCAACAAAATCCATGGCAGAGCGCCTGTTTCATCAATTCAAGGAATGGTCATATGAGGAAGCGCGTTATGAGCGTGGAATCTATCTTGGTGATCAGCTCATCGGGTTTGTCAATACTGTGGAGGCAGAAAAAAGCTGCATTGAGCTGGGGTATGTGATCCATCCGGCACATCATAACCACGGCTATGCCACAGAGATGTTACAGGCAGTAATAGCAGATCTGTTTGAAAAAGGCTATCATGAAATCTGCGCAGGGGCCTTTCAGGAAAATACTGCAAGCTGCCGCGTTATGGAAAAGTGCGGTATGAAACGGATACAGAAAACAGCAGAGGTGGACTATCGCGGCCATCTGCATACATGTGTCTATTACCGTATTCGAAAATAATGACAGGAATTTTATCAGCGAAGTGATATGCGCAAGAAAACGGCAGACTGCCCATGCGCATCCACTGCTGCTTATATCAGAAAATAAAAAAAGAACATGTGCGATTGCCGATGGCAGCACATGTTCTTCTTTTGTACGCGTTTCTTAGAACTCTTTCAGGTTACGCAGGTTTGTGGATTCGTCTCCATCGTTGATTCCACGAATGTGACGAGCTCCGTCACGTCCTGTGAATGGAAGAGCGTTTTCGATCATACCCTGTTCAACAGCCTCTAAAGCCTGTTCGTAGTCGTAAGTCTTTCCATTGTTGTCCTTGAACTCGCTTAATGTACCATCACTGTTACGACGAGCTGCAACGAAACGTGTCTTTTTGCTTGTTTTTTCTTTTTTCATTTTTTCTTACCTCCTGACATTATTGTGAACACCAATCGCATATTTATACATAGGAGGGATACTGTGAAATTCTGGAAATTAAAAATGAATGACAGGAATTATCTGCTGGTGAGTGTGCGAAGAGAGCACATGCGGGATGTTACACTGTGCAGTGAACAGATGCAGCAGGAGCATCAAAGCTTTGCGGGGAGTATTGTAAGGGAGGATATCCGCTTTCAGATTGTGGAGGATGCAAATCCTGCAAATTTGTGCAGTCTGGAGGCGGTATGCTGTCTGGGGTTCTGGTATATGAAGCAGTTTGAGAAGGATACCTGCAATATCCGGATGCAGGAGCGGGAATGCCGCATGAAATGCTTTCGCAATCTGGTGACTCTTGAAATCCGGGAGCATGATACGTACCGCATGCCCGAAGCCTACGAAATACAGGATGATATGCATTTCAGTACGCCGGAGGGCTCAGAAACACTGATTCCGGTCTATCGCAAGGCATATCATGACGATCTTCTGCACAAAATAGCTGTAGGCGTATCCCGCGGCGGAAAAAGCCTTCTGCGCTGGTCCAACAACAAAATCTACCTTTCTGCACCGGTATATATGGATTATGAGGGCATTGTAAGAAAAATGTGACGGGTTCGGTGAAGATTGAAGAAGAATATAGTCGTTTCCATTGAAATTTTCCGATTTTCGTTTATAATATTGTCTATGGTGAAGAGTCTTTAACCATCTTTTTCTAAACGGACATACGGTAGGGAGTGGTAATTCTTGGATGGATCGCAAATATGTCTTCTCATCGTTTTACTTATACTGGTAGCTTTCAGTGCACTGTTTTCGTCAACAGAAACGGCATATTCCTCTGTGAATATGATACGTTTGAAGCAAATGGCGAAAAACGGAGATAAGCGTGCCCGTACAGCGTACAGCATTTCCAAAAACTTTACGGCTGCAATTACAACAATATTGATTGGAAACAACGTGGTGAATATTCTGGCAACCTCCATTGCGACAGAGCTGTTTACACAGATGTTCGGGAGTGCCGGTGTGGCAGTTGCCACAGGAATCATGACGGTTCTGATTCTGACATTTGGAGAAATTACGCCGAAAATTGTTGCGAAAGCAAAAGCGGAATCCGTAGCTTTGTTTATGGCAAAGCCGCTTTCCATCATGGTGCTGCTGTTTCGCCCGATTTCCTTTGTTGTGGAGTCGATCGAAGCGCACTGGGAAAAGAAAATGGAAATTGAAAACGTTACGGCAACGGAGGATGAGCTTCTGGAGATCGTTTCAACGATTGAACAGGAGGGAGTTCTGGAGCAGGAGGAGCGCGAGCTGATTGAAAGCGTCATTGAGTTTGATGATAAGAATGTACGCGATATCATGGTACCCAAGGATCAGGTTGTTTTTCTGTATGACAATGCCACCTATGAGCAGATGAAGCAGGTTCTTCATGATCACAAGCTGTCCCGGCTTCCGGTGATTTCCTATCAGACAACCGAGGTTGTCGGTATTCTGCGCGTGCGCGATGTACTGGATGCTCTTCTGGAGGATAAGGAAATCGTCATTTCTGAGATGATGCAGGAGCCGGTATTCGTTACACAGCGAAAGAAGCTGCCTGCGGTTCTGGAGGATATTCAGAAATCGAGGGAGCATATGGCGATTGTTGAGGAATCTTTGACTTCCCATGTTTTTGTCGGAATTGTCACGCTGGAGGATGTATTGGAAGAGCTGGTAGGAGAGATCTATGATGAATATGATCCTCTTCCCAATCACGTCGTGGAAATCGGACACCATACCTTTACGATTGACGGGAATGTGTCGCTCGTTGATTTCTTCGATACATATGTAGAAGATCAGGATGCGCCGAAAACAAAGGCGAGAACCTTCGCCGCCTGGATCTTTGAACTGAATAACCATCGCAAGGTCCGCAAAGGCCGTGAAATAGAATTTGAAAACTTTGAAATCAAGGTTCTGGATACCAAGGATGGTATGGCAGCCAGAATCGAAATGCAGATCTTGTCACAAATGGATGACGATTTAGACTAGGAGGAATACTATGAACGTATTTTTGAAAGCAGTAAAGCCTGCAAACGCACCAAAGGCGCTGGGGCCTTATTCTCCGGCAGTGAAGCTGGGAGACTTTGTTTACCTGAGCGGGCAGATTCCCTTAAACCCGGAAACAGGAGAGGTAGAAGGAACGACAATCGAAGAGCAGACTCACCAGGTCATGAAGAACATCAAGGCTGTTCTTGCGGACATGGGGCTTGATTACAAGCACATCGTTAAGACGACGATCTTTGTCAGCGATCTGAATGACTTTGATAAGCTGAACGAGGTATACGGCAGCTATCTGGAGGAACCATATCCGGCAAGAAGCTGTGTGCAGGTAGCACGTCTGCCAAAGGATGTTAAGGTAGAAATCGAATGCATTGTGATTGATACCCTGGTTTATGAACAGCAGATGGCAGCGCAGGAAAGCGGATGCTCAGGCTGTGGCGGCGGATGCGACGGAGGCTGCTGCTAGAAAAGGTCATATGGGAACGGAGTAAATCTGTTCCTTTTTTTATGCAGGAAATTCTCTCGTATTTGATTACTTTTTGTGCATTTTCCGATTTCTGTGATATAACGATTAGGTGAATGCTTTTTGGGAGGCGGGGAAATGGTTTATTATTTGCAAAGAATTGATGAGAGAAGCTGCTTAATGGTGCAGGAGAATCAGCAGCAGGCACGACTGCAGGAGCCTGTACTTGTCATATTACAAAGACTGTGTATGCGTCATGGCTCCACCTTTGAGGGGAGAAGAGCAGCAGCTGCACTCAATCTGGATATTCATCAGAAGGTGCCGATTCTGTTATCGGAGATTTACCGCGATGTATTATTTCCGACAAAAGCAATGCGCAATCCCGATTGTATCTGGATCAATTACCGTGCAGTAGATGAGGTGCGCCGTCTGGAAAAGGGCTGTGTGGTACAGTTTCATGATGAAAGTAAATTGTCTTTATCAGTCGATATCCGCTGTATTCGCAGAAGCATGCGTCTGTGTGAACGCTATTTGTCTTTTCTGAATTCCTGAGGTATATATATGGTATAATGATATCCGCAAGGAGAGATTATAAGATTATAAAAACATAGAAAATGTGTTTGTGAGAAAGGTGTCTTATTATGAACAAATCAAATACCGCAAATTATAAACCAAAAGATTTTGCAGAATTATTAGGTGTTTCTGTTAAAACATTACAACGCTGGGATAGGGAGGGGATATGAAGGCAAATCGCACTCCAACAAATCGTAGGTATTACACTCATGACCAATATTTACAATTTAAAGAAATACATACAATGATATAAGAGATATTGTTAAATATGCGAGAGTGTCTACAAGAAACCAGAAAGACGATTTAAAAAATCAGATTGATTTTTTAAGGCAGTTTTGCAACGCAAAAGGAAGTATAAGAAGTTATGGAGAATAAAATTTCCAGTAAAGACAGATTTATACGCTTTGGCTATGATTCGTTTGAAAAGCTCTGCCAAAAATTCAATACTAGAATCATTGTTGCAAATAATGAATCTCTTTCGCCAAACGAAGAATTGGTGCAGGATATCATATTTATCTTACATGTGTTCAGTTGTAGATTGTATGGATTAAGGTAATACAAGAAACAGATAAAGGAGGACAAGGAAATTGCTGAAGAGTTACAAAACGGAAATCAACCTAACTCTGGAACAAATACAGAAAATCAATAAAACGATTGGTACTTGCCGCTTTGTATATAACTTTTATCTGGCTCATAATAAAGAAGTTTATGAAAAAGAGAAGAAATTCATATCCGGCATGGACTTCTCAAAATGGTTAAACAACATCTATTTAAAAGAAAATCCTGAGTATGTATGGATAAAAGAAGTCAGTTCAAAATCTGTAAAGCAAAGTATTATGAACTAGAAAGGGAATTCAGGAGTTTCTTCAAAGGACAATCCGGGTTTCCAAATTCAAGAAAAAAGGCAAATCGGATGGTAAGATGTAGTTTGTGAAAACAGATTCTAAAGTAACCATACCATGCGAAAGACATCGTATGAAAATACCGATGCTTGGATGGGTAAGATGAAAAGAAAAGGGCTGTATCCCTACGGACTCTAGTATTTACATTATTAAGAGCGGCGCTAATTCATGTAAGGCTGGACGATAGTATGTGTCAGTTTACGTTGAACAACCGGAACAGGTAAGTCCACAGTTAAAAGATATCGGATTAGGAATTGACCTTGGTGTCAAGGACTTTGCCGTTATCAGCAATGGTATTGTAAAGAAGAACATCAATAAAACTGCAAAATTAAAGAAGGTAGAGAAACAGTTAAAACGAGGATAGCGTTGCCTTTCGAGGAAATACGAAAGCTTAAAGAAGCGCAATAAAAATGAAGGAGGAAAAGCTACTCGATAAAATATCCGAGAGCAAGTAGTAAAGGTACAAGGACTTCATCATAGGATAGAGAATATCCGTACGGATTATATAAATAAAAGTGTTAATGAGATGGTGAAGACCAAGCCGTCTTATATCACGATTGAAGATTTGAACATATCTGGCATGATGAAGAACAGGCATCTTTCCAAAGCAGTTGCTTCGCAGAAGTTCTATGAATTTAGAGCGAAACTGGGAGCAAAATGCAGAGAATATGGGATTGAATTAAGAATTGTAGATAGATGGTATGCATCCAGTAAGTTTTGTCATGAATGTGGTTGTATCAAGAAGGACTTAAAACTTTCTGACAGAGAATACGTATGTGAATGTGGCTATCATGCAGACAGAGATTATCATGCAAGTCTTAATTTAAGAGATGCTATATCCTACAAAGTAGCATAACCAGGGACTTGTAGGCATGTACCGATGGCTTTAGTCGGGAATTTACGACTGTGGAGTATACAAGAACTTGTGAGTAGTATCTGGATGTATCCAGTACAAAAGCATATACAGTGAAGCAGTAAGAAAGGTTCACAAGAACTTTCAACATCTCGGTATGGATATATTTGTCTATGTTTTGAGTAGCAGAGATCATTATGGAACTATATGTGTTGATATTTTTAATTCTGTGTGTTGTACTGCTGTTTATCTTTCTGTTTCTGCAGCAGCGGCCGGCAAAATCAGCAGACAGTGAACGAGTGCTGCGGGAGCTGAACGCACAGCGAGAGGATATGGCAGCCATGCAGCAGCAATTCAACAATCAGCTGATGATGCTGCAGACGCAGATTTCCCAGCTGATGAAAACCGATTTGCAGTCTCTGCATGAAAACGTCGAGCAGCGGATGAGCCATCTGGAGCTTACGCTGAATGAGAATCTGCACCATGGCTATCAGACGACAACACAGGTTTTCGGCAAGGTGCTGCAGCAGATGGGAAGGCTGGATGAAAGTCAGCAGAGCATCAGGGAGGTCTCTGCATCCATCCTGCAGCTGCAGAATGTGTTAAATGATAAAAAGACCAGAGGCATCTTTGGTGAAATAGAATTGTACAGTCTTTTGGAAACGGCGATGGGGACGGATGAGCATCGTTATCAGAAGCAGTATAAGCTGAGCAACGGAACGATTGCGGATGCTGTTCTGTTCGCCAGTGAACCGCTGCGTATGATTTGTATTGATTCCAAATTTCCGCTGGAAAATTATAACCGTCTGATGTCAGCGGATACGGCGCAGGAAAAGGCCAGAGCACATGCTCAGTTTGTACAGGATGTGAAAAGGCATATCCGCGCCATCGCTTCCAAGTATATACTGCCGCAGGAAACAGCGGAATTTGCCTGCATGTTTCTGCCTGCCGAAGCAGTGTTTTCCTATATTTATGCGAGCTGTGATGAGGTCGTGCGTTACTCTTATGAAGAAAAGGTGTATATGGTCTCACCGACGACACTGATGGCATATCTGACCGCAATACGTGCGATCTATCTGGGTGTACAGCGCAATGAGCATGTGGAACAGATTCAGCAGGAGCTGAAGCATCTGCAGGTCGAGTTTGAGCGGTTTCATAAGCGTTATCAGACAGTCGGCAGTGATTTTGAGCGAACCTATCAGGATATGCGGCAGCTGCAGATTACAGCCGGAAAGATCGTGAAGCGCTTTGAAGAGATTCAGGAGGTGCAGCTGGATAAAAAGAAGGATAGCGCAGCATAATCCGCGTTCTCAAAACGGTATGAAAAAAAGAATGACAGATCGATTCTGTAAAGAAATAGCTTAACAGGAAATCTGGAATCGCAAGAGGGCACGGCAGTGACTCCTTTTGGTAGTATCATTGATGTAAACTATATATTGACAAATGTTGAATTCCACTATATGCTAAATCTGAAGAGTTAGAATACAGGAATAACGATATACATATATGAATCAATCATAGCCTGTTTCTTTCGCAATTACAGAGAAATTCAACCATTCGATTGGAAATAGGAGACACTTTATGGAACTACAGGAAGCGATTACCGCAAGATACAGCTGCCGCAGCTTTACAGAGCGTGCGATTGATTCAGCGCTGCTGAAAACATGTGTGGAAACCGCGGGGCTGGCACCATCCGCATGCAACTCGCAGCCTTGGAAATTTCACATCATCCAAGACCCGGCCATGGTAGCCCTGACACAGCCCTTTACAAAGCATGCAGCTTTTATCGTTGTTGAAGAACAAAAGCCGGTGGTTTCTGAGCGAATCGTGAATCGCATGAAGAATCAGGAATTTCATCAGGTGGATATCGGTATTGCGTGTGCATATCTGTGCCTGCAGGCTGCTGAGCTTGGTTTGGATACATGCATGATTGGATATTTTCACGAAAAGAAAATCAAAGAGCTGCTGCAGATACCGGATAAAAAAAGAATACGGCTCGTTATTGCTGTGGGCTACGGCAGTCAACAGAGACGAAAGACTGACAGAAAGACATTGCAGGATATTCTGACAATACATGAATCGCTATAGGAAATCGCGTCTTTTTATTCAATCGCTGTGAGTCTGAAAGGGAGGATGAGGATGGATATACTTGCTTACTGCGCTGTTATCGGTGCCTTGTTTCTGCTTGCTTCCATTGTTGATTTACTGAGAAGCTGTCTGAAGGAATTGCGGCAGATTCGGGACATGCTGCGCACCAGTCAGCTTGTGGAGCTGCAGAAGGTCATGAAGGAGGCAGGGGTGGAAACGGAAGAAGCGGCAGAATGAGATGCTCTGCCGCTTTTCTTATACTATTTTTCAATCGAGATATGCTTGGTAACGATCCATCGGTCAATCTGATACAGATAGGCAAGCAGCTGTGGTCCGCTCATAAGCTGACCGTACCATGGCAGCTGAAAGCTTTCCCCCTTTGTATCAATCAGCTCTTTTAATTTTACATCATCAAACAACTCATGCAGCGGGCTTGTCGGATCCTCATAACGCTCCTGCAGACGTTTGCTGACCAGCTCGGCGTATCGGGGATTGTGTGTCTTTGGAAACGGGTTCTTTTTCCGATGGGCAACACTTTCAGGCAGCTCATGTTCAAATGCCTTTCGCAGAATGCCTTTTTCCTCCTGCTTCAGAAACTTCATCTCCCATGGGATGTTATATACGTATTCCAGCAGCTTCACATTGGCAAACGGGGCACGGATATTCAAATGCGCTGCATCTCCCATGCATACCTGACGGGTAACCAGCGTCTGCATAAACCAGTGCAGACACAGCACGGTGTGAATACGCGCACGGCGGTCCTCATCACTGTCGGTATCCAGATATTCAATATCCTGTATGCTTTCCGCATAACGCTTTGCGATATAGTCCTCATACGGAAGACTCTGCAAATCCGGATGAAGCAAAGAGATTCTCTCTTTTGTGGAGCGCAGCCATGGAAAGGTATCCAAATCCTTTAACTCATCCCGGTAAAACCACGGATAGCCGCCAAAAATCTCGTCCGAGCACTCTCCGCTTAAAATGATCTGTTCCTTTTCAGCAACCTTACGGCACAGCCACAGCAAGCTGGAATCCACATCTGCCATACCCGGTGCCTCTCTTGCCAGCATAGCATCCTCCAGCAGATCACAGAGCTCTTGCTGTGACAGCATAAGCGGTGTATGCTCACATTGACAGAACTCACACATATCCTGAATAAAGGAAGCATCCAGAGAAACCTGATACATATTCCCCTTGAAATTTTCTTTATTCCCTTCATAATCCAGAGAATAGGTACGCCATTGCGGATTCTTTTTTGCGGCAACGCTCGTTATCAGGCTGGAATCCAATCCGCCTGAGAGAAAGCTTGCCTGTGCACCAGACGCCTGTGCGTGGATAGAGGCACTCATCAAATCGTGTACCTTCGTGATGGTCTCCTGTAAGGTATCCGTATGCGGATGTGCGGAAAGCTTATAATATGTTTTTATCTCCAGCTTACCGGCGGATATACGAAGCAGGGAGCCCATCGGCAATGCATGGACATCCTTATACAGCGTCTGATTTTCACTGATGCTGGGGCCAAAGGCAAACAGCTCCAAAAGTCCCTCGCGATTCAGAACGGCCGGTGTATCCGAAGCATCCAGCAGAGGCTGAATCCGGCAGCTGATCCAAATGCAGTTGTCCTTGATCAGATAATAGATTGGGCGAAGCCCGAGCGGATCCTTGGCACAGAAGAGGGAATCACCTTTCCGTATAATAAAGGAGTAAGCACCCTCCATATGCTCCATCGCTTTTTCGCCCCAGAGCAGATAGGCATACAAGACGGCTTCCTCCAAACTGGAGGGATCAGGAAAACCAGCCTGTCGCAATTCCTCGTGTAATTTTTCAAGCTGATACAGCTCACCATCACACATAACAGAAAATTCCATTGCTTCATGCTGTACAGCTTTGAAGCCCTCGGTATATATCTTGACATCCCTGCGGGTATCGCAGTGCTTTTCGACTGCCTCATTTAGGGCAGCTACGGCTAAAAATTGTTTCATAACAACTCTCCTTCCATATGCATTGTATGAATTTTTACAGCACAATAGTATCAGTTCAGCTAAAAAACAGCTGTAAGTGCTTGCGGGAAATCGTGTAAGACCTGATACGGCTGAATGAAAATTTACATAGAAAAAAGTAAACAGGTATCATCCGTAAAACGGTTGCATGTAGAAAAAAAGATAGTATAATTATGCATGACCAGAGGAAAAAAGGGAGTAGAAGAATGAGATTAAAACCAAGTGTCAGAGATCTGATTACGGTAGGCTGTGTGATTATCGGATCACTTCTCTGCGCCATCAATATCAATACCTTTATCAATGCCGGGGGCTTATTTCCGGGCGGCTTTACCGGACTGACGGTATTCATTCAGCGATGCGCGGAAAAATATATGAACCTGCAGGTTCCGTATTCTGCGGTCAACTTTGCATTGAATGCCATACCGGCCTACATCGGCTACAAAACAGTAGGAAAGAAATTCACACTGTATTCCTGTGTGATGATTGTTTTAACCGGTGTGTTTGTTGAAATCCTGCCGGTTACCAATATCACGGAGGATATTCTGCTGATTACCATATTCGGTGGAATTTTACAGGGTGTCGCTTTGGGCATCGCCTTACGCGGGAATGCCAGCAGCGGCGGAACGGATTTCATCGCCATGTGGATTTCACAAAGGACCAATCAGCCAGCCTGGAATTATATCCTGGCTATGAATGCTGTAATGCTTGTGGCTGCCGGATATCTGTTCGGATGGAATGCTGCACTGTATTCCATAATCTTTCAGTTCTGCTCCACACAGGTTATCAATTTTGTGCATACCCGTTACAAGCGGATGACGCTGTTCATCGTCACCAGCAATCCGGATATCGTGATTGAGGAAATTCAGAATTCCACACATCACGGCGTAACGCGGCTGGAGGGGATCGGTACCTATTACGGGCGGCCGAGAACCATGCTGTACACAGTTGTGGATTCTCAGAATGTCAAGGGGCTTGTCACCCGAATCCGTGAAATTGATCAGACCAGCTTTGTCAATGTGACAAAGACGGAAAGTGTTGAGGGGAAATTCTATCAGCGGCCGATTGAATAAAATCAGTTGATTTGCTTACTAAAACACCTGAGAGGGTGTTTTCTTTTGCTCTTCATAGCCTGTTCACAGAGTTATCACATGCCGCCTGTATACTGTAACCGTGAAAGGAGAATACTCATGTACATTTTAAAGAATGCATTGCGGAATATAACCAGGGCAAAGGGCAGAAATATACTGATCGGCTGTATCGCCTTTGTGATAGGTCTGTCAGCCTGCCTTGCATTGTCGATTCGCGAGGCTGCGGACAGGGAGCGTGAAAGCGGCTTATCCGATTTGAACATCACCGCAACCATCCGTGTGGACCGCCAGTCCATGATGGAGGATGTGCGTAAGAATGCAGAGGAAACAGAGGAGCCGGATAGCGGCAGTATGAAGGATTGGATGTCTTCGATGAAAGAGCTGTCTTTGGAGGAATTAAAAACCTATGCACAGGCAAAATCCGTCCATGATTTCTATTATACGGAAAGTGTTTCCCTGAACGCATCCTCGATAGAAGCGGTTTCCACCTCCTCTGATACTACTGATACAGCCCCGGCAGACACATCCCAGGAACGTGGATTTCCCCAACAGGGGAAGGGCATTGGCGGTATGCAACATCAGGGGGATTTCACCATAACCGGCTATAGCAGCTATGCGGCGATGACGGCCTTTGCGGATGGCAGTGCCCAGCTGAGTGAGGGAGTCCGTTTTACGGAAGGTGATGATGCGCTTACGTGTATCATCCATCAGGAGCTTGCCACACTGAATAACCTGTCCATCGGGGATACGATTACCTTTACCAATCCCGCTGCTGAGAAGGAAACGTACAAGGTCAGGGTTGTCGGTATCTATACCTCTACAAAAACCGCTGATTCCTTTATGGGGATGAATATGATGGATCCTGCCAATCAGATTTATATGTCCTATGAGGCTCTGCATGCGATGGTTGAAAAGAGTACCGCTGATACGGATACTGCCCTGCATGCCCAGACCCGTGGCACGTATGTGTTTGAAAATGTTGAGGCATATGATAAATTTGAAGCACAGGCCCGAAAGCTTGGGCTGAGTGATATGTATACCGTTTCCTCTGAGGATGTGGCTGCTTATGAACAAAGCCTTGCTCCGCTGGAAAATCTGAGTACGTATGCCGGATATTTTCTGGCGGTTGTATTGCTGGTCGGCGGTGTGATTCTAGTGGTGCTCAATATCTATCACATCCGGGAACGGAAATATGAAATCGGGGTGTTGGCGGCCATCGGTATGAACAAGCGCAGGATTGCTTTGCAGTTCATCTGTGAAATCCTCATAGTAACACTTATGGCGATTATGCTGGGCTGTGGAATCGGTGCTGCCGCAAGTGTACCGCTGACCAACACACTGCTGCAGACACAGACTGTACAGACATCTGCCGCGCAGGAAACCGATTTTCCAAAGGAAGGCGGTCCGCAGATAGAGTTTGGCGGCAGGAGCAAGGGAATGGAGAAAGAAACTGTATCCTATATACAGGAAATCAGCAGTGCCGCCAATGGAAAGGTCCTGCTGGAGCTGGGCGGTATTGCCATATTGCTGACGCTATTATCCGCCGCCCTGGCGGTACTGCGTATTCTGCGTTATGAACCGCTGAATATATTATCGAACAGAGAATAGGAGGAAGCAACATGCAGCTGGAATTACAGAATGTCGGCTACAGCTATAATGGTAAGGAATTGGTGCTGCGCCATGTGAATTATCGCTTTGAAGGCGGCAGAATCTACGCGATTACCGGTCGCTCCGGAGCAGGTAAGACCACTTTGCTGTCTCTGCTTTCACAGCTGACAAAGCCAACGGAAGGAAAGATTCTGTACAATGGATTGGATGTCAGCGAGGTGGATCAGTATCTATACAGAAGTCAGTATGCAGGTGTGATTTTTCAAAGCTTTAATCTGCTGATGCATCTGACTGCCGTTGAAAATGTGATGCTGTCCATGGACATCGCCGGAGTAAAAAAAGAAAACAACCGTGCATATGCAATGGAACTGCTGGAAAAGGTGGGGCTCAGTAAGGAAGAATCCCAACGCCGTATTTTAAAGCTTTCCGGCGGGCAGCAGCAGCGTGTAGCCATCGCCCGTGCAGTATCGTATGATCCCTCAATTCTTCTGGCGGATGAGCCTACCGGAAATCTGGACGAGGATACGCAGGATGAAATCATGGAAATCTTTAAAGGTCTTGCGTATGAGGAACAGAAATGTATCATCCTTGTCACACATTCACCCGTGGTTGCATCCCTTGCGGATGAAGTTTATGCATTAACCGATACAAAAAAAATCAAAAACAGACAAAAAGGTGTATAATGCGCCTTTTTCTTTGAAAAAATTTACTTTTCTTCTTCTATATACTGTATAATATAAGATATATGGACATCGAGGTGAGATTATGAAGCAAAAGGGAATACTGGCATGCATTGTTGTAATGTTTCTGTTTCTGCTATCGGCAGTACCATCAGTGCAGGCAGAGGAAAACAAGCGTGTCATACGAGTAGGCTTTCCTACGCAGCCAGGCCTGACAGTAAAAAATGATGATGGCACCTATACAGGCTACACCTATGATTATCTGAAGGAAATCTCACAATACACAGGATGGACATATGAGTTCGTTGAAATAGAAGGGGATCTGAATGAGCAGCTGACGACCATGCTGGATATGCTGAAAAAAGGGGATTTGGATTTACTTGGAGCCATGAGCTACAATGAGGGACTCTCCAAGATATACGATTATCCGACAGAGAATTATGGAAATGCATACAGCGTTATCGCAGTGCTTTCAAACGATGAGCGCTTCGATGAGTATAATCTGACAGAAAGTAAAGACTTTCGCATTGCGCTGGATAAGGATGCGGAAAATCGTAATATAGCATTTGAGCAGTTTGCGGAATTGAATGGTATGAAATACAAGACGGTATGGTGTGAAAATGCGAAGGAACAGCAAAAGGCCGTTGAGTCTGGAAAAGCCGATGCTCTGATAACCGTCGATCTTTCCATTGATGATAATTTTCGTTCCATTGCAAAATTTTCTCCAACACCATTTTATTTTGCGACCACAAAAGGCAACAGCGCATTGATCTCCGAACTGAATCGGGCCATTGTCAGCATAAGTGAAGTCAATCCGACGCTGCAGTCTACGCTGTACAATAAATATTTCACGAAATCAAGCAATCAGCTGCTCTTAAACAGCAGGGAAAAAGCCTATATCAACGAGCATCCTGCGTTGAAGGTGCTGGTACAGGACGGGTTTGGACCGCTGCAATATTATAACGGCAATCGGGAAATACAAGGTGTGGCAAATGATCTTTTGAAAAGCATCAGCAAAAAGGCGGGCTGGAGGCTGGAATATATATACCGACAGCTATGATGATTTTGCAAAGAAAATTGCAGATAAAGAAGCAGATATCGTATTGAACATACAGTATGATTATGATTTGGTGAGTCACAGTACCCTGCTGCTGAGTACACCATATCTGGAAACGGAGCGTGTGCTTGTCGCAGGGAATGATGTCGATGTAACGACATTGAAAGAGAAAAAGGCCGCAATCTACAAGGGGAATGTGACAGAAAAGTATGAGAATACAAAAAATGCAGTCTATTATGATTCCATCGAGGAAGCACTGCGTGCAGTCGATGAGGGCATATGTGATTACACGTATACGGACAGCTATGCTGCATCCTTCTATCAGTACCGGGATGATTTCACGCATTACATTATTTATCCCCAGGCGAATTCCTCCTCGATGAAATACAGCATGGGTATTATCAACAGCAGTGAGAACACACTTGCGACAATTTTGAATAAGGGTATCCGTACCATTGATACCAGTGAGCTGGAAAGCTATATCTATGAAAATGCACAGCAGCAAAAGCCGTTTACCTTCATGACATATATTCAGGAAAACCCGCTGAAATTCATGATGCTGATCGTGGCAGCAGCCTCGGTTCTGTTGATGCTTGGATATGTGTACTATCGTAATCAAATGAAAATGAAAAAGCAGATCGAGCTGGAAAACACGCGTTACCGCTATCTCTCGGAAATTATGAAGGAAGTAATTTTTGAGTATGATTACAGGAGTGATATGCTGCGTCTTACCAGTGAGGCTGTGGAGATTTTCAAGGTACCTGAAGTGATTGAGCATTTTTCTTCCTATCAATCCGAGATTCTGGTTGTGGATGGTAAGGGGAACAATCCGCTTTATGAACAGCTGATGAAGAAGGTGGATACGGATGCGGACGTAAATCTGATTTTTCACGGGTCTTCCTTATGGTATCATATATATATCAAGGTGATTTATGATGGGGCACAGGCTGTTTCCGCAATCGGACGTGTGCAGAACATCCATGCTGAAAAGATGGAAAAGGAGCAGCTGCGTAAAATAAGCATGCTGGATTCTCTGACGGATATTCTGAATGCAGCATCTGTGAAGAAGCAGATTCAGGGGGTACTGAATGCAAAGAGTACACCGCATGCGCTGTACATTATGGACTTGGATGATTTCAAGGAGGTAAATGATGTACACGGCCATTATATGGGAGATCAGGTGCTGATTCAGACAGCAACCGCCTTGCAGGAGGTCTTCCGTGATTCCGCAATTGTAGGACGGCTTGGGGGAGATGAGTTTGTCGTCTTTATGAAGCATATCAGTGGCAGAGAACAGGTGAAGGAGAAGTGTCAGCTTCTGACAGAGAATCTGCGTTATAAAAGAGAAACCACCAAACTGCCGATTCCAACCATCAGCATCGGGGTATCGCTGAGTCGCACCGGTGATGATTTTGTCAGTCTGTATCAGCGTGCGGATATTGCGTTATATGATGTTAAACATCAGGGCAAGGATAATTATGTCATTGATAAAGAATAAAACAGCAGGCAGAATCATTATGGTGGTTCTGCTTTCTCTTCCGCTGCAGGGGTGCAGGAAGGGACAGGATGAAGTGAAAATACCCTGGAAGGTGGAGCAGCTGGCAGAGCAGATCGATCAGACTCGAAAAACGGAAGCCTACAAACTGCCGGCAATGCCTAAAGAGAAATCCAGCCTGCAGAAGTACTGGAAGGCACTGGACTATGCTTTGGAAAATCAGCATGCCTCCTCACCCTCCCGCACACTGACGAAGAAAGAGGCGCGCGAGGATACAACGGCATTGTTTGCAATGCTGAAGGAGCTGTATGGCTGCTATGCCTATTTTAATCAGAGTGATGCATTTGCGCAGGCAGAGGAGGCAATCCTGCAGGACATCGAGAGAATTCGGGAGCTGGATTATACGGCCTATCGTTCCTGTATTCGAACACATCTGCGCTTTCTTGAGGATCAGCACTTTCTGATTGACCAGATGCCGCTGAAACGTCCCATGGTAACCTTTACGATGCAGGATACGTTTGAAAAGAGAAAAGACGGATTTTATTTCAAAGATAAAAGGGTAACGGCAATAGATGAAGAAACAAAGCTGGAGACTGTTCTGAAGGAGGATGCTCTGCATGCGGGACGCTATGTATATTATCAAAAAACAAACGAGCAGAAAACAGAAGTTACCCTGCATTTTGCCAAGGAAACGGTACAGCGGCAGAAGGTGCTGCCTCTTACCGCACATCCTTCGGATAAAGCCATTCTTGAAAAGGAGATTCAGGGTGTTCCCTATGTTCATACGGCACGGATGTTTTATGCAAAACGTGAACAGGAGAAGGCGGATGCATTTTTTAAAACGGCAGAGAAGTTCAAAGACAGCAAAGCAGCGATTCTGGATTTGCGGGGAAACAGCGGTGGTGATCTGCTGGTGGCAGAAAGCTGGTATCGCAGCTTCTCGGGGACTGCAAAGGGCGGTCATATGCAGACACTGTTGAAGCTTCCTCTGGAAAACCCCTTGCTGGAGGAGAAATTTCATGCAGAAGACTTCGCACAGTCCTTATCGGATTTGCGAAAGAAAGAAGCCTGGAAGCAGCTGGATGAGCTGCATGCTGTGGTGGAGCGCAGAAGCGAGAAACAAATAAAGAATGATACACTGCTGTTCGTCTTACAGGATGATCAGACCGCATCCGCAGCGGAGCATTTGATCGATCGGCTGCACAGCCTTGATCATGTTGTGTTCATCGGTACACCGACGGCAGGCATGCTGCGTGGTTCTTCCTTTCTGACAGTGTATCTGAAGCATTCCAGTCTGGAGGTCAGCTTTGGCAATATGCTGACGCAGTTTTCGGACTCCTATGCTAAAGAATATTACGGTATAGAGCCGGATATCTGGACAAACGATGCCTCCGCTCTTGTAGAGCAGCTGCTGACACAATAGGTCTGTGATCTTATGGAAAAATGATATTGCAATGAAAAGAAGCCTGCGCATATCCGTGGTTCTTCCTCAATTGCGGGTGAAAAAAATAGGGAGAATTCCATTTGAATTCTCCTTTATGCAGGCACCTCTATGTAGGAAAGAATGGTATCTGCAGGTTTTTTATGATATGAAAGAGAGCGCAAAGCTTCCGGAAGAAAGCGGCAGGATATCCCGTTTATGTTTTCAGACCGGAGCGTCCGGATAAATAATTGATGAGCTGCTGTGCGGCACGCCCGCTGTTTCCGCCATGACCAAGCCCCCATTTTCTGGCCTCTGCCTGCAGCTCCTCCTCACTGAGCGTGATTTCCGGATACTGCTTGGCAAGCTCCGTAACGATTTCAAAGTAGTTCTTCTGATTTGGGCGCTCATAGCAGATGCTGAGACCGAAGCGTGCCACAAGCGAGAGCTTCTCCTGCATGGTATCGGAATGATGCAGCTCGTCATCGTCATTGATATCGTTGCGGTCCTTCCATGTTTCCCGTACCAGATGGCGCCGGTTGCTGGTGGCATAGATCAGGACATTATCCGGCTTTGTTTCCACGCCGCCCTCAATGACCGCCTTTAAAAATTTATATTCGATTTCAAATTCCTCAAAGGACAAATCATCCATATAAATGATAAAGCGGTAATTGCGATTTTTGATATGCGATATAATGGTTGAAAGATCCTTGAATTGATGCTTATAAATTTCAATCATGCGCAGGCCATCCTTATAGTACTCATTGACGATGGCCTTGATGCTGGTGGACTTTCCGGTTCCGCTGTCTCCGTACAAAAGAGCATTGTTGGCGTTGCGTCCCTCAACAAAGGCCTGTGTGTTTTCCCGCAGCATATCCTTTTGCATCTGATAGCCGATGAGATCATCAAGAACCACGCTGTCCATATTGTTGATGGGAAGAAATTCCACATCCCCGTTTTCACAGGAGCGGATGCGAAACGCCTTGTTTAAGCCAAACATCCCAACACCGTACTCCTGATAGAAGGTGGTGATGATTTGGAAGATTTCCTCCTCATCGGCGGCAGTCTCAATGCTGCGGGAGATACGTTGTACCATTGCGGAGACATTCCTGTTGTACATGCGCTCCTTTTTGGCAACGGCTTTATAATTGCTGATCGTTGAGAAGCAGTCGATGCCGAGTGCTTTTTCAATCGGGTGAAAGTCAAAATCAAAGAGACGCTTCACTACCCTGAAATCATTTTTGGCGAAATGATGCACACTGCCATCCTGTACCGGACTCTTTTCACTGACGAGGCTGAATGAATTTTCATTCATCAGAAGCAGAAAGGTCAGATAATTGTGCCAGAGATTTTCATCAAAGCCATAGCTGGTCGCCAGATCAAGCAGTGCCTTGATCTGTGTGTATATACGTTCAATCAGCTCTGCGTCCTCTGCCGTTTTTGCATCAAAGTCATGAAATATCTTGGAAAGCTCTGATAAAATGCTGTGATCACCAAAGCTGCGGTATAAAATAAGTTTTGCTGTTTCCTTATACATGGGGATACCTCCGTTGTCTATGCCTTTTATTATAAAGAAGGAATGGCGGAATGAAAAGGGTTTTGTGAAAATAAATATTCGTTTTCCACAGCGTATGTAACAGGATTGTAAAATAAATGAAAATATGACTGAAAACTATTGACAAAAGTGTGAAAAAGTTTTATTCTAATACCATCACAGTTGGAAAGGAAGTGGACAAGTGATGGCACTATACATTATCGTCATTATTATTATTCTCATAGTCCTAAGCAAGTCTGTTTTTCTTTCTAGTGAGTCTCATACGTGAGATTTCCATAACAGAACACTTTCGTTGTATAAACACTAAGGCGTGAGGATAGAAAGAAAAGCAGCTTATCGTTGGATATGCTGCTTTTTTACGAAACAGGAGGAAGAGGAATGGAATGTAAAGATGTAGAGCAGGCGGCCGCCAGACTGCAGGGGCAGATTCACAATGTGAAGGTGACCAGCTCGCGGACATTTTCGGAAATGAGCAGCTGTCAGCTGTTTCTGAAATGTGAGAACCGCCAGAAAACCGGATCTTTCAAGGTTCGCGGCGCCTTCAACAAGCTGGCGAAGCTGAAGGAAGAGGGGAAAACGAGCGAGGTTATTGCCAGCAGTGCCGGCAACCATGCACAGGGCGTCAGCTATGCCGCAAGCAAGCTGGGCATGCATGCGACCATCGTGATGCCGAAGAGCACACCGATCGCCAAGGTGCTGGCAACCAAGGGCTATGGTGCCGATGTGGTGCTGGCAGGGGATAATTATGATGAGTGCTATCAGGAAGCGCTTCGTCTGCAGGAGGAAAAAGGGGCAACCTTTATTCATCCCTTTGATGATGAGGATGTCATAGCCGGTCAGGGAACAATCGCCTATGAGATCTGTCATGATCTGCCCAATGTGGATATGATCGTCGTACCGGCCGGGGGAGGCGGACTGCTTTCCGGAATCAGCTTTTATGCCAAGCAGATCAATCCGCGTATCAAAATCGTTGGGGTTCAGGCGGAGGGAGCCAATGCCATCGTGCAGAGCTTTCAGAAGCAGAAGCACTGTGCGATTAAACATGTAAATACGATCGCGGATGGAATCGCGGTGATGAATCCGGGAAAAACCACGGTAAAGCTTATTCAGGAAAATGTGGATGAGATGGTAAGTGTCAGTGACAGTGAAATCGCAGCGACGATTCTGCTGCTGCTGGAAAGAGAAAAGCAGGTCGTGGAGCCGGCGGGGGCAGCGAGTCTGGCAGCTGTGCTCAACGGAAAAATCAATGTTGCGGGAAAACGTGTTGTCTGTGTTCTGTCCGGAGGAAATATCGATGTTTCCTTTATACACAAGGTTGTTGAAAAGGGACTGGTAAGCCGCGGCAGAAACATGAAATTCAAAACACTGATGCTGGATGTACCGGGTGCTCTGGAGCATTTCACGCATATCCTGTGTGAACAGAATGCGAATATTATTGAAATACAGTATGACCGTATCCAGGCTGATTTGAATCTGAATGAAACCATACTCCATCTGGCTGTTGAGGTCAGCAGCAAGGAACATGGGGAGGCACTGATTAAGGTGTTAAAGCAAAAGGGATATGAAATAACGATGGAATAGGGAGGCTGTTTTATGAAAATGAATGGTTCGCAGATACTGATACAGGCATTGATCGACCAGGGTGTGGATACCATCTTCGGATATCCCGGAGGATCGGTGCTGAATATCTATGATGCGTTATATGAACGAAGTGAGGATATCCGTCACATTATCACCTCACATGAGCAGGGGGCAGCCCATGCGGCAGACGGCTATGCGAGAAGCACCGGCAAATGCGGGGTCTGTCTGGCAACCAGCGGACCGGGCGCTACCAATCTGGTTACCGGTATTGCGACAGCCTATATGGACTCCATTCCCATGGTGGCCATTACCGGCAATGTTCCCAATGATCTGCTGGGACGTGATTCCTTTCAGGAGGTTAATATCACGGGGATCACCATGCCGATCACCAAGCATAACTTTATCGTGCAGAATGTCGAGGATTTGGCGGCGGTGGTACGCAAGGCGTTTGTCATCGCCAATTCCGGACGAAAGGGTCCTGTTCTGATCGATATACCGAAGGATGTTACCGCAGCGCACAGCGAATATGTCAAGCTGCCGCGCTATCGCATCCGCAAGCTTCCAAAGGTGGATGATGTCGTATTTGAACAGGCGCTGGAGGTCATCCGCAGGGCCGAGCGTCCGATGATCTATGCCGGAGGAGGGATTATTTCCTCCAATGCGACCAGAGAGCTAATGAATTTTTCCAGGCATATGGATATTCCTATCTGCTGTTCCATGATGGGACTTGGCAGTGTGCCGTATGACTATGATTTATATATGGGTATGCTGGGGATGCATGGGACACCGGTCTCCAATTACGCAACCCTGAATACCGATCTGATTATCGCAATCGGCTCCAGATTTTCCGATCGTGTTGCGGGAAACCGGGAAGAATTCGGCAGAGAGGCGAAAATCATCCATTTCGATATCGATGCCTCTGAAATTTCCAAGAATGTGGCCAGTGACATTTCCATCGTCGGAGATGCCCGCTATATTCTGAAGAAAATGATACAGCGCATGCCGGAAACCAAGCATGATGACTGGACGGGAACACTTAAGGATTTTAAAACCAAGCTAGGGCTGCCAAAGCCGAAGCCGGGAGAAAATGTCGATCCCAGAGATCTTGCCCTGACCCTGCATGAAATCGTCGGAGAGGATGCGATTATCGTTACCGATGTCGGACAGCATCAGATGATCATGGCACAGTATTATCAGTTTTCCCGTCCGCGCAGCTGGATCAGTTCCTGCGGTCTGGGGACGATGGGCTATGGTATGGGAGCGGCGATCGGTGCCAAGGTTGCCAATCCGCACCGTCCGGTTATTCTGGTTACGGGGGATGGAAGCTTCCATATGAATATGAATGAGATGGCAGCGGCTGTCAGTGCCAATATTCCCATCGTCGTGCTTGTCTTCAACAATCATGTTTTAGGCATGGTGCGGCAGTGGCAGACTCTGTTCTATGATCACCGCTATTCTCATACGACGATTGACCGGCAGACGGACTTTGTGAAGCTGGCAGAGGCGTTTGGCGGAAAGGGATTGCGTATCCAAACGAGGCATGATATTAAAGGTGTCATGAAGGAGGCGCTGTCCAGCAGGGTTCCCTGCATTGTAGACTGCTGGATTGACAAGGATGACTGTGTCTATCCGATCATACCTCCGGGAAAAAGCGGTAAGGATATTATTCTATATGGCAACTAGGGAGATGAGAGCATGAATCGAGCGGTATTATCCATTCTGGTATCCAATCACTTCGGGGTACTGACAAGAGTGACGAATCTGTTTTCCCAAAGAGGATTCAACATAGATTCTCTGGCTGTAGGAGAAACGGAAAATGAAAATTATTCCCGTATCACGATTACGACGAGCGGGGATGCAGCGAGTGTCAATCAGATCAAGCTGCAGCTGGATAAGCTGGAGGATGTGAAAATCGTGCAGGAAATACCGGACGAACAGCTGTTTATCCGGGAGGTCATGCTCGTTAAGGTGGCCCCGCGCGTCAATCAGATGGAGGCATTTGAAAAATGTGTGGAGGACTTTAACGGACGGACGCAGATTATCGAGGATGGCTGCTGTATCGTGGAGCTGACGGATACACCGGCTTCTGTAAATTATTTTCTGGAGGAGCTGCGCGAGTATCACATTAAGGAAATCAGCCGCACAGGCGGAGCTGCGCTGCAGCTGAGTACGGAAACTGTTTATTAAACGTAAGCACTTACGTTTTGATAGAACTGGAATTACCAAAAACAAGGAGGAAAACGAAAATGGTAAAAGTTTATTATGATGCAGATTGCAATATGGATCTTCTGAAAGGAAAGACCGTGGCAATCATCGGGTATGGAAGTCAGGGACATGCACATGCACTGAACCTGAAGGACAGCGGAGTGAATGTGGTAGTCGGTCTTCGTCCGGGCTCCAAGAGCCGTGCAAAGGCAGAGGAAGCAGGATTAACGGTATTGGATACGGCAGAGGCTGCAAAAGCAGGTGATGTTATCATGATTCTGACACCGGATCAGGATCAGCCGGATATCTATAAAAAAGATATTGAACCAAATTTGGAAGAAGGAAATATGCTGATGTTTGCACATGGCTTCTCCATCCATTTTAATCAGATCGTGGCACCGGCTGGTGTCGATGTTACAATGTGTGCACCAAAGGGTCCCGGACATACCGTACGCAGTCAGTATCAGGAGGGCAGAGGTGTTCCATCACTGATCGCCGTACATCAGGATGCAAGCGGAAAAGCACATGATTATGCTTTGGCATATGCCGGAGGTATCGGTGCCGGACGTGCCGGAATCATTGAAACAACCTTTAAGGAAGAAACGGAAACCGATCTGTTCGGTGAGCAGGCTGTCTTATGCGGCGGTGTCTGCGAGCTGATGCAGGCTGGCTTTGATACGCTGGTGGAAGCAGGCTATGAGCCGGAAATGGCATATTTCGAATGTATCCATGAAATGAAGCTGATTGTCGATCTGATCAACAGCGGTGGCTTCGCAATGATGCGCTATTCCATCTCCGATACAGCAGAATACGGTGACTATGTGACTGGAAAACGTCTGATTACAGAAGAAACGCGCAAGGAGATGAAGAAGGTTTTAACAGAGATTCAGGATGGAACCTTTGCCGGAAACTGGATTACGGAAAACAAGGCCGCAGGACGCTCCCACTTCCTGGCAATGCGTCGCGTTCATGCAGCACACCCATCGGAAAAGGTTGGCGAGAAGCTGCGTAAAATGATGAGCTGGCTGAAAAAATAAGGAGGCATTCAATATGGGTAGACCAAGTGATTCTGTCGTTCGAGGAGATGCCTGTGCACCGCAGCGTTCGCTGTTCTATGCACTGGGACTGACAGAAGAAGAATTGAATCAGCCGCTGATCGGTGTGGTCAGCGCCTATTCCGAGATTGTTCCGGGGCATCTGCATCTGGATAAAATCACAGAAGCGGTCAAGGCGGGAATCCGCATGGCCGGCGGTACCCCGATTATGGTGCCTTCCATCGGTGTGTGCGATGGTATCGCCATGGGACATATCGGTATGAAATATTCTCTTGCATCCCGTGAGCTGATTGCGGACAGTGTGGAAACAATGGCAAAGGCACATGGCTTTGACGGTCTTGTGCTGGTGCCAAACTGTGATAAAATCGTTCCGGGAATGCTGATGGGAGCCTTGCGTGTCAATGTGCCAAGTGTTGTCATGAGCGGCGGTGCCATGCTGCCGGGAAATGACAGAGGAAAGGCGATGAGTCTTTCCACCATGTTTGAGGCGGTCGGTGCAAAGAAAGCAGGTCTGATCGATCAGGCGGAGCTGACGCATATCGAACAGAATGCCTGTCCGGGCTGCGGCTCCTGCTCCGGTATGTTTACTGCCAATTCCATGAACTGTCTGTGTGAGGTGCTGGGGATTGCATTACCCGGCAACGGTACGATTCCTGCAGTGTATTCCGCACGAACCCAGCTGGCGAAGAAGGCCGGTATGGCGGTTATGGATATGGTGGAAAAGGATATCCGTCCAAGGGATATCGTAAACGAGAAATCATTACGTAACGGACTGGCCTGTGATATGGCACTGGGCTGTTCCTCCAATACGGTACTGCATCTTTTGGCGATTGCCAAAGAAGCCAAGGTGGAGCTTGATCTGGATATGATCAATGAGGTTTCACAGAAAACGCCGAATCTGTGCAAGCTGGCTCCTGCCGGACCGGATCACATTGTGGATCTGTATAATGCAGGCGGAGTGCAGGCTGTCATGAAGGAGCTGTCAAGAAAGCAGCTGATTGATACCGGCCTGATGACCGTTACCGGAAAGACAGTCGCAGAGAATATCGCGACTGCCGTGAATATGGATACGAATATCATCAAGGATATCGAGCATCCGAATTCTGCCACCGGCGGTATTGCCGTATTGTTTGGAAACATTGCACCGAAGGGCTGTGTTGTAAAGCGCTCTGCTGTGGATCCGAAAATGATGACTCATACCGGACCTGCCCGTGTGTTTGACAGCGAGGAGGCTGCGATCGAGGCAATCTATGCCGGCAGTATTGTAAAGGGGGATGTTGTAGTCATCCGCTACGAAGGACCGAAGGGTGGTCCTGGTATGCGGGAAATGCTGAATCCGACAAGTGCACTTGCCGGTATGCAGCTGGATAAGGATGTGGCACTGATCACAGACGGACGCTTCTCCGGGGCAACCCGCGGTGCTGCCATCGGGCATGTTTCTCCGGAAGCTGCGGCACAGGGACCGATTGCCATTATACAGGAAGGGGATTCCATCACAATTGATATTCCCAACGGCAATATCAGCCTGAATGTGGACGCAGCAGAAATCGAGCAGCGCCTGCAGGCATGGGAAAAGCAGGAGCCGAAAATCAAAGAGGGATGGCTGTACCGGTATTCCCGTCTTGTCGCCAGTGCGGATGAAGGCGCTGTGCTGAAATAAGACATGCCTGAATAGAAAAATATAAAAAGATACGAGGAAATGAGGCAGCTCTGATACCTTATCCAATCGTATCTTTTTTGCATCTTATATGTCAGTCAAAAAGAAATAGTCATTCTCCAATATACGGTAAACGCCTATATAAGCCTCAATGAAAGCTTTGCTTCAGCACAGTATCAGAATAAGCTCTGTAACCGCATGTCATTCCGGCTTTTGCTCATCAGTCGCTCATAGCGCACAGGCTCCTCGAAGCCGGAAACAAGTCTTCTATTTGCATAGCATGCTTCTATGACGGTATCATGGTCACGATACAGCTTCATAACGACATGCAGTGTTATGCCAGAAGTGATTTCACTGGTACCCTCACTTGCAAAGACATCATGTTCAAAGGAATAAAGGATGGGGGTGAAGGCCTGTTTTACAACAAGCTCATCATACAGCAGCTGCTGTACATGCTGACTGTCGAATGTATGCTTTGCGTATTCGCAGGGGATTTCATAGGACACCAGTTGAATTCTGCCGTTCGGTTGTGCATGATAACGGTAAAGGTGATGCAGCTGGGTGACATGATCATCATAATGGTAATAGGTTTCATCGATAACAAAGACATCTTCAAAATTCTCGGGCAGATTTTTGATACGTTCATTCACCGGTGTGGTGATATGGACAGCCTGTGGCAGCAGGGGATTTTCGGTATGCTGAGCTTTATTCGAATAGGTTTTGTTGATACGGCTTAAAAATATATCCAGTGTATTCATGTGAATTTCCTCTTTTCTCATGCACATAGTATAGAGCATTTCAGGTAAACCAGAATACTCATATGCTCATGGATCGTAACCTACGTATTCCAATTTCTGTATCCGAATTTTTATGAAAGTACTCGCTGCATACGAATATGGCTGCATGTGGCCATGCAGGCTTCAACGCTTCAACATTTTTCAAATGTAACCGTTGACAAACACGATATCCATCTGCTATACTTTGGGTAAAGTAAGGATAGTTATTGTGAAAACAAGCTCGACCTGCTAATCAATAGATCACGGATTTCGTGTTTTTTGATATGCAGGTCTTTTCTTATGAGGAGGCGAGAAGTATGATTTTCAAGAAACGGCTGAATAACAACGTGGTCATTGCTCTGGATGAAAACGGACAGGAGAAAATATTATGCGGGAAAGGCCTTGGCTTTCAGATGAAGGAACAGGACACCGTAGAGGAAAGCCGTGTTGAAAAGGTGTTTGCATTAGCGGATCAGGTAATGAACCGCCGCCTGCAGGAGCTGCTGGAAACGATTCCCATGGAGCATTTGGAGCTGGCGGAGGAAATCATGAACTATGCCAGAATTCACATTGATGAAACTGTGAGTGAAAACGTAATTGTGGCGCTTTGTGATCATATGTATATGGCGGTGGAGCGGAAAAAACAGGGGATTGAAGTGAAGAATGTACTGCTTTGGGATATTCAGAAATTTTATCGGGATGAGTATAAGGTTGGACGGTATGCGATAGCACTTATCCGGGAGCGCTTCGGTGTGGAGCTGAGTGAGGATGAAGCAGGCTTTATTGCATTGCATATCGTCAACGGACAACTGCATCTGGAAACAAAATCCGTCAGGGAAATCACAACCCTGATGCAACAGATTGAAACGATCGTCCGCATGCGCTTCGCGATTACGCTGGACCCGGATTCTGTTTATTATTATCGGTTCATCACACATTTGAAATTTTTTGCGGAACGAATTTTCTCGGAAAAGCAGATTCCAACAAAGGAAATGGACGGACTGCTGGAGCTGATCAGGGAAAAATATCCGCAGGATGTGGAATGTGTGTTGGATATTGCTGCCTTCTTAAAGCAGCGCTATGGCTATACGCTGAGTGAAGAGGAGATTCTGTATCTCAGTATTCACGTATCAAGGATACACCAGGTATCTGTGAAGGGCGGTGAGGCCGTTTAACAGGACGTTAAGAGCTTTAAAAAACAGGATAAAGGATAGTTACATTTAGTTGGCTTGACCTTTGTTTCACGTATGCATAAGCATCAGAAATGGAGGACGAAAACATGACTGTTTATGAAACTTTAGCAAAAGAAATACTGAACTATGTAGGTGGAAAGGATAATGTAAATTCGCTGACACACTGCATTACACGGCTTCGCTTCAAATTAAAGGATGAATCCATAGCACAGGATGAGGCGCTGAAAAACCTGGAGGGTGTTGTTACGGTTATGAAGAGTGCCGGACAGTATCAGGTGGTTATCGGCAATCAGGTACAGGATGTATATGAGCAACTCGTGCCGTTATTACATGCAGAGCAGCCGCAGACGGTGCAGGATGCTGAGAAAGAGAAGCTGCTGGATCGCTTTGTGGATATCATATCCGGTATTTTCCAGCCGATTTTAGGTATCATGGCTGCGTGTGGTATGATCAAGGGATTGAACATGCTGTTTATGACACTGGGTCTGTACGCGGAAACCAGCGGCGGCTATATGATCATCAATGCGATTGGTGATGCATTGTTTACCTTCCTTCCCCTCTTTCTGGGATATACCTCTGCCAGGAAGTTTGGTTTGAAGCCGATGGTGGGACTGGTCATCGGCGGAATCATGTGTTATCCGGGCATTCAAAGCAGTGCGCTGTCCGGCAGTCTAAAACCCCTGTATACCATGTTTGAGGGAACGATGTTTGCATCGCCGGTATACATTGATTTCTTCGGTATTCCCGTGATATCCATGGACTACACCAGCACCGTAATTCCTGTGATCTTTATTGTATATTTTGCCAGCAAATGCGAGAAGCTGTTTTCAAAATTCGTACCGGATCTGGTGAAATTCTTCTTTGTACCGATGCTGACGCTGCTTGTGGCACTTCCCATTGGCTTCCTGCTCATTGGACCTGTCGCAACCTTCGGCTCGAAAATAATCGCGGAAACCATCATCAGCATCCGAAATGTATCCCCGATGCTGGCGGGCGGTCTGGTTGGTCTGACATGGCAGATACTGGTGATTTTCGGACTTCACTGGGGCTTTATTCCTGTCTATATCAATAACATTGTGACAAACGGCTATGATAATGTCATGATGCCGTTCTTCGCCTGTACCTTTGCGACCTCAGCGGTGATTCTGGTCATCATGTTGAAAACCAGAGACCGTAAAATGAAGGAGCTTTGTCTGCCGAATTTCATTTCCGGTATCTTCGGTGTGACGGAGCCCGGTATTTATGGGATCCTGCTGCCTTTGAAAAAACCATTCATCATCAGCTGTATCGCCGGGGGAATCGGCGGGGCATTTTATGGCTTCTGTAATTTCCGTAAATTCAGCATGGGAGGTATGGGAATCTTTGAATTTCCTGCCATGATGGAACCAGACGGCTCCTGGGGAAACCTGCTGGTAGCGGTATCCGGTGTTCTTTTAACCATGATTGTCGCGGTCATCTTAATGCTTCTGTTTTATAGGGAAAAGGAAGCAGGTCAATCGGACAAAACGATGTTGGATACAAAGGAACAGGAGGAATCCGTTGAGGATACGCCTGCCCTGCTGGAGGACATTGCGATCTGCTCACCCCTGAAGGGCGATGTTCTGGAACTCGCACAGGTAGAGGATGCAGCATTTTCTGCCGGTATTCTTGGGAAGGGGTGTGCCATCGTACCTGCCGAGGGTGAGGTTTATGCACCGGTTGACGGTGTCCTGACTACGCTGTTTCCTACAAAGCATGCTCTTGGCATCACCTCGGATGATGGTGTGGAGGTACTGATTCACATCGGATTGAATACCGTGCAGCTGAACGGTGAGGGCTTTACAGCTCATGTTCAGCAGGGAGAGCGGGTAAGTCGTGGACAGCATCTGTTAAGCTTTGATCTGGCTGAATTAAAGGACAAGGGCTATTGTCTGCAGACACCGGTTATCATTACGAATACGAATGACTATCTGGAAATACTGAGTACCATGCAGAAAGAGGTCATGTCGGATGATGTGCTGCTGCATGTCATGAATTCCTAGGAGGCTCGCGCATATGAAATTTCCTGAAAACTTTTTATGGGGAGGCGCACTCGCGGCAAATCAGTGCGAGGGGGCCTGGCAGACAGCGGGAAGAGGGCTGGCCAATGTGGATGTGTGTCCGCGCGGTGATCACCGCAGTGCCATAATCACAGGGAGAGAAAGAAGGACGAGCTGCCTGCTTGATGAGGTATACCCATCTCATGAGGGAGTGGATTTCTACCATCATTATAAGGAAGACATCGCACTCTTTGCGGAAATGGGCTTCAAAATGCTTCGTATCAGCATTTCCTGGACACGTATCTATCCAAAGGGAGATGAGATGGAGCCCAACGCTGCAGGGCTGCAGTTCTATGACAATGTACTTACAGAATGTGAGCGGCATGGAATGGAAGTAATGATAACGATTGCACACTTTGACTGTCCGATGCATCTGATCCAAACGCTGGGCGGCTGGAGAAGCCGTGCTATGATTGAGCATTATCTGCGTTTGTGCAAAACCCTGTTTCTGCATTTTAAGGGACGTGTCCGCTACTGGCTGCCGTTTAATGAAATCAACATGATACTGCATGCTCCCTTTCTCGGTGCAGGCATCTGCTTTGAAGCAGGAGAGAACAAGGAGCAGGTCATGTATCAGGCTGCACATCATGAGTTGATTGCAGGCGCACTCGCAACAAAGCTGGCATATGATATTGATCCGAAGAATCAAATAGGCTGCATGTTCGCTGCGGGCAGTGTCTATCCTTACAGCTGTCATCCGCAGGATGTATGGCAGGCACGTATGGAGGATCGCAAAAGCTATCTGTTCTGTGATGTACAGGTGCGGGGAGCCTATCCCTCCTATTTTCATCAGCTGCTGAAGGAGAAGCAAATCGACCTGCATATGGAAGAGGATGATGTGAATATTTTGAAGAATACCGTAGATTTCATTTCGTTCTCCTATTACAACAGCCGCTGTGTATCTTCCCGGCAGGAGGCGAAGAAGCAGAATAAGGGAAATCTGTTTGCTTCGGTAAAAAATCCATATCTGACATGCAGTGACTGGGGCTGGCCGATTGATCCACTTGGATTACGCATTACGATGAATGATATATACGAACGCTATCAGAAGCCGCTGTTCATTGTTGAGAACGGCTTGGGAATGGCGGATGAAATAGAAGAGGACGGAAGCATTCGTGATGATGGGCGGATTGCTTATCTGCATGATCATATCAAAGCGATGCAGCAGGCGGTATGTGAGGATGGAATCGAACTGCTAGGGTACCTTGCATGGAGTCCGATCGATCAGGTCAGTGCCTCGAGTGGAGAAATGAAAAAACGCTATGGCTTCATCTATGTTGACCGACAGGATGATGGCAGCGGCAGCTTTGTACGCAAAAGGAAGAAGTCCTTTTCCTGGTATGCCCATGTGATAAACACGAATGCTGTTGAATCATAGAATACCGCTGTGCGTTCATGTGTTCATCTCATCATATTGCAGGAGAATGTATGAAGCGGATACGCGCGAAGGCAAGGAAAGGCAAGTGTACAAATTATTCAGACAAGGTGGTATCATGTAGCAAGCAGGGCAGAGAATACAGGTTCTCTGCTTTTCTTGTGCTGCCATACCTTGCATAGTAGAATCAGACAAATCGTTTTGCTGAAACAGGAGCCATACACCGATCCCTGTAAGCAGTGCTAACAGAAAGCTTAAGAAGAATGAACGGTGTTCATTGACTGCGGTCATGAAACTGTTATACTATACCTGTAGGTGATGTTATGGGACAAAGAATACGGACAAGGGTTGTGAAGGACCCGGCAGAAAGAAAACGGGAAATACTGGATGGCGCAATGGAGCTGTTCGCTACAAAAGGATACGAGCAGACATCCATGCGTGATATTGCCCGCCATCTTAATATTTCACTGGGCCTGTGCTATCGTTATTATGACAGCAAGCAGAAGCTTTTTCAGGAGGCGATGCAGCAGTATGTAGAGGATATTTGCGCGGCGTATTTCACCATACTCCATGATGAAACAAGGGATTTGACGGAAAAGCTAGACCTGCTGTTTCACATGCTGAAAGAGGAGGAACAGCAGATGCGCTACCATGATTTCTTTCATCAACCGGAGAATATCGGCTTTCATGAAGAACTGGCGGTGAAGCTGTGCAAGTACATGCAGCCTCATCTGCAGCAGGAACTGCAACGGTATGCAAAACAGAATCATCTGAAGATACAGCATGAGGAATTGCTGCTCAGCTTTCTGACCTATGGACAGATTGGTAGCCATGCATCTGTGAGCTCACCGGACACACAGCAGCTCCATCAGCTGCGGGTGTATATTGATTTGCTGCTGAAGCAGGAATGTATCCCTGATGATACCATTTGATCAGGGATTGCTTTTTAATATATGAATGAACATTGTTCATTAAGGAGGCCTTTTATGAATAAAACTGAACAATCAAGAATTGCATTTGATCAACAGGCGGACACCTATGATAGCGATTTTCATGGTAAGCATGCAAGGGAACTGTATCCGTTCATGCTGGAGCTGATGATACAGCTTCCTGTGCGGGATGTACTGGATCTTGGGTGCGGTACCTGCGCACTGATGAAGCAGCTGTATGATGAGGATTGCGGACGCCGGTTTACAGGAATCGATCTGAGTGAAGGCATGCTGCATATCGGAACACAGGTCATGAAGGAGCGAGCCACTCTGCTGTTGGGGGATGCGGCAAATCTGCCCTTTGCCGATGCGAGCTTTGATCTGGTGTACTGCAATGATTCCTTTCATCATTATCCGGATCCCTGTAGGGTATTGCAGGAAGTGGTGAGGGTATTGCGATACGGAGGCTATTTTGTAATTGGTGATTGTACACAGGGGACAGTGTCCCGGATGCTCATGAATCTGTTTTTCCATTTTCAAAAGGAGGGGGATGTGCATATGTACAGTGAAAAGGAGATTCGTATGCTGTTACAGAAGCAGCTGCATGATGTACATGTTCAAAGAGTGAATGAGCGCAGCTTGATTGCATGGGGTGTGAAATGATGCTCACTGTCTCGCAGCAGAAATATCTGCAGGTCATCGATATACTGGAACAGGAGCAGGGGGTCGTACGCCAGATTGATGTCGCTGTCTATCTTGGATATTCCCGTGCCAGTGTCTGCCGTGCGGTTAAAAGCCTGAAAGCAAAGGGGCTGATTGTGCAAAGGGCGCATGAAATCGAGCTGAGTGCATATGGCAAGGCACTTGGGAGGCAGTTGAATGAAGTAAGAACCCGTATGCAGGAGGCCCTGTATGCGTCTGGATTTCCGAAAGGGCTTGATCCGGTGTCAGCTTTGCAGCTTCCCATCTGCTTCAAGGAGGAACTGTCAACGATTGCTGGTCAACTGCCTGCTGCTTCTGGTATAATAAAGCAAAAGAAATGAGGATGAGAAGATGGAGAAAAAACGCTGTTTCTGGGCAGAAAATGTCCCTGAGATTTATGTCCGTTATCATGATGAGGAGTGGGGAAGAGAGGTACATGATGACCATAAGCTGTTTGAAATGCTGCTTCTGGAATCGTTTCAGGCTGGTTTGTCATGGCTTACCATTCTGAAAAAGCGGGAGGCGTTTCGGGAAGCCTTTGATGCCTTTGATGTCGCGAAGGTCGCAGGCTATACCGAGGAAAAGCAGAAAGAGCTTATGCAGAATCCCGGCATTATTCGCAACCGTCTCAAAATCAGGGCCGCAGTGAAAAATGCTGTTATTTTCCAGCAGATACAACGGGAATACGGCAGCTTTTCCGCTTATCTTTGGGGCTTCACCGAGGGTAAGGTGATATACAGAACACAAAAGGAGCTGCCAACCCACACCGCGCTTTCCGATGAAATCAGTGCAGACCTGTATAAGCGTGGAATGCGGTTTGTCGGAAGCGTTATTATCTATTCCTATCTGCAGGCAGTCGGTATTGTGAATGACCATGAGCCGGACTGTTTTCTGCATACCAGTTCAAAAGCATGCGGATAAGAAAGAGCTAACCATATCAGCACCAGCCGAGCTTGAGCTCCTGAAAAAGAAAAGCTGTATCGTCCGTGAAAATCTTACTTCTTTGGATTCATTCAGAAGCAAAATGATAAGAAGCATCAGCTTGCTCAACTTTCTTCTACGGATGATTCACCCTGTAAGAACCTTAGGAAGCTATACAGCTTTTTTTGTATTATTCGATGCGGTATACAGAGGTATGCAATGTAAAGATATCTGAAGGCCGGCAGGGCAAGATTGATAACGCAGAAATGCAGGAAACCTGCTATACTTTTGCAGAAAAGCTAGGAGGTAACGACATGAATGAAAAACAGGAGCTTGTCATAAGGACGCTTTCCTATCTGGAGGAGCATCTGCAGGAAACGCTTTCCCTGCAGACAGTAGCTCAGCTTATGCAATATTCCCCCTATTATCTGCACCGCAGCTTTACACAGCTGTGCGGCATGCGGATGCATGATTATGTGAAGCGAAGAAGAATAAGTGAAGCAGCACGATGTCTGTGTGAAACAGATGCATCTGTACTGGAAATCGCCATATCCTACGGTTATGAAAGCTCACAGGCATTTTCTCAGGCCTTTAAGCAGCTATATAAGATGACATGTACACAGTTTCGCAGAGAACAGCAGTATTATGCGCTACAGCATCCTCTGCAGCTGCATGAGCTGAATCAGACGGAATCTGCAATGCGGGAGCTGCAGATCCGACAGGCAGTACCAAGGGATATGGACACATGGATGCAGCTGATGCGTCAGGCTGTGGATTTCTTTCCTTACCTTGAGGAAGCAGCATATGAACAGCAGCTGCTGAAGTGTATGAAGCAGAAGGAAGCATTTCTGGCTTCCTTTGAAAAGACGGCGTTTGCGGCGATCCAGCTGCAGCTAAAAAGCGGGCAGATTGATGTTCTGGCAATTCATCCGCAGCTGCGCTGTCTGGATGCTGTGAAACAGCTGATCGAATGGATGCAATGTACCTGTGCCCCGCATACCGATCTGGTAATTACCTGTTTCCGCGCTGCTGATCGAGCAGATGCCGGATATCGCAGGCTTTTGCTGGAAGCCGGCTTTGTATGCGGTGAAGAGCTGGTGGAGCTTGGCTATCCGGTGCAGAGGCTGTATTACAGGAGAACACAGGATGCGTGAGAATACACTGGATACGACCCGTACGCTGCCGCAGCTGCTTCGCTTTGTGGCTCCATCTATTGTGATGATGCTGGCGATGGGTATTTACACGATAACCGATACCCTGTTTGTTTCGCGTCTGGTGAATACCGATGCGCTTTCCGCGATCAATATCGTCTGTCCCATGATCAATCTGATCATCGGTTTATCCTCAATGCTGGCAAGCGGCGGTGTTGCTGTGCTGTGCCGCGACATGGGGGCGGGTCTGCTGGAAAAGGTGCGCAAAAATGCGGCCTTGCTTTGTGTCTGTACGATCGGTCTTGGCTGTGTGCTTGCTATTGGCGGTCTGCTGTTTACGGATGAACTGCTGCAGCTGCTTCATGCCAAGGGTAGAATATTGCCATATGCAAGAGGATATCTGTCCATGCTTCTTCTTTTTACTCCCTTCTGCATGCTGCAGGTATTGTATCAAAGCATGTTTGTAGCGGCGGGACGTCCGCTGCTGGGAATGCTGCTGGCAATGTGTGCCGGGGGAGTCAATGTTGCATTGGATCTGGCCTTCATGTCCGGCTTTCATATGGGAATCGAAGGCAGTGCCCTTGCAACCGGGATTGGCTATATGGTTCCGGCTATATATGGAACGCTGTATTTCCTGCAGAGAAAGGAAAGGGAGCTGCATTTCGCACGGCCAGCTTGGGATGCTTCCATGCTGAAGGAAAGCTGTCTTAACGGCTCCAGTGAGATGGTGAGTCAGCTGGCATCAGCACTGACAACTCTGCTTTTGAACACGATTCTATTTCGTCTGCATCAAGAGGATGGTGTTGCCGCAGGAACGATTATCGTTTATACACAGTTTCTGCTCACCAGTTTGTATATCGGATTTTCCATGGGCGCTGCCCCGTTGATCAGCTATCAATATGGCAGAAAGGATACTGCGCGTTTATTGCAGCTTCTACGTAAATGCATCGGAATTGTGGTAATCAGCTCCCTTGCCATCTTTGTCACAACCATTCTGTTTCAAAGACCTCTTGTCACTTTGTTTACCGACAAGGATACCAGTGTATATAGGATTGCCCTGCAGGGCTTTGCCATATTTACCTTCAGCCTGCTGTTTAGCGGCTTCAATATATTCTCTTCGGCAATGTTTACCGCATTGTCACAGGGCAGATTATCCGCCTTGATCTCATTTTCCAGAACCTTTGGCTTTTATCTGCTGTTTCTGCTCATTCTGCCACGCTGGCTGGGAAGCAGAGGCGTGTGGCTGGCAATCGTGCTGGCAGAGGGCTGCTCCCTGCTTGTATCTCTGCTAAGCATACAGCGGCATACGCTTACCTGTCACCTGGCAGATAGAAAAAAGAACCGTCTGTATTAGACGGTTTTATGATGCATATCCGGATGCCTGTGCATCCTTTTTTGCAGGAGAGGATAGGCTGCCAGTGCAATGACATAGCCTGCTGCGGCCTGTACCAGATTCCCCGGGATACCGGTCAGTGAAAGCTGCCAGCTTTGATTGATATATGCATCCGCAAGAAAATATCCGCCAACCATCAGTAAACCACCCAGTATATAGGCAACATAGCGAAATGAGGATCGTCCCCTGCAGACAAGCCAGGAAACAAGAACAGCCTCCATCCCTTTAATGAGCAGGGTGAAAAGGGCATACATGCCATATCCGCCGGTGATATCTGCCAGCGCACTGCCGACACCGCCCACCATAAAGGCAAGAAAGGGGTTCAGTACTGAGGCGAACAGCAGAAGAAAGCCGTCACCCAGATTGAAATATCCCTGTATGCCGTTTGGCACCTTAAGCAGCCATGTTGCCAGAAATACAAGGGCTATACCTAGTGCGGCTGTCACGATATCGTTTACCTTCATTGTTTTCATATGTGCTACTCCCTTCGTTTCTGCCGTTATTCTATCAGCTTTCTGTTCATTTAAAAATATACAGATTTATTATAAATTTAAGGTACAGTATGCTATACTGAGGATGGTGATAACAATGAAATTAAAAACGATAAATTTTGAACGAACCACAGGTAAGGCATTGTATCTGCAAATTTATGAAAAACTGCGCTCGGATATCCTTTCCGGCTATCTGGTAAAAGGTGACCAGCTGCCTAGCATACGGAAATGCGAGGCTTTGATGAAGGTGTCCAAGACGAGCATTGAGCGTGCCTATGAAAAGCTGTTGGAGGAGGGCTATATCCTGTCAGTCCCGCAGAAGGGTTTTTTTGTGGATGTCGAGCCGGAGAATGTTCAACTGCGTAAGGCGGTGCTGGCGCAGGGGGCGGCGCTGCAGGATGAAAAAATCCGCTATGACTTCCGGTCGCAGACAATGGATGTCAGCTCATTTGATCTGACTTTGTGGAAGAAGTACCTCAAGGAGGTCCTGGACGGTCATTATGAGATAGCGACATACGGAGAGGCAAGAGGAGAGCTGCGGCTGCGGATGGCACTGCAGAAATACGCCTATACCGTGCGGGGTGTATTGTGTACAAGCGATCAGCTTTTCATCGGCTCCAGCTTTCAATCGCTGCTGTATGTATTGTGCGGCTTGCTGGATAAACCCGTCGTGATCGGGTTGGAGGAGAGTGGCTTTCCGCAGGCAGAAGCCGTCTTTCATGATTATGCATTTCCTGTACGCAGATTAAGCAGGGAAGCAGATGGTATCTGCTTGCAGGAGCTACTGGCAAGTGATGTCAATCTGCTGTATGTAAACAGCGCGTCTGCGGGATACAACCATCAGCCTCTGGATAAGAAAAAACGCAGGGAGCTGCTGGCCTGGGCGGCACAGCGAAATGCCATGATCATCGAGGATGACCATAACGGGGAGCTGCGCTATCATACGCGTATGACGCCTGCCATGCAGGGCTTTGATACCGGGGGACATGTCGTATACATCGGCTCCTTTTCAAAAATTCTGTTGCCGTCTCTGCGAATCAGCTATATGGTGATTCCACAGGCTTTGCAACACCGCTATGATCAGCGCGCAAACAGCTATTCACCAACCTCCAGCAAAATCGAACAGCTGGCTTTGGCAAGATATATTGCGGATGGGCATCTGGAGCGACATGTACGGCGTCTGCGCAGACACTATGAACAGAAGAGCAGTCATATGCGGACACTGCTGGAACAGTGGTTTCCACAGGCGGATATATTGCTGGAGGAGGCCGCTTTGCAGTTTATACTGCGCTTTCCGTATTTGCTGCCGCTGGAATCGCTTATACAGGAAGCCAGAAAGCACAGCATGATGCTGCAGAGAAATGCGCAGGGAGAGCTTGTTCTTTCTTTTGCGGCAATCAAAATGGAGGATATGGAGGAGGCTGTGCGGCTGCTGCATTCCCTACTGGAAGCTGCGACGGGAAGGAATCACTGAAACAAAGAGCTGTACCGTAAGAAAATTGTAAGGTGCGCATAAGATTTCTTAAGATTCTTGGTACTGTGCGGGTGATATACTGGTGTTGTAAAAGATTATATTCTGAAGGGGGCTATGTCATGAAAAAGAAAATCGCCATTGCAGTCATCTTTGTTTGCGGAATCCTCGCTTTCTTCGTACCGTATTTCTTTTCCAATTCATGGAGAAATGTCGAACTCAAACGGGAAGTGATACAGTCTGATATCTATGAAAGAAAGGATGTTGAACACGCTATGACACTGGTGGAGCACACATTTTCTCAGGAGCTGCAGGAGTGTAAACTGACAAGGATCAGCTATGATGAATCAGCATACAGGCAGTTTGCGGACGGCTTTAAGAAACAGAAATCCGATGAGGTGATGGTTATTTATACGGATTTTATTACGGTGTCCAATGTATTCCATGCGGGGGATCATACGCTGGAGCCCAATGCGGAGTATACTGCGTATCCATGGGTATTGCGGCGCTCATCCGCTCAGAAGGAGTGGACTATCATCGGTTCGGGATATGGTTTTTTATATACCTGAGAGGCATCGAGAGATAGACGTTGATAAAGCTTTTCGTTTGCCGTTTTTCTTGCGTCAGCATATACGATTCACACAAGGTGTTGTATAATATAAAGAAGGATACAGAAGAAAGAAGATGATAGTATGATGAACATCATGCAGCTGGAAACACAGATGGAATTTCTTGTTCGGATCCTGCTTGCGGGAATCTGCGGAGGTATCATCGGCTATGAACGGAAAAGCCGCAATAAGGAGGCTGGCATTCGCACGCACCTGATAGTGGCGAGTGGCGCTGCCTTGATTATGATCGTATCCAAGTACGGATTTTCTGATATTCTGGGAGATAAAGGTATCGCACTGGATCCCTCCCGTATCGCGGCACAGATTGTGACCGGAGTCGGCTTTCTTGGAGCCGGTATGATTTTCATGCGGAAAAACACGATCAGCGGACTGACGACGGCGGCAGGCATATGGGCAACCAGTGCGATCGGAATGGCGATTGGCAGCGGCCTGTATGCACTTGGGATTCTTACAGCAGTGCTGATTGTATTTGTGCAGATCATCCTTCACCGGAATCATCGCTGGCTGCGGGAGTCATATAAGGAGGAGCTGTCCTTTGTGATTGACCAGAATAAGGAGGCCTTGCAGGATTTGCAGGAACGCTTGAAGCGTATGCAGATTGAGATACTGAATGTGAGTCTGACACAGGAGCATAGCTGCTATCAGGTGGATTTGATCGTTGTTCTGCCGGATACGTATCAGGCTGCCAAGCTGCTGGATATGTTTCATGATGTGGCATATATTCATGAAATTGATGCATAGGGTATTGCCAAATCCTGATTTTTATATTAGAATGATGTCAACAACCAAATAGGTTTGAAAAACCTCCATTTTTTCTATTTTCATGTTTCCAAAATAGATGAATGGAGGTTTTTTGTGAGAAGAGGAGGTTTGTCATGCAAACAATTGAACAAAACAAAATGGGTTATAAGCCTGTTTTACCATTGCTGATGTCAATGGCTTTTCCTCCGATGCTGTCCATGCTGATACAGTCGCTGTACAACATTGTAGACAGTATGTTTGTGGCACAGATTGGAGAAGATGCACTTACGGCTGTTTCCCTGGCTTTTCCGATACAGACGCTGATTGTAGCCTGTTCCGTGGGAATCGGTGTAGGGGTGAATTCCTATATAGCAAGAAAGCTTGGAGAGCAGAATCAGAAGGAAGCAAACAGTGCTGTGGCCCATGGTCTGCTGCTGTCGCTGATCGGATATCTGCTGTTTGTCGCAATTGGCAGCTTTACGATTCGTCCGTTTTTTGAAATGTTTACAGATTCTGCGGCAATACTGGATGACGCCTGCATGTATACGTATGTCTGTGTATTTCTGTGCTTTGGCTGTTTCTTTCATATTTTGATTGAAAAGGTATTTCAGTCCATGGGAAAAATGATCTTCCCCATGGCGATACAGGCGGCAGGAGCAATCACAAACATCATCCTGGATCCCATCATGATTTTCGGTCTGCTGGGCTTTCCTGCAATGGGGGTAAAGGGAGCGGCAATCGCAACGGTTATCGGACAGATTTTCGCTATGTCGCTATCACTGTTTATATTCCTGACAAGAAAATTCGATGTGAAGCTGGATTTGAAGCAGTTTCATTTCTCCTGGGATACCATTCGCCGCATTCTTTCTGTGGGGATTCCCAATGCCTGCATGAATGCACTGGGCAGTGTTCTTGTGATTGGTTTAAATTCCATTCTGATTCAGTTTTCCAATACGGCTGTTTCCGTATATGGGATTTATTATAAGCTGCAGACCTTTGTCTTTATGCCGGCGAGCGGTCTGACGCAGGGAGCGATGCCGATCATGGGCTACAATTACGGAGCAGGCAGCCATGAACGTCTTTTGCAGACATTGAAGTATGCCATCATGGTGACGCTTGCCATCATGGTTTGCGGCTGTGCGATTTTCCTGCTGTTTCCAACACAGCTGCTGATGCTGTTTCATGCCAGTGAGGATATGCTGCGTATCGGTGTTCCGGCCCTGCGTATCATCAGTATCAGCTTCCTTCCGGCAGCCCTTGGGTTTATTCTGCCGACATTATTTCAGGCAATGGGGCTTGGCTTGCAGTCCCTGATTGTTTTCCTGCTTCGTCAGCTTTGTATCACTCTGCCGTTATCCTGGCTGTTTGCGGACTGGTTCGGTCTGGATGGTATATGGTATTCCTTCCTAATCGCTGAAAGTATCGCTGCCGGTGTGGCGGTTCTGCTGTTTATACGCATTCGCAAGAAGGATAAGGTACTATCCAGTACCTTTGTACAGCAGCCATCCGCTTCGCAGGAAGCAGTGTGCTGAAACAGACACCGTGGTTTGTAAAAATTGCGGTGTTTTCTTTCCGCGTGTAATTTTGTGCGTTTTTCGGTTAATATTTTCCATTTTTTTATGTTACTGAACAATGAAATATGTTACACTTGATTTGGATAAAAAGAGTAGAGGAGATTAGCGTATGAAACAAGATATGATTGTTATTCTGGATCTTGGCAGCAGTGAGAATACAACACTTGCCAGAGAAATTCGTGCATTGGGTGTATACAGCGAGATTTATCCGCATGATATCACAAAAGCGGAGCTGCAGAAGCTGCCGAATGTAAAGGGTGTCATCTTAAACGGTGGGGAACACCGCAATGTCGACGGTAAGGATATCGATGTCTTGCCGGAAATTTATGAAGCGGGATATCCGGTGATTGCGATTGACCATGCACCGGCATTATGTGAACAGAAGCTGGAGGAATGGCCGTCAGAGGAAGTGTTAAAAACGTTTGTTTTCACTGTCTGCAAGGCAGAGGCAAACTGGAATATGAAGAATTTTGTGGCAGATCAGGTGGAACTGATTCGCGAACAGGTGAAGGATCGCAAAGTGCTGCTTGCATTGTCCGGCGGCGTGGACAGCTCTGTAGTGGCAGCATTGCTGTTAAAGGCAATCGGTAAGCAGCTGTATTGTGTGCATGTCAATCATGGGCTGATGCGCAAAGGGGAATCGGAAAGTGTAATTGAAGTGTTTAAGAATCAGATGGATGCGAATCTGATTTATGTGGATGCAAGCGAACGGTTTCTTGGAAAGCTGAAGGATGTGGCAGAGCCGGAACAGAAGCGTAAGATTATCGGTGCGGAGTTTATCCGTGTGTTTGAGGAAGAGGCTCGTAAGCTGAAGGGTATCGATTTCCTGGCACAGGGGACCATTTATCCGGATATCGTGGAGAGCGGCACCAAGACAGCAAAGGTTGTCAAATCTCATCACAATGTCGGTGGATTGCCGGATGATCTGGCGTTTGAGCTGGTAGAGCCATTGCGTCAGCTGTTTAAGGATGAAGTACGTGCGTGTGGACTGGAGCTGGGATTGCCTCATGATATGGTGTTCCGTCAGCCGTTCCCAGGACCTGGTTTGGGTGTGCGCTGTCTTGGAGCTATTACAAAGGATCGTCTGGAGGCGGTGCGTGAGTCGGATGCGATTTTACGCGAAGAGTTTGCGACAGCGGGTCTGGATCAGAAGGTTTGGCAGTATTTCACCATCGTTCCGGATTTCAAGTCTGTCGGTGTGAAGAATAATGCGAGAAGCTTTGAGTATCCTGTGATTCTGCGTGCGGTGAATACGATTGATGCAATGACGGCTTCGATAGAGGATATTGACTGGCCGGTGCTGCATAGGATTTCGGATCGTATTTTGAAGGAAGTTGCGAATGTGAATCGTGTGTGCTATGATTTGACACCGAAACCGTGCGGAACGATTGAGTGGGAATAACAAATTAAGTGTTTTATAGTCTTAGAATATGCCTTAAATAAAGGCTTTCTAAGACTTTTTCTTTTTTAGTGGCTACAAATTGGCTACACTTTATGGATTTTTTGTAGCCAATCCATTAGAAATTAGAGAATCCAGTTGATTAGCTACTTCAATTTGTTTGTTTGGATATAGATGACTATAAGTATCCATGGTAGTCTGAACACGCTCATGACCAAGTCTTTCAGCAATTAATAGCGGTGAAAATCCTAGTTCTACAAGTAAACTGGCATGACTATGTCGTATATCATGAATTCTAATTTTCTTTACTCCAGAGTCGTCACAACCTCGTTTAATTTCTCGTTCTACAAAGTTTTTTGATATCGGAAATAAACGATGGTCATCATTAATTTCGTAAAGCCTACTCATGTAGTCTTTAAGACAATCACATAAAGCAGTAGGCATAGCAATGATACGATTACTTTTAGGTGTTTTCGGTGATGAAATAATATCCTTGCAATTTAATCTTTGATAGCTTTTATTGATTGTTAGTGTTTTCTTGTTTAAATCAATATCAGCAGGTGTTAAGGCAAGTAATTCGCCAATACGAATACCTGTATAATATAAAGTCATAAACATGGTATAACTTGTGGTCTTATGCTTCATACAATCTATAAAGGTTTGAAATTCTTCTTTCGTCCAAAACAACATTTCATCAGCGTGCTTTTTACCCATACCACCAGCTTTGTGGCAAGGATTTTCTTTTAAGCCATAATATTTAACGGCGTAATTAAAAATCGCGGTGATTTGGTTACTAACTGTTCTTAGATAAGTTTGTGAATAAGGTTGATCATTTTCACCACGATAGCTAGTAAGTTCATTTTGCCAATGTCTGACATCGGTAGGTTTAATTGCATTTAATGTCATCATACCAAAATAGGGAATAATCTTTGTATCAATCATATAGCGTTTATTAGCGATGGTTGATGGTTTTAAACGATGAGACATATCCTTCAAATAGATATTAACAAAGTCTTTGAACAACATTCCTACGCTACCATTTGATTGTTCAATAAATTCTTTTTCCCATTGTAGGGCTTCTTTTTTTGTAGAGAAGCCTCTTTTCTTTTTATGGACTTCTTTTCCAGTCCAATCTTTAATGCGGATTTGTGACATCCATTTTCCTGTTTTTGAGTCTTTAGTTACTGACATAAAAATTACCTCTTTCTTTTGATTTTCTATGTCAGACCTTAGTTTTCTCTTAATTAGAGTGATATAAGTTTTCTAAGTATGCATTTCGTTTTTCAATGCGTTCTTCTTCGCTCAATTCCTCAGGTTCGTTGCTCTCTAAACCACAAGAGGCATAATATGCAAGGGTCTGATCTTGCCATTTGCGATATGTCGCTTGGGAATGAGTATATGATTGAACTTCTTGTCTTTCATTCTCCCATTCTTCTAAGAATAGGCACATGTCTGCATTGTAATCAGCTTCTAGATCTTTTCCTTTAAAGCTAATAGAACATTCCCATTCTTCGCTTCTAGGCGGTTTCTTAACATCAATATTGAAGTTAAGATTTGATACTTTTTCTAATTCAAATAGAAAGCCTAATACATCAGCAAGACTTCTAATTGGAGCAACATCAGTATCAATACCTAGTATGTAAGATGTAGTCGTATCAAGCACTTGAGCAATTTGATTGACTACTGAGAACGAAACTTCAATTTCGCCAGTTTCATATTTTTGTACAGTACGCAATGACTTATCAAGCAGTTTTGCAAATTCTGTTTGATTTAGTCCTTTCTTTTTTCTTAGGGTTCTAATTCTTAACCCTATGGCAGAATAATCCATTTTATTCATTTTTCGTTCACCTCGTCCACATTATAACACTTCATAATATGTATTACAAGTACATATCTATATTATTTTATATTGACATCCGCACTATATATATGTATAATGAATATGTATTAATAGTGCATATAATGATAAATTATATAAAATGAATGCACATTTAATACACAAAGCGACTGAAAGGAGGTGAAAACGCTATGAAAGCTCAATTTATTACAGCAGAAGAAATTCAAGAAGTAATGAAGATTAGTCGTAGCAAGTCTTATCAAATCGTTAGAGATTTAAATAAAGAGTTAAAAGCGATGGGATATATTACGATTGCTGGAAAATGTCCAATTCAATATTTCAAACAAAAGTTTTATGGCTTAGAGATTGGTGGTGAAAAAGAATGTCATTAGAACAAGAAAAAATGACTGATCCTTTATCATTAGTTGGAGCTAATGAGGAACAGTCACCTTATAACTTAACACAAGAAATTATAACAAATGAAGAAAAGCTAGGCAATAACAACTTGGATGATATGTTAAAGCTATTAGCAGAATATGAAGCAAGCGATGAATATCAACAGTTTCTTGAAAAAAGTAAACCTGGTTATATGGAAACCTTAACCATGAATAATCTATATGAACATGTATTCACGAATAAGCCACCTATCATTGAAGGACTTTTATATCCGGGAACTTATTTGTTTGTCGGAGCACCAAAGGTAGGTAAGTCATTTATGATGGCACAGATCGCTTATCATGTTAGTACTGGCAAAGCTTTATGGAACTTTGAAGTTAAACAAGGAACGGTTTTATATCTCGCGCTTGAAGATGATTATCGAAGATTACAAAAGCGTTTATTTCAAATGTTTGGAGTAGAGGGTACTGATGAATTGTATTTTGCGACTAGTTCTAAACAATTAGGTCTAGGCTTAAATGAACAACTATTAAGATTTATGAATGAACATGAGAACACCAAATTGATTATCATTGATACTTTACAAAAAATAAGAGAATCAAGAAATGATAAATATAGTTATTCAAGTGATTATGAAATCATTACGCAATTAAAACAATTTGCTGATGAGTATGGAATCTGTTTATTGCTAGTTCATCATACTCGTAAACAACAAGCAGATGATAAGTTTGATATGATTTCAGGAACAAATGGACTTCTAGGTGCAGCTGACGGAGTATTTGTTTTACAAAAAGAAAAGCGAACTGGAAAAACGGCTACCTTAGAAGTAGCTGGAAGAGATCAACCAGAACAAATGTTACATCTTGAAAAAGATCTAGAGCATTTGGTTTGGAATCTAAAAGAGGTTGAGACAGAACTATGGTTAAGTCCACCAGATGAAATTCTTGAAGCAATCGCTAATTTAGTTAATGCTGAAAAGAATATGTGGTGTGGTAGTCCAACCGAACTTGTCGAAGTATTGAATTTGGATATGAAAGCAAATTCATTAACGAGACATTTGAATGTTAAGGCAGGAGTATTACTAAGTGAATATAATATCTCATACGAAAATAAGCCGAAACATTCAGGAAGAAGAATCACCTTGAGTTTTGTAGCTAAAACTTAAGGTGCAACGATATGCAACGATTGCGACGGTAATTTAAATAATAATGACGATATCAAAAATATCGTAACTATCGTCGCTATCGTTACATTTAGCAAACAATAGTAGTGAATAACTGCTATTTGTTTGACTATCAAGAAATACTTGAATTTCTTGATGTAGAAAGCCTCGCAGAGCCCACGACATCTTTGCAACTGTAAGGTTGAAAGTGTCATAGTGGGTTATTACACTTCGAAAAAGTGCATTCTTTAAGAAAGGAAGGATTTAAAATGTGGCAAGAAATGATGGAGTTGATCGTACATTTGCAAGAAACAGAAACTTAAAAGAAACGAATATCGCTCATACAGAAGAACATAATGAAAGAGAAATGAGTGTTTATCGAAATCCAGATATCGTCGCAGAAAGAAATTTTATGAATGTGCATTATAAAAAGCCAATCGCAAAATATGAAGAAATGTTTAAGCAATTAGAGACAGATAAAGTTATTTCAACAAGAGGATTAAAACAAGATGCTGATCATTATGGCGAACTTATCTTTGATGTGAATTCAGCTTATTTCCACAATCATGGTGGTTATGAATTTGCCAAACAGTTTTATTTAGATGCCTATCATGCAGCGATTGATATCGTAGGTGGGAAAGAATATATCTTATCGGCAGTCATGCACGCAGACGAAAGAAATCGTGCAATGTCAGAAGCACTAGGACAAGATATTTACCATTACCATCTTCATGTAGTTTATATTCCAACAGTGGAAAAAGAAATCTTATGGTCTAAGCGATGTAAAGATAAAAACTTAGTTGGAACTGTAAAAGAAGTAATTAGACAAGTAAGTTCTAGCAAGAAATGGAATTCTAAACCAGCATTAGATGAAGAAGGACAACCAATCATACAAAAGAATGGAAAACCAGTATTAAGGAAATCATATAGTGTTTTACAAGATGATTTCTTTCAAGCAATGAAAGACAAAGGATATGATGATTTAGAAAGAGGAGAGCGTGGCAGCAGTGAAGAACATTTAACTGTTACACAGTTTAAGGTTGAAAAAGAAAAAGAACGCTTAGATGAATTACAAAATCAAGTTTTAACTAATGAGAAGAAATTAAAACGAATTGAATCGGTTTCTAAAATTCAAAATCAAATTCAAGCACGCTACGAAGAAATTGATCATATGGGAAAAGAAACTTTTACTGGTAATGTTCAATTTACAAAACCTGAAGCTAAGAAATTAAAGAAACTTGCAAAACAGAGCATTGAATATAAAAGTAAAATGATTAGCTTAAATAACGAATTAGAAGAAGCTAAAAAAGATATAGGTATTTGGAAAAGAAGATATGAAGAACTTAAAAAACAAACCAAAGATTTTATTGAAGCAATTAGAAAAGCACCAGAATTAGTTAAATCATTTATTCGTAAAGTTCTTCATACAGAAAAAGATGTTCCTAAACATCAGCAACATAAAAAACATGAACGAACAATATAAAAAGCAAGGTCTCAGTCAAGAAACTGAGACTTTTATCATTTATAAATACTATTTCTTTATGTTTTATGTAAAAACATTTGTAAAAGCAAAGATTATCTATCATTATGATAAAAATTAGTTTATAATTAAAAAGAAAATAAAATTAAACGATTAAAAGTTATATTCATTAAATGATTATTCAATAGAAGATATCATGTCTTAGGTATAATCGGGTAATTTGTTATTCCATAGCGGGACGAATATTACTATTATGGAATGTAGAAAGGAGCGTGCTATGAACGTTTGCTATAACAGATTGTTTAAACTATTAATCGATAAGGGATTAAAGAAAACGGAATTTGCTAAAAAAGTAGGTATTGGTCAAAATACTTTAGCTAAACTTTCAAAGAATGAATATGTATCTATGGAAGTGCTTGTAAAGATATGTAAAGGATTGAATTGCAATATCGAAGATATAGTAGAAATTGTGAAGGAGGATTAGATATGGCGAAAGAAACAAATGCAAATATTGGATTTGAAAAAGAACTGTGGGATGCGGCATGTGTGCTATGGGGACATATACCAGCTGCTGATTACAGAAAAGTAATTATAGGATTGATATTTTTACGCTATGTATCAAGTGCTTTTGATAAGCGCTATAAAGAATTAGTTGAAGAAGGTTATGGTTTTGAAGAAGATAAAGATGCATATACAGAAGAAAATATTTTCTTCATTCCAGAAGTTGCAAGATGGGATTATATAGCAGTCCAGTCCCATGAACCGGAGATTGGTAAATATATTGATGAGGCAATGGAAGCAATCGAAAAGGAAAATACGACATTAAAAGGTGTATTGCCTAAAAATTATGGAACACCTGATTTAGATAAAACAGTTTTAGGAGATGTTGTAGATTTATTTACTAATAAAATTCATATGGATGGTACTGATCAAGATATGGATTTACTTGGTAGAACATATGAATATTGTATAGCTGAATTTGCGGCAAAAGAAGGAAAAGATGGAGGAGAATTCTATACACCATCTAGCATTGTAAAATTATTAGTAGAAATATTAAAACCATATGATAACTGTCGTGTGTATGACCCCTGTTGTGGTTCAGGTGGGATGTTTGTACAGTCGGCAAAATTCATTCAAGCTCATAGCGGAAATAGAGATAGTATTTCTGTTTACGGTCAAGAAGCAAACCCAGATACATGGAAAATGGCGAAGATTAACATGGCTATTAGAGGAATAGATGCTGATTTTGGTCAATATAATGCAGATACATTTACCAATGATTTACATAAGACATTAAAAGCAGATTTTATAATGGCTAATCCACCTTTTAACTGGAAAGGATTAAAAATCGATCAACTAAAAGATGATGTAAGATGGAAATATGGTACTCCTCCTGGAGGGAATGCAAACTTTGCATGGATTCAACATATGATTTATCATTTAGCACCAAAAGGGAAAATTGGTTTGGTGCTAGCTAATGGTGCTTTATCCTCACAAACAAGTGGTGAAGGCGAAATTAGAAAGAATATTATAGAAGCTGATTTAATCGAAGGTATTGTTGCTTTACCAACACAATTATTCTACAGTGTTACGATTCCAGTAACATTATGGTTTATTTCTAAAGATAAAAAACAAAAAGGAAAAACAATATTTATTGATGCTCGCAAAATGGGGCATATGGTAGATAGAACACATCGTGATTTCACAGAAGAAGATATCAATAAAATAGCAAAAACATTTGATGATTTCCAAAATGGAATTGATGTCGATGAAAAAGGTTATTGTGCTGTATGTTCTATAGAAGATATTAAAAATCAAGATTATATTTTAACTCCAGGAAGATATGTTGGTATTGAAGAGCAAGAAGATGATGGCGAACCATTTGAAGAAAAGATGGCTAGATTAACTTCTGAATTATCTGATATGTTTACAAAATCCCATGAGCTTGAAGAGGAAATTCGTAAGAAACTGGGGGCGATTGGATATGAAATGTAAGCTTGAAGATATCTGTTGTTTTCGCAAAGAAAAAGTAGAGGTAGAAAATTTAAACACTCAAAACTACATATCAACAGAGAATATGTTATCGAATAAACGTGGAATTACAGGAGCAAGTTCTTTACCTACCGTTTTATTGACACAAAAATATAAAAAAGATGATGTTTTAGTCTCTAATATTCGTCCATATTTCAAAAAAATATGGCAGGCAAAATATGATGGTGGCTGCTCTAACGATGTATTAGTTTTCGTGCCTGATTCCAATATAGACAAAGACTTCTTGTATTATGTACTTGCAGATGATGATTTTTTCACATATTCGATGGCAACATCGAAAGGAACAAAAATGCCACGAGGCGATAAAGTTTCGATAATGCAGTATGAAGTTCCGTTATTTGATTTGCATACACAAAAGAAAATTGCAAGTATTTTGAAATCATTGGATGAAAAAATTGAACTTAATAATAAGATAAACAATAATTTAGAGCAGCAAGCTCAGGAAATATATCAGCAAATGTTCATTGATAATGCTGCTTCTAATTGGAAAGAAGGCACTTTGAGTGATATTGCTGACATAATTATGGGTCAATCCCCTAGCGGAAGTAGCTACAATGAGGAAAGTATTGGTACAATTTTCTTTCAGGGTCGTGCGGAGTTTGGGTTTAGATTTCCAACTGTTCGCCTTTTCACAACCGAACCCAAGCGAATGGCTTGTGCCAATGACACATTGACGAGCGTTCGTGCCCCCGTAGGAGACCTTAATGTTGCTCATACAGACTGTTGCATTGGTCGAGGGCTTGCTGCTATTCATTCAAAAACCAACCATCAATCTTTCGTACTTTATACAATGTTCTCTCTCAAAAAACAGTTAGATGTTTTTAATGGAGAAGGTACTGTTTTTGGATCAATCAACCGAAACTCATTGAATGTAATGCCAATCCTTATTCCATCAGATGAAAAGCTTGATGAATTTGAAGGAATAGTTGCACCGATGGACACCGCTATTCGTAATAATTACGATGAAATCTGCCGTTTGCAGCAAATTCGTGATTCATTATTACCCAAACTAATGTCAGGCGAGATTGATGTCTCCGACATTGAACTCTAAGCCGCTAAATTATTGTTTACATATATAACTCTTGTGAGTGGCAAGAGTTAAGCGAAAAGAACACCACTCCATAGTTGTTCTAAACTGATGAAAAGGAGAATGACTATGAAAGAAATTGTTAAAAATGAAGTCTTACAAAATATGATTCATCAACTAAAAGATGAACAATATGAAAAGTTAAAAGAAGTATTAGATATGGTATTAGTAAATTATAAGATTGAAGAAATCAAAGATGAACTAAATGGTGAAGATAATCAACACTATGTTGAATCTTTCTTATCTTCTAAACGTTTAGAAGGTTGTTCTGAAAAAACATTACACTATTATGAATCAACTATTCAAATACTTCTCGACAAAGTACAAAAACATGTTAAACACGTTACTACTGATGATTTAAGAAAATATCTAACTGATTATCAAAATGATCATAAATCTAGCAGAGTAACTATTGATAATATAAGACGAATATTATCAAGTTTCTTTTCTTGGCTTGAGGATGAAGATTATATAGTTAAAAGTCCAGTTAGGAGAATACATAAAGTCAAATCGGCTACGACTATAAAAGAAACTTATTCTGATGAATCGTTAGAATTAATGAGAGATAATTGCAATAGCCTTAGAGATTTAGCTTTAATTGATATATTAGCTTCAACAGGAATGCGTGTTGGGGAACTTGTTTTATTAAATGTTGATGATATTAATTTCAATGAAAGAGAATGTGTTGTTTTTGGTAAAGGGGATAAAGAAAGAATAGTCTACTTTGATGCAAGAACTAAGATACATCTTCAAAACTATATAAATAGTAGGAATGATGAGAATAAAGCATTATTTGTTTCAATAAAAAAACCATATAATCGATTATCGATCGGAGCTATTGAAACGATAATAAGAAATCTTGGTAAACAACTAGATATACCAAAAGCACACCCACATAAGTTTAGAAGAACTTTAGCAACTAAAGCTATCGATAAAGGAATGCCGATAGAACAACTTCAAAAGTTATTAGGACATCAAAAGATAGATACAACTTTGCAATATGCAATGGTTAAGCAAAGTAATGTAAAGATAGCACATAAAAGGTATATAGGATAGGAGGATGGATATGGCAGAATGGATTGAATGTAAAATATCTGATATTGGCACCGTTGTAGGGGGTGCAACCCCTTCGACAAAAAAATTAGAAAATTATGATAATGGGGAAATTGCTTGGATTACTCCAAAAGATTTATCTACTTTTAGTGGCAGATATATTGTACGAGGAGAAAGAAATATTACGGAAATAGGATTAAATAGTTGTTCAACTCAAATAATGCCTAAAAATACTGTTTTATTTTCCTCGAGAGCACCAATAGGTTATGTTGCTATCGCAGCAAATGAAGTCTGTACTAATCAAGGGTTCAAAAGTGTTGTTCCAAATACGAATACAGATCCATTATTTTTATACTACTTATTGAAATACAATAAGGATAAAATAGAAAGTATGGGCAGTGGTACTACTTTTAAAGAAGTGTCTGGAAATACCATGAAAAATATAGTGGTTTCTGTTCCAAAAGATAAAAAAGTACAAGAAAAGATTGGCTCTATACTTGGTTCTATTGATGATAAAATTGAGGAAAATGTAAAGATAAACAATAATTTAGCGGCTTAAATCTCAATGTCGGAAACATCAAGTTCGCCGGACATTAGTTTTGGTAAAAGTGTGTCTCGGAGTTGTGCCAATCGTTGATTTTCAAGCTGATTATTTATTATAATTTCAAACATAGGAAGAGTTATCTCAGAAAAAGCATTATTTACTTCTTCTGAAGGTAAAACAGTTTGCGAAGCTTTAATCTCGGAAGATGATAGGTTTACTTGCACCCCGCTATTTGCTCTGCTACGCAGGTCAACAAGAAAATCTGTGCTGTTAGTAAGTAAGTAAATAAAAGGATAGGTCACTCCTTTGTATCCATTTGCTCTGAGGTGTCCAACTCGCTGATTGACAATGTACTCATTATCAAGTGGCATAACGGCTGTGTTACCTAATATTGCCACATTGTCTTTCATATCTGTCATTGCCATAAGTATATCGCCTTTTTTGAGAACGAATTTCTCTAATTTTGATGCAAGGCTCTTTGGATACCAGCTTTTTGTTCCATCAGGAATAAATCCACCGCCACGAGCAATATGTCCTTGTTTGAATACTTGATAACAGTCTGGTGACGGCTCATTTAAAAGCTCCTTACTCTTAAATGCATAGCCATTTTGAAAATCAGCAATTTTTTCGAGAGGAACAATTTCCCAGTCAGAAGGCATAGTTCCGTTGAATGGCTCGAAATCAACAAACCAAGACTTAAAAAGAGCTTGAGCTTGCTGCTCTAAATTATTGTTTAGTGGTGAATGAGAGTTATAAAATGATATGTAGATTAAAAAGTTAATAGCGTATAAAAAATATTAGAAATGAGGTGAAAGTATGCCAGCACATTTTACAGAATCAAGTTATGAAGAATCAATTATAGAATTATTTGAGGGAATGGATTATAGATATGTCTATGGTCCAGAGCTTGAGCGAGATTATATGAATCCTTTATATGTAGAAGATTTTGAAGATTCAATCTATAGAATCAACAAGGGAAAAGATAGAGAAGCTATCAAGGATGCCATTTATCGAATAACCCATATTGAAAATGGATCGTTAGAAAAGAAAAATCAAGTTTTTACTAATTACTTACAAAATGGTGTTGATGTTTCATATTTCAAGGACGGAAAAGAAAAGTCGGACATTGTCTATTTAATTGATTATGAGAATGTATCAAACAATTCTTTTGTTGTTGCAAATCAATGGACTTTTATTGAACATAGTAACAAAAGACCTGATGTTATTTTATTTATCAATGGTATGCCATTAGTATTGGTTGAATTGAAATCGCCATCACGAGAAGAAACTGATGTATCTGAAGCATATACACAATTAAGAAATTATATGCTAGAAATACCATCTATGTTTATTTATAACCAAATTTGTGTTATGAGTGATCAATTAACTTCTAAAGCTGGAACGATAACTTCTGGTGAAGATCGGTATATGGAATGGAAAACAAAAGATGGTAGTTATGAAAATACTCAATTTGCTCAATTCGATACATTCTTTGAAGGAATGTTTGAGAAAGAACGATTATTAGACATTATAAAAAACTTCATTTGTTTTTCAAATGATGGGGAAAATATTATAAAAATTTTAGCAGCATATCATCAGTATTTCGCTGTTAGAAAAGCTATTACTTCTACAAAAAAAGCTACAATTTCTGATGGAAAAGGTGGTGTTTTCTGGCATACGCAAGGCAGTGGAAAATCATTATCAATGGTATTCTATGCACACTTATTACAAAAAGCTTTAGAATCACCAACTATCGTTGTTTTAACAGATAGAAATGATTTAGATGATCAATTGTTTTCACAGTTTTCTAAATGTAGGGACTTTCTAAGACAAACACCAGTTCAAGCTACAAGTAGAGATCATTTAAGAAATCTATTAAATAATATCAAGGTAAATGGAATTATTTTCACTACGATGCAGAAGTTTGAAGATTCATTTGATGTATTGTCAGATAGAAGAAATATTATAGTAATGGCTGATGAAGCTCATCGTGGCCAATATGGATTAGAAGAAAAAGTAAAGATTGTAAAAAATGAAAAAGGTGAAGATGAAGCAAAGGTTGTTAAAGGTACAGCACGTATCATTCGTAACAGTTTACCTAATGCTACTTTTATTGGTTTTACAGGCACACCAATTTCTACTAAAGATAAAAGTACTATAGAGGTATTTGGAAATTATATTGATGTTTATGATATGACTCAAGCTGTCGAAGATGGAGCAACTCGTCCTGTTTATTATGAAAGTAGAGTTATTAAGCTTCATTTAGATGAAAATATAATCAGATTGATTGATACTGAATATGATTTAATGGCTAACTCAGCTGATGAAGAAGTTATTCAAAAGAGCAAGAAAGAACTAGGAAAAATGGAAGCAATTCTTGGTGCAGATCAGACAATTGAATCTTTAGTTAATGATATTTTGTTACATTATGAAAATAATCGAGCAAATTTATTAACAGGAAAAGCATTGATTGTTGCTTATTCTAGACCTATTGCTATAAAAATATATAAAAAGATATTAGAAAAACGTCCTGATTGGACAGAAAGAGTAGCATGTGTCATGACTTCTAGTAATAAAGATCCAGAAGAATGGCATGATATTATTGGAAATAAAGCACATAAAGAAGAACTAGCTGTTAAATTCAAAGATAATGATGATCCACTTAAGATTGCAATTGTTGTTGATATGTGGCTAACAGGATTTGATGTACCTTCATTAGCAACTATGTATGTATATAAGCCTATGAATGGACACAATTTAATGCAAGCGATCGCTCGTGTAAATCGTGTTTATAAGAATAAAGAAGGTGGGCTTGTTGTTGATTATATTGGTATTGCTCAAGCTTTAAAAGAGGCAATGAATGATTATACTATCAGAGATAAGAAAAACTATGGAGATATGGATATATCTAAAGCTGCTTACACTAAATTTGAAGAGAAACTTCAAATATGTAAAGATTTATTGCATGGTTATGACTGGTATAAATTTAAGGTTGGAACAAATCTAGAAAAAGCTAAAACAATCAGTGGTGCAGTAAACTTCATGTTAGACCCAAAACGACAAGAAGATAAGGATCATTTTATTAGAGAAAGTACAGCGCTACATCAAGCAGTTCAATTATGCTCATCTATAGTTGAAGAAGAATTTCGTGTTGAAGCAGCTTTCTTTGAAGCGATACGTGTTATGCTAAATCGTTTAACGAATAAAGGTGGAAAGGGTAAAATCTCCCTTCCAGAAATGAATGAACGGATTAATGAGCTGTTAAAACAATCTATCAAAAGTGATGGGGTTATTAATTTATTTAGTGATGTAAAACAAGAATTCTCCTTGTTTGATACTGACTTTTTAAAAGAAATTGGAAAAATGAAAGAGAAAAATTTAGCTGTAGAGGTTCTTAAAAAGTTAATTGCAGATCAAATTAAGGTATATAGAAGAACCAATGTAGTTAAATCAGAGAAGTTTTCAGAAATTATTCAAACAACAATTAACTCTTATTTAAACGGAATGTTAAGTAATGAAGAAGTAATTAAAGAACTCTTAGACTTAGCTAAACAAATTAAAGGTGCTCACGAAGAAGGAAACGCACTAGGTTTAACACCAGATGAATTAGCTTTTTACGATGCTTTAACAAGACCACAAGCAATTAAAGATTTTTATGAAAATGACGAATTAATCGCTATTACTAGAGAATTGACTAAGGCATTAAGAAATAATAAAACTGTCGACTGGCAGAAAAAAGAATCTGCACGTGCGAAAATGCGAATGTTAATCAAGAAATTACTTAAAAAGCATAAATATCCACCTGAAGGAATGGAAGATGCTGTGCAAACAGTAATGATGCAGTGTGAACTGTGGACTGATAATGTTATGGAAATATAGAAACAAGAATGATTTTGCTATATTATATGGGTATTGATAAATATAAAAAGGCTATAGTTTATGAACATTATAAATAAAATTATTAGAAAATTATGTGATTGAATGATAATTAGAATTTAAAATGTTAAAATTAGACATTATCTTATTCTTTAATCAAGGAGGCTTATCAATATGGATAATAATTCAAAAATGATTATTTATACAACTGAAGATGGATTAGTTAAAATTGAAACAACTTTTAATTCTGAAACAGTATGGCTATCGTTAGATCAAATGGCATCCTTGTTTCAAAAGAATAAATCTACTATATCAAGACATATAAAAAATATTTTTGATGAAGGAGAATTAGTAAAAGATTCAGTTGTTGCAAATTTTGCAACAACTGCCAATGATGGAAAAACATATCAAGTAGATTACTATAATCTTGATGTCATTATTTCTGTTGGTTACCGTGTTAAATCAAAGCGAGGAGTTCAATTTAGAATTTGGGCAACAAATCTTATTAAGGAATATATGAAAAAAGGATTTGTGCTTGATGATGAACGATTGAAAGAGTTGGGTGGTGGCGGATACTTTAAGGAATTACTTGAAAGAATTCGTGATATCCGTGCATCTGAAAAAGTATTTTATAGACAAGTTCTTGAAATATATGCAACAAGTATCGATTATGATCCAACCGCTGAAGTATCTATTCAATTCTTTAAAAAAGTACAAAATAAAATTCACTATGCGATTCATGGTGAAACAGCTGCAGAAGTTATTTATCATAGAGCGGATGCTGAAAAAGAATTTATGGGATTAACAACCTTTTCTGGGAATCAACCAACATTAAAAGAAGCAAAGATTGCAAAGAATTACTTAAATGAAAAAGAGTTAAAAGCAATGGGTCAACTTGTATCAGGATATCTTGATTTTGCAGAAAGACAAGCAGAACGAGAACAAGTAATGACAATGGAAGATTGGGTAAAACACCTAGATAACATTCTAACAGTCACTGGAGAAGAACTATTGGTTGGTAATGGCTCAATTTCTCATACACAAGCAATGAAAAAGGCTGAAACAGAATACAAAAAGTATAAAGCAAAAACATTAAGTGATGTTGAGAGAGATTATTTAGATGCAATAAAAGAATTGGAAAATTTAAAGTAATTAATAATTCAAGTATGTGAGGTGGATGTATGAAATTTCCAAAACAATTAAAGGACATCATGTATGAATTGTTGAGAGAACCAACACTTGAAAAATTGAGAGAATTTTTGCATTCTCAAACAGGAGAACATAATTCAATTGATTTTAAAGAACAATGGATTGAAAATGCAACATTAGCAAAAGAAATATTAGCTTTATCAAATTCTCAAGGTGGAATTATAGTATTTGGCGTATCAGAAAATGATGATAAAACAATATCAATTAGCGGATTATCTGAAATTGTAGATAAAGCTATTATCTCAAACGGTATAAAAAATTATATATCTTCAAATTTTAAAATATGAAATTTATGATTTTGTATATAATTCATCAGAGTATGAAGAATTGATTGGTAAGAAATTACAAATGCTAGTGGTAGAAGATACGCCTGAGTTTATTCCTTTTTTATCAAAAAGAGAAAGTGGTTCATTAAAACAAAATATGATTTATGTAAGACGAGGTACTTCTTGTGAAATTGCAAACGAAGAAGAATTACAATATATTTTTAAAAGAAGGATCAACTATTTGCATCCCCTTAATGGTGAACCATTGAATTTAGAAGAACATTTAAAACAATTAGAATTTCTTTATGGGAAAATTAAAAAAGAGCATATATATTACAAAAATGGTTTACCTGAAGGAATGATAACGATGGTAAATTCTATAGCTGATTTATTCTATAAAGGAGAAAAAATAGTTGAACCTAATCCTTTATATCCATCTGAAAGTTATGAAGAATTTATTTCTAGGATGATTGTTGCCAAAAAGAAGAAAATTGAAAGAGTGATGGATATATATTAAGTTATTTTATTTTGAACATTACTTTTGATTTCAAATTGCAATTTATATGTACTATAAGTTCATAAATTTAGAAATTGGCTACATGCAACTATTCCTTTGTTAAAAATATGCTTATAAATAGATGAGGTGAACTAATAGTGCGCGGCTACAAAATGGCTACAAAAAGTTTAAAGACGTACTGTAATGGCTAAAATATGAGTATTTTATGGACGAAATATGCATTAATAGTATGGAAAAACACGAGAAAACAAGGTCTGGAAGTCGAGTGGGAATAATACTAAAAACCTCAGAAAACCCTATTGATAAGGCTATCCAAATTTTTTAGGGGTTTTCGCCAGAAATTTGGGGGTCAACTTTGGGG
>ENA-ORUW01000219-ORUW01000219.1-human-gut-metagenome-genome-assembly--contig:-NODE-219-length-67656-cov-7.155856_pt1 | contig 67656 bp, 59 predicted proteins | sample MGYA00242088_ERZ509227 | MGnify/ENA primary metagenome ERZ509227 (study PRJEB26280, sample SAMEA2338816) | human gut metagenome | biome: human gut; feature: human-associated habitat; material: faeces... | reverse complement strand
ACCAAGAAAGAAGCTCAGGAATGGGAGAGAATGTTTCAGTTACAGAATGCGTCTGTTAAGGCTGATATATTTGGATTCGATATTACCGATGTGAGTGGAAGCATAAAATTGTTTTCAGATGTAATGAAACGGCTGGGGATAAAGCTTGATGGTGACGAGCTTTATGAGGAGTTCCAGAGAATTTATGATGTGAGTGTTAGTAGAAATGCTGATAAAGAAAAGAATAAAGACAAGATGTGGAATATGCGGAGATAAATATTGCGAGATGTACCTAAATACATCTCGCAATTGGTAAATTACTGATTTTCTTTTTCGATAAATTTTTTGTAGTGTATCTGCATATATGCCTTCATTCGCTCATTCATAGAAATTCTGGCGGATTTAGAAAGATTTAAGGCATTTCGCTGATCATCGTCAATTGATGCTGAAATGCAGATGTTTCCTGTATCAGGTTCAAAAGATATTAGATGTCTGTCAAACAGGGCATCATGATTAGCGCATAAAAGCAAACCATTGTTTGCATCTATACGTTCTTCTTTGGACGACTGAGCCCATTCTTTAATATGGCTTGCACGTAATACAGATGTGGTGGAAATATCGCAAAGATTACAGTGATGATGTTCAAGAAGTAACAGTCTGCGGAAAGAGCCTTGCGAAACACGGGTCTTTACAATCTTTTCGATATCTGTACCAGCACATGGATTATTATTTAGTGTACGTTGCAAAGTCATGGCTTCAACATCATCGCAACTTACATCATTTGAAATAATATTATACTGGATCTGATGTGCTAATACTGGGTTATATGAAGGATTCATTGTTACATAATTTACATTATGGGTACCATGTGTGTTTGTAATAGAGTACAGGTTGTTACATAATTCACATGGAATGAGAATAGCAACATATCTTAGGTAATCATATCTTAGCATAACAAGAGCATCATCCTGGAATGCAAATCTCTGAAGCTGGGTAAAAGCCTCTTCAGAATCTGGAATGTTAATTTGTACCTGGTCACCAGTATGACCATATTTTTTATATGCAGAACTGTGAAGAGCAAAATTGGAATCTGCTAAGTATTGTGGCAGATTGATATTGGAACGTACATAGTAAGTGTTTCCGTTTGAATCTGTCCTGCCAGAGGGCTGGTCGATTTCGTGAAGGTATCTGAAATTGTTATCGTATATATCAATATCAATGCTTTGCACGGAGGTTGTTGCATTATTCAGTTCTTCAAAGAAAAATAACATGCCTTGTTTACCAGTAACGTCAATATGTGTCTGGTTTACCGTTGAAGAAATATCACCGGCATTAATTCTTCGTTTATCTTTTATAATATTCTGGTTTGAAAGTTTCTTTACCAATATTCCTTGAAAAGCATCTGGATTAAGTGGTGTGCCAGGAATATGTATGTAATTTAGAAATTGGTTTAATGTATCAATGATTTGTCTGTACATGTAATTGTATTCCCTTCTGTAGATTTGTATTTATTATATCAAGCAGAAAAGAAAGTGTATACATAAATTTTAATAAAGAATGTATTTACACCCTGATAAAAACATTATATAATATGTTTATTAAACGGAGGAGAATGCAATGACTAATAAAAAGAAAAGTAATTGTGGAAGACCGGCAGGTAGAATAAAAACTGCAAAAATAGAAATTTCAATTGAACCGGCAGTAAAAGATGAATTTATGACATTATTGCGTAATGAAGGGAAAACTGCCTCTGTGGAAATTGGATTGTGGATCAGAGATTACATAAAAAATAATAAGCTTGAGGAGGAAAAATAAATGAAAGTAGTTTCATTCTTCAGTGGGCTTGGTGGACTTGATAAAGGGTTTGTAGATACAGGCTATGATATAATATGGGCAAATGATTTTGATAAATATGCTGTGCAGACATATAAGGCTAATTTTGGAGAACATATTGTTCTTGGAGATATAAATGAAATTCCATTAGAGGAGATACCAGACTGCGATATCCTGATAGGTGGTTTTCCGTGCCAGCCGTTTAGTATGATGGGGCAGCAAAAAGGGTTTGAAGATGCAAGAGGAACATTGTTTTTCAGAATAGCAGAGATTGTGGATGATAAAATAAAAAAAGGAAAGAAACCGAAGGCAATTATTCTTGAAAATGTAAGGTCCTTGAGAACACATAATAATGGAGAAACATATAAAGAAATATACAGAATATTACATGATGTGCTTGGATATAATGTGTTCTGTGACATATTAAATTCAGCTGATTATGGAGTACCTCAGACACGAAACAGGACATATATTGTATGTTTTGATAATCAGAATGCAAGATTTGAATTTCCAGAAAAGAAAAAACTTAATAAAACATTGCAGGATTTACTGGAACCAGAAGTTGATGATAAATATTTCCTGTCAGATAGAATATTGCCTACAATATTATCAGATGGAACTGGTGGATATAAGGCAAAATCGGAAATAGATCTGAAGATTGCAAGACCTTTGTGTGCAACTATGGCGAAGATGCACAGAGCATGCCAGGATAACTATGTAACCCAGAATGGAAGGGTAAGAAGACTTACTCCGCGTGAGTGTGCAAGATTGCAGGGATTCCAGGATTCATTCGTAATTCCGGTATCTGACAGTCAGGCATATAAACAGTTTGGAAATGCAGTTACAGTCAATGTATCAAAAGCTGTTGCCCAATCGGTAAAGACAACATTAATAAATCTTGGAGAGTGGAAAGACTGATATGGAATACAAAAATGATAAAGGTGAATTTATATCTTTTATAAAGGCTGGATTGGACGATAAGGAGAATAATCATGTAGATGTCTGCCTAAAAAGAGTTACAAAGCCTGTAACAGAGAAATTTCTTAATGACAGGGCAGATCTATATAAGACTGATGTGGATAATGATTCGGAACTTATGGAAGCATTTAGAAGACTGGCTTTTATATGCAATGAAAAAGAACAGGAATGCTATAAGTGTCCTGTAAGTAAATATTGTAATACATATATTGAAAATGCCAGAAAAAATGTAAGTGATGATTCGTTAAAGATGATAGATCTGTTTTGCGGGGCAGGTGGCTTGTCATTAGGCTTTACACAGGAAGGATTTGTGACAAGTCTGGCAAATGATATACAGGACTGTTGTGTGGACACATATGCTCACAATCATCCGGAGACACCAAGAGATCACATAGTGATAGGTGATATAAAAGATGTGGTAAAAAATCTTGATGAGCTACTGGCAGGCAGGAACGTTGATATTGTTGTTGGTGGACCACCATGTCAGGGATTTAGTATGGCTAACAGACAGAGATTGATAGATGATCCTAGAAATCACCTGTATAAGAGCTATGTTGAAGTTGTAAAAAAAGTACACCCTAAATTTTTTGTTATAGAAAATGTTAAGGGAATGTTATCTGTAGCTGAACAGGTAAAAGAAGATTTTCGTGCCATCGGATATTCGGTAGAATGCCATATATTGAATGCCAAGAATTTTGGGGTTCCACAGAACAGGGAAAGACTTATATATATAGGAAATTGCATGGGAGTAGATAACGAACAAATTTTTAATGAAATATTTGCACTAAGTGAAAATATACCAGAACATAATCTTGGAGACGCGCTATTTGCACTTAGGGAACTGGAGGCTTCAAGAGTAAAAAATTCTACAGAAAGTGGTTCAATAGAGAGCGGATACAAAATAGAAAAAAATAATATTACAGAAACCAATGATTATATTTCATATATTAATCAGGATAGGGTGGTTAATGTAGTATCAAATCATAAAGCGAGATATAACAATGATCGTGATATAGAAATTTATGGCCGCATGGAGCCGGGAGACCGCTCAGATGATCCCAAAATTGCAGATATTATGCCATATGCCAGAAGAAATGGTATTTTTAAAGATAAATATTTTAAACTTGAAAATGACAAGGTTTGCAAAACAATAACCGCACATATGAAGTTCGATTGTAATATGTATATTCATCCAACACAGGCAAGAGGACTCACACCAAGGGAGGCAGCAAGGGTGCAGTCTTATCCTGATGATTATTTTTTCAGAGGTGCATATACGAAGACTTATATGCAGATAGGAAATTCTGTTCCTCCACTTCTGGGAAGAGCGATAGCACATGTGATAAAAAGCTATATGAAAGGTGGTAATGCCTGATGGAGTTTACAGAGGCAATAGAGATAATAAAGAACATAGTTCCAGAGAGTTCAGCAAATGAATATGATGGAATAATAGTAAAAAGACTGGAAGCATCTAATACATTGGATGAAGGCAGAACAACGAATCAGACCCATATAGCAATATCAGGAGAACAGATGAATATGTTCCCTTACCTTATGGCAGATGGCTATTTTAAGTGTGATTATAATGACAGGGATGAGCAGCTAAAAAAATATTTTATAACACAGATACCTCTTTATATTTACAAGGATAATGTCATGTATCTTGCGGATGGTGAAGAGAGTGGTATCAGCTTTGGTGATGAAAAAAGCAGATGTGTGCGTGCGAGTATAGTGAGAAGCAGAAGAAAAGAGCAGGCAGATCAGGTACAGCTGTCATTGACTACAATAGATGATCCGGCATTTGTCAGCTTCAGAAGATTATTGCATACAGGAGATTATCTGGTGATTTTGAAGCATAAAGAAAAGCTGGTTTATGATTGTATAGGCATTAAAGCCAATGATGAAACTCGTGGAGAGTATAATATTTCAGCACTTAATAATAAATTTTATAAGCTGCCGACAAATACAAAAGTAGATATAAAGGAACTTATTGAAATTAAAAATGCAGAAATAGAAAACAAGAAATTCACAGTTGATGAATTGGGGACTATTCTTAAAGAAATGTATGGCAATGCAGAAGATAAAATGCAGGTAGCATCTATACATATTTTTGGAATAAAATATGGCAAAAATATAATCGAAAATGAATTCAAGGCACCAGATATTATCAAAGCAGCAGGATTGAATGAGTCATACTCCACAGAATTACAGAAGGCTTTGAATATATATAGGTGTCTCAATAAAAATACATACGGAATCTCTATTTCTGGTGGTGATAATGTACTGGAAGAAAATAAAGAATCTGTTAAGCGTAAAATGGGAGCAGAAAATATTCTTCTTTATGGCGTTCCAGGTGCTGGAAAAAGTCATGAAATAAAGACAAAATATTGCGATGATGAAAAATACATGGAGAGAGTGGTTTTTCATCCGGATTATACATATTCAGATTTTGTGGGACAAATATTACCGAGAGTGGAAAAGGATAGAGATGGTAACGATAAGTTGAAATATGTATTTACTCCTGGACCATTTACTAAGTTGCTTAAGAAGGCACAAAATGATCCTGGTAACTACTATTATCTTGTCATAGAAGAATTAAACAGAGGTAATGCTCCTGCAATATTTGGAGAAGTATTCCAGTTGCTTGACAGAAAAGATGAAGAGGTTTTTCCTCTTGAAGAAGTGGGCGAAAGTGAATATGGAATTTCAAATTATGAGGTTGCAAAGGAAGTCTACGGGGATGAAAAACATCAGGTAAGAATACCATCAAATATGTATGTTCTGGCTACGATGAATACAGCGGATCAGAATGTATTTACATTGGATACTGCTTTTCAGCGTAGGTGGAATATGAGACAGATAGAGAATAATTTTGATAAGTCTGAACATTCAAAAGATATAATTGCGGGTACAAAAGTAAGCTGGGGAGCATTTGCTACAGTAATCAATGATATGGTTATTGATATCAATGTTGATATGGCAAGCTCTGAGGATAAGCGGCTTGGAACATATTTTGTCAGAAAGAAAGAGCTGGAGGCGGGCAGATTTTCTGAAAAGGTACTTAAATATTTATGGGATGATGCCTTTAAAATGGACAAGACAGCTATATTTAATGAAAATTGTAAGTCTCTTGAAGATGTGGTTATTACATATGAGACTGCAACATCAGATAAACTGGCAGCGGTATTGAGAATGAGCGTTTATGAGAAAATGCTTTCAAAAATGCAACAAAAGAATACAGATAATAATGAAAACTAGGTGGTGATTTTTTGAGGAAAGTTGATATTCGGAGTAAATGCAGAGTGAATTCTAATCGTGAAATGGATACATTTGTAGGGTTAAGATGTAATGATGGTGACATAAGTATCAATTTTCCGCTTGGATATCATATATCCGAAGATGACAATGAGCTTCGCAAGGATATAATACTCTTGCTTACAACACTTTCAGCTAACACAGAACGAAAAGAGTCAGAAATTCTTAAGCAAGGTAATGCTTTTGATGAAGTAGAATTTCCATTGCAGTCATATATGTATCTTATAAAGGACTTCTTTGTACGAGGTTATTATAAGGAGCAGGAAGTTTTATATAAAGTTGCCAAATCGGGAAAGATCAATTGGAACAGGACAATAAAAACCCAGAAACCATATGTACAGGATATGGATGTGTTTTATCTTGATTTCGTTACAAAGAAGAATAGTGTAAAAGAGAATGAACTGATTACATTAATACATGAGTATTGTGTATATGAAAGCTTTGAACGGATAGGCTGGCTCTATACGGAAATGATGCCGAAGAAACCGGTAATTGTTAAACAGGAAAGGCTATTCCGTTCTGTTCTTAAAGATAAGATTACCAATACCTTTAATGATAAAAACAGAATGCTATTCTGGCATATGCTTGCAATTATTGATTTTGAAGGAGATAAAGATTCTGATAAGAACTACAGATATGGAACATATCGTTTTGAATATATATGGGAGAAAATGATTGATAAGGTATTTGGTATTGAAAACAAAGCAGATTATTTTCCAAAAACAACATGGTATGTTAACGGAAGTAAATATGATAATGCTTCACTTGAACCAGATACGATTATGTTGTATGGAACAGATGTATATGTACTTGATGCAAAATATTATAAATATGGGGTAACAGGAAAGACCTGGGATCTGCCAGAATCCACAGCAATAAACAAACAGATTACATATGGTGAATATATAGCAAAAGAGGATGAATTCAAGAAAAAGCATGGAGAAAATATGAAAGTATATAATGCTTTTCTTATGCCTTTTGATTCACTAAAGAGCAAGTATCCAGATAATGCAAGTATGCTCAAAGTTGGTGAAGCAGTAAGTAACTGGAAAGATAATACTGAAGAATATCAGAAAATTCAGGGTGTTCTTATTGATGTAAAGACTCTTATGAGTATAAATGTAAGACAGGAAATGAAAGAGATAGAAAAACTGGCAAAGTTGATTGAAAACTGATTGTTGAGGTGATTTTGTGGCAGATGTTTTAACAAAAGAACAGCGGCATAAGAATATGAAAAATATTCACGGAAGAGATACAAAAATTGAAGTTATATTAAGAAAAGCTTTATGGAGCAAAGGATACCGGTATCGCAAGAATTATAAAAAATTGCCAGGTAGCCCGGATATTGTATTGACAAAGTATAAGATTGCCATTTTCTGTGATGGAGAATTCTTTCATGGAAAGGATTGGGATACCTTAAAGAAGAGACTGGAAAAGAGCAACAACAGTGAGTTCTGGATTAATAAAATTTCCCGTAACATAGAGCGGGATGATGAGATAAATAAAAAATTGGACTTTGAGGGCTGGACAGTAATACGGTTCTGGGGTGAAGATATAAAGAAACATACAGATGAGTGTGTTAAGGTTGTGGAAGAAACAATTTTTGACAAGACGATTAATCAATGATAAGAGGAAAATATAAATGAAAGTGAAAATTTTTTCTTTCTTTTCAGGTGCTGGGTTTTTAGACTTAGGATTTGAACAGGAAAAATATGAGATTGTTTATGTAAATGAATTTAATAAAGAATTTATTAAAGCATATAAATTTGCGCATTCTGCTATTGGAATTGATTCTCCAAGATTGGGATATTATTGTGGAGATATAAATGATTTTTTACATGGAGAAATGAGAAAACAATTAAAAAAGAATGTGGAGAATATGAAAAAAGAAGGAATAGTCGGATTTATAGGAGGACCTCCATGTCCGGACTTTTCTGTAGCTGGCAAAAATATGGGAATAATTGGGAAAAATGGAGCGCTCACAAACAGTTATAAAAGAATTATTCTTGACCAAGAACCGGACTTTTTTGTTTTTGAAAATGTTAAAGGATTATGGTCAACAAAGAAACATAGGAATGAGTATGATAAAATAAAAGCTTCATTTAGAAGAAAAGGATATATATTAGTAGATAGTTTAGTTAATGCATTGGATTATGGAGTTCCACAGGAAAGAGAGCGTATTATATTATTTGGAGTAAAATATCAAAGAATAAACATTAATCGAAAGATTGCATTACATATACTAAAAAATAATTTTAAATTTGGACAAGAAGAGAAATTTTCATTACAGCATAGGAACGAGTGTGATTGGCCAGGTACTTCTCCTTTTCAAGAAAATTCAAATCTGGTTAAGCCAATAAATATAATAGACGAACTAAGCGTACAATATTGGTTTGATAAAAATGATGTCTGTAATCATTATAATGCAGATGATTTTTTTCAACCACGCTCAAGAGAACGATTTGAAACAATAGAAGAAGGAGATGTAAGTAAAAAATCATTTAAACGATTACATAGGTGGAGATATTCACCAACAGCGGCATATGGAAATAATGAGGTGCATTTGCATCCATATTATGTACGGCGAATTTCAGTTGCAGAAGCGTTGGCAATACAATCACTGCCCAAAGAATATATAATAAATAAAGAATTATCCAAAAGTGATATGTTTAAAACAATTGGCAATGGTGTTCCCTTTTTGATGGCTAAGGGTATTGCAAAAGCTATTTATGATTTTTTAGATGTATATTATAATGAGGAGAAATGATGATTTATACACTTGATGAAATAAAAAATGATTTGAGAGAGTTAACAAGTAAACAATTTTATATAAAACACATTATACGATCAGATAATTGGTATTTGCAAAATTACCTAGGAAAGAATCCGGATGAAGTAATCAGATTATTGGATGATTATAGATTAATTATTAGTGAAAATATGGGTGTTAGTATGAATTCAATTATGATGGTTGGAAGTGGAAAAATCGGATATAGTTTATCGCCACCAGATTCAATTCATCCCGAGAATACAAAATTATTTGAGCCATTTAACGATGATGAACTGGTACGAAAAGTATCTGATTTGGATATTGCAATTATTTCAAATGATATATTTCAAAAATATTGGGGATTATTTCGAAAGTCCTTTAGGATGAAATATATTACAACATATTCACATGTATATCAAGAATTATATAGAGGATATATTAATGAAAGAAATATTATGGAGGTTGATGGTTGTAGGGTAGAATGGAATAAAACAGCAAGTATATCAAAAAAGAGAATACATGATGAATTGTATTTTATACATGATATATCATTTAGAATTTATAGAAGCTGGGAAGATTTTGAAGATTATAACATTCAAAATATAGAAAAATTAAAAAAGAGGATTGAATCATGAAATATAATTTCAATAGAACAAATAAGGATATACAAACAATTAATAAGGATTTCGTATGTGGAAATCTATTCGCTGATCAAAGCTATCAGAGAAGAAAAGTATGGAATGAACAAGATAAAGTAAGATTAATAGAGACGATTTTAATGGAATATGTTATGCCAGAGGTCTTTTTTTGGACAGCTAAAAGAGATCCAGAGACAGGAATTGCATCCACGCATATTGTTGATGGTCAGCAGAGGATAAATACAATTGTAGAATTTATTAACAATGAATTCAGTTTAAATGCTAAGTATTTGCTAAATGATAATATTAAAGAAAATTGTGGAAACAAATTCTTTAATCAATTAGAGAGTAATTATAGAACGATAATATGGGACTACCCGGTTTCAGTAGTCGAAATTGATAGAGACTGTTCAAGAGATGATATCAAGCAGATGTTTTATAGACTTAATCTTACAAACTATGATTTAAATCAACAAGAAAAAAGAAATAGTAAAGATAGTAAATTTGGTGATAAGTGTGAAGCGTTATCAACATATGATTTTTGGAAAAATGTGCGCTTGTTTAGTTCTGCTGATGCAAGAAGAATGAAAGATGTTGAATATTGCTGTATTATATATATACTAGCAAATGAAGGAATTGTGGATCAGACAAACGGGAAGAAGATAAACGATTATTATGATGATTACAAAGATGAGTTTGACCAAGATAATATTTTGGAAGATAAAATAATAAAAGCTATGGAAATAATCTATAGTCTGGTTGATAAAACTACTCTTTCTTTTATCTCAAAAAAAGCTCAAATGTATACATTGTTTTGTATGGTTTTTAAAATGATGGAAAATCAAGATGAAAATTATGATATATTATTTGAAAAGTTTAAATTGTTTGTGAGTGTTTATAGTAAATTTCGAAATGAATTTGATATAAATTATGATGATGAACTTTTAGCAGAACTGTATGCTGATATAAAAAAATATAAGCTAGCCTCTTCAGAAGGTGTTAATAAGATTTCAAATAGAATGATAAGATTTGAAACATTATATAAAATATGCGTGGAAGGAAAAGATGATATAAGAAATAGACTAGTCATTTTGGACAATGATTTTGCAGAAAAATTAAGAGTAAAAAAGTCAAAAGATGAATTGGAAAAGGATGATGTAGTTGATTTGGAAGAGGTTTAAATATAAATGAATGTTCATAAAATCAAATGAACCAATGGGATTGATTTAATCAAATTTATGTAGAACCAAGGTAATTGATTTTCCTCAGTATATAGAAAATAATCGTGGTACTAACGATTAGTACCACAAAACTTTTTCTTGCAGAAATATTGCTTGGAGATTATAATTTCCATAGGTGAACAAGCAAACCAGCAGAAATTTATTCTGAGAATAGTAAAAGAACTTGTAAGCCATCGGAACTACATACAATAATGAAAAAATGCAATGGTACTGGATTGGTACTAAAAATGTGTGAAACGAAAAATAATGGGTGGAAAAGATGTATATTATCAATACAATGAAGTATAGATAACAGCATTGAAACAACCAGAATCAAACCAAACTTTGCGAGTTTGAGTAGAAGCCATAAGTCTTGGAGCCCGCTAAACAAGCGGCTTCCGAGACTTTTTCTTTTGCTCTGCTACTAATTTGCTACTAATAGAAACTACTCTTTCTTTATCGTTTTCAGTTGGTTGTCATTAACTTTAATAGCAAGAACACCTGATGACTGCTGGATTTCTTTTATATGATCTTTCTTTGTGGCATCTGGATGATTTTCCCTGATGCGGTATTTGGCGGTACTAAAGCAGGTCCAAACTGAGGTTGGATTGTTACATCTGAGCCGTTGTTCTGAGCTGTCAATGACATTATGATTTTGTAACTTTTTGGCGTTTAAATTTTGCACTTTTTAGGCAAAAAATTTAACTGCCTGATTCAAATAAAGTATTCACAATGGTATTAGCATTAGACATCATCTCCTTTCGTTCTTTTAATCGATAACTTTCACCTTTTATACTAATCACTTGGCAGTGATGAAGTATCCTGTCCAGAATTGCCGAGGCAATCGTAATGTAAAAACTTCATTCCATGACGAAAATGCTTTGTTAGAAGTAAAAATGGTTGTATTCTTCTCGTATCTTTTGGCGATTAATATAAACAAAAAGGATGCGGCTATTGTAATTATGCCTACTGGAGCCGGAAAGACTGCTGTTCTTATGCTAGTTCCGTATCTAATTCGTAAGAAGAGGGTCTTGGTTGTTACACCAAGTAAAATGGTTCGCGGACAAATTGCAGAGGATTTTTATAATCTTAGGACATTGTGCGTAGCAAATGTATTTAATTCATCAATGAAAAAACCTAAAGTGTTTGAGATGGAGCATTTGTATACCCATGAATATCAAAAAGACTTAGAGCAAGCAGATGTTATTGTTGCTACACATAGTTGTGCACTCAGTCTAAGTGAATCTGATTGGGCGAAAGAGAATATTGATTTGGTGGAAGTTGATGAGGCTCATCATACTCCAGCTAAAACATGGCAACAGATATTGGTGAATTTATCTGTGGCAACGCATGTGCTGTTTACAGCAACACCGTTTAGGTTGGATCGAAAAGAGCTGTCAGGTGAAATAGTATATGACTATCCACTTTCAAAGGCATATGAAGATGGTATTTTTGGTGAAATACAATATGTTCCTGTGGAAAGTGGAGAGGATAATGACTTGTGTCTTGCTAAAAGAGCTGAAGCGGTATTGTTGAATGACAGGAAAGTTGGACTCGAACATTATCTGATGGTACGTACAGATACTAAAACCAGTGCTGAAAAACTGGAGAAACTATATAAGGACAATACTTCATTGAAACTTTCAAAAGTTGATAGTTCGATGAGTAATTCCAAGGTTAAGCATATTTTGGAATCGCTACATTCTGGGAAACTGGATGGTATTGTGTGTGTAGATATGCTTGGAGAGGGATATGATTTTCCTAATCTTAAAATTGCAGCAATACATGTTCCTCATAAATCTCTTGCAAGTACATTACAGTTTATCGGTAGATTTGCGCGAACAAATGCAAAGAATATAGGAAAAGCAAAATTTGTAGCTGTAAATAATGAAGAATTGGAAATTGAAAACAAATTGCTTTATTCAAAAGATGCTGTATGGCAGGATATGATTATTGGAATGAGCGAGGGAAAGAATAAAAGAGAACAGCGGAATAGAAATTATTATAAAGAGTATGTTGTGGAAGATGAGCGTATTCTTGAAAGTGTTCCGGTTCACGCAATCAGACCTAATTGTCATGTAAAAATCTATCGCTCGATGAGTTTTGATATAAATGCTGAATTTCCAGAGGTCTGTAATGTGGCAGGAAGAATATTAAGAAACAAACAAGAAAACACGGTAGTAGGAATTGGATTAGAATATGTTTCTCCGCTTTGGATGGGGAATGGTGATAAGGTAAATCTTGAATACATTTTATATATAATACATTATCAAAAAGATACACATATGGTACATATATATTCGCAGAAACACTCTGAAGCAATGTATGATGATTTGGTATCGTCATTTTGTGATTCTTATGAGCCGATACCAAAATCAGAAATATATAAAGTGTTGGGAGAACTAAATAATTTTGAAATTTTTAATTCAGGAATGCTGAGTAAGCAATCACAATCGGGAGAATCATATAGAATAATGGCGGGTTCAGATGTGAGCGATGCAATAGATAAAGATTCTGGAAGAATGTATTCTGCTGGACATGTATTTTGTAAAGCTGTAGATGTTGTTGAAGGAGATGTTACTATTGGATATAGTAGTGCTTCAAAAGTTTGGAGCAGTGCTTACAAAGATTTAAAAGATTATATTCAGTGGTGTGAAGGTTTGGGAAAAAAGATAGCGAATAAAAAGATTAAAGTAAAAACAAATACTAATTTTGATTTTTTGCCACAACCCAAAGCTCTTGTAGAATATCCGGAAGATATTTTTTATGCTGATTTTACCGCAGATACATATAATTGTGATCCTGTTATTAAGTATCTTAAAAATGGATGTGATTATGAGTATTGTAGATTGACAGATGCGATAATTACAGTGAAGAAATGCGAGAAGGAAAAGGTGACGATTGAAGTTTCTGTCGGGGAGATTTTCGAGAATTTGGAATGTGATATAAAGGCCAGATATAGAAGTTTAAGAAATACATTTATTGTGTGTTCAGGCAAAGATGAAATACCAATAGACAGATTCCTCACGGAACAGCCGTTGATTTATAAAACTGTTAAAGATATGACAATAACGGGTATTGATGTGATAGAAGGTGATTTTGAAGGCGAATTGTTTGATAATAGTATAATAGAGGGTATCGATTGGAATAGCTATCATACAAATTTGAAATTGGAATTCAGAAAAAATGCTAGCGATAAAAGAGTATCAATTCAAGATGCATTGTATAAAATCTTAGAAGCAGATAAAAAATTTAATTATATTATTTATGACCATGGTTCAGGTGAGATGGCAGACTATATTACAATTCATGAAACAGATAATGAGTTGGTTGTTGAATTGTATCATGTAAAAAAAATGGGTTCATCTTCTTATAACAATAGTGTTGGTGATGTATACGAAGTGTCTGGACAAGCAATTAAGTCTGTAACATGGTTTGCTACAAAAGGAAAGCTAATTGAAAAGTTTACGAGCCGTCACAATGCCGGGCATTGCTTGGTGAAAAAAGGTGGCGACTTTAAGACTATGATTAAAGAGTTGAAAGTATCTAGAAAAGTATTACGAGGAAGCATTTGTATAGTGCAACCAGGGATAAAAAAGAGTAAGCCTATACCAGATAAAATTCAAGAAGTACTTGCAGCAACAGATGCGTATGTGAAAAAAGCAGGAAAAGTTAATCGCCTTAGAATTTTGGGGAGCATTTAATAAGATGATAAATCTCACCAGTCTCATATATTTCAAAACTGGTGAGACTAACTAAAAATGCTTCTTCAACTGTGGGAACAATTAATTCAATTCATTCATCGCATCCACATAATCCTGCAAGCCATTGTCATTAAGTGCAAGCTTAGCATAGGTAAGAGGTGCCTTCTCTGCTAATCGGTACAGATATACAATATCATTTGGCTCTTCGAAGATAACGGAAGAATTACATTCCTTACAACGGATAACAAGAAAGGAGTTCTCGCCAGTGTTGACAATGACAGAATCTGTGGTAGGTTCATACATACCGAATAGGAAATTAAGCTTTTTGTTCATGGCAGACTCCTTCCCACAGATATTTGGCACCATCCAAGAGGTCAATGATAGCTGTTAGCATATTGGTGTATTCGGTCTGTAATTCCTTAATATCATCGGAAGATGGAAGTGTATCAATATTTCGGTTCGATGATGTAAATGCTTTTTGCATTTCAAGTAACTGTAGGTACAATGCATTCACGGTCTGTACCAGAGGATATATGGTTTCTTTCTTGCCAACAACACAGATGCGGTTGTAAATGCAGGAGCGGACGAAGTAATCTTGTTTCTTCATTCCGCTGGCAAGAATACGTGCATCGATTTCTTTGCGTTCAGCCTCAGTAATTCTGAAGATGATGGTAGGTTTTTTATGTTGGTTGCTCATAGCAATGCTCCTTTCGTATTTGGTGTGGCAGCTGGTGATATAGATAACCTGACAACCACAGGAATTTATTCGTTTCGAGTAATGTAAAAGTAGATTATATCAAGCCGATGGCTGATGGTAAGTTGTAATAAGCGCTACTAATTTGCTACTAAAAACTTTTGAAACGATGCGAAAAGAGCAACATTTTACGAAAGAGAAGTGCCCGAAATGTAGGTAAAATCAGCATTTATGAGTTGCCGATAAAAACTTTGGGAAGAGTTTGAATAACGGACAGAAATGCCGAAATCCTGTATTTATGCGGGCTTCCGGCTTTTGTTTTATCAAATGCCTCTAGTTTGGCTCTATTTGTGGGGAGAATATTTTGGTAATTAGATTATAATGTAAAGATTGGTGATATTACGAATGGCAAGAACAGAAAATGTAATAATAACGAATATGTGTATGGTGTTTAGTGAAAATAAGGTGCTTGTCCAAGACAAAAAGGATGATGATTACTCTGGAATAACATTTCCGGGAGGACATGTGGAAAGAGGAGAATCATTTACGGATGCTGTGATTCGTGAAGTGTGGGAAGAAACCGGATTAGAAATTTTGGAACCAAAACTTTGTGGGATAAAAGACTGGATGAGGAATGATGAAACAAGATATATAGTGTTGTTTTATAAGACAGATAAGTTTGAAGGGATGGTTACTTCGTCTGAAGAGGGTGATGTTTTTTGGCTAACATTAGATGAAATGAAGAAGAGAAAACTAGCTTATGGAATGGATAAGATGTTGGAAGTATTTTTAAATGACAACATAAGTGAATATTTCTTTTATAAAGAAAATGATAAATGGATAGAGGAGTTGAAATAGCCTATATAAACAAATGCAGAGGAGTTAGAAGTTGATATTTTATTTAAGAATGAGGACTTTGTATTTTACTATAGAGTTGGCGGTATATTGATATATAGCAGTAAAATCTTATTACAACGTCCGCAAAATAATGACTACTCTATTATTGGCTGACATGCTGCACCGATGCAACAAGTATGGAAACTCTTAAGAGGGAATTTGAAGAAGAGCTTCATGCTAAGATAGAGGTACATAATCTGTTGGCGATTGGTGAAATATATTTTCCATGGGGTAAAAGACCATGTCATCAGATTTGCTTATATTATAATGTCCATATGGTGGATGATTGTATTCCATTAGATGGAGTGTTTCATGGATATGATAGTTGAATAATGAAAGAATTGATTTGGATTTCTGCTGGGTTTCGATAGAAGAATTAAATAAGGGGACTAAGGTATATCCGCAGGAGCTGATACCTTATATTCTTGAACCGAAGAAAGAAATTGTACATTTTGTTTCAAAGCAGATTTAGATGATGAGATTATAGGTGTTGATGGAGAAGAAATATGTTGGAAGTTAAATTTTATGATACAGTAGATGATTCATTACTGAAGTTTGCGGGGATAATCTCACAGAGTAATGGAAAGTGGGTATTCTGTAAGCACAAGGAAAGAGATACATATGAAGTGCCGGGAGGGCATAGAGAACCTGGAGAAAATATTCTTGAAACAGCTAAAAGGGAACTCCAGGAAGAAACAGGAGCAGTCAAATTTGAGATAAAGCCAATCTGTGTATATTCAGTGATAGGTAAGACAAGAGTAAATAATACAGGAGAGGAATCATTTGGATTGCTTTGTTTTGCGGAGATAACTGAATTTGCTAAAGAATTACATAGTGAAGAGGACCGGACAAGACCTTTGACCGAAGAGGGGAAGAAAGATTCAAGGATTGTGCAGGAATTTTTACAAGATAAAAATATAGCTGCATTTTATTGTAGTCCTTACAAGCGGAGCGTAGAAACAATCGCGGATACAGCTGCATTTTTTGAAAAAGAAATAGTGACTGATGAGAGGCTGCGGGAACGTGAAAAAGGTCCGTGCGGCAATAATCATGGCATGTTTCAGAAACGTTGGGCTGACCATAATTATCATGAGGAGGGCGGAGAATCTATTGCAATGGTTCAGAAGCGTAATATTGAAGCGTTGAAAGGAATTTTATCGGATAACCGTGATAAAGAAATTGTTATAGGAACACACGGTACTGCACTTAGCACAATACTCAATTTTTATGATAATAGTTTCGGATGTGAAGAATTTTTAAGAATTATAGACTGGATGCCATATATTGTGGAATTGGATTTTGAAAAAGATAGTGTGAAAAATCATGTTGATACGATGATTTTTCACACAGCTATTTGTGTCGCAGGCGACGCAAAGTAGCTTTTATCGCAGAGTCAAATTTGAGATTTGCCTCGCGATTCCTCCGACACAAATGCGTCTGCGGAATGGGGATTAAAATGATTTCCAAACATGAGCATTGCTATGTGGAAAAGGAATTCAAGGGGAATAATTGTGTGGATAAAAACAGATAAAATGACACACAGGAAGGAAATGCTTGCATTTTTTGGTTGATTGTGATAAATTAAACAAAATCACAATTTTTACCAGCATTTGCATATTGTGAAGCTTACGATTCACTTTAACGAAACTATCGCTTTGCGAACCGCTCGCGCGTAGATTGCATTTGCGCAATTTTTTTAAAATTTGGAACATTATAATCTTAATAATAAAGAGGTAGACGGATGATTATTTTTTCTTGCAAATAAAAATGGAATATGCGATAGTGCTGTATTTACGGTATTATTGTACCTGCTGCAAGAAATTTATAAGTCTGTTTACTCGTTTGTATAGTTATCACCATTTACTTAAGTGGTGTATTTATGCTATTTGAAGCTGCAGGAATTATTTTCTTGCAGCTTTTTTTGTACCGGATGAGATTTTTGTAAATCTGTTTAAGAATGGAGGTTTTTATGTCAATAATTAAAATAGAAAATCTTACGTTTTCATATCCTACAAGCTGTGATAATATTTTTGAAAATGCAAATTTTCAGATTGATACTGATTGGAAGTTAGGATTGGTGGGCAGAAACGGAAGAGGAAAAACAACATTGCTTAATCTTTTGCTCGGAAAATATGAGTACAGCGGAAAAATTGTAAGCTCGGTGCGGTTTGATTATTTTCCATATCTGGTTTTAGATAAACAGCAAATGACGCAGTATATATTGCAGGAAGTGTGTCCGGGGGCGGAGGATTGGGAGTTGATTAGAGAATTGTCATATCTTGACGTCAATGCAGATGTGTTGTGGCGTCCATTTGAGACACTTTCAAATGGCGAGCAGACAAAAGTGCTGCTTGCGGCACTTTTTTTAAATGAGGGGCATTTTCTGCTTATTGATGAGCCGACAAATCATTTGGATATGGCTGCCCGTCAAAAGGTATCTGAATATCTTAAAAAGAAGAAAGGGTTTATTCTGGTATCACATGACAGACGATTTTTGGATGGCTGCGTTGACCATATATTGTCGATTAACAGAACGAGCATAGAAGTGCAAAGCGGAAAATTTTCTTCATGGATGGCAAATTTTGAGCGGCAGCAGGAATTTGAAGCATCACAAAATGAACGGTTAAAGAAAGATATAAGCCGTCTGCAAAAGGCAGCAAAACGTTCTGCCATATGGTCTGATAAAGTCGAAGCTTCGAAAGTCGGCGCGGCAGATAAAGGCTATGTCGGCCATAAAGCAGCCAAGATGATGAAACGCTCAAAAGTTATCGAGGCAAGGCAGCAGCAGGCTATTGAACAAAAATCCGGGTTGCTTAAAAATGCAGAAACTGCAGATGTTTTAAAAATACAGCCTCTTGAGTATCACACGGATATGCTTGTGTCATTTTCTGATGTGGTTGTTATTTACGATGGAAATGAAATTTGCAAACCGGTAACATTTGAAATACACGCAGGGGAGCGTGTTGTAATTGATGGAAAGAACGGAAGTGGAAAAAGCAGTCTGCTTAAGATGTTGTCAGGTTGTCAAATAGCGCATACAGGTACGGTGAAAATAGGCTCAGGTCTTGTTATTTCTTATGTTGCTCAGGATACTTCGCATTTAACCGGAACATTATCTGAATTTGCCGAAAAAAACAACCTGAACGAAAGCTTGTTTAAAGCGGTTCTTAGGAAAATGGATTTTGAACGTGTGCAGTTTGAAAAGGATATGAAAGACTTTTCGCAAGGTCAGAAGAAAAAAGTGCTGATTGCTAAAAGTCTTTGTGAACAGGCGCATCTGTATGTGTGGGACGAGCCGTTAAATTTTATAGATGTGTATTCAAGAATACAGATTGAGCGACTGATAGAGCAGTTTGCGCCGACTATGCTTTTGGTTGAACATGATGCTGCTTTTAGAGAGAAGATAGCAACAAAGGTTGTTGAATTGTAGAAAAAAATATATAATTATTGCAAAAGAGCATAGTAACGAAAGAAGAGAAGGAGACGGTTTTATGGGGTTATTTAAAAAGAAAGAAAAGGTTTTTCAGCAGGATTTAAGTAATGCAGAAGAAAATCAGGGAACGGTTTTTGTAATATATTTGCTTATGGAGCAGATGTGTGAGATGCCGGACAAACAATTTATGAGTGAGGTTATGACAAAGCATTTGGGTGAATCGGAGTGTTTCTGCTATGATAAAAAAATGGCAGGTTTTGCACCGTCAAAATATAAGGTGCATTTTGAAAAGGACAACAGGGATATTCCGGCGCAGCTTATGATAATGGGCTGTGTTAAGACAGAAAAGCCTGTTATGGATGAAATTGCAGAAAGTCAGTTGTGGGATTGCCCTGATGGAGCAGAAATTCTTGATAAATGCAAATATCGGGTATTTGCTGCAGACATGCTTGCTGCGGGTTTAAATTATAAGGAAAGAGCAGAAATGCTTGTAGATTATGTGGAGGCGCTTGTCGAGTTATACCCGTCATGTAAAGCGGTTGTATTTGAAAGCTCGAAAAAAATGTTTACAAGGGAAGAAATATTGAATTGTAGAATACCGAAGGAATCTCGTTTTATATATTATGCGGTAAATGTAAGATTTTTTAATATTCAGGGAACTGACGATATGATAGTTGACACACTTGGCATGAGTACATTGTTTTTGCCTGATTTACAGTATCATTTTCATGATATGGACCACAATTTGGTTGTAAACCATGCCTACAATCTGCTGTCTTATATATTTGACAATGAAAATCCTATTAAATCCGATGATCACATTGACGGAATAAAGGATGGTCAAATGAGCAGGGAAGTTCAGTGGAATGTCCAGTATGAAAGCTCTTTGATACAGCCGGTCAGAGAAGTTATAGATGTAAATATGGGTGAATATGCGTCAGGCATAAGGGAGTAAGATTAGTGTGAAAAATATGGAAATTAAATCAGAAGCAAAGCTGACTACATTTGAAGCGATAAGCATGATTGTAGGCAACAGTATAGGAACAGGAATTATAGCAGTGCCGTATCTGGCAACGAAAAATAGTATACTTGATGTGGTATGGATGGTATTGCTTGCTTATGTTGTAAATGTAATTTTACATCTGATAATTGCTGAGCTTTCTTATAATAATGGAGGTGTGCAGTTAGTCAAAAGTTTTGAGGGTGAATTATTTCATGGCATGGCAAAGAAAGTATTCAGTTGGATTGTATTTGTTGTGTATGGATTGGCGATAATGGTTGGCGTAAGCGGAAATATTAATGGCGGAGCCCAGATATTTACCAACTGGTTTGGAATGCCTATGTGGGCAGCTCAGATTGTTTATTATGTTATTGCAGGAATTGTTGTATTTATGGGAATGAAAGCAGTCGGGATTGCTCAGAAATATGCAGTTATACTGCTTATGGGAATAGTTGCGGTAATGACTGCGGCAACATTTATGAATCCTTTAAATACAGTACGTTCGGCACCGTTTCATTGGAATAACCTTCTTGCATTATATAGTATGGTAGTGTTTGCAACGTCTGCTAATCAGGCGGTAATTCAGGTAGTAAAGGGACTTGATGGAAATCCGGGCAAGATAAGAAAGTCAATTTTTATCGGTTTTGGACTTTCATCTGCATTTGTATTGGTTGTGACAATAACAGTTCTGCTTGGAACAAACGATACAATCAATAAGGAGCTTGCATATATGCAGCTTGGAGAGAGTATTGGCAAATGGGCTGTGGTTCTTGCGGGAATATTTTCATTGTTTGCATTATTGACTACTTTCTGGTCAAATACATTGGCATTGCGTGATGTGGTGCATGAGCAGGTTGGTATTGGAAATCGCATAAGCTGGATTGTGGCTACGGTTCCATGTATCTTATTTGCAATTTTTGGTGTAAACAGTTTTATAATTTTGACACGAATAATGAGCGGAGTTGTGGTTCTTGTAAGTATAATGCTGGTACTTACATATGGTAAATCAAGGCGGAAAGCGGGGGTAAGTCCTATATGCGGTGTGATAGGTACTGTACCGTTTCAGGTGCTTATGGTGATATCCACAATTGTATCGGCTGTGGGTTCACTTATTCCTTTGGGATAGAAAGGGGAGCTTATGTATATTTCAGACAGATTAAAACAGACAGATGAAGAAACATTTACATTCAGGATACCAAATGACAGAGATTTTAAAATATTGCAGCTTACTGATTTGCATCTTGGATTTGGCTTTATATCAAGAAGGAAAGATAAGCTTGCGTTGAATGCTGTAAGAAAAATTATAGATAAATCAAAACCCGACATGATTGTGCTTACAGGAGATTCAATATTTCCTTTTTTGCCGAAATCAGGGACATGTAATAACCGTAAACAGGCAAACAAACTGTTGGAATTTCTTGATAGTTTTGAGATTCCTTATACATTGGTTTTTGGCAATCATGATTGTGAAATTGGCTCAACCTGCAATAAGCAGGATTTGGCGCAGATTTACAAAAAAGGAAAATACTGCATATTTACTGAAGGCAAAAAAAGTCTTACAGGTGTGGGCAATTTTTTTATAGAATTAGTTGATGATTATGGAAAACTTCTTCTTACGCTTGTCATGCTTGATTCCAATATGTATGGGGATGGCGGATGGTTTTTCAGTGGTTTTGACCATGTTCATGATGATCAGACAGATTGGTGTGTTAATCGTCTTAATTTATTAAAGCATGAAAATCCGGATTCTGATTTTAAAGCTATGGCATTTTTTCATATGCCGCCGCGTGAGTTTAAGGAGGCATATGAAAAGATGAAGCTTGCAGATAAGAGTGTTGTTTATTGTCATGGCAGTATTGCTGAGAAAAACGATTATTTTGGTATTTCTAAATTTAAAAACAGTTTTTTTGACAGAATAGTCGAAAATGGGTTGATAAAGTGGATGTTTTGCGGACATGATCATTTAAATACGTTATCACTTATATATAAAGGGATTCAGATTACTTACGGAATGTCGATTGATTATCTGGGATACACCGGCATTAAGAAAAATTATACACAAAGAGGCGGAACACTTATCACAAGGAAAGCGGACGGAAGTGTGGATATAAAAATGGTGCCGCTTGAGTCGGTGGTGGCGAAAAGAATAAGAGGCGAGAAATAAAATATATAATAATGATTGATAAAAAGAATGGAAACAAAAGATGAAAAGTATATTTATGAAACTTATTAAATTAATAAAGCAGGAGATGGTGTTGTTTGTTGCCTGTGTTTTGGCTGTTATATCAGTTTTTATGGTTCCGCCGGACAGAGAATATCTTGGATATATAGATTACAGGGTTATTGTGCTGCTTTTTTGTCTTATGACTGTAATGCAGGGCTTTATGAGTACGGGACTGTTTTCAAAAATGGCGGGGCTTTTATTATCAAGAGTTAAGAGTTTCAGGCCGCTTATGATAGTTTTGGTAATGCTTTGCTTTGTTTGTTCAATGTGGATTACCAATGATGTTGCGTTGATAACGTTTGTACCGTTTACAATTCTTGTGCTTAAGATAGCAAAACTGGAAAATGAAATGATTCCGATAATAGTGCTTCAGACGATAGCGGCCAATTTAGGCAGCATGGCGACGCCGGTAGGAAATCCTCAAAATCTTTACATCTATTCTGTGTCAAATATGGGAATTGGTGAATTTTTAAATGAAATGATTCCGCTTTCCTTAATTTCATTATTAATGATTTTGGCGGTCTGTTTTTTACTTAAGAATTATGAGGTCAATATCAGAGCAGATTTAAACATAGATGTAAATGAAAACGAAAATGCAAATATAAATGCAAATGAAAATAAACCTGAATCCGGGATAAAAAGCGGTAATACAGGAAAGGGAGCATTATATGAAAATATAGTGCTGACCGCATTGTTTTTACTTAGCATTTTGTCTGTATTGAGGATAGTTTCATGGAAAATTCTTTTGATAGCTGTAATATTGGGATGCGTATTTATAAGTATTTTGTGGAAAGAAAAGTTTCTTCCGCTTAAGGCTGATTTTGCTCTGCTGTTAACATTTGCTGCGTTTTTTATTTTCATAGGGAACATGTCGAGAGTCGGATATGTGAGCAATTTAATCAGTAAAATAATGGCTGGCAGAGAGCTTATTGTATCGTTTGCTTGCAGTCAGGTGATAAGTAATGTTCCTGCGGCTATACTGCTGTCGGGATTTACAAATAATTACGGTAAGCTGCTTGCGGGAGTAAATATAGGAGGTCTTGGGACGCTTATAGCATCGCTTGCAAGTCTTATATCATTTAAATTTTTTGCAAAACAAAGCAGTATAAATAAAAATGTTGGAACCAAAGGAAAATTTATATTGCATTTTACGGTTCTTAATGTGGCTATGGCTTCTGTATTGATTATTTTTGACGTTATTATAAAGTAAAATAAGTGAATTGCTTAAATCATAATTTAAAGCTATTAAATTAAGGAGATATTGTTTTGATAAGAAAATTCAGAAAAGATGATTTGAATACTGTTATGAAAATATGGCTTGACACAAATATTAATGCACATGATTTTGTGCCGAAAAAGTATTGGCTTGACAATTATGAAATGGTTAGGGATATGCTGCCCCAGGCTGAAATATATGTTTATGAGGATGATATCACTCATATGATACAAGGGTTTATCGGATTGTCAGAGGAATATATTGAAGGGATTTTTGTGAGAGAAGAATTTCAGTCTGGAGGCATTGGCAAACAGTTATTAAATTATGTAAAACAAATGAAATCAAGCCTGAGTTTAAGTGTTTATCAAAAGAATACGCGTGCAGTCAGCTTTTATCAAAGAGAGGATTTTGTAGTTAAATCCGAAAATAAAGATTATGACACAAACGAAAAAGAGTTTATTATGTTATGGGGGAAATAATTACTGCAAATTTGCATATATTAAATTAAAACCAAAAGGTGTGCAAAATAATGAAAGAATATGTAGTAACATCTCTCGAAACACATCTGTTTTTTGCAAGAATAATGAAAGAGCACGCTTTGTTTCTGTTGGCTTCTTTTCCGGCAGGAGAAATGACATGCAGAAATAAAGCGGACCAGTTCAGACAGGAATTTGAAAATGTGCTTGAGCAGACAGTAATGCTTTCTGATGGAGTTGTAAGAGAGAAAATTTTATGTTCAGGTGAGATAGTCACACAGTTTACTGATATGGCAGAGCTTCAGACGGAAAAACTCACAAAAATACCGATAAATGTAAGGATTACCCATGCTGAAAGAAAGTTAAGGTCAGGGAACAGCAGTTGTTTGGACAAAAGATTGGTACAGCGTGTTAAAAATTTAAATAGAAATGTATTGAACTTATTATGCGGCCTGATTGAGTTTAAGGAAAAAGTATTGCAGGATGTTCTTTCATGTGATTTATATACGTCAAATTATCCGCTTCTTATAGAGCATATACTAAGGGAGGCAAAATTATATTGCCAGATTATTAAAGCACTTGAAGAAGATTCATGTATGCCTTTGAAAAATTTGAAAGAGGCAGAAATGTTCTGGAATCAGATTATGATGGAGCATGCGCTGTTTATACGCGGACTGCTTGACCCGAAAGAATGTGAATTGATGGAGACTGCAGATAATTTTGCAGGTGATTATTGTCTGCTCTTGAAAGAGGCAAGAAAAAGGGATTGCCAGATTGTGGGGGAAATGACAGGAAAAGCGATGGAAACAACAAAGAAATATCGTGATTTCAAAGCGGCTGGTACAAAGGGCATTATAGGTTGTGATATACGTTCAGTTATTCTTCCGTTGCTTGCAGACCACGTATTAAGGGAAGCTAACCATTATCTGCGCATTTTGGAAATGTAAATATTATTCATAATCATTATGTCACATTACAGAAAAATTGAGCTGGCGGTGCCGGCAGCTGTATTAGCTGCAAAAAGAAATGATAGAATGAGCGCGCACCATTTTTTAACAGATAAAAATAAAATATGGCACCGTAAAAATATAACAGGCCCACTGTCTTATTGGCAGCGGGCTGCTTTATTTTGGAGTTAACTAAAACTTATGTATTTAAAAATCACACAATTTTATACATGACATATTATGTTATATAAGATTATGGTGTTAAAACACAATAATCAAAGAAAATAAAATCATAGAAAGCAGGAGGAGTGTCTGTATGAATTGTGATTACTGCCGGCAGCAGACAGATTATGGAAGGGAGCCATATGCTGCAAATATTGAACTGGTATCGATAAAAAATAGAAATTTCAGAACCGCGATTTGGACCGGATGCAATTTGCAGATGACTGTTATGTGTATTGCACAAAATGAAGATATCGGATTGGAAATACATGAGGAAACCGATCAATTTATAAGAGTTGAGCAGGGGATTGCCTGTGTAAAAATGGGGAATTGTAAAAACAGGACTGATTTCAGACAGACATTATATAAGGGAGATGCTGTATTTATACCGGCGGGAACATGGCATAATATCATTAATATCGGAAACCAGTCTCTTAAAGTATCTACAATTTATGCTCCGCCAAATCATGACAAGGGAACTGTACATTCAACTAAAAAAGAGGCTGAAAATGAAGAATATAGAAGAACGTCGAAATTTTGTTGAGAAAATAGGCAGTTAAATATGACTTATAGTTAAATTTTCGCAGAGATATTTAACGAACGGTTAATTGTTATTTTTTAGGTAAATTGTTATATTTTACTTGAATTAATAAGATAAATTCGTAAGAAAAATCAGGAGGAAAATCTCTATGAAAATAAATGAAATAATAAGAGATCGTCGTATTGCAAAAAATATGACACAGGAGCAGATGGCAGGGTATCTTGGAGTCACGGCTCCTGCAATAAATAAGTGGGAAAAAGGAACATCATATCCTGATATAACGCTGCTTCCCGCGCTTGCACGTTTGTTAGACACGGATTTAAACACACTGTTGTCATTTAAGGATGATTTATCAGAAAAAGAAATAGCGTTATTTTTAAATAAATTATCAGGTATTGCAGATAAAGACGGAGTTGAAAAGGCATTTGATACAGCAAAAGATAAGATAAAAGAGTTTCCGACCTGTTATCCTTTAATATTAAATACAGCCATTCTGCTTGAGGGACTTCTTATTATGAATGTAAAAATAAGTAACTGCGAAAAGCTTAGTGAATATGTCGAAGCATTATATACAAGAGTTCTGGAGAGTAATGACAGTGCAGTTAAAAATCAGGCAAAGGCCATGCTTGTTTCTAAATATATGCAAAGAAAAGATTATGAGCATGCGCGGGAATTAATAGATTCACTGCCTAATCAGGATTTATTTGATAAAAAGCAGATGTATATAAATTTACAGATTGAGTTGGGAAATATGGATGAGGCTGCTAAAATGGCAGAAGAGAAGCTTTTGTCAGCCACAAATGAAATCCATGGTACATTAATGTCATTAATGGAGATTGCAATAAAACAAAATCGTATTGATGATGCAGAATATATTGCTGATGTGGATAAAAAGGCAGCAGAAAATTTTGATTTATGGGAATATAATTCTTATGTTGCCCATTCACAGTTGTACGATGCGACAAAACAGCGCGCAAAATCAATAAAGATACTTATACCGATGTTGAAATCGCTTACCCGCAAGTGGGAGATAAATAAGTCTCCATTGTACCGCCACATAAAGACAAAAGATGATAATGGGTTCGGAACAAAAATGCAGAAAACACTTGTGGAAATTTTAAAAAATGATGAAGAATACGATTATCTGCATGGTGATAAGGAAATGGAAAAGCTATTTAATCAGCGGGATTTACGTGAACCATGATATGTTTTATTTCTGAAAAATTCCGTTCAATATCGCAGTGAATGTTTTCAGCAACTTCATGCGCTTCACGTAAAGATTTATCACCATTTACTCCTATTTCCAAATCCACATAAACTCTGTTGCCAAACATTCTGCTTTGCAGTAAATCGATACTTACAACACCTTTGCATGTGCGGATATATTCCGACAGTTTGTTATCGTAAGATTCTCCGCACGATGTATCGAGCATTTTGACGAAAGCATCTTTTAAAATATTATAAGCCACCTTTAATATAAAAATACAGATTATAACGCTTGCTGCAGAATCAAGAACGGGAAAACCGGACATAGCTGCTCCGATTCCGATCAGCAGCCCGATAGAAGAAAATGCGTCAGTACGATGATGCAACGCATCCGCCATAAATGCAGCAGAGTTTAGCTTCTTTGCATAATACTTTGTATAATGGTACATGACTTCTTTCATGACAATGGATATTAGTGCAGCTATAAGTGCAATGTTTGTCGGCATTTTTAAATTATCATAATTTCCAGAAAAAATGTTGGCAAGACCTGTTTTTCCGATACCCAGTCCTGTCAGAAGCAGAATAATACCTAAAAACAGAGAAGCAACACATTCAAAACGCTCATGTCCATAAGGATGTTGTTTGTCAGATGAGCGTTTTGACATTTTTACGCCGAAAAAAGCTATAAAAGTAGCGCAAACATCTGAAAGCGAGTGTATCGAATCGGAAATAAGTGCACCTGATTTACCATAAATTCCTGCGAATAACTTAAGCAAAGCAAGCGTAACATTTCCTGAAATTCCTACAAATGAAACTTTTTTAATAATTTGATTTTCATTTCTTTTTTTCTGTTTTATTCCTTTAATACATAATGGTTTCAAGGTGTATTCCCCGCACTGTATTTAATATTTATATAATATTTATATTTCAATACAGTTTGTATTAATAACCAAATAATCAAAAACTATTTCGTTTTATAAATGATGTGCTTATTTCTATTTTGGAACAATATGTTGAATTTTCATTTATTATTTCCAATAAACGTGTGATTGATGATTTTGCTAATGCACGAATATTAACATGAATGGTGGATAGAGTAGGTGTAGTGTATTTGCACATGGGGATATCGTCAAATCCGATTATACATATGTCATCAGGTATATGGTAGCCATGCTCTTTAAATGCCATAATTGCGCCATAGGCTATTAAATCATTGTCTGCAAAATATGCTCGTGCAAGAGGTTCTTTATTATTAAGAATTTCACTCATATCAGAATAGGCACCATCTAATGACGGAGTTAATTTGTGACAAAGAATTTGTTTTGGAGAAAATCCGTATTCACGAACTGTTTTATAAAAACTTTCATGACGTTCTCTGTAGTTAACAATATCAAAAGCAGATGACAGGTATCCGATGTTGCTGCCAAATGTGTAGGCAAGTTCTGTGATTGCAAGGTTAACTCCCTGTTGGTTGTTAATTTTAACATAGCTGCATTCAACAGAATCATAATATGTGTCCAATACTACGAGAGGTATTTTCAAGTTTACAAAATTGGACAACTCGATATCAGATATTTCAGTACCAAGCAGAAGAATACCTTTACAATTAAATGAGAGAAAATCTTTCAAAAGTAAATTTGGGTTATCAGAAGCGGATATATATTTTATTTGTAAATGCAGGTTAGCGGTTTTACAGTATTCATCAATGCATTGAGTGAGTTCAGAAAAAAATTGTGTATCAGTAACAACTGTTCCATATCTTTTAAAAATAAGCAGGTAAATAATTCCACAATCATTTAATGCTTCATGTTTGTCGTTGATTTTAGTGAAATCATATCCGTATTTAGCGGCAGCTTCAAAGACTTTCTTTCTTGTATTTGTGCTTACGCCAGGCTTATTATTTAGAGCCATAGATACAGCGGCAGCGGATATGTTAAGTATTTTTGCTAATTCTTTAGCTGAAATTGTCATTTTTGATTCCCTATTTGATTAATTATTTTTAGAATTAAGTAAATTAAGTTAAAATTAACTTAATTATAGTTGCAATTAAGCTCTTAGTCAATGATAATAAATATAAGATACAAATGTAAAAATATATAATTATTGAGGTGTTATTGTGAAAAAATATTGAGATAAGATATTTTTCACACAGCTATTTGTGTTGCAGGCGCCACAAATAGCTTTTATTGCAGAGTCAAATTTGAGATTTGAATCGCGCATCCTCCGACGCAAAGGCGTCTGCGGAATGGAGATTAGTATGGTGAAGTTTAATATTCCCGATGAAAAGAAGCTTCGTGTGATAATAGATACAGATGCAAAAAATGAGGTTGATGATCAATTTGCTGTCGTTCAGGCTGTTTTGACAGAGTCTTTTGATATTCGAGCTATTATTGCAGCACACTTTGGAACATTGAAATCGGAACATAGTATGAATGACAGTTTTGATGAAATTAATAAATTGTTGGGGTTAATGGGAAAGACAGGCAGTGTTGATGTTTTGCATGGAGCAGAAAATGCAATGACCGCAGAGGAGAAACCTGTAATATCTGAAGGAGCCAAGCTGATTATTGAAGAAGCAATGAAAGAGGATGACAGACCTTTATATATCGCTTTTTTAGGACCACTGACGGATATGGCATCGGCATTACTTATGAAGCCGGAGATTGCAGAAAAGAATGTTACGGTAATATGGATAGGAGGTAGAGACTGGCCGGCAGGTGGCTGGGAATACAATTTAAAAAATGATGTGTTTGCTGCCAATGTATTATTTAAGTCAAAAGTGCAGTTGTGGCAGGTTCCAAGAAATGTGTATCGTATGATGCCTGTGACATTTGCTGAGTTGTGGGATAAAGTTTATCCATATGGAGAGATAGGCAAATATTTGGCTCAAAATGTGGTGGACTTTAATAATGATTGGCTGTCAAGACCTGTTGAATATAGAATTTTGGGTGATTCTCCGGCCATCGGAATAATAATGTTTAATGATTGCGGAGAGTGGGATTGGAAGCCTGCGCCTGAATTGGATGAAAATATGAATTATATTCATACAGGCAGAAATCGTCCTATAAAAGTTTATAAAAATATAGATTCAAGATTTATTTTAGAAGATTTATATGCAAAGCTTAAGTTTTTTTCAAAAAATGAAGAAAAATAGTTAAATATATTGCAGAATGAAAGGAGAACAGGATTTATATGGAGAATAGGGTGTTTAGACGTAATTGGGCGGTTTGGATGGCAGATACCGTACTTTGCAAATTTCCGGAGGTGAAAAAGCGCTGGTCGTATGATTATGGTGTTGTGTGCAAAGGAATTGAAAAGGTTTATGAATTGACCGGAGATCAAAAATATTTCCGTTACATAAAAGATAGTATGGATTGTTTCGTGCAGGAAGATGGAAATATTAAATATTATGACATGGAAGAGTTTAATTTGGATTATGTAAATAATGGTAAAATATTACTATATTTATATGAAAAGACTCACGAGGAAAAATATGCAAAAGCCTCGGATATATTGAGGGAGCAGTTAAACAGGCAGCCGCGTACCTCAGACGGAGGATTTTGGCATAAAAAGATGTACCCTTATCAGATGTGGCTTGACGGACTTTATATGGCAGAGCCGTTTTATGCAGAATATATTAAAATGTTTGGCAAGGAAAAGTCATATGATGATGTTGTACTCCAATTTAGTCTGATAGATAAACATTCTAAAGACAGCAGGTCTCATTTATTGTATCATGGCTGGGATGAAAAAAGACAGTGTTTTTGGGCAGACAAAGAAACTGGATTGTCAGCGAATTTTTGGGGCAGGTCGATTGGCTGGTATTCATGTGCGCTTGTTGACACATTAGATTATCTGGAAAATGATAAAGACAGAGAGATATTAATAAATATGGTTCGTGATTTGGCCGATGCGCTTATAAAGGTGCGGTCAAAATCAAACTTCTTATGGTATCAGGTTATGGATAAGGAGAATGATTACGGCAATTATCCTGAGGCATCATGTTCATGTATGTTTACATATTTTCTGTTAAAGGCTGTAAGAAAGGGATATATAGATGATTCATATTTTGATTATGCAAAGAAATCTTATTATGCCATTGTACGTGAATTTATCGAAGTCGACCAAAATGCCCTGCTCAATTTAAGAGGCACGGTTTATGTATCGGGACTTGGTGGTGATAAGCTTCGTGACGGTTCATACGACTATTACATAAGTGAGCCAAAACAGACGAATAATCTGCTTGGAATAGGAGCATTTTTGATGGCAAGTGCAGAAATGGAAAATACTTTAGCTAACTCTGGGACACCTTAAAAGGTGTTTCAGAGTTTTTTACTTTATAGGAAATTGCGTCAAAGACGCATTCTGATAACAAGTTTGCGAAGCAAATCTTGCAAGCGTCGTTCACGACGCTTTTTTAAAATTTTTGTCACCTTTCGTATCTGTTCTTCATCTATATATCAGAACAACGAAAGGTGGTGTGAGTGTGGTATTTAGCAGCTTGCAGTTTATTTTCATTTTTATCCCCATATTTTTTACATGTTATTATCTTGTGCCGGACAGAAAGAAAAATCTAATATTGTTTATAGGCAGCCTTAGCTTTTATTTTGTCGGAACGATTGATCATCCTGAACATTTTGTACTATTTTTAGTCAGCATAATTATTGACTTTGCAGTCGGGCTGGCTATTGAAAAATACGAAAAATATAAAAAGCTGTTTCTTTGCATAGGGGTTTTCTTTCATTTGTTAAGTCTTGGAACGTTCAAATATTCAGGGTTTCTTGCGGGGGAATTCAGCAGATTAACAGGTTTTGATGTTGCATTTGATATAGCACTTCCTTTGGGTATATCATTTTATACTTTTCAGGGAATTTCATATATTGCAGATGTTTACAAGGGAACTATAAAAGCAGAGAAAAATATGCTGGATTACGCAGTATATATTTCAATGTTTGAACAGCTTATAGCCGGCCCGATAGTTACATACAGGCAGGTAGGAAAAGCTCTGCACAAAAGAAAAATTATGGCAGAATCGGTGATTAAAGGAATCGGAATATTTATATCCGGGTTAGGCTTTAAGGTACTGCTTGCAAATCCTATTGGAAAATTATGGTCACAGACATGTGCGATTGGTTTTGAGAGTATATCAACCCCTCTTGCGTGGATGGCAATAGCTGCATTTTCATTTCAGATTTATTTTGACTTCTTTGGATATTCATTAATGGCAATAGGACTTGGAAGAATGCTTGGATTTAAACTGCCTAAAAATTTTGATCACCCGTATACGAGCTGTACAATGACAGAATTTTGGCGAAGGTGGCACATAACTCTTGGCTCATGGTTTAGGGAATATGTATATATTCCGCTTGGCGGCAATAGAAGAGGAAAAATTGCAACAATTATAAATCTGTTTATTGTATGGGTTTTGACAGGAGTGTGGCATGGAGCTGGATACAATTTTATTCTGTGGGGAATGGTGTTATTTGCTGTTATAGTGTTGGAAAAATTTTTTGTCGGAAAATTTTTAAACAATGTACCGCTTGCAGGACATATTTATATGATTTTACTGATTCCTATTACATGGGCGATATTTGCTATTGATGATTTAGGACAGCTTGCAGTATTTTTTACGCGCTTATTTCCGTTTTTCGGGCAGGGCGTATGGTCGGAATTCAGATATGATTATATGAAATATTTAGACCAATATCTTATATTTTTTATTGCGGGAATACTGTTTTCAACAAAACTTCCATATAGAATATTAAAGAAAATAAACAATCGCATATTTATATTTTTTCTGCTTGCAGTTGTATTTGCAGCAAGCGTTTATTGTATGTATCGCGGATTTGATGATCCGTTTTTATATTTTAGATTTTAGATAGAAAGAGGATTAATATGAAAAAGTCAAATATTATTACTTTTACAGGTTTATGTGTATTAATTTTAGCAGTTGTATTATTTAAGTTTTTTTGGAAAGATTTTTCGGTTAATGCGGGTGATAAAAATACAGACAGCACAACGCAGGCGGAGACTACTCTTGCGGATAATGGAAATGCGGAGACGCAAAAACAATCAAATGAAGCTGTAAAAAATACACAGCAAAGCACATCGGAAAAGAAGACTGTTTCTATGAAGGATGCCTTGTTTATAGGGGATTCAAGAACAGTAGGGCTGATGGAATATTCAGGGATTGACGGTCCGGACTTTTTTTGCAATGTAGGCATGAGTGTATATAATATTCACAAAAAACCTGTTTCAGTTCCGAATGTAGGAAAGGTAACGCTTACCGAATTGTTGAGCAATAAAAAGTATGGTAAGATATACGTAATGCTCGGCATTAACGAAGCCGGATATCCTATGCAGAATACTGTTTCAAAGTACAGTGAGCTTATTGATTTTATAAAAGAAAAGCAGCCCAATGCATACATATTTATTCAGGCGAATCTGCATGTTACTAAAAAGCGTTCAGACAGTGATAAGTCAATAAACAATACAGTTATAAATGAGCTTAACAGTGAAATAAAAAAAATGGCAGATGGGAAGAGAAAATTTTATATTGATGTAAATGCTGTATTTGATGATGGGAATGGTGCTTTGTCTGCTGATAAGTCAGAGGATAGTGCGCACCTTTATGCAAAATATTATAAAGATTGGGGTAAGTGGATTATAGAACAAACTTCTTCACTTATCGGGGAGGTATGATTTTGACCGGCAAAGACGAATTTTGCGAACAGATAAGAGATTGTGAGAGCGCAATGTATTCTTTGGCATTTTCTATTGTAAGAAATGAGACCGATGCGGGTGAGATAATAAGCGAATCCATATACCGCGCATACAAAAATTTATATACGCTTAAAAATAGCAATTCATTTAAACCATGGATACTGCGAATTGTTCATAACACAGCAGTTGAGATGATACGTAAAAATTCAAAAATTATGATACTTGATGAAGTTGAAGACATTGCAGATGATGACACCAATGAGATAACTACAAGGCTGGCATTGCGTGAAACCGTTGAAAGCCTTAAGCAGCCATATCGCACAGTTGTTGTACTGTTTTATTATGAAAACCTTTCAGTATCACAAATCTCACAAATCACAGGCACAAATATAGTTGCTGTAAAACAACAGCTGTCACGTGCAAGGAAGATGCTGCGAGAGATTTTGAAGGAGGATTTTAACGCATGAATGATTTTGATAAATATTTAAAGAGTAAAGCACGGGAAGAGCAGACAGAAATTCCTGCCGGTGTTAAAAATCAAATAGAGCGTACACTTGAGGCGTTGCCCGAAATGGAACCGCAAAAAGTGTATATATATGTAGTGAAAAAAATTGCCGCCGCCGCCGCATGTGCAGCTTTTATAATGCTTTTTCTGCTTCCGAATGTAAGTCCTGCATATGCAAAAGCAATAGAGAAAATTCCGGTAATAGGAGATATTGTGCGCGTGGTGACAATACGTAATTATTTTTATTCTGATAATAATCATGAAATGGATATTAGTGTTCCGAAGATAGAGGGCGAGAGCGGAACTGCTGCGGACTATATCAACAAGGATGTTAGTGAGCTGACAACTACACTGGTGAATGAGTTTTATAGAAAGCTGGAAATAGAGGGAAACAGAGGCTTTGGCTCTATTCATGTTACTTATGAAACTGTGACAAATACAAAACGTTGGTTTACGCTTAAATTGTCGGTTACAGAGACAGAAGCAAGCAGTAATCATTATTATGAATTTTATCATATTGATAAAATGAACGGTAAAATAATACAGCTTGGTGATTTGTTTAATACAGATGATTTTTCAGATATTCTTGTTGCTGAAATTACAAAACAGATGCAGGAACAGATGGATAAAGATGAGAATGTAAAGTACTGGGTTGAGGACAGAGAGCTTGATAAGGGGTTTGCGTCCGTAAATGAGAACCATAACTTCTATTGGAATGATAATGGGGATTTAGTTATTGTATTTGATAAATATGAAGTTGCACCGGGTTCTATGGGAACACCTGAATTTGTAATAAGGAAAAATATTATCGAAAATATTTTAAAACCTGAATATAAGTAATAAATTCATCTGAAATTTCGCGAAAATTTAAATTTATGATTGACATATCCGTAATTAGTGATATGCTAATACAGTAAGTTTAATTCGGGGCGTAGCACAGCTTGGTAGTGCGCTGCGTTCGGGACGCAGAGGTCGCAGGTTCAAATCCTGTCGCCCCGATTTTTATATTATTACAGTGTCAAATGTGCCGCAGACGTATTAAAAACGTCAGAAAGCGGCACATTTTTTTACTTTATAGGATTACAGTGCCAAAACACCCTAATTACGATTACACGGATTGTTTCGTACTTTGCACTCCCACAATCCTTACCAACATTCGCATTATGCTCCAATTTTGGGGCGTGTTCCAAGGTTATTCCCCCACTATTATGCAAGCACAAGTGGGCTTACGACCTTTTGACGCTGTAATTTTATATCAAAATTTCAGTAAATGAGGTTGATTTTGACACGATTTTGCTTTGCACCAATTCGTATTAAATGCTAACATTTAGTAAGAATTGTATTTAAGTTGAATTTTATGTTCAAAGGAGGTAAAGCAATGGCATATTTATTAAAAGAGGATTTCAAAAATTTTCCTATTGGAGAGTTTCCGTATGATAAGCTTCATTCGGCAATGGGTGAGTACCATTATATAGAGTATCCCGGGTATCGTGGTGTTTGGAATGACCCTGTCTGCAATTATACTTATAATGGTCAGGGTGCGTCATGGATTGTAACAGAATGCGATAAAAGGCATTATATGGAGCAGATGAGGATAAGAAATGACAAGCCGCACAGAACATTTCCTATGCTTACAAGCGGTGACAGATTTTGGCATGATTATACTATAGAAGCAAAGCTTAGAATGTTTACAACAAAATGGGGAAGTGCCGGAATAGGTTTCTGCTGTCAGAATTCAACTAATCTTCTTGTTCTTATATTTGAGGAAAATCAGCTTAAGCTGGCTTACAGACACAAAGAAGAAATAGAGCTTATTGAGAGTGTGCCATTTGAGTATAACTGTGACTCTTATTATGTGTTAAAGGCAGAAATAAATGATGAAAATGTAAAATGTTTTGTTGATGGTAAACTTTATTTTGACGTCAATACACAATATGCAAAGCAGGGCGGCAAGATTGCAATTACAGCGACAATACCTGCACAGTTTGAGTATGTTAATGTTATGACAAGTGACGAAACTGCTGATGATATAATAAAGAACAGAGAAGCTTACAAGCTTCTTTGCAGCGAAGCTCAAAATAAATATCCGAAAATGAAGCTTTTAAAGAAAATTGATTTAAAAGGCTTCGGTACGGGGAGACAGTTAAGGTTTGGACATCTGCTTGGAAACGGTGAGTATCAGTTTGTGATGGCACAGTGCCAGAAACGTGTAAACAGAGATGCATACGGAACCATAAGCTGCCTTACTGCAATGGATTTGGACGGAAATGTTTTGTGGCAGCTTGGCGAGCCTACGTCAAATACGGATCTTGGCACGATATCGGCAGATATGCCAATGCAGATATATGATATTGACGGTGACGGTTTTGATGAGGTTATAACTGCCAAAAATTTTGAGATACTGATTCTTGACGGAAGAACAGGGGAAGTGAAAAAGAGAGCAAAGACACCGTACTCAACAGCGGATGAGGACGGAACTCTTATCGGGGTTCCTGACGGAATATATGCATTTGACAGAATTAATCCTGACGGAATGAGAATATGCAATTTCAGAGGCTTGGAACAACCGAGAGATATTCTTATAAAAGACAGATATTGCAGAGTTTATGCCTTAAATGACAATCTCGAAGTGATGTGGCATTTCCAGAGTGACAAGAATACAGGACATTTTCCGTTTGCCATAGACATAAATGGTGACGGGCATGATGAGCTTTTAGTCGGTTATAATATGCTTGACTGCAACGGAAATAAGCTTTGGACCATGCCTGTTTGCGATGACCATATAGATGAAATTGTTCCGGGAAAGTTTGAGACAGGCCCAGATAAAGGAAAGAAGTTTTTTGCATGTGTTGCTGGAACGGAAGGGTTTATAATATGTGATTTTGACGGTAATATTATAAAAAAGGACGGAATAGGACATGCGCAGAGAGTAAGTCTTGGAAATTATCTGCCGGATAAAGACGGTTATGAGATGGTTGTCGTTAATTTCTGGGGACATCAGGGAATTATATATTTCTATGACAGCGAGGGAAATCAGCTTTGGGAAATGGAAAATGAGATGAACGGAAATCTGCTTACTCCTGTGAACTGGACAGGTGACGGACAGGACTTCATACTGCTTAATGCAGACACACAGAAGGGCGGAATGATTGACGGAAACGGTGTAAGAGTGGTAAGCTTTCCTGATGACGGACATCCTGTGATGTGTGCTGAAGCCGTAAATCTGTTCGGAGATGCAAGAGATGAGATTGTAACATGGGATTATCATTCAATGTATATATATACTCAGGACGACAATCCAAGAGAAAATGTTTATGCACCTTACAAATATCCTGAATACAATGCATCAAATTATCGCGGAGAGTACTCATACAGAGAAAAATTCTGGTAATGGTACAGGATAAAATGATGTATCTGCGACACATGGCTTGAAAAGTAAATGCCCTTACGAGCGTTTCCTTTTCTTCGCACATGGTATAATAACTCCGGAATCCAGATGTGCATAGCACATCTGCCGCTGTCAAAGACAGCTCATTAATTCTGTCGTTACCATATCAGGTGAAATCAAATATCTGCTTCGCAGCTGCTTGATTTCCTGCTGATATGGTATAATAACTAAACAAAAGTATTTTTTAAGATACAAGAATTGTCTTAATTAAAAAAAGATTGACGTTAATAACTTATTAATGTATTATGTATGTATAAAAAATTACAAAATGGAGGTAAAGGAAATGAAACTTAAAAAGTTAGTTGTTGCTGCATTAGCTTCAGTTATGGTTATGGCTTCTACAGTTGTTGCATTTGGTGCTGAAATTTCTGCTACAGAAAAGTCAGTTATTGATGCTCTTAAGGATACTGGTATTGCAACAGAATATGTTACACAGGCTGAGAACTATTTAAAGGGTGTTGAACTCACTGATGCTCAGGCTCAGGTAGTTATTACTGAAATCGGTAAGGCTAAGGAAACAGCAAACGGTGTTACAGATATCAACAAGTTTACATCAGCTCAGAAGAGTGCTATTCTTAAGAACATTGAGACAGCAGCTGAAGCTTGTGGTCTTACAGTAAGCGTTGATTCTGCTAAGGGTATCATCAGAATTCTTGATGCTAATGGTAAGGTTGTTGCTGAAGCTACTACTTCTGTAGTTAAGGATACAGGCGCTAATATGGCAGTTACAGTTTCTGTTGTTTCACTTCTCGCTGTTGCATTAATCGGTTGTGCAGTAGCAGGCAAGAAGTTTGCAGCAAGATAATTTAGCTGATTGAAAAAGAATATTAAAAGGATAATGGCATATATATATATGCCATTATTTTTTGTAATTTTAGGATATGGAATAGTATATATCGCAGCGCGTCCTGTTATTGACACGATATCATCGGTGGCGAGCATATTTATATCAGACAAGCCGCCTGTATTCAGCGATATTACGGTTACTTCTATCTTCGAGGCGCCTAAAGAAGATGTTGGTGACGTTATTCCGGAATCAGAAGTTAAAATTCCTTCATATGGTGAGCATTATGCCAATATTACGTGTGAAAGAATAGGTTTATCGGCAGAGATATGCTATGGTGACAGCTATAGTATATTGAGAAAAAATGTAGGGCATTATGCCGGATCTTCATTTCCGGGATATGGAAAGCCCATTATGCTTGCCGCACACAGAACACAGCATTTCTTTCCTCTAAAGGATGCTGTTGTAGGAGATATTATAACTATCACTACAAGTTATGGTGTGTATGAGTATGAAGTTACAGATATTCAGATAAGAGATAAAAATGATAAGACAGCATACAATTTAAATCAGGATAAGGAACAGCTTATAATGTATACCTGTTATCCTTTTGTATTTTTGGCTGATTCTCAGAACAGATATTTCGTGTATGCGGACAAGATTTCGGGTCCGACAATACAGGAAGATTAGGAGGCGGCTATGAGTAAGAATAAAAATTTAGGACAGAAGGTTGTCAGTGTAATTGTTGCATTTTTATTATCTATTATCTTAACTTTGTTATGTTATATATTCTGCATTTATTTTGGTATGTTTAATGTAAGTGCTGTGACTAATGCCATTAACACAAGCGGATATTGTCAGAATATAGTTGAATACAGTGAGAAGAGCTCTGCTGAGGCAGCTATTCCTATGGGATTGCCTGAAAGTGTTTTTGTTGATATTTTTGATGTGACGGAAACACGTACAGAAGCTCATAATTATATAACTGCAAGTGTTGAAGGGCATGACTACCAGCCTGATACATCTGCGGCAAAGGAAAGACTTATAAACAGTATTCATGCTTATGTACAGGAGTCTGGAGCTGAATTGACAGACGAGACAAAGGCCAATGCTGATAAGTTTGCGGACGAGATAATGACAGCATATGCAAAGAATATTAAAATACCGTTTTTTAATTATTTTGTAATGGTAAAAAATGCAGTTATGGGACTTATTTATATTGCAATTCCTGTATTAGTGATTCTTAGCGTTGTAGCAATAATTATACTTATCAGAATGCATAAGTGGCCTCACCGTGCAATGAGATATATATCATACAGTACAATAGCAGTTTCACTTATGACATTTATATTGCCGGCATATTTGATGGCTGATGGTATTTATAAAAGGATTTCCATTTCTCCGGAGTATGTTTATAATTTCCTTGTTAAATATATAGATAACAGTTTGTCGACATTTTTTGTTATGTCGGGCATTTTCGCTGCAATAAGTGCAGTTATGATAGTTGCTATATATATTAAGAGGAAAAAGCTTGAAGAGAAATCAAGAAAACACAGGCATGAACACAGACAGACAATTTAATCATAGTATAATGTATTTAACCGTATGACTTGTTGATTATAAAATTGATAAGAATACGGTTTTTTTATAAGATTACAGCGTCGTTCACGACGCTTTTTTAAGGAGGAAGAAATGTTATTTGTTGAGTATCCTAAATGCAGTACATGCAAAAAAGCAAAAGCATGGCTTGACGAGCACAATCTTGATTATGAGGACCGCAATATAAAAGAAGAAAATCCTACACAGGAAGAGTTAAATGAGTGGTATAAGCAGAGCGGTTTGCCTATTAAGAAATTTTTTAATACAAGCGGTGTTTTATATAAACAAATGAATTTAAAGGAAAAACTTGCAGATATGAGTGATGATGAGCAGATAAAACTTCTGTCAACTGACGGAATGCTGGTAAAAAGGCCAATAGTTGTAAAAGGTGATAAAATACTTGTTGGTTTTAAAGAAAGAGATTGGGAAGAGCTTTTGTGATTATAGTCTATTTGAGCGATTTAGATAGCTTGAATATAATTGTATACACAATACAGTATTTTTATAATAAATAAAAGTTTTTTGAGATTTTTTTGAAAAAATGTATTGACAAATACTTAATCAGGGTGTACTATATAATCATAAAAGACATCAGACAAATATAGAACTAAACAATTAGAGATGGTGGCGAGAGCTTCACCGGATTGTGATTGAGAGTTATCTGTTAAAGATAGGATTAGGAAAAGTGGCGAGAGCTTCACTTGACTGTGATTATTATCGTTAATACATGATATGTAAGTAAGAATGATGGCGAGAGCTTCATCGGACAGATTTATAATCATGAAAGACTTATAAGTACAACAAGGTAAGATGGCGAGAGCTTCATCAAACTGTATTGTAATACCAGTTAAGGAAAAGCGGCGAGAGCTTCACTTAACCAAAACGGTTTTATAAGTAGAAGATGTCGTGTAACATGTAACGTAGATTAGAAGAGAGTACTAATTGTAAAAGATTAGTACTCTCTTTTTTAGTGCGCCTTGCGGCGCACGTTTCTAATGGGTTAAAAGTAATAAAATAATAGTCAAGCATGGATATATGTCATGCTTGACTATTATTATAAGCAGCTTATGAAATTCAATGAATTTATCTAAGAGATTTATTTAAGTGTAAATCTTCCGACTAAATCCTTTAATGAATCAGCCTGTGCAGAAAGCTCTTCGCTTACTGAAGACGTCTCCTGTGCAGCTGCGGAGTTGCTTTGAACAACAGAAGAAATCTGTTCAATTCCCTGTTCTATCTGCTTAAGCATATCAGCCTGTGCACGTGAACCTTCAGCTGATTCTGAAGCAGCTGAAGCAAAGGCAGTCATGTCAGATAATACTTTACCGATAGAAGTTGCTGCGTGTTTAGTTATTTCATTTCCTGCTTCAATTTCATTTAAAGCTTTAGCGATAAGATTTCTTGTGTTGATAGCAGATTGTGCGCTGTCTGTAGCAAGTTTACCAATCTGATCGGCAACAACTGCAAAGCCTTTTCCGGCTTCGCCGGCTCTTGCGGCCTCAATAGAAGCATTTAATGATAACAGATTGGTCTGTGATGCGATATCTTCAATATCAGCAATAATGTTTTCAATTTCTTTTGATGTTGTAGATATGCGTTCCATTGCGGCTGTGAGGTTCTCAATTTCTTCTCTGCTGTTTTCAGCTTCTTTAGCTGAATTGGAAATTGATTGGGCGGCCTGAAGAGCACCTTCGGCACTGTCTTCTGAGATGCCTGAAACATTTTCAACAGTGGCTGTAAGCTCTTCGATTGCACCGGCCTGGTCGGTAGCACCTTCTGCAAGTTCCTGAGCACTTTCTGCAAGCTGTTCAGAGCCTGTAGCAACATAATCAGATACTTCGTTTATATGTTTTAATGTATCGTTCAGCTTAGTGTTAAATGAGCGTATATTTGATAATAATTCTTCGAAATTGCCTGTATAGCGATTTTCAATGCTGGTATCAACATTAAAATTGCCTTCAGCCATTTCGCCTAAAAGATAATCTGTGTCATCAACAACCTCCTGAATTTGTGAACATGCTTCACGGAAATTGCCTGCAAGCTGTCCAAGCTCGTCTTCACTCTCATAATTAATTTCAATGTTAAGATTACCGTTTTTAAGGTTTTCTGCAGCAGCTTCCAATTCATTAATTGGTTCATTAATACTTGATATAATGATTTTTCTGAGTTTTAAACATAAAATCACGCTAACAACTGAGATAGCAACCATAAATACAGCTGCGCCAATACCGAGTGCTATAGATAATTTGTATGCATCTTTTGCCTGCTTATCGGCAATCTCACCGATTTCTAACAAAACATTCTGAATATTTTCTGTTGCATCATTGTAAACTGAATTAAAGACGAATAATGCTTCTTGTTTTTTATTGGCGCCTGCAAACTGTAATACTTCTACTCTTGCAGATTTTAACTGTTTAAAAGCTTTATCCAGTCTTGCAACTATTTCGTCGTTGTTAAAGCTGTGTTCCAATAAATTAATGTTCTGCTCAACATAATCTGAATATGTAGTTGCATTTTTCATTTTTTCCTGCGTTTCACTTATTGTATCGGCACTCATAGCCCATAATACGTTTTTTCCTACAACCTGAATATCTTTTCTTATTTCTAATTCTAATTTTGTGTTGTAGTAAGATTCTTCATAAAAATTTTTAAGCTGTACATCAATAACTGAAATACTTATAATGCCTATAAGTACTGAGAATATGTAAGCAATCAAAATAATCAGATATGAGAAACCTAATTTTTTCGATACTTTAAGATTTTTTAAGTAATTCTTCATCATTAGCCTCCTGTCTATACTATAATAACTAATATTATTATACCCTAAGCGCTTATATATAGCAATATAGGTGGGAAACATGTATACCGTAATGGTATACATAATTTTGAATAAAATTGTTTGAAATGGACAACAATAAAAATGTATTGTCATATAAAAGGACAATAACTAATGAATGGGAGGAATATGTGATGACGCAGTTATCTGAAAAGGAATTATCTTCAATAAAGGATTTATTATCAGAAGAGGAATTGCTTGTGAAGAAGTTTAAAATGCTTGCAGAACATGCTGAAACAACTGAGTTAAAAAAAGAGATGACAGATATTTCGGAAAGACATCAGAAGCATTTTAACCAGCTTTATTCAAAGTTATCATAAGGAGGTGCAGTTATGGCAGGAATTTATACAGAAAAAGAAATATTGGGAGATGCACTTGCGGCACAGAAAGCAAGTACAGGGAATTTTAATACTTATGCAAATGAGTGTGTGCATGAGGATGTAAGACAGACTATGATGCATATATTGAAAGAGGAGCATGATATTGCTCAGGATGTGTTTAAAACTATGCATGCAAAAGGTTATTACCCTACACCTGAAGCTGAAGAAAATAAGGTAGAGCAGCTAAAACAGCAGTATTCTCAGTGCGTAAAGTCAACAATATAAAAAATAAATAAAATCAAACAAAACGGAGCAGTCTCATTTAAGATATTTTAATTAATGAGAAGCTCCGTTTTTTAATAGATTATTAATAATATAGTTGAAACAATAGTACCATGGTACTATAATTATTAACATAATAGTAATTGTGAGAGGGATGTAATTAATAATATCCAGGAAGTAAAATTTTATGGGAAAGGAAAAGGCGAATGATAAAAAAGCATATGGTGGAAAAAATGTTGTGAAAAGTCAGGAGGCGCGTCTTAAAAGGCTTACAAAGCAGGCTACAGCAGTTGTTATTATAGGTGCTTTACTTTTAACTGTATCTATTGGAGCCAATACATTGACAATTTTCGGATATCGCGATGAAAATACATTTAATAATGCGATTAACCAGTACAGAATTGCTTCAAAGACGCTTACATCTTCAGCTCAGGTTTATGCAGTTAAGGCTGATAATCAGTATTACGATACATATATGAAAGAGTTAAATGACGATAAGAACAGGGAAAAAGCTTTGGATCAACTTAGAAAAATTAACTTGACAGAAGATGAACTGTCTGCATTGGAAGAGATTTCTTCCATGTCCGACAGTGTTTTGTCAATTGAGAAGAAGTCACTGGAAAGCGTTAAGAAAGGAGATTTAATATCTGCACAGGAAGCTGTTTTCAGTGATGGATATGAGAGTACAATCTCTGAAATGAATAAGAAAATAGAAGAACTTAAAGAGCAGGTTCAGGACAGGCTGAAAGCCGAGCATGTAAGACTTAAGCTTCAGATGTATATTGCACAACTGATTTTTATTATATCATTTGGTTATGTTGCAGTTCAGTTATATAGGACATTGAAGTTTTCATACAAAGATTTTTTACAGCCTATAAAGAAGGTTTCTGAACAGATGAAATATGTGGCATCAGGAGATTTTACTCATGATATAGATATAAAAGAAGATGGTACTGAAGTTGGAACTATGGTCAAGTCAATAAATTTCATGAAGACAAATTTTCAGGAAATGATTGCAGAGGTTGCAAATGTGTTAGCACAGATGGGAGAAGGAGATTATCGCATTGAAATAAGCCGTCAGTATATAGGTGAGTTTACACAGATAAAAGCATCACTTATTCAGATAAGTGATAAAATGAAAGAGACTTTCCAAACTCTCAGAAGTGTGACCGAACAGATTGATGGAGGTTCTGAGCAGATGGCATGTGCAGCACAGGACCTTGCGGAGGGAAGTACATCTCAGGCATCACAGGTATCAAATCTCGTGGCTGCTGTTTCACATATATCAGATCAGATTGAGGAAAATGCAAAAGAAGCTCAGGAATTAGTTAAAATTTCAGCTCATGCAAGTAATTCGCTTAAAGAGGGCAATGCAAAGGTAGAGGAATTGAAACTTGCTATAGGTGAAATAAGCAAGTGTTCAGAGCAGATTGTTTCTATAATCGGTACTATAGAGGATATAGCTTCTCAGACTAATCTTTTATCTTTAAATGCTGCTATAGAGGCAGCAAGAGCCGGTGAGGCAGGTAAGGGTTTTGCAGTTGTTGCAGAGCAGGTTAAAGATTTGGCAGAAGAGTCAGCGAAGTCAGTCGGAATGATAACAGGACTTATCGAGACAACAATAGCTGCAGTGGATAAGGGCATAAGTATGGCTGATGATACTGTTGGTGCCATGAGCGAGGTAATGACAGGAACTGAACAAAGTACAAAAAAGATGGGAGACATAGTTAATATGTTAAATGATTCCGTCGATAAAATGTATGAGATAAATGATGCAATAACGGAGGTATCAACAATAGTTGATAATAATTCTGCAACATCAGAGGAGACTGCGGCTGTCAGTCAGCAGCAGAAAGCACAGGTTGAGACAATGGTTCAGCTTATGTCTCATTTTAAAATTTAATTATATATAAGATACATAAGATGCTGATTTAAACTTGGCATCTGTGAGAAATTGGATTATGAAAAAGTTTGAAAAAGATTTTACAAAAGGAAAGCTTGGCAGTCAGATAATCAGGTTTAGCGTGCCTTTGATGCTGTCAAATTTGCTTCAGGTATTTTTTAACATGGCCGACATAGCTGTTGTAGGACAGTTTGCAGGCCCGGTATCACTCGGTGCGGTAGGTTCCACAACTATTCTCGTGGCTATGTTTACAACAGCACTTATAGGTGTTACGGGTGGTGTTAATGTTTTAGTAGCCCATGCAGTCGGAGCAAGAAATAAAAGAAATATTAAAGAGACTGTTCATACATCGGCATTAGTTTGTGCAGCTATAGGAATTTTACTTATGCTTGCAGGTGTGATTTTTGCAGGTCCGATTTTGACAGTACTTAAGACAAAGGAAGAATTTATATATAAGGCAACCATATATTTGTCAATATATTTTATGGGTATGCCTGCGCTTGCACTTTATAACTTCGGTAATGCTGTTTTAAGTGCAGTCGGCGACACAAAGCGGCCGCTTGCATATCTTTCAGCTGCAGGTGTTATAAATATTGTCTTAAATATACTCTTTGTGGTAGTATTTAAGCTTGATGTTGCCGGTGTTGCGATAGCCAGTATAATATCACAGTATATTTCGGCAATTCTTGTTATTAGAGCATTGTTTAAAAGCGGTGAAGATTATGCGCTGAAGTGGAGAGATTTCAGAATCAGTAAAGATAAATTAAAAGCTATAGTTGCTATAGGCATACCATCAGGCATACAGAATGGAATATTCCAGCTTGCAAATCTTTTCGTACAGGTCTCTGTTAACAGTTTTAGTGCTACATTTGTTGCTGGAAATTCTGCGGCAGCAAATTCAGATGCTTTGATATACGATGTTATGGCTGCATTTTATTCGGCCTGTGCATGCTTTATAGGGCAGAATTATGGTGCAGGAAACAGGGAGCGTATCAAGAAAAGTTACTTTATATGTCTGGCATATTCATTTGGAACAGGTGCAATTATGGGCCTTTTGCTGATATTGTTCGGAAGACAGTTTTTGGCGATATTTACAAGCGATCCTGCTGTTATAGATGCCGGAATGCAAAGGATTGTAATTATGGGATTTTCTTATGCTGTTTCGGCCTTTATGGATTGTACAATAGCGGCTTCAAGAGGACTTGGAAAGAGTTTTGTACCTACCGTTATAGTTACATTGGGTTCATGCGTATTTCGTGTGATATGGATATATACAGTATTTGCATATTTCGGAACTATTACGTCATTGTATCTGCTATATGTATTTTCCTGGAGCATAACAGCTGCCGCCGAGCTGGTATATTTTGTTAAGATATATAAGAAAGTGTTAAATTCAAATCAGTTCAGACTTTATGAAAACGAAGCAAAATTAAGATAAGCGTAAGCACCGGATAGAGAAAGCATAAATTTGTGATAAAAATATATCCCACACCATTTTATTTTAAAAGGTGTGGGATATATTTTTTTGTGACACAGGAAAATCTTTTGGAAACCTATGTCGTAAAACAAACTACGAGTTTATGCTCTTATTTGTCATGAATTTCGCTGTGAAGCTCCTGTAATGATTTTACCTGGCCATCACCGTGAGCCTTAATGTAGTTAATACCATCAGCAGTAGCCTTGGCTGCTGCAATAGTGGTCATATAAGGAACCTTTGCCTTTATAGCAGCCTTACGCAGGTAGCTGTCGTCGTGAATACTGTCTTTTCCTACCGGTGAGTTGATTATAAGCTGGATGTCTCCGTTTGTAATCATATCGAGTATATTAGGACGACCATCTGAAAGTTTGTTTACCTTAGTAGCAGGAATTCCGGCTTTTGTCAATACATCGTAGTTACCTGCTGTAGCAACAATCTTAAATCCGTTGTCTGCGAAAACCTTTGCAACATCTGCAAGTTCTGCTCTGTCTTTTCTGTTTACAGAGAATAATACCGTACCCTCAAGAGGAAGCTTTGACTGTGTTGCTTCCTGAGCCTTGTAGAATGCTTCGCCGTATGAAGAAGATAAGCCTAAAACTTCTCCTGTAGAACGCATTTCAGGTCCTAATACAGGGTCAACTTCAGGGAACATGTTGAATGGGAATACTGCTTCCTTAACGCCATAGTTAGGAATGCACTGTTCCTTAAGTGCAGGAATAGGAGAAGGTCTTCCTGTGAGCTCTGAAGTTATTATATCTGTAGCGATAGGTACCATTCTTATATTACATACCTTTGAAACGAGAGGTACTGTACGTGACGCTCTTGGGTTTGCCTCAAGAACGAAAACTTTACCGTTTTCGATTGCGTACTGCATATTCATAAGACCCTTAACATGCATTTCCTCTGCAATTTTTCTTGTATATTCTTTAATTGTCTTAACATTTTCTTCAGAAATATGAACTGAAGGAATTATACATGCTGAATCACCTGAATGAACACCTGCAAGCTCAATGTGTTCCATTACTGCAGGAACAAAAGCATGTACACCGTCGCTTATCGCATCGGCTTCACACTCTGTAGCGTGGTTAAGGAAACGGTCGATAAGGATAGGTCTGTCAGGTGTAACACCGACAGCAGCTTTCATATAACTTGTCATGCTTTCATCATCGTAAACAACTTCCATACCACGTCCGCCAAGAACGTATGAAGGACGAACCATTACAGGGTAGCCAATTTTGTCTGCTATAGCGATAGCTTCTTCTACAGTAGTTGCCATACCTGATTCAGGCATTGGAATTTCAAGCTTTTCCATCATTGCACGGAACAAATCGCGGTCTTCGGCAAGGTCGATAACGCTTGGAGAAGTGCCAAGAATTTTAACACCGTTTTTCTCAAGCTCGGCTGCAAGGTTAAGCGGAGTCTGTCCACCAAACTGTGCAATGACACCGAGTGGTTTTTCCTTATGATAAATACTTAATACATCTTCAAGTGTAAGCGGTTCAAAATACAGCTTATCTGATGTATCGTAGTCAGTTGAAACTGTTTCAGGATTACAGTTAACTATTATTGTCTCAAATCCGAGTTTCTTTAAAGCCAATGAAGCGTGTACACAGCAATAATCAAATTCGATACCCTGACCGATACGGTTAGGACCGCCGCCAAGAATCATAATCTTTGGCTTATCGTCAGATACTGTGTTCTTATCTGTACCATTGTAAGTAGAGTAGTAGTAAGCACTGTCAGAAGTTCCGCTTACGTGAACGCCCTCCCATGCTTCTTCCATACCTAAGCTGATACGTTTATTTCTTACCTCATCTTCTGAAATTTCAAGAAGCTGGCTTATATATTTATCAGAAAAACCGTCTTTCTTTGCTTTTATCAAGAGTTCGTCTGAAACCATGTGGCCTTTTGATTTAAGAATTTCTTCTTCTTCCTCAACAAGCTCTTTCATCTGTTCTATGAAATAAGCTTTAACCTTTGTGATCTCGTGAATTTCATCAATAGTAGCACCCTTTCTTAAGGCTTCGTACATCTGGAAATGACGTTCACTTGAAGGAGTTGCAAGAAGCTTCAACAACTGCTCTTTAGACATTGAGTCGAAGTTCTTTGCATGACCAAGACCATAGCGGCCTGTTTCAAGACTTCTGATAGCCTTTTGGAAGGCTTCCTTATAAGTCTTACCGATACTCATAACTTCGCCAACTGCACGCATCTGGGTTCCGAGCTTGTCTTCAACGCCTTTGAATTTCTCAAATGCCCAGCGTGCAAATTTAATAACAACGTAATCTCCGTCAGGAACGTATTTATCAAGTGTTCCGTATTTTCCGCAAGGAATATCTTTAAGTGTAAGTCCCGCTGCAAGCATTGCAGATACCAATGCTATAGGGAATCCTGTTGCTTTTGAAGCAAGAGCTGAGGAACGTGAAGTACGAGGGTTGATTTCTATAACTATAATACGGTCTGATACAGGGTCATGAGCGAACTGTACGTTAGTACCGCCGATAACCTGTACTGAATCAACGATTTTGTAAGCCTGTTCCTGCAAACGCTTCTGACATTCCTCTGAAATGGTAAGCATTGGAGCAGAACAGAATGAATCACCTGTGTGAACGCCAAGAGGGTCAATATTTTCAATGAAACATACTGTAATCATGTTGCCTTCTGCATCACGAACAACTTCAAGTTCAAGTTCTTCCCATCCGAGGATAGATTCTTCAACTAAAACCTGACCTACAAGGCTGGCCTGTAAACCTCTTGCACATACAGTGGCAAGTTCTTCCTTATTATAAACAAGACCGCCGCCGGCGCCTCCCATTGTGTAAGCAGGACGAAGTACTACAGGATAACCGAGCTTATCAGCTATAGCGAGAGCTTCATCAACTGTGTAAGCAACTTCGCTTCGGGCCATTTCTATGCCGAGCTCTTCCATTGTCTTTTTAAATTCGATACGGTCTTCACCACGCTCAATAGCATCTACCTGAACACCTATAACCTTTACGTTATATTTATCAAGTATTCCTGCTTTGTTTAACTCAGAGCATAAATTAAGTCCGGACTGTCCGCCAAGATTAGGAAGGAGTGCGTCTGGACGTTCTTTTTTAATAATTTGCTCAAGTCTTTCTACATTGAGAGGTTCAATGTAAGTTACGTCAGCAGTTTCCGGGTCAGTCATAATGGTTGCCGGGTTTGAATTGACAAGCACAATTTCGTAACCAAGCTTACGGAGAGCTTTACAAGCCTGTGTGCCTGAATAGTCAAATTCAAAAGCCTGTCCGATTATGATAGGGCCTGAACCAATAATAAGTACTTTGTTAATATCTGTTCTTTTTGGCATAAATATAATCCTCCTTTGTTCTATAGATTATTATATATAGTTTCTTAAAAATCACAAGGAATTTTTGAAATAAATCGAGAAAGTTTTATAAAAAAGTAAATTATGGATAATGTAATGATATTATAAATATAAAATATCTGTAAGCTTTGTGCAGTACAGTCTAAATGTTATTTAATAATAAGGTTGTAAATATATTGTCAGATAATGTATAATTGCAGTATAATCGCTGATTTTATGGTGTGTAATCAAAATTTATATGTCAATAAGGAGATGCAATGTATTATAAAGAAGATTTTATAAATGATATGAAAAAAATGGGACTTAAAAATACTGATGTGCTTATGGTACATTCTTCAATGAAATCAATAGGACAGACAGATGGCGGGGCTGATACTGTAGTTGATGCGTTTATGGAATATTTAAGTGACGGGTTGTTTATGACGCCTGCGCATACATGGGCACAGATGGGGGAAGAGCATGATGTCTTTGACCCTGATAAAGAGCCTGCATGTGTGGGAATAATTCCGAATGTGTTTCTTAAAAAGCCGGGCGTTGTGCGTTCACTTCACCCGACACACAGTATAGCTGCTTTTGGAAGAAATGTTTCATATAATATGCCTGCATGCGAATATATATTAGGAGAAGAAGAATGTAATACGCCTTGTACACCTGGAGGCTGCTGGGACAGATTAAGAAATGTTAATGCAAAAATTTTGCTTTTAGGTGTAAATCATGTGAAAAATACGTTTATTCATGCTGTTGAGGAAGTGTTAGATGTACCAGAAAGATTTACGCAGAAGCCCGCACACTTTAAGATTAAAATGCCGAATGGAAATTTAAAAGAGGTTTTGATGTACAGACATTTTAATAAACATACAGAGCATATATCTGAGAGCTTCGAGAAATTGAGCGAGGCATTTTTTGAGACAGGCGCTGCAAAGAGAGTTATGTTTGGTGATGCACAGTGTATACTGTGTGATGCAAATAAGTTGTTTGAAGTTACAAAGAAAGTTTTATCACATGAAATAAACTGTCTTATTGACAGGGAAAATATACCTAAAGAGTGGTGGAACTGATTTTACATATTATAGGAAAAATATACAAATATGAAATTTGTCTTTTGTAAAAAATATACATTGACTTTTGCTTAAAGTAAAGGGTATACTAATTGCATAGGCTGGATATTTTAGTTACTTGAAATCACAATTAGGGTGTTTTAAAACCCTGAATATTTTAATTTTATGATTAAAGGGGGACTTTTTTCAGATGAGTAGTTATGAGAAACCGGTTTTGGTAGAATTGGATGAGACGGTTGAGGGTGTATATGCAGCAAGCGGTTGTTATACGGTAACAGCAAGAATTCATCAGCAGACTAACAATATTTACAGAATACAGGTTGATGCAAAGCATGACGCAACCCATTCATGCAGTAAGCAGACATTGTTTTTATCATTTAACATGCCTGTAGAATATCAGGGCTCAAGCGGAACATTAAGAGGTTCTTCTGCTGGAACTCAGATAGCTATTGATTATAGTTACTGGAACAATCCTAAGGATAATATCGGACTTGGTGATGTTACGGTAAGTGCTGAGGATGGACTTGTGATTACAGGCGCGTGGATGACAGACGAACCAAATTAATAAATATAAGTTATTTTCGGAAACCACCTTTCTAAAAGTAACCCTTGTGTCAGATAAGGGATTGATATGTACTCGGGATTACGGGTACATATCAATTTGACACAGGGGTTACTTTTTGTGTAATACGAGGAAATTTCGATGAAATTCCCTATTTGCAAGTTGTACTAAAAATTATTTATCATTGTTTCAATATCTTTTTCATCAAGTATGATACATTGTTTATTATCTATTGAATATACACGTTTGCAAAGGTTAAGTACAGTCGGGCGGTGCGTTGTGACAATACATGTTCTCGGATAGTTGTCGGACATTATATTTTTAAGTACCATTCGTTCAGTTGCCACGTCAAGCGCGGAGGTGGCTTCATCAAGCAGAAGAATAGGTGACTTTCTAAGGAGCGCTCTTGCAATCGATAGGCGTTGTGCCTGTCCCTCAGAGAAACCGCCGCCGCGTTCTTTTATCATACTGTTTATTCCGAGAGGCAGATGTTGAACAAATTCCCATGCACAGCTTAATTTCAGCGCCTGTATTATTTCTTCGTCTGTAGCGTCCTGCTTTACATTTCTCATATTTTCGGCGATAGTTCCTGAAAACATAGTGTTTCCTTGAGGAACATAAGAAAAAAGCTTTCTTGTGGAAGGTGATATGTCAATCCGGGAAGCAGTGTCGCTGCCGCCATATATATAAGCTTCACCCTCACAGACATCGGCAAGTGCAAGGATAAGCCTGAGCATTGTGGTTTTTCCTTTGCCTGAAGGTCCTACGAGACCGACAACCTCGTGAGGATGTGCCTCTATAGAAGCATTTTCAAAAACAGTGGAACCATTCATATATGAATATTTGATATGGTCAATTTTTAAGCTTATTCCGTCTGAATAGTATTTATTATATAGTTCTGATACGCTGTCGGAAGCCTGATAATTTTCCCGCGGCATATCAAGTATATCCATAAGTCTGCCAGCGGAGGTTGTAAGTGATATGGCAGTGGGAACAAGACCTACCAGTGTATTTAACGTTGCAGAGAGTTGGCTTGATAATGATAAAAACAGTGTCATTGTACCATAGCTTATTGCACCGCTCCAGACGCGGTATATTCCCCATCCGTATGAACTGTAGGTTACTATAAATCCGATAATAGTCATTATAAATGATGTCATTACAGACATTTTCTGAAAATCCATTTTCATATTCAGGTATTCATGCTGTAAATCACGCAGACGTTTTCCATAGAGCTTAATCATGTCAAAAGCCTTGATTGTCTGTATATTGGAAAATGCTTCCTGGTTAAAGCCGGACATTTTGGCGTTCATTGCCGCACTTCGCTCATTGTTGTTAACAAGGCGACGCATGAGCGTTCTTGACATAATCAGGCTGACCGGCATACCTATGGAGGCAAAAATCGCAAAGGTTGCATCGTGGTAGATGACAATGGCGAATGCTGCGATAAATTTAAAAATATTTATAATAAGATTTGGAATCCAGTTTAATACACCGTCTGCGATTGAGGAAGCATCGGTACTCCAGCGTGTAAGCAAATCTCCGGTGTGATATTGTGTAAGCGGTTCCCATTTTGTAATAAGAATTTTTTCAAAAATGTCTGCTTTTATTTCGTTGTTAACTCTTATAGAAATCCAGCTTGATATGTAATTTGACAGCTGGTTGACAATAAGATTTCCTATATTAAAGCCAATCATCAGACAGAAAGTTGTAAGCAGTGCACCTGTCTGGTGTCCTGTGATAATATCTACAAGATCCTTTGAAATAATGCTTGCGGTAAAACCTAAGACAGTGCCGCCAAGGCCAATTAATGTGTATATAATTATCTGCTTCCAGTATTGTCTGGCATAACCGTATATCCATTTTGTTTCAAGCCACATTTTTTTTAACATGCCCTCTTTTATGCGCTTCAAAATATGTTTTATAAAATTCATATTAACTAAGGTCTCCGTTATTTTCTAAATAAGAGTCTATGCTTTTTTTGGCGGTAATTGCCGCTGATGTGTTTTTTGTGCATTTCAGATTTGCGGTGAAGATAAGGTTAAACAACTGCTCTGAAAAAGCAAGATTTTTCTCCATCATTTCAATAGTCCATGATGGGGATATAAGTCTGCTCATTATAGCAAGTATCTTTTTGTGATTTTCAGGTTCAATAATCTCATCACAGTCTGATTTTCTTAAAAATATGATGCCGCCGAGAGGATAAGTTTTGTTGTCAAAAATTTGTGATGTGCCGCACCACGGAATGCCGTAAATTGTCGGTTTGTTGTCTTTTATTCCGATAAGGTTTAAATCACCGTTTATCAGAGGCGTATTAAAAAGCTGCTTCCAAAGAGATGTATGCGTGCTTTTTCCGGCTCCCGAATGGCCTGAAAAAAGCCATGCCTTGTTATTGTAAAGAAGTGATGATGAGTGTATTGCAAACAGATTTTTCGATTGTGCTTTTACAAGGAAAATCATTCTTATTGCATTAAAAAGTTCATCTCTGGCACAAAAGTCGACATCAGAGCAAAAAATTTTACAATTTTGCAGATTTTTCGACAAATGCCACTCTTTTAATCTGTTACAATTAAGGTAAATACAAATATATTCGCTGTGGGAATCAATAATCATGAGTTCTTCGCTGCGAATTAATATATTTCCGGTGGGTTTAATCGGGCTCATACAATCGGTGACGTCAATACATAAATCTGCACAGGTAACTTCAGATGCACTGTTATTATCAATATCTTTTTCGTCGATTTTGAAGCTTTCAAAGTCAGGATGAATAAGTGCTTTTGGTGCAGTAAGCTTTATGGTTATACCGGCTATTTTCATGTATTGGATAAAAGGGATACCGGTCGGAATAAAAAATGTATCGTCATTACATTCAAGTGTATTGTATGCCTTTAAAATCTGAAGGAAGCTGCGTATATCTGCTGCAATATTTTTAATATCTTCATTGTCAGGATGGTATTCATTAATGATTAGAGACAGCAGCTCGTCATCTGACAAGTCATTTTTTAAGGCGTTACATATAAAAACACCTGTACTGTTTAATTCCAAAGCACGTTGTTGTGCGGCGACAGACTGTCCGAAAGGAATTAAGAAAGTTTTGTTATTTATATTTTTTATAGCAAATGTATTTTTTATTTTCATACGCAGGTCCCCTCTCAGATAATAGACGCATTAGCGGCGTAATAGAAATAGAATCAGTGAGCTGTTTTTGACAGCGGCAGATGTCTGCTCGCAGCCGCTCGGTTCGTCGTGTTCGCGTACATTATACCATGTATATTATTAAAATGCTATAATTACCCGGAAAATAAGATTATAAGACTAAATTAGGAAATGAAGGTAACTTATTATGGACGAATTCTTTAAAAGAAGAAAATTGGAAGTGGTTTTGATATCATCAATTATTGTGCTTGCCGCATTAATTGGAATAATGAGTATTATATCATTTGGATATGATGTTAAGCCGCGTGGTGAGCTGAAGCCGGTCGATATCACAGGCAAATACAGTTATGACGGCGTTAATTGGGAAAATCTCGACAAAAATTCGCTTAAAAATTTAACAGAATATGATAATGTCATTATACGCGGACATGTAGCAGAGGATATTCCAGTTGATGAAATGCTATTCTTGTTCGTAAATAATTTATCAATAGAAGTCAGAATAAACGGAAAAACTGTTTATGATTTTGGCAGACCGGGAACTTATCCTTCATTTTCAAAAGCACCGGGAATGGCAGTTGGCTTTGTTGAAAATAAGGGTATCAGGACATCAGATCATATACAAATTAAGATAAGAAATTATTACGGAACGAGATCGCTTGATGCTTATAAGGTGTTGTTTGGACAGATGTGCAGCGGAAAAGGCTATGCGATGTATGATTTTGTTGATGCAAAGTGCGGGAGGATGATTCTTATATTTTTGGGGATTGTTGTCATGGCAATATTTTCAATATCATTTTACTTAAGCCATAAGCTGAATCATAAAGCAACCACAAAGGCAGGGCTTTCGTTGTTCTTTTTTGAACTGGCAGCAGCTTTCTTTTTATTTGTAAATGAAGTTTCCATATATTTGCCTGTTATAGTCAAAAATCCAATAGTCTGCAATCTTGTGTGGGTTATGCCGCTCCATCTTGTGCTGATAGTATGGGGATGCCATATGTTAAATTATATTGAAAGTTCAAAACCGCAAAAAGTGATTTTTGTGTGCAATATCATTCTTGTGCTTAACCTTTGTCTTATGATGGCATTTCAGCTTTTAGGCATAGGTGATGTGTATATAAGCTACGGATATACTATTATTGTGGCGGTGCCTGTAATTATAGTAATGTTTATGTGTATAATAAATGAAATTATCAGCCGGAAAAATTATGAACTTAAATTTGTATTTTTAGGTTTTGTACCTATGACGCTTGCGTTTGTAATAGAAGGTGTGAATTTCGGATTCAATATGTTTCCGGAAAGAATTGTTACTATAATAGGAATTACATCAACACTTGTAATACAGTCTTTGCAGATTGTAGATATATCAAGAATAAAATGGGAAGAGAAAGCAAAACTTAATGCAGAGCAGAATTTAAATGATAAGTTAAAAGAAACGATGGAAAGGGAGAAACGTGCAAATGAAGCAAAGAGCAAATTTTTATCAAATATGTCGCATGATATGAGAACACCTATGAATGCAATTATCGGTTATAAAAATATAGCTCTTGCAAATATTAATGATGAGGATAATGTGAGATCATGTCTTGAAAAAATAGGAATGTCAAGCGAACATCTTTTGAAGCTTATAAACGATGTTCTGGATATGAGTTTTATAGAAAGCGGAAGAATGAAGATAAGGGAAAAACAGTGTAATTTGTTAAAGCTTATAAACGATCTTGTTGATATGACCAAAAATCAGGCAAAAAGCAAAAATATAAATCTGGTGACGGATATTGAGCAGATAAAGGAAGCAGATGTTTATGTTGATGAACTGAAATTAGAACAGATTATGATAAATGTTTTAGGCAATGCAATAAAATATACAGCAGAGGGCGGTCAGGTTACATTAAGTCTTCATGAACTTGAAAGCTTCCAAAAGAATTATGGAAGATACGAATTTATAATAGCTGATAATGGTATAGGAGTATCCAAAGAGTTTCTTACTTATATTTTTGATCCTTTTGAAAGAGAAAAGGATTCTACTGAAAGTAAAATTGCAGGAACAGGTCTTGGCCTATCAATAACAAAGAATATGTTAAAACTTATGGGTGGTGAGATTAGTGTGGAGAGTCAGGAAGGAAGCGGTACCAAGTTTATAATACGCATAAATTTAAGAAAACGTAAACATATAGTTAATAATATAGTTGAGGGTTCAAAATTTGATTGTGATGAGTCTGTTCTTCAAAGAAAAGACAGCAGAACGGATAAGAGAGTACTGCTTGTAGAGGATAACGATATGAACCGGGAGATTGCAGGAGTATTTTTAAAGGAAGCAGGATTTAAGGTTGAAGAGGCAGCAGACGGAATGATAGCAATAGAAAAACTGTCAGAAAGTGATAAAAATTATTATGATATAGTACTTATGGATATAAAAATGCCTGTGCTTGACGGATATGCTGCTACAACAAAAATAAGGCAGATGGACAGGGATGATATAAGAAATATACCTGTGGTTGCAATGACTGCAAATGCTTTTTATGAGGATAAGAAAGAAGCGAAAAGGTGTGGAATGAGCGGATATTTGTCAAAACCAATTGATTTTAAAAAACTTATAAAACTTATTGATACTTTGCTGGAATTAAGTTGAGATAATTAAGCTATAGTGTTATAATGCTATTTGGTTAAATCTGTTTAATCGGTAACTTGGTGTGTGGTTTTTATATTTTGGAGTAAATGATGAATAAAATAAGTCATATTAAGATTACAAAGAGATTGTCAACTAACCTTTCTGCAGCAGGTAAATTCTGGCTGCTACTTGGAAGTATTACGCCAGATTTGCTTGTGCATACATATTATGTAGGGCATACATGGGATGCAACAATAGAGAAAACATGCAAGAAGCTTTATAATTTGGAGCAGTGGGGAGCTATGAACTGGCGCTCATATCTTAAGCTCGGATATGCACTTCATTATATAGAGGATTATTTTACGTATCCGCATAATAATATTTATGATGGAACGCTTGCACAGCATTGCGTGTATGAAGTTGATTTTTGTTCATATATTCGTGCTTTAGATGATAATTTGCCGGAAAATGACATAGATATAACATCAGCGAAGAAATTGTGCGACTGGATAGAGAAGACACATAACGAATATCTTAATTCAGATGTGCATGGATTTTCAAGCGATTATAATTATATTACAAAAGTATCACAGGTTGTTGCGGACACAATGCTGAACGCATTTGAGACTAACGAGGGGCGCAGAATCGATACCCTCAGTGCACTTCCTGTGGTTGTACAAAGATTATAGAAAACCTTTAACAGTGGGTAAAGATTTATGACTAAGAAGCAATTAGTACTTGAGGTAATAGATAGATTAAAGAAAGAATATCCGGATGCCGGCTGCACACTAGACTATGACGAGGCATGGAAGCTCCTTGTGAGTGTCAGGCTTGCAGCACAGTGCACTGATGCCAGAGTGAATGTGGTTGTGGCGGGATTGTTTGAAAAATATCCATCAATAGAGTCGCTGGCATCGGCTGATGTGAATGATATAGAAGAAATAGTAAGACCATGCGGTCTTGGGAAGAGTAAGGCACGTGATATAAGCTTATGTATGAAGATGCTGCATGAAAAGTATGATGATAAAGTGCCGGATGATTTTGACGAACTTCTGCTTTTGCCGGGAGTTGGAAGAAAAAGCGCGAATCTTATTATGGGAGATGTTTTCGGTAAGCCTGCTATAGTGACTGATACGCATTGTATAAGACTTTCTAACAGAATAGGACTTGTTAAAGATATAAAAGAACCGAAGAAAGTGGAAATGGCGCTTTTAAAGATCGTTCCGAAAGAGGAGGGCAGTGACCTATGCCATAGATTTGTCGAGCATGGCAGGATTGTATGTACTGCAAGAACAAAACCGTTTTGTAAGGAATGCTGTTTAAATGATATATGCGCTAAGAATGGAGTGACGGAGCATGATTAGAAATTGCAGTCTTGAGGAAATTTCGGATGGCAGACTATATGATCTGAATGATCTTGTAAAGGCAGACACTGCAGGCTGCAGCGGATGTACGACAAAGTGCTGCTACGGAATGGGAGATACTATAGTACTTGATCCATATGATGTATACAGACTTGAGAAGCATCTTGGACAAACATTTGAGCAGCTTCTTGCGGATAAAATTGCTATAAATAAAGTCGATGATGTCTTGCTGCCGAATTTAAAGATGGATGAAAAGACAGGCGGATGTGCATTTTTAAATGAAGAAGAAAGGTGCACGGTACATGGCGCACGACCTGCTATGTGCAGACTTTTTCCGCTTGGAAGATACTGGGCTGATGAGGAGACATTTCATTATATACTACAGACAGGTCAGTGTAAGAAGAGTAATTTATCGAAAATAAAAGTAAAAAAGTGGATTGATTGCGATAATATTAAAGAGTATGATGAGTATGTAGTCTTATGGCATAAGTACATAAAAAGAATAAGCGCGGCAATAAATGAGTGTATGCAGACATCTGACAGTCAGCTTGCGGCTACGCAGGTTAAGACTATATGCATGTATACCTTAAAAACGTTCTATATGACAGGATATAATTTTGATAAAGACTTTTTTGTACAGTTTAAGGAAAGGCTTTACGAAGCGTATCATATGTTGGGGATTAATTAGTAAATATACTTTAAAGAAAGGACTAAGTTAATGAGACCGGAATTATTTAAAATAGGCGGATTGTCTGTACATGGTTATGGATTAATGATTGGAATAGGCTTTATTGCGGCATTGTTTCTGGGGTGCTATCGGGCCAAAAAGAAGCAGATGTCTGATGAGGCTGTTATAGATATTGCGATTCTTGCTGGTTTATGCGGCTTTCTCGGAGCTAAGCTGCTGTATGTTATAGTCGATTTTGGCGACTTTTTAAAGGATCCTCTTGCAGTACTGGGTTCGTCAGGTTTTGTATTGTATGGAGGCGTTATTGCAGGAGTTTTTGTCGGGTGGCTTTATACCCATATTAAAAAGTTATCTTTTATGGAGTATTTCGACCTTATTATGCCTGAAATAGCACTAGCACAGGGTTTTGGAAGAATAGGCTGTTTTCTTGCAGGCTGCTGTTACGGGCGTGAGACGGATTCGTGGTTTGGCGTTGTATTTCCGCCTGAAAGTATGTCTCCTTCAGGAATTAAATTAATTCCGACACAGCTTATATCAGCTGTTGGTGATTTTGTGATTGTAATAGTTCTTATTGTTCTTGCAGATATAGTTTTTAAGGGAGCGAAGAAATCTTTGAAGTATGGGCATGTTGCAGGAGATATAGGCTGTACATATATGTTTGTATATGGAGTTGGAAGATTTTTAATAGAGTTTTTAAGAAATGATTATCGAGGTGAGATAGGATTTTTATCTACATCTCAGTTTATTTCAATATTGATTGTGGCAGGCGGAGCTTTAATTATGATATTAAACAGAAAGAAGCTTAAAAGCGAAGCTAAAAATTAAAAAGACATATCCGGTTTATTATAAGAGATTTAAGTATCTTAAATAATACCGGGTATGTCTTTTTTTATGTTTATAAAACTCTTGAAAGGAAATCTTTTAATCTTGGTGTCTGAGGGTTTTCAAAGAAAGCCTTAGGCTCATTTTCCTCCATGATTTTTGTGTCTGCGAAGAACATGCAGCGTGTGGCCACTTCCTTTGCAAATCCCATTTCATGTGTAACTATAAGCATAGTCATGCCGGATTCGGCAAGCTCTTTTATGATTGCAAGAACTTCACCGACCATTTCAGGGTCAAGCGCTGATGTCGGTTCATCAAAGAGCATTACCTCAGGGTTCATAGCCAGAGCTCTTGCAATCGCAATACGCTGTTTTTGTCCGCCGGAGAGCATGTCAGGATATGCGTCGGCTTTTTCTTTTAATCCGACTCTCTCCAAAAGCTCATCAGCTTTTTTAAATGCTTCATCTTTTGTCATCAACTTTAACTGAACAGGCGCAAGCATAATGTTTTCACGAACAGTCATGTTTGGAAAAAGATTAAAGTGCTGGAAAACCATTCCTATTTTCTCACGTATACTGTTTATATCAACCTTTTTGTCAGTAAGATCTGTTCCGTGGAAGAGGATATGACCCTCAGTAGGAGTTTCAAGCATATTTAAAGAACGTAAAAATGTTGATTTACCGCAGCCTGAAGGACCGATAATTGCAATAACTTCGCCTTTGCTTACTGTTGTGTTGATATTTTCCAAAACAACGTGATTATGAAAGACTTTTTTGAGTCCTTTGACTTCTATTATTACATTGCTGTCTGTATAATTTGTGTTATCTGCGTTCATTGCTTCTTAATCTCCTTTCCAGTTTTTTAACTAAAGATGATAAAATCATTACAAGAGTGAGGTAAACAGCAGCTACTCCGAATAAAGGAAGCATTGCGTCGTATGTAATACTTCTTATAATATCTCCGCCTCGTGTAAGATCGTTTAATCCTATATAACCGCTTATAGATGTTTCTTTAAGAAGTACTATAAACTCGTTGGCAAGTGCAGGAAGTACATTTTTAAATGCCTGCGGAAGAATAACCTTTATCATGGTCTGTCTGTAGTTAAGTCCGAGGCTTCTTGCAGCTTCAAACTGTCCGTTATCAATAGACATTATACCCGAACGGAATATTTCAGCTACATAAGCACCGGAATTTATACCGAATGCAAGAATAGCAACAAAGATTTTATTAATATCTACAGATCCTAAAATGATATAGTAAATAATAAGAAGCTGTATCATTGCAGGAGTGCCACGTATTATTGTGAGGTAAAGACTGCATATAAAGTTTAATACTTTCATGTTGCCTGTCTTATCATGGCTTGAGCGGACAACAGCTACAAGGAAACCGATGATTATACCGATTATAGCTGCAAATAAAGCTATAATAAGAGTATTTTTAAGACCTGTAAGGATATACTGATAACGGTTATCTTCTATAAAGTCATTTTTGAATTTCTCGATAAAGCTGCTTTGATTAGCTATTGCCTCATTATCTCTTACAACAACTACCTGCTTTGAGGTTGTGTATGTATTTGAGAAATTAATGTTTTTAAGACGTTCCTCTGTAACTGTCATTCCGGCTGCACCGAAATCAGCTTTACCAGTTGAAACAGCAGTAATTATGGAGTCAAAATCCATGTCAACTACTTTGAGTGACATTCCGAGGTAATCTGCAATAGCTGTAGCTATATCTACATCGATACCGACAACCTGTCCGTTTTCATAGTATTCATAAGGTTTGAAATAAGCATTTGTAGCCATTGTGAGGGTACCGTTGCTTCGATCTGTGTGTTCAGGTGATACATAAGGATTTTTTCCTAAATTTTCACCGATATAGTTGTCGAGAATTTTCTGAATAGTTCCGTTTGCTGAAAGTGCATCAAGAGCTTCGTTTATTGAAGCGGTAAGGCTGTCATTTCCTTTAGCTATACATATAGCATAATCCTCTTCAACAAAATCCTCCTCAAGAATAGTTAAGTCATTATTTACCTTAACAAATTCGTTTGCAGGCTGAACATCTATAACGACAGCGTCAAGCTTGCCAAGCTTTAATGCCTGAATTGCATCTGACCCTTTGCTGAAACGTTCGACCTTAGTGCCTGCTTCATCTCCTTCATAATCACTTACGAGAGTATCACCGGTGGTTCCCAACTGTACGCCGATAGCCTTACCGGTAAGGTCATCTACTGAAAAAACAGTATTTTCAGGAACTTTGGCCTTGCACCCTGTAAGTGAAACTATCGGTAAAGTGCACATTATTATGAGAAGAACACTGATAATACTGCGTCTGAAATTGTGCCTGCGATTAATAGTTTGCATAAATATTATCCTTTCTAATGTATATTGCTGTATATTATACATCAAAATGTAATTTTGAACAATGATTATTCATGAAATAGTTGTAATATTATTTCAACATTGTTAAATTATAGGTAGCAGCAGGAAAAATTAAAAATCTGCTTAAGAATTAGGAGTAGTGAAAAAATGAAGATAAGGACACCGCATTATTATAAAGATTTTAAATGTATTGCAGGGGATTGCACTGATACATGCTGCGCAGGCTGGGATGTTGATGTTGATGAAAAATCTTATGGGTATTATAAAAAGGTTAAGGGCAAGTTCGGAAAAAGATTGAAAAGCGTTATGGTTGCATCAGATGACGGAGGGTGTACTTTTACGCTTAAAGAGGGCGGAAGGTGCCCATTTTTAAATGATGAAAACTTATGCGACTTATATACCGAGCTTGGAGAGGATAAACTTTGCGAGACATGTGCCGAGTTTCCGAGGTTTATAAATGAATACGGAAATGTGAGGGAAATAGGGATAGCTCCATCATGTATAACTGCAGGCGAGCTTATATTTAATTATAATAAGAAGCTTACATTTGATATTGAAGATGACGGAGAGACGGTCACGTCTTATAACGATATTGACGGATATTTATACATGCAGCTTTTGAGGGCGAGAGAAGCTGCATATAAGATAATACAGGATGAAGATTTTACCGTGGATGAGGTCTGTTATCTTTTGCTTGAATTTGCGTCACGTATCCAAAAGCACATGGATAAGGAAAAGGATTATTTAATAGAAAATGTGGTTTATGCCTTTCTTGAAAAGGATTACTGCAGAAAAATTCTTGATAAAGCAGCCGGAAGTGATTTAGGATACTCTAAGATAGATAAGTATTTTGAAGAGTTTAAAGGTATGGAAGTTATTAATAAGGACTGGTATAAGTGCCTTAAGATACAAAAGAAATTTATGGAAAATTGTGAGAATTCCGGCGGAGAGGAATATTATAAAAAATGTATTGCACAATTTGATACATATTATGAGAAAAGAACTTTTGAATATAGGCAGCTTCTTATGTATTACACTTTCAGATATTTTCTTGATTCAGTCTATGATTACAATTTGCTTTTAAAGGTAAAAAATGCGCTTGTCGGATATATAGTATTAAAGCATTTGGATGTGTGTGTATGGCATAAAAACGCAGGCACGTTAAGTAAACATGAACAGATTGATATGGCACATCTATATTCAAGACAGTTTGAACATTCATATACAAATTATGAACAGTATAGCAATTTTTTTGAAAAAAAGCGGTGTTACAGTATAAATTCGTTGAAATCATTTTTAAGGGTGTGACTGCGGAATGGAGGTTAGTGTGAAAAATCATGTTGATACGATGATTTTTCACACGCGAGATTTGTGTCTGTGCGCACTTGACACAAACTCGTTATGCGCAAAGAACGTGCGCAGAAATGAGGATTAATATGTCATATATTATGGAGGTAAAGGAAATTTCCAAGAAATATGGGAAAAAGCAGGTGCTGGACTCAGTTTCCATAAATGTATCAAAGGGTGAGTGCGTAGGTATTATCGGGGTAAACGGCTGCGGCAAATCAACCCTTCTTAGTATACTCTCAGGAAGCATGAAAGCCGATAAGGGCAAGGTATTTATAAATGGTATTGATACAGGAAAAAAATCCAGGATTTTTGATGAGGTTATAGGATATGTTCCGCAGGAAAATCCGCTTATGCTTAAACTTACAGTGCTTGATAATCTGAAATTCTGGTATTGCGACAGTGCAAGAAATTTGAACGATGATCTGACAAACGGGATTATTTCCTATTTTGGGTTGAATGAGTATATTTATACAAGAGCAGATAAGCTTTCCGGAGGAATGAAGAAGCGTCTGAGTATTGTGTGTGCACTTGCCAAAAATCCCGAGATTCTTATTCTTGACGAGCCCGGAGCCGCGCTTGATATTGTGTGCAAGTCTGATATAAAGAAATATCTTAAAGATTATATGAGAAATGGCGGAACGGTTATTATAACGAGTCATGAGGAGGGAGAATTGTCTTTGTGTGACAGAATGTATCTGTTAAAAGACGGTAAAGCGTCAGAGCTTGGAGAGAAATATGAAAAAATATTTAATGTTTTTTAAACTTCAGATAAAATCAGTATTTTTGTCAGTACCGGCAATTATTGCAGGGACAGTTGCATTTGCAGCAGTTATGGCATTTGCGGCTGCAGGTATGGGTAGTGTCGCAATGAAAAATTCACAGCCGGATAAATTGAGTGTGGCAGTTGTCATATCTGAAGGAAAGGAAGCTGATTTTGAGGGGCGTTACATAAAAAAGGCATTTGAAGCATTAAGCCAGGTAGAGGCAGTAAGCAAAAAGTGCGAATTTGTTATGTTTGACAGTGAAAATGAAGCTATAGAAGATTTGTCAAAAGCTAAAGTAGGAACAGTTATAGTTATTCCTGAGAAATTTATAAGCTCAATTCTTACAGGTGAGAACAGACCGGCGAGAATTATATATGAGGAGAGCGGTGTTACAACATCATCTGAAATGTTCATGGACCTTATAAGGGCGGCGGCTTCTGATTTAAGTACGGTGCAGGCAGGAATTTATGCTGTAGATGATGTGTGCAGTACTTTTGTACTTGAAAATGGAGCGCAGTTTAAGGCGGAAGCCTATCTTAATGCGAAATATCTGGCCTATGCGCTTGACAGAAATGTATATTTTGAATCTGTAGACATAAGAACTGAAGATAATTTTACAGTGCCGCAGTATTATGCTTCAACAGCCATTGTTATGGTGCTGTTATTAAGCTCAATAACATGTGTCGGAATATTTAAGTCAGACGGGATTGTGCTTGAGAGAGCTTTGAAAAGAAGTGGAGTGGCACAGGGCAGCGGGCATTGTTTTAAGGTCATAGGAGTTTCATTGGTATATTGGATAGTTTTTGGAATAGTGTTCTTATTCGGGTGTCTTTCGGTAATGAGATTTTCACAGATGGGAAGTTTTTTTACGGTTGTTGGAAATCCGGAAGCGGACAGCGTCTATGAAATCATGAATGATACGGCATTGACAGGCTTTTTTGTGAGTTTTTTATGCATAGGTCTTTTGATGATTTCCGTATTTTCATTTGCAGGATTTATATTGAAAATATCGGATAAGGCAGTTACAGGAGTAATACTCATTTTTATTTTGTCACTTATTATGATGTTTGCGTCAGGCTGCTTTGTTCCTGTATCAATGCTTCCTGAAATGTTGGCTGATGTGGGGCGTGTTTTACCGACATACTGGTATTTTAAGCTGTGCGGACAGATTATTGCAGGTGGTGTCAGCATCGATGCTGTTTTGGTTAATCTGGCGTATTCGGCGTTATTTCTGGCGCTTTCGGCAGCAGTTGAAAAAATTATTTGCAGAAGCCGGGAGGTGTGATTATGAAGAAATTTTTATTATGGCTGCGCCTTCTTATAAAAAGTCAGCTTAAATCAAAGATTATGATTGCTTTTCTGCTTGGGATGCCTGCTGTATGTTTTATATGTACCAAGCTTCCTGCCATGACAGATAATAATGAAATGCGTGTCGCAATTATTTTGGAGGATGAGGACGAAACAGCCATAAAGACGGCAAGGCTTCTTTTGGAAAATTCATACAGCGTTGAATTTTATAAGGAAACAGACCTTGCTAAGCTGAAGTCTGACATAGCAGAGGGTAAAACTTTGCATGGTTATGTTATTTCAAAAAATCTTACGGATAAACTCAATTCGGGAAAATATAACGGCTGTGTAAAGCTTCTTAAGGGTAAATCAAATTATGTTTATGCAATCACTAATGAGATATTTTTTTCACAGCTTCTCAGGGCATATGCCGTTAATATTGCAGCGGATTATATTCGTCAGGAGGAAATGTTTAAAAATGTAAGGGAGAGTGCAGTTGAGATAGTAGAAAATAATTATGAAGTTTACGGTGAAGGAAAAGATACGTTTAAGGTAAACTTTGAAATGCTTGATGCAGATGGCGGTACAACACAGTTAAAAGCTAAGGCTACGGTGTTCCCGATAAAAGGAGTGCTTGTGATACTTGTATTTATATCGGGGCTGTATGGCGGAGTGTGGTGGTTGTCAGACAAAAATGACGGAGTATTTTTGGCACTGACCGGGAGACTAAAAAGATTAAGCCGCTGGCTTTATATATCGGTTCCTGTAATTTTGTTTTCTATGTCGGCTGTAATTGCAATGCTTATTACAGGAACAGGTGCATTTCCGTTGGAAGTTTTGAAAATGTTGGTATATGATTTTGCGGTAATAGTATTTACTGTAGTTCTGACATTTTTTATAAAAAGTGAAAAACTTTTTGTGTCGCTGATACCTGTTTTTGCGCTGGCTTGTATTTTCTTTTGCCCGGTATTTATCAATATTGCAAATATAATACCGGCAGCAGAATATATGTCTAAAATGCTGCTGCCATACTATTATTTTATGATATAAGATTACAGTGTCAAAAGGTCTTGAGCCCACTTGTGCTTGCACAATAGTGG
>ENA-ORUW01000213-ORUW01000213.1-human-gut-metagenome-genome-assembly--contig:-NODE-213-length-68488-cov-21.478380_pt1 | contig 68488 bp, 45 predicted proteins | sample MGYA00242088_ERZ509227 | MGnify/ENA primary metagenome ERZ509227 (study PRJEB26280, sample SAMEA2338816) | human gut metagenome | biome: human gut; feature: human-associated habitat; material: faeces... | reverse complement strand
AGTGGAGGGCAGAACAGGAATTGTGCGCAGCCACATGCGATTTCCATGCCCCGAACCATGATGAGGATAACCGTGAACAGGACACATCGGCTATGGAAGCCATGCTGGCGGACAGGGATGAGACATATGAACGGTTCATAGAATTGGAGTACAGTTATCATTTACAGGAAAAGACGGCGCGGACAGGATATATTCTCCACGGAAAGCACAGCGATGACAAGGAGATAGAAAATGTCCTGCTGTCATCCGCCCAGGCGGGAGGAAATGCCCGTGCAGCTGTATATAGGCCCAGCTCGTTTGTGGGAAAGGCAATTGAGCCTGTATACACGTATGTGGCGGCAATGAGAGAAAGAAGGTCTTACAAATATCCGGTTCCGGATGGTCAGGAGATGGAGCTTGAGGAACAGCGCAGTATATTCAGCCTATTGGGAGATAAGAAGGAAAAGAAGAAGGCAGATGTTCCGTTAAAGGAAGCCGTTGACGGCGGTATTTCTCAGGAACAGGAAAATGCTTCCGGCAGCGCGGGGGAACAGGAGGATGGAGATGGAACACAAGGGGAGGATGAAGGCACACCCGGAAACGGGGGGCAGGATGAGGACGGCAATGAAAGTCAGGAAAGTGAGGCGGATAAAAACGGGAATCTTCAGGCCAAATCGCCGGTGTCCCCACCACCAAATCTATTAAAATCAGGACATGGGAGAACCATTCTATTTTCCGGCATTTCATCAGAAGCACACACAGATAATTTCAAACATCAAACCCAAAAGAAACCAGAAGATACGGAAACTCAGAAAAACGGCATTGCAAGGGAAAATATAGATGAGGACACAGAAAACAGCACAGATAAGGATATGCAGGACATAAAAGACAACACCACAGATACCGCGGATATCCTGGATGAAGCTGAGAGGAATTCTGATAAAGAAAATCAGAGCAGAGCCGTTCAAGGTGATAGGGATGGAGAGGATGGCGTTCAAAGTGAAATATATGAAGAATATGAATATGCCAGAAAGCCAGTCTCACCATCCTATGGCGCGGTTGAATTTGAATATTTCCTGGAAGACACTGAGAAAGATACCGGAGAACCGGATGGGGAAGAAAACCGTGCAGTGCGGTTTATCAGGTCCCTGTTTTCAGGAGAAGAGGATGACGACGACTCCATAACCGTGTCCCTGCCGTCGTTTATGGACGATGACCTGGGATCCATGGATGTATCGGGCTATGGGAAACCGGATACTATACTCTACACCTTTAAGGTCTGGAATCATCGGACAGAGGGCAGGCTGCACATCAATAAAAGGGACTTAGAGCTGCACCGCGCGGACGGGGACAGAAGTTACGGACTGACCCAGGGGGATGCCACACTGGAGGGCGCTGTCTATGGCCTGTTTGCGGCCCAGGATATCATTCACCCGGATGGCAAATCAGGTACTGTTTATAACCAGAATGATTTGACAGCCGTAGCCGCCACGGATAAACAGGGAAATGCCTCTTTCCTGGCATACACGGAAAAACCAGGGTCCAGGCTGGATGATGACGGAAACATAATATCACCGGAGAATGCCGCCGGACCTGAAAATCTTTATAATGGTTCGTCCATCACCTCATCGGACCAGGGATTCGGCACAGATGTTTATCCCGACTATGTGTCTTTAAATGGAGAACAGTGGATTGGGCGGCCCCTTATTATGGGCAGCTATTATGTTATGGAGCTTAGCAGGTCAGAGGGATATGAATTGTCTGTCAGCGGCATTTCCTTAAAGGAAAGCAACCGGACTCAGGATGCGGTCAGCAGGATACATGAGGCCGGACAGGCCCGCATATCAGGCGGCTTGTCCGATTATAATTCCATGGATGCAGACGGCTCCTGGAATAATTTTATTGTAGAGAGCTACAAAACTGAAAATGGATATGATATCACCCTGACCGGATATCCCCAGGGGGCGGAGTTTTATGAAATAAAAACAGGAACAGAGACAAAAACGTACAGGGCGGTTTTGGGAAGTTCCCTTCAGATGAAAGTAGATGACCAGGGCCGCCCTGTCTATCAGACGGCAAAAGGAGGTGAGTATAAGATTGGGACTGACGGTAATCCCATTATCCGGTCGGATACTGCTACGGGCAGTGGCACGGAGGAGCGGATTCCCTATGGGGAGACCCTGCCCTACCGTTTCAGGACAGCCCCATATCCCAGCGGTACGGCTGTACCGGCTGATATGAGTAAATGGGGACAGGCCATTGAACCACATTATCTGTCAGAACAGATTAATGGCATGTTGGAACAGATTGGATACAGACCGGTTTCAGACACTTCGCCGTGGACAAAAATCCGGCTTTCGGGCCAGACCAACGCACAGGCGGCAGAGGAAATCATGGATTGGTACACGGTCCATAACTTCTTTGACTGCGGGTCTGTGGAGGATATATATGAGATGGAGGGTAGTTTCTTTGCTTTGCTGCGCCATGATTATTCATTGGCCGATGCCGCCTTCCCCGCGGTCTATGACTCCGTGAACCGTAAACTGTATGTCCGAAAAACGGCAGAGGTGTCAGGGGGGCTGGCCGGGATGGTTGGTTACTGGATTGAGTATCAAAAGGGTGAATACAGCCTGAAAAGCGCCGTTGTGTCAGTAGGAGAAAAACGGGAAATAAACACGGCCATTCCTTTTGGGAGCAATATAGAAGCTGCGGCCGAAACCGTGTATCAGCCGCTGTATGAGACTTACAGAGAAGGGGATATTGTCCTTGACAGGGAGGGGAATCCCATTCCTCTCCTGGAGCGTGTCTATGAGTATGAAGACAGAACAGAAACATATGAAACAGATAAGCTGGAGCCGGTTTCTGCTGTTTATGATGGGGCCACGGGGAGCTATGTGATTCATGTGGAGAATTCCATGGACTGGAGTGACAGGACAGAGCCGGTATATACGGAATTCCGGGTGGTGACAAAAGAGAAATCCATTGACTGGGAAGGGGAGGAATTGCCTTACAGCCAGTACCTGACAGACATAGCTGGAGTCGGGGTAAGCGCCTTTGCTGCGGTTCCTCCGTTGGATGAAGGAAGCTATGTAGTATTCCAGGCTTTGAATTATCCGGGGCAGAATCAGCCGGTGCAGGAAGCCGGTACTGGTTCTGGTCCGCTGCTGGTATTGCAGAGAGTCATCAAGCAGTCCGTAAAGGTCACAAAAGATATTTCCCAGTCATCCTATGACGGCGTAAATACATACGGAGCTGTCCACAACGACCCGCTGACCGTGCTGCTGGGTTTATTTAAGGGAGACGGCAGTTCCCAGGGCGCAAAGCTGCTGAGTCAGTTTAAATTCAAGGCATATCTGAAGAGTAATCTGGAAAATATCTTTGTGGACAGCGCTGGCAGCATCATTTCAGAAGATATAGGAACAGCGGATTTTAAAGGAGATGTCCAGAAAATCTTTCTGCCTCCTAAGGACGGAAACGGACAGCGGCTTTTGGAAACAAAAGAAGATGGAAGCTATGATTACACAAAATTCTTTGACGCCATGTACGCGGCAGTGCAGGTGGAAAAAGGGAAAAAGCCGCAGGAGGCGATACGGCAGTTTGCTGTGGATTACTATGATATAGATACCTATAAAATGGAAATTCTTGCGGCGGAACCTGGACTTAACAGCGATGCGGCCTACGAAAAGGCGCTACTTCGGGCTGTGAAAGAGGCCGGGAGCTATCTGTCTGTTTTTACCGGACTGGATGACAGGCTGGCCATTGCCTGGGACAGCGACGCTGGCGGAGGGGCTGACAATGATGTGACCACACTGCAATGCAACACCAGGAATGGGAAGGATGATTATTACAATCATTCCATCATGCTTGCGTATGGCACATACGTTATCGTGGAGCAGGTTCCCGCGGACGTGGACAGGGAGCTGGCAAACCGGCATTTTACCAGGGACTATCCCAGGGAGATCACCCTTCCGTTTGTGCCGGATATCGGCCGGGATGAGGGCACGGGGGAAGCGGATGTCAATTATCAGACAGGCAGTCCCTATTTCCGGTATGACAGCACGGATACGCCGGAAGACCTGATCCGCAAATATAAAATACGTTTCAATGAGGAGACCCATATCATACAGGCCAATGGACAGGATGGAAGATTCGAGATATATAAATACGGCCTGGATAAGGATGTGCGGCCGGGCCGCAGCCTGACATCCCAAGCACCCTATGAAGAAGAATATATGGATGGCGGAAATAATGCCGTAAAGGGATATTATGCCGGATATACCTCCCAGAGCGAAGACGCCGGAATCATGGACGGGGTGGTCTATGACGGATATGAAACAGCAGACGGACAGCTGGAAGTCAGGGACCAGGTGGCAGCGATGAAAGGGATGCAGACAGCCATAGACGGTAAATTTGCCTCTATGCTGGTTCCGTGGACCGTGCTGCCTCCCGCGGTGGACAGAATCAATCCGGACACGGGAAATGTGGAGACTCTGATTCCCTCCGGAACTGGCGGGGATTTTAATTTCGTGGCCTTTGCCCAGGAGGATTTTGAGGACGAGTATTATAATTCCAGACTTCGTATTGAGAAGCTGGATTCCGAGACAGGCGATTCCATTATCCATGACGGCGCATTGTTTAAGATATATGCGGCTAAAAGGGATGTGGAGAAAAAGGGAATGAGCACGGTCGCAGGGTCCGGAAATGTGTTGTACGGCGAGGCTGTGGACTGGAGGGGAAATCCCGTGACGGATGCAGACGGGAAGAGGATTCTGTATCCAAGAGTAGGTAAGAATAATGGGAGTACGGACGACCTGCCTGTGCGTCTGGATAAGGAGGGGATCCCGCAGTATGATGAAAGCCAGCTGATTAGGCAGGAGGACCAGGAGGGGAATGAGACAGGAATTTTCAGGGCATACTCCACAATCAGGGAAATAGTTATAGACGGTCAGGTGAAAAAGGTGCCGGTGGGATACATTGAGACGTATAAGCCGTTGGGAGCAGGCGCCTATGTGCTGGTGGAGATCCAGGCCCCGGAAGGGTATGTAAAGAGCCGTCCGGTGGCGTTTGAAGTGTACGCGGACAGCGTATCGTTTTACAGGGAAAAAAGAAATACGGACGGAACCACGGATGGATGGGAAGAGGATACGGCTGTGAAATACCAGTATGCCATTCCAGTGGCCGGCAGTACTAATAAAGTCCGGATCCGGACTGTCAGCCGGATAAAGGTGGAGGACTATCCTTCCAGGATGGAAATTCATAAAGTGGAGGACGGGGATTCCCTGGTGGGAAACCAGAACATCCTTCAGAAGACCGATGCACAGGGCATGGCGGAAACAAGCGGAGGTTTTGAGGAAAATGTCACGGTCAATGACGCCGGGGACCGGTTGGCTTATAAGGTAAGCGGCCGTAAGGAAAAGCTGGAGGAACGGGGGGATGTGAGAGATATTGTTTACAATCCGGAAACCATGCAGTGGGATGGGTATGTGACTAAGCCATTTGACGAATACTCAGAACATATAGTGGAGGGGACGGAAAAGGCGCTAAAGGCCATGCCCGGCGTAAAACCGCTGTATCTGCCAGACGGTACCTTTTCAGGCAGGGGAATCCGCTTTGACATTTCCGTATCCGGCGCAGGATTGTCCCTGTACCATGCCATAGAAATTGAAAAAACGGGGGAACATGTCTATAAGGGCGTAAGCGCTACTGTCAAGGACGGCAGGGTAACGGGGATTACGGATACAAATACCGGTACTCATAAGGAAATACGTGTGGTTGGTGAGGAAAACAGTCCGGGTAACGCCATGAAAACACATAAGGCCTCGTGGAATGTGTGGGATACCGTCATTGTGGATAATGCCCCGGTAAATCTGTATTTCTATGATTTGAATCAGGTGGATACCAGGGAAGACCCGGATACGGGAGAGCTGCTGGTGCTGGATAAAAAAGGGAATCCGCTGTGTTTCGCGGATTCCGTCACCGGCATGGCATATGTCTATGATGACTATGGACGTATGCTGGCATACACAGTGGATGATGAGGGAAATAAGATACTGGTCAAATCCATACAGGTACGGAAGGATGAAAATGGACAGACGATTTATGAGAATAAAACAACAGTGGATGATGAAAATGGACTGCCCATCTATTATACAGGCAAAAACGTAGCGGCAAAGGATGAGTCCTGGACAACAGACAACAGCATGGACTCTTACGGAACTCCGGAAACGTCCGGCGCCGGACATTCGATTGCCCGCCTGCCCTTTGGCGCCTATATACTTGAAGAGCAGGGCGTCCCCTATGATCAGGGATATATCCAGGCCAGGCATATGGGGCTTATACTCAGGGACACAGACGAGGTACAGAAATATTTCATGCAGAATGAATTTACCAAAACTGCCTTTGCGAAGCTGGATGTGCGGACCCAGAAGGAGGTAAGAGGAGCGGTCATGACCCTGTACCGGGCCGGTCTGGACAGTGACGGATCCCCCCTTAAGGAGCAGGATGGCATATACAAAAAAGGCCAGGTCTATGCCTCATGGATTAGCGGATACCAGTACGATGATAACGGAAACATGAAGATGGATGAACACGGGGAACCTGTAACGACAACAGAACCCCATTGGATTGACCACATTCCAGTTGGATATTATGTACTGGAGGAAACCATTTGTCCTTATGAACAGGGATATGTTCAGTCAGAGGCGGTGAATATTGACGTACTGGAAACAGGGGATGTTCAGAGCTTTGAGATGGAGGATGATTTTACATCCATTGATATTCTGAAATACGACACAAGAAATGGTGATGTAATCTACGGGGACAGCGAAGCGTACCTGACCTTATACCGTCCAATACTGGATGAAAAGGGATTTCCGGTGCTGGAAAATGGAATTCCCAGGTACGATGAAACAGGAAGGATATTCACATTCCGGGCCGCTACATATAAGGATGGTCAGGAGGTGGCGGCCACAGGCCGCGTGGTCCCGGACGCAGGCGGAAATCATCCAATCATAAAGTATGATTATGATTTCCGGGAAATTCCCGGCACATATCAGGGACGGTATTATTATACGGAGCAAGGGACCGTGCGCCTGGAGTATCTGCCTGTAGGAAATTATGTGCTGGCAGAGACAGAAAATCCTGAGGGCTATGCCACAGCGGACCCCATACTTATTAATATAGAAGAAAAAGGGCACTTGAAAGAGATACAATATTTTAAGATGGGGGATAAGCCGCTTGAACTGGAGGTCTCCAAGGCGGATATCACCGGCGGTAAGGAGGTAAACGGTGCAAAACTTGCCATTTATCCGGTGGATGAAAGGGGAAATGTATCGGAAATGCCTCTTGTGCTCCACCAACCCTCAGAAGATGGACAATATCAGGATATTGAGGCGGTCTGGATTTCGGGACTGGACGGAAGGTACACGAAGGAGGATGAGTACCAAGGGCTTATCCCGCCAGGTTTTCAGCCAGGGGATTTAAAACCTCATATATTGGAGTACATCCCGGAAGGTGATTATATCCTCAGGGAGATAACAACTCCGTACGGATTTCTGCAGTCGGTAGATATTCCCTTTACTATTACGGACAGCCGGATACTGCAAAAAACAGAAATGACAGATGAAATCCCGGATGGAATTCTCCGTATTATAAAAAGTGATTCGGACCAGCCGGATGAAAAACTGCAGGGAGCAGAGTTTTGTCTGGTGAACCAGACAACGGGCTCCATATGCGGTACCGTAACCACGGACCAGCAGGGACAGGCGCAGTTTGGTCCACAACCCATTGGCTATGTGGACCGGGATGGGAATTTTAAACCCTATACCTATGTGTGCAGTGAGACAAAGGCAGCCCCCGGGCACATGCTGACCCTTGAACCGTATGAATTCCAATTTCATTACAGGAATGAGCTGACAGACATCATTGTCTGTGAATATAACCCCGCCAACGACACCAACCGGGTAGTTACGGACAAGCTGTCAGGTGATACAGAGGAAATGCTGGAAGGCGCAGTACTCAGAATCGAGCGCAGGACAGAATCAGGATGGGAGACAGCGGAAGAATGGACAACCGGCAGGCAGGGGCATTATACAAAGAATCTGAGTGCAGGAGAATACCGTCTGGTTGAGGTGAAAGCGCCGGAGGGATATGAACTGCAGGAAACTCCCGTCGAATTTACTATCAGGGACGGAATGACCGAGATTCCCCGTCTGGTTATGCGCAATTATACAACCATCGTAGATGTGGAAAAAACGTCGGCGGAAACAGGAAACCTGCTGGGAGGCGCCAGATTGCAGCTCATTGATAAGTCTGACGGAAAGGTGGTCCGGGAGTGGACATCCGAGGCAGGAAGCGGACAGCGTTTTTACGGGTTGAAACCGGGCACATATATCATCCATGAACTTCAGGCCCCATCCGGATATGAGAGGACTGAGGATCGGGAAATTGTGGTAAAAGACTGGACCGGGACAGAGGGACCGGAAATGGGCCGGGGGGATGATAAGGTATTGCACAATATGGTTCAGGTATTCCGGTTTGAGAACCGGACAGCATCCTCATCCGGCGGAGGCAACAGGCCAAGACCAAAGGTGGAGTACATTACATTTAAGAAAACAGATGTTTCCGGAAGGGTACTCCGGGGGGCGGAATTCACATTTTATGACCAGACGGGCCGGGCAATCGGTACCTCTGTCAGCGACAGCACAGGAACGTTCCGCATAAGAAGGCCCGAAAATGGTACATACACCTTCCGGGAAACAAAGGCGCCAAACGGATATGCATTAAATCCAGACATATTCAGTTTTACAGTCAATGGCAGTGATGTCATAAGGGGTACATATGAGGTTGTGGATAAGGAATTGGAGTTTACAATTACAAAGCTGGATGGAGACAGCGGCCTGCCTCTTATGGGAGCCGGGTTCAGGATCGAAAAAGGAGTAAGCGGTGTTGCGGATAAGGGGCTGGAGACTGAGGGCGAGGGGGAAACCGAAGCTGTAACCGGCGCGGACGGTACATTTACTTATCATTCAGCAACACCCGGCCTGTATGTCATTCGTGAGACAGAGGCACCTCAGGGATATCAGCTGTCTGATGAGGTATACGAGTTTACACTGGATGCGGTGGGTCGGATACTGGGTGGAGCAATGACGCAGGACGGTGCGGTGATGCAGGATGGTACAACCACACAGGACGGAATAATTATATATAATTGGAAGGAAAAGCCGCCGGTCAGGAAAATAGGAAGCATTACAGCTGTGTATCAAGCGGGAAACCGGTTGGGAAAAGGAACATATCATTTTGGGTCCGGCCACAGGGATACGGTAAGGACCGGAGACGACCTGCCCGTGGCAGCGGCAGCAGCAATGACAGTTTTATGTGTGGCGGGCTTTAGTATGTGTCTGTGTATGAAACGAAAGAAGGAATGGAGTCAGGGCAGGAAATGGATGGTATTTATTCTGATTTTGATACCCATAACAATTTATCTGGCCTTTGATGTGATGGCGGAGGAAACGGATACCTTATCTGTCTCAGGGAAGATGATATATACCTCTATGGAAAACATAGAGCCTGTCCCGCAAACCGCCTGGATATTAGCCAGAGACGATATATCAGGAAAGGAACGGAATGTTCTGCTGCCACTGGTAAGTTATCGTTTTTCTGATAAACATTGGGAGGACGGGTTCCGGCTGGATTTGACGGTGACGGATTATGACGCAGGTTTTTATGAAGTTGGCGGGGTGAGGATTGAAGCACGGAAGGAGGATATTAGGGAGAGCCTGACAAGCCATGAGACGGAAATTTTAAGTCAGGCAGGCCTGGATTCGGAAGCGTACAGGATTGAGCAATTCCAGTGGAATGGTGAGATTTATGAGAAGGATGGGGTGCTGTGCCGAAATTTGACAGCGGTCGGACGTAAATTGGTTGCGGACTGCACAGCAGTTTATGGAGGGGAGATCAGCAGGAGCGTATTTCTGGATGACATCGAAGGGGATGACGAGAGCGGACAGATTGGATATTCAGGGATTGACGAGAGGTATGTTGTTAAAAACAGTGTGCGGCCGCTGTTTTCGGGGATAACTGCGTTTGTAGTTGGGATTTGTTCTGTGGTATTGATTGCAGCCGTGGCTCTGACTATGATTAAGCGGACAAGACCGTATGGTATGGCGGTGGCTATGTTCATGTTTTTCGCGGGAGTTGTGTTCAGCCTGCGTTTTCTGGTGAAGACGGGGTTGGACTATGCTGATGGGCGCAGGGGGTATCGTATGGTACAGGATGAGGCTTATGGAAGGGAGGTGAAGGAAATCCGGGAAGGATATGCTGCTGAGGCGGCGGATGCTAATGGAGAGGGATATTCGGATGAGGTGAGGTATACTGACGGGAAGGAAAACCCTAAAGGAAATTCTGCCTGTGGAAAGCCTGACCTGAATGAAGCGGCCCTGGTTTCCATCAATCCGGAATACCAGTTCTGGCTGTCTGTACCTGGAACCGAAATTGATTATCCGGTGGTGCGGCATGAAGATAACGAATATTATCTGAATCATAACTTTTATCAGGAACAGCATATATCAGGCTGCGTTTTTGCGGATTCCTCGGCTGTTCCCCTGGCTTTGGACAACACGGTGCTGTATGGGCATAACATGAAGGACGGAAGTATGTTTGCTGATTTGAAAAAATATGGCGAGGAAGCTTTTTTTCGGGAAAATCCTGTCATACAGGTATTTTACAGGGGAAAGTGGCTGGAATGTCCCATTTTTTCCTGTCAGCTCCGTCATCAGAGCGACGCCGGAGCCTATGGCACTAACTTTATGGAGGAGGAGTGGCTGCCCTATCTTGAGAAAATGGGGGCAGCGTCCCTCTATGAGACGGGAATCATTCCAGAAGGGGATGAGAAACTTATAACGCTTTCAACTTGCTACGGCAAAGACCAATATCTGATTGTGCAGGCGCTGCTGCATGGTATGTGATACCCGTATAGTAGTATTTTCTGAGGTGGACAGCACATTTTTTTCTGGATTTTTTGAATGGGTGTGACGCTGGTTGTTGGGATTGGTGGGGATGGGGCGTGTAAAACAAAAAAGTTAACGCTGCCCCTGGCTGTCATGTATATTGCATATAAAGCAGAAAAATAGTATAGTAATAGAAGCATTATGCAAATACGGTGGCAATAGGTGACATTAGTGAAAAAGAATATAGACTTACTAAATGGAAATATACTCACATCCCTGACTGAGCTGGCACTGCCAATCATGGCCACATCACTGGTCCAGACTGCCTATAATCTGACGGATATGGCCTGGATTGGCATGGTGGGAAGCGATGCAGTGGCAGCGGTTGGAGCGGCTGCCATGTATACCTGGCTGTCCTCCGGTGTTGCCGCCCTGGCCAGGATGGGGGGACAGGTGAAATCTGCTCATGCCTATGGGGAAGGAAACAGAAGGGAAGCGGTACAGTACGGAAAGGGAGCCTTGCAGCTGGCTCTGGTTCTGGCCGCTGCGTATGGAATCATAACAAATCTTTTAGCGGGACCCCTGATAGGCTTTTTCCACCTCAATTCGTCTTTGGTGGTCAAAGATGCAATTGTGTATCTGAGAATTGCATGCGGCCTTATTCTCTTTGCGTTTATTGGACAGACACTGACGGGCTTGTATACGGCTTCCGGCAACAGCAGGACTCCCTTTGTGGCCAACTGCATTGGTATGGGGGCCAATATTGTGTTGGATCCTCTGCTTATCTTTGGCCTGGGGCCAATTCACGGCATGGGAGTAGCCGGTGCAGCCGTTGCTACGGTGACAGCCCAGTTTATCGTGTCTCTGGTCCTGGTGATTTCCATGAGAAAGGATCCTGTGCTGGCAGCTCAGATGCGGATTTGGATTCCTACGCCCTTATCCAATATTAAAACCATGGTGCGGATTGGATTTCCGGCTGCAATTCAGAGTATGCTGTACTGCGGGATATCCATGGTCCTTACCAGGTTCGTCACTGCATGGGGTGATACGGCGGTGGCAGTCCAGAGAGTAGGAGGACAGATTGAATCCATTTCGTGGATGACAGCAGATGGTTTCGGGACAGCCATCAATGCATTTGTAGGGCAAAACTATGGCGCGGGAAACCTGAAGCGGGTAAAAAAGGGGTATATGACGGCATCTGCCATTATGTTTATATGGGGTATCTTTACCACATGCCTCCTTATATTTGGGGCAGCGCCCATATTCAGCCTGTTTATCCATGAGCCGGAGGTTATACCGGCCGGAGCTGATTATCTTCGCATTATCGGATTTTCGGAAATGTTCATGTGTGTGGAACTGATGACTGTGGGAGCCCTGTCCGGTATGGGAAAGACAATGGAGGCGTCTGTCATAACCATTATTCTCACAACGGCGCGCATTCCGCTTGCCGTGATACTGGGTGGAACGGCCCTGGGCCTGAATGGCATTTGGTGGGCCCTGACTATTTCAAGCATTGTAAAAGGAATTATTTTCTTTGGGTATTATCTTCATATTATGAAGAGGATGAAGGCATAGGTGCCGCGGCTGATATGCTGTGGCTTGACAGCCTTGCTGTACCGGATGAATCGTTAATAAACAAAATACCAGATTATAAAATTGGTAAAAATGATACTAAATCATGTCGAAAATATAAGGAATACCAGAGAATAAACCACTTGCATAATGTCGGATTTTGTGAGAGAATAGAACCAAGTATGATGTGATAAATTTAACGAATGGGCACTGTACTTGATCAAATTCATTTTTGAAAGGAGTTTTAACACATGATTTATTCACATGAAGTAGAAGAGATGTGCACAGTTGCACAGGGCGTTCATCATGGCGCTGCTCCAATTCCGGAAGAAGCAAAATGGGTAAAATCAAAAGAAGTCAAAGACATTTCCGGCCTGACCCACGGCGTAGGCTGGTGTGCTCCTCAGCAGGGTGCCTGCAAGCTGACACTGAATGTAAAGGAAGGAATCATCCAGGAAGCCCTGGTTGAGACCATCGGATGTTCAGGCATGACACACTCCGCCGCTATGGCAGCAGAGATTCTGCCGGGCCGTACTGTGTTAGAAGCTTTAAATACAGACCTGGTATGTGACGCTATCAATACAGCTATGAGAGAACTGTTCCTTCAGATTGTTTACGGAAGAACACAGAGTGCATTCTCTGAGGATGGACTTCCTGTAGGAGCTGGTCTGGAAGATTTAGGAAAGGGCCTCCGTTCCCAGGTTGGAACCATGTACGGAACCCTGAAGAAAGGTCCCCGCTATTTGGAGATGGCTGAAGGTTATGTAACCGGTATTGCACTGGATGCAGACGATCAGATCATTGGTTATCAGTTCGTAAGCCTTGGCAAGATGACTGATTTCATCAAGAAGGGCGACGATCCTAACACAGCATGGGAGAAGGCACAGGGCCAGTACGGCCGCGTTGCTGACGCTGTTAAGATTATCGATCCACGTAAAGAATGATGAAGACCGAATAGGAGGAATAAGAAGATGGCATTATTTGAATCATATGAGAGAAGAATTGACAAAATCAATTCTGTATTAAACAGCTATGGCATTGCTTCCATTGAAGAAGCTGAGAAGATTACGAAAGATGCAGGCCTGGACATTTATGATCAGGTTAAGAAAATCCAGCCAATCTGTTTTGAGAACGCCTGTTGGGCATACATAGTAGGTGCTGCTATTGCTATTAAAAAGGATTGCAGAAGGGCAGCTGATGCAGCTGCAGCTATCGGCGAGGGCCTTCAGTCATTCTGTATTCCGGGTTCTGTTGCTGACCAGCGTAAGGTTGGTTTAGGACACGGCAACCTGGGCAAGATGCTTTTGGAAGAAGAGACTGACTGTTTCTGCTTCCTGGCAGGCCATGAGTCCTTTGCCGCCGCTGAGGGCGCTATCGGTATCGCTGAGAAGGCAAACAAGGTTCGCCAGAAACCACTGCGCGTTATCCTGAACGGTTTAGGAAAGGATGCTGCACAGATTATCTCCAGAATCAACGGATTTACTTATGTGGAGACAGAGATGGATTACTATACAGGCGAGGTTAAAGAGCTGTGGAGAAAGTCTTACTCCGAGGGACTTCGCGCAAAGGTTAACTGCTACGGCGCTAATGACGTAACAGAAGGCGTTGCTATCATGTGGAAGGAAGGCGTTGATGTTTCCATTACCGGTAACTCCACCAATCCAACCAGATTCCAGCACCCGGTTGCGGGAACCTATAAGAAGGAATGCGTAGAGAAGGGCAAGAAGTACTTCTCCGTTGCATCCGGCGGTGGTACAGGCCGTACTCTGCATCCGGACAACATGGCAGCTGGTCCTGCTTCCTACGGCATGACCGATACCATGGGACGTATGCATTCTGACGCTCAGTTCGCGGGTTCTTCTTCCGTACCTGCACATGTTGAGATGATGGGGCTTATCGGCGCTGGTAATAACCCAATGGTTGGTATGACAGTGGCGATTGCGGTTAGCATCGAGGAAGCGGCGAAGGCTGGGAAATTCTAGGAACCTCCTTGTAAATAGTTGGTTTAATAAGGAAAAAGAATTTTCTGTGGTTGGAACAGAAAAATTGATGTAAGTTATCTTATTGACATTTATGATTATATGACGTAATATAATATTAGCAGAGAAAAGCGAATGTGTTTCAATGGTGCACAGACGAATCCCCAGGGAGTTGCAGCTCCCTGGGGATTCTATTTTCCTTTTGAAGAGGAGTAACTTAGGCTGACTGTTGGTTATTTGTCTCCATCTGGCTGCTTTCGGTTTGCGTTTCCGGTCTGCTGCTGGTTTACGCAAATCACCAATATACGCGGATAATATTTTATAGTATAATATAACCAGGATTAACCAAATACGGTAAAACGGAAATCGGGGATTGTCAGATGAAATATAAAGATACTTTATTATGGAAGAAACTGGAAGGAAATATAAGCGTAAAGAATCAGCATGCCATGGAATCCTTATGCGACGCGGCGATTACCATGTTAAAAACAGTACGGGATACATTTCCCACCTATACCCTGCATGACGAAGTACATGTTGTCAACGTTATACACGCAATAGAAAATTTACTGGGAGAAGAGGGAATCGGGAAGTTAACTGAAGGGGAAACCGAACTTCTCTTATTGGCGGCATGTTATCATGATATAGGCATGTGTTACTCAAAACAGGAAAAACAGTCGGAATTAAACAGTATCCGATTCAAACGGTATTTGGAACAGCATCCGTCTGCGGATGTCCTAATGTTTGAAAATGAGGGGGAAATACCGGCAAAGATTCAGGTTGATTTTTTCAGGAGCATTCACCATGAGAGAATTGCAAAGATTCTGAAAGACTCCCTGGATGTTTCCAATGTCCGCAGGGACAGGCTGATTAAAGTATGCCAAAGCCATGGAGAGAATATCGAAAGGGTAAAAGAAATACCATACGACAATTTCAACGAGATTGATTACTGCTTCTGTGCCGTGTTGCTGCGGTTGGGGGACATATTGGATTTCGACGTGACCAGAAGTCCGGAAATTCTATATGAATACCAGAAAATCGAAGATGCCCAGGACCGTCAGTCTGTAATTGAGTGGAGGAAGCATCAGTCGTCACTGGGATTCAGGTATCCCAAACAGGCTAGCAGGGACGCCCTTGCGTTTAGAGCCGTGAGCAACAGCATGCAGACAGAACACTTTATTCATATGTTCCTGGACTATATAGATTTAGAGCTGAGGAATTGTTCCGAGGTAATAAGCAATAACTGCTCTGACAGATGGAGAAACCTTGCCCTGCCAATCCAGATTGACAGAAGCGGAATTGAGAGTAATGGATATCGGACCGGGGAATACCACTTAACCATGGATTCTGAGCGGGTTCTTGAGCTTTTGGTGGGAAATGATTTATATACCCATTCAGCGGTGTTTATCCGTGAATTGCTGCAGAATTCTCTGGATGCCATTGGTACCCGCAGAATGCTTGACAGGAATTACGGTTTTGACAGTTGGATGAAGGAAAAGCCGTCTGTTGTAATTACCACATGGATGGATCCGGATGGGAATGATTGGCTGAGGGTGGACGATAATGGGATTGGTATGACTGAGAAGATAATTCTGGATTATTTTTTAAAGGTTGGCCGCTCTTACTATACATCTCCTGAATTTTATCAGGGGTATTACAGAAATAAGGATTACTATGACTATAAACCAATCAGCCAGTTTGGTATCGGAATCCTGTCGTGTTTCTTATGCGGAGACAGGATAGAGGTAAGCACAAGACACTATAAGGAGGGCCACGGAATCCGTTTCGGTATGATTGGCACCAGCGGGTATTATAGCCTTGCAGATGAGGAAAATGGAGATACCGGGGAAATGATGCCATCCATGGATGAATCCGGGCGGGAGCCGTTCCGTCAGACACCGGGAACATCCATTGCGGTTAGGATGAATTTATTTCGTCACGGGAATAGCGGCAGCGTAAAGAACATCGTGAAGGATTATGTGCTTTTCCCGGACGTGCCCATTGTGTATAAGGACAGCTATGAGACGATTTATTTTCCTATGGCGGAGGAACTGATTGAGGACATAAAAGCAAACCAGGTGATTCGGATTCCGTTTACAGATGAGGAGATAGATTATATAAGCCGGAGTTTCAAAGAGATATGCTGGGTTAAAAGGCCGGAAATTGTCCTGGAATGCAGGAATATTCAGGACTATGTACCTGTTCCTTCTATAAGGGGCGGCACCTTTCTGATTACGGTTGATGGAGAGCTTGCGCATGACCTGGATTTCAGGATAGGAGATATCCGGGTGGGACGTTCTCTGAACCAGGAGATAAGTTTTGAGAATAAAATGCTGCATATACTTATGTCATATGAAATGCACTGGGATGGTGTCAGTGACAGCGGCTTGAATGTAGGCGGCCTTGAGTCAGTTGTAAAAGAAATGTTTCAGAAATATAAAGATATAAGCCATATCCACAGACAATGCGGAGAAATGCTTCAGACGAAGAAATACAGCAAAGAACAGCTGCTGCAGGAATTGAACGGCAATGACGGGGATGTTGCATCAGATGAACTGGAGGAAATAGTAAACAGAGGGCTGGAGATATATAATGGGTTAGAGAGGACAGAACTTTCAAATCGCAGCACAGTAAACATTTCGGTTCCCCTGGAGAGAAATCCTCAGCTGAAAAGGTTAGCTGAAAAATATATGTATCACTATATGGAGGGCAGGGAAAGGGGCATAAACGGGGTGTCCGTCACAGCCTATAACGGAATTAAAGTTAACTGGAATTGGTCAGACTACAGCTGGTTGAGACAATGGGTTAATTATACAATCGTACTTTTACAGGGAAGGTTTAAACCGATGTTGAATATGAGCAGGGAACGTGTTAAGCACTTTTCCGTGGAGACCATGGGATACCTGTCTGTATTGGAACGCCGGCTTCCGGGAACAGAACTGGATTATGGACAGATAGGATATTATGATAACTGTCCTTTAAGTGAGTATTTGATATTATTGAATAATGCTGAGTTTTCCAAGGCGGCGGAATCGGTTTATCTGTGCGGGATAAATCTGACAATTGAAAAATTAAAGACCATGCTTAAGGAGAACGATGAAGATAATGGCATATGCTTAAACACCGGTTCACTGTCTCACAGTAATTCTTTTGAAATTGAAAACAGACCGGATGAAAACATAGTTCGGGCATTGGTCCAAAAGAATTGCAGACTGAAGTGTAAAATGAGCAGTAACGGATGCAGTATGTCTTTGTACGCCATAGGGTTGAGGGAAGATGGATTCACGGAAAGCGAACTTGTATTTCCTCCTCTGTTATTTGCGGAATCAGATGAGGCGGACAGCCGCATTTTGACGGAAGAAAACAGCATAGGCCGAAATATAATCAATGCCAGCCATCCATTTTCACGATGGCTGACAGATAATGCCATAGAATTAGAAAGGAGTTACAGGGGAAGTCTGAATGCAATTATTAAATGCCTGCGGGAGGAGGATGGGGATATAATGACAGCAGAAATCAATAAAATATTACAGAATTTAAGGATGATATCAAGGTGTAAGGTGAGGGTGCCCAATGATATTGACTTAAAGGGCAGTGATTTTTTGAGGATTGAGTGATATCTGATATGAAAATGAAATATTACATGGCGCCCATGGAGGGCCTCACCGGCTATATATACCGCAACGCGTACCACGCCTGCTATCATCCCATGGACAAGTACTTCACTCCCTTCCTGTCCCCAAAGGCCAACAGCAGTCTAAGCTTCCGGGAGTTAAACGACATTCTGCCAGAACACAACCAGGGCATGTACGTAGTCCCTCAGATACTCACAAACCAGGCAGAGGATTTTATACGAACGGCAAAGGAATTACAGGAATACGGATATTCTGAGATAAACCTGAATCTGGGCTGCCCATCCGGTACCGTGGTGTCCAAGTATAAAGGAGCCGGTTTCCTGGGGCTGCCGGACAGCCTGGACCGGTTTCTGGACGAGGTATGCGGGAAGATGGAAGGGATGGGTATGGAACTGTCTGTTAAAACGAGGCTGGGTTGGTATCGCCGGATGAATTCACGGGCCTTTTAGAAATCTACAACCGCTATCCGCTGAAGGAATTAATTCTCCATCCCAGAGTCCGCACGGATTACTATAAAAACACCCCGAACATGCCGGCATTTGGCAGCGGGTTTGACGGCAGCCGGGCTCCGGTGTGTTATAATGGGGATATATTTACTGTATCTGGCTACGAGACATTATGCGGAGATTATCCGGAATTGGATAGAGTCATGCTGGGTCGTGGAATCATATCCAATCCCGGACTGCTGGACAGAATTGCGGCAGGGGCAGATTCCGGTGGGGCGGGAACCGGCAAAGAAACCTTAAGGCAATTCCACCAGATGATATACGAAGGCTACCGGACAATCATGTCCGGGGACAGAAATGTCCTGTTTAAGATGAAGGAGCTGTGGACCTGTATGATTCAGATTTTTTCCGACAATGGGAAATACATTAAGAGAATAAAGAAATCACAGAGATTGGAAGAATACGAGGCAGCGGCGGCAGCTGTGTTCCGGGATCTGGATATTATGGAAGGTGCCGGATTCCGCACGTATTAATGGCGGTATCCGGTACTTTCTGTCTGTAATTTGTTCTGCTGCATTTCCTGGGTATTTTTGTGAAAACTGTAGGGATGATATTTTCCTGCCATTGTGCTATACTTTTAGATAATCCGCTTTTTCAATGACACCGCATCCGATTTTTGTTCCGGAGTTTCCGGCGGGTTGGGATGTAAAGTCGTCGGCATGGCTGTGAATGACTACAGATCTGCCGATAATGTCGTCTGTGGAGAAGCGCTTGTCATAGAAGGAAAGCCAGGCATAACCTTCGTTTCCAAGAAGGGGAAGCAGGTCGCCTGCATGGTCCGGATGAGGCTTGCCGGATGGATTGTAGTGGTCCCCTGTTTTGGCGAAGTCATCAGAACAGTCACCGTTCTGGTGGATGTGCATAGCATAAAAGTCTGTGGAGCCGGGTGCCTGTTTGTTTGGCAGATTGAAGATTTCGGCTTCCACCAGTACGCCACCGTAAGGAGTCTGGTAGAATTTTACCAGGCCGCTTAGGTTGGGCGCGGCACTTCCGCCTCTGACCCAGGCAATGGCGGCAGGGGCCCGAAAGCGCAGCAAATCGGCAAAGATGTCAGCAGGAGTGACGGATTGGTTGGTCATATGGTGTCTCCTGTAAAAATGATTTTTATATAGCATATGCGCATAAAAAAATAAGTTTACCTGAATCGGTAAACTTATCTTTCATTTGGAGGGGACCGGCAGAAGGGGAGCTGCCGGTCATAGGTATGAAAAAGTGTTTTCCTGTATAGTAAAAGGTCTATCGCCTTACAAGTATTACTATACAGGGAAAATATGGCCAAAGTTTGAGCACACGCTAAAGAATCAATAAAGAAACTAAAGGGAAAATAAACAATTTATAAAAGCAGGAGACAGGATTATGGTAAGACGATTCGGCGGGGGAGAGACAGACATGAAGCAATCGGATATGAAGCAATCGGATATGAAGCAATCCGATATGAAACAATCAAACATAGGCCGGTCCGTGGTAAGGTTGCTGGCAGCGGCATCTGCGGCAGCCCTTTTATTATCCGCTACTGTCTATGCGGGAGCCTGGTCCCAGGTGGGAGCGGACGGGGCGTGGACGGTTGGAGGATGGGAAGCGTCCTATGATGCCAACTACCCCCTGAAGGATTATATGGACCAGGCCGGGCTTCAGTATGTGGATGTAATCATGGGATGGAATGCAAAAGGTGAACCGGTGATGGAAAGACGCCTGCGTCAGGATTATAATTATGGGCTGTATAATTATTTTGGGCTTTCCGACGACCTGTGCAAGGCATTGTACGGAGAAAGCGATCAGATAGGAACCGGGGAAATGGCTGTGGATGGCGACAGCCTTCTGGTGCTTGGCCAGGTGGCTCTGTATCAGGACAATGTGGGAAGCGATACCTACAAGCAGCAGCGCAATGCCCTGGCCCTGGTGGTCCGGGATTATCTGAACAGTTACCGTTGGAGGGACGCCAGCGAACTGGAACGGGCAAAGCATGCGGCTCTTTTCATTGCTTCCAGCTGTACTTATGATAAGGGATTGTATTCCAGGTTCGTTAACGGAGAGGATACCTCTGGGGATCCCTCATTTACTGCCTATGGCTGCCTGGTAAATCATAAAGCGGTCTGCGAGGGCATTTCCGTGGCATATCAGATGTTAACCAGGGCCATGGGCCTTAATTGCTTCTGTGCACCGGATGACAATGATAAGGACCATATGTTTGTTTACGTGGAAGCGGGAGGCAGCTGGTATAAGGTGGATCTGTCCGTGACCGGTCTGATGCCTCAGACCCTGGCGGACCGGTGTTTTAAGACCACGGCAAATCAGGACGTAGAGCGTATTTTTGCCGCTTACTATAATAAGGCCAATCCATATATTGCCCATGTGGATTATGGAAATCTGGCTCCCGGAAAAGTGTATGACTTAAGTGCCGGCGGACAGCTTCGGATATATCCGTAGAACGGCTGTATGAAGGCACAGACGGGAATTCGGGAAAAGAAAGGACAGGGAACAATATAATGTATGATAATCTGACAGCCAGTGATATAAAGAAAATGCAGGAAGAAATAGAATACCGTAAATTAGTGGTCCGCAAGGAAGCTCTGGAGGCGGTGAAGGAAGCCAGGGCCCATGGGGATTTAAGTGAGAATTTTGAATATAAGGCAGCCAAGCAGGATAAGAACAGGAATGAGAGCAGGATTCGTTATCTGGAGAAAATGATAAAAACCGCCAGAATTATATCTGATAACTCCAGGGAGGGGGAAGTTGGCCTGGGAGATACGGTAGAGGTCTATATTCCCGATGATGATGAGACGGAACGGTATAAACTTGTAACCACTGTCAGAGGTAATTCACTTCAGGGATTAATCAGTATTGACTCGCCTCTGGGAAAGGCCATAAGGGGCCGCAAGGCAGGGGATAAGGTCTATGTAAAGGTGGATGACCGTTTTGGATATGATGTGGAGATTCGATCCATTGATAAGACCACGGAAGAGGATGAAGATAAGCTGCGCAGTTATTAACAGAATACCATTCACATTCCATTCTACATGGAATCAGGCCCGGCAGAAGGTTGAAAGGATTCAGAAGGTCCTGCCGGGCCTTTTCCTTGGATAAAGGTATTTATATATAAAATGAGGGACAGAAGGAGAACCATATGGCGGCAGTTAACATGACGGAAGGCGGAATCACAAAACATCTGGTGGATTATTCCATTCCCCTGATTCTGGGCAATATGTTCCAGCTCACCTACAATGCGGTGGACTCCATCATAGCCGGCAGATTCATTGGAAAGGAGGCGCTGGCAGGGGAAGGTACGGCAAGTCCGGTGATGAATATTGTCATACTCGGAATATCGGGCATCTGTATGGGGGCGTCCGTACTGATGAGCGAGTTTTATGGAGCCGGCCAGAAAGAAAAGCTGAAACGGGAAATGTCCACCACAGTCATATTTGGCTGCTATTTTTCAGTGTTAATAGCCATACTTGGAGGATTTTTCTCAAAACCTCTTCTCGGAGTGCTGGGAGTGCCGGATGAGATACTGGGCAAGGCGGCTTCTTACCTGTCCATCATTTTTCTGGGCGCGCCGTTCACTTATTTTTATAATGCAGTATCGGCTGCCCTTAAGAGTGTGGGGGATTCTAAAACGCCGCTCAAGTTTTTAGCTTTTTCTTCCATATTAAATGCGGTTTTGGATTTGATTTTTATTGGGGGGATGGGATTCGGCATTGTATGTTCTGCTGTTACCACGGTGGTGGCGGAGGCGGCTTCGGCCTTTCTATGCATAACGTATGTATACAGAAAAATTCCCATGCTGCAGTTAAGGCATGGAGAGTTTAACATGGACAGACAGCTTCTCAGGCAGACACTGCGTTACGGCAGCATTACGGCATTGCAGCAGTCCTGCCAGCCCATCGGAAAGCTGTTGATTCAGGGCGCTGTCAATCCGTTGGGCGTGGATATGATTGCGGCGTTCAACGCGGTTAACCGAATTGATGATTTTGCGTTTACGCCTGAGCAGAGCATTTCACATGGAATTACCACATTTGTGGCGCAGAACAGAGGGGCGGGCAGGAAGGAGCGCATCCGAAAGGGATTTAGGAGAGGGCTCATGCTGGAAGCATGTTACTGGGTGTTCATCTGCATAACCATTACATTGTTCAGAAGGCCGCTTATGGGGCTGTTTGTAACGGCGGGAAATGAGGGGATTGTGGCATTGGGCAGCAGTTATCTGGGAATGATGGCGTTATTTTATGTGTTTCCGGCATTTACCAATGGAATCCAGGGATTTTTCAGGGGAATGGGAAAGATGAGCGTTACTTTGTTGGGAACCTTTGTCCAAACCAGCCTCAGGGTAGTGTTTGTGTACCTGTTAACGCCCGGAATCGGACTTCCGGGGGTTGCATATGCCTGCGCCATAGGCTGGAGTGTCATGCTTTTGGTTGAGGTTCCTTACTATTTTTGGTCTATGAAAGATAAATAATGGAAAAACATAGGAATCTGTAGTAAAATGTGTTATATATAAAATAACGCTTTACCACAAGGGGGATACAAATGAAGGGGGAAGGCACATGTTATCCGGCCAGAGAAGGGGAAGGTCTGACCGTATTTATGATGGGAAGTATCATGCTGGAATATAACAGGAAGCCGCTGCAGATTCCCGGAGGACCTTCGGGAAAGGTACTGCAGCTGGTACTTATATTGCTGTATTCAGGAGAGGAGGGCGTACACAGGGAGGAGCTTCTGGATATGCTCTACGGAAATGGTGAATGCTCCAATCCTTCGGGAAGTTTACGGGCCGCGGTATTCCGGCTCCGCAAGCTTTTGGAGGGCAGTGAACTGCCGCCCCGCGAGTATATCCGCACAGACGGAGGAATCTACAGGTGGGACAGCGGGGAGCTGCCGGTGTATATTGATGCCAGGGATTTCGAGAATACGGCAAAGGAGGCCCTGCGCACCCATGATGAGGCACTCTTAAAGCGGGCCTGTGGTCTGTATCAGGGAGAGTTTCTGGCCCAGCTTGCCGGCGAGAAATGGGTATCAGTGGTGGGAGTGCGCTATCAGGAGCTGTACTTTAGCTGCCTGCGGGCTGCCAGCAGTCTCATGAAGAAAAACCGGGAATATAACGGCCTTCTGGAGATATGTAATTATGCCTGCGAGCTGTATCCGTATGAGGAATGCCAGATTATGAAAATTGACTGCCTCATTGCCATGAAGCGCTTCAAGGAAGCCATGCAGGTGTATGACGCCGCAGTTTCCCAGTATTTTGAGGAACAGGGACTTCCTCCTTCCGAGAAGATGCTGGAACGGTTCCGCATTATGAGCGGACAGATTCGTTATACATCGGATACGCTTAAGGATATAAGGGACAGCCTTCACGAGAGGGAACGGATTAACGGCCCTTATTACTGTGCATATCCGGCATTTATCGACTGTTACAGGCTTTTGGCCCGCATGGCTGAGAGAGTGGATTTTTCCAGTGTGCTTCTGTGCTGTACCTTGCTGGATGCCAGGGGAAAACCTCTGGATACAGGAGGGGAGCTTTTAAAGACCGCGTCAGAAAAGCTTCACGATGCCATCGCCAAGTCCCTCAGAAAAGGCGATTTATTTACCTGCTATAATCCAAGCCAATATCTGGTCATGCTAAACGGCACGTCCAATGAGTATTGCCTGCGGATTTATGAGAGGATAGACAGGAACCTGCGTCTCTGGGATGGGGGCAGGAAGGTGAAACTCAATTACCAGGTGATGCCGGAGAGTTTGATATAGGAAGAATAAGGGGAAGCTGACAGAAAGATTAGTAATAGAACAGATTGGTTGGGATTAGATAAGCCGCCGCAGAAGAGTGAATCTGCGGCGGCTTTGTTATTATATAGAAAGAATACGGTATCCGGATTTTGGAATGTAATAATTAAACGCGTTCTAGGCATGTATATTGGGCATGGCACCATAACGGCCTTCCAGATACTGCTTTCCATAGGCCTCATCATTACGCGGGATGAGGCCATTTTCTTTTTTGTAACTGGACAGAGGGTATAATTCCGTATCATGCCCTTCCTGACGGCAGCAAAGCCATATTTCATCCCGGCGCATCTGCGTTGGCTGTAAAATGGCAGTGTTATGGGCGGTGAATAGCAGTTGCGCATTGTGAGGATTTTTCTCGTGATTGGCATAGAGCGCAATCAGATAACGGAGTGCGTGAGGGTGAAGAATACAGTCGAGGTCATCTGCCATCATCAGGCTTCCGTCATCCAGACTGGCCAGGACTGAAGGCAGCAGTGAGAGCAGTTTTTTTGTGCCCATGGATTCATCTTCCCACGGCAGTTCAAAGGTGCAGCCTTCATAAGGACTGTGAACAAGGAATGCAGCAGGGGATTTGTGGTCTGAGTCCGGTATGATACTGTAATCCGTTATATCAAGTCCCAAATCCTTAAGGATACCGCACAGTCTCCGCCGGGTATCCATGTCGGAAGGAAGTTCCCTGGGACTGTTTCCCTGTATTCTGCTGAACCAGGAATAGGCGGCCCTGGCATGTATGGAATCCGTATAGGCATTGAGCCATGACAGCAAAGTTACGGATGGAGGCACGGCCTTAAGGGAGAAGGAGATGAGTTCACGTCCGGGATGGATGACGGATTCTTTCCTATTAAAAAGAATACCCGTATCACTTCCGCCCAGACTGCCGTAGAACAGATTCTCCTCAGCGATGGTTCCCATTGAGAACTGGAGCTGGTAGCGGAACAGGAACCCCTGGCTGCGGAATAACACGTCAAACTGAGTGGGAATATCCTTACAATCTGCCGAAAACAGACAATGCACATCTCTGATTCTGGTTGGTACGGTTACAGATGCTGTGACCAGAGAGGAGAGACAGGATAAAGCATCGAGGACCGTGGACTTACCGCTGCTGTTGGGGCCATAGATTCCGATAAGAGGAAGGATGCGTTCGCCGTCAGCCGGGTCCTTCAACAGGGTATTTTTATGTTCGTTGATGGAGGCAGGTAGGAAATCCAACAAAACTTCCTCTTTGAATGCTTTGAAATTTTTAAAACTGAACTGGATTAGCATAATAGCACCTCAAAACGTGAGAAAAAATCTCAAAAATATGTATCTTTATGTATCTGTAATCATTTTACCATATTATTGATAATAATACAATTAAAAATGAGGTTTTTTCTCATTCGTTCGATAGTTTCTTAAAATTTTATAAATGGAAATGTGTGGATACAAATACATGGAAGGGTTATAAAAAACAGGCTAAATTTTAATGATCTAAATAAAAAGTAACGAAAAATCATGGAAAAATAACGCTTTGCATAACGCCCTCTTTGCTATGATTATAGCGAGGGAATCTATAATTACATAATTAATTTAAGAAAAATTTTAAACTTTCTTAAATTGTAACCAGATTGTAACTGTGGTTTGCTATACTAGTTTCAGCCAGTTGGATTTATCTGGAATTATGTAGAAAGAAAAAATTATGAGAGGAGTGTAAGTATGGAAGGACGAAAAAGGTCTGGCATGTTAAAGAAATCAGTCTGTAACATGCGGAAGCGTCTGGTGGCCTTCGCGTTAGCGGCAGCCATGGTTTGTACCAATGTTGGTGCGGACCTGAACGCAGCTTATGGGGCTACATCGTCGTCAGAGTCTGTCACATTCGAAATGACGGGTTCCCAATTGGTGACAGCTATCGAAGAAGCAATCGAAAACGGCAATGTAATATCACCGGGCGATCTCGACTTTACCAATGGAGACATTGCTAAATTCGAGAGTTTGTTTTACGGAGAGGGGAAAGTATTAGAAGTATTCCCGGATCCGGACGGCGGCAGTATGGATGCGGAACTGAGAGTATTCGTTCGACTGCCGGAAGATGCCGATGACATGTATATGGTAACCGGCGATGAGGAGATTATCTTCTTATATGTGAATAATGGGGAAGATACTATCAGCTGCTCCACAAACATCACAAGGATGGAGAATGGCGTAGAAAAGGTTAAAAAGACCAAGAGAATTACTGTAAAGAGCTTTGAAGCGGCATATGGTGATGAGGAGATTAATTACATTTCCAAGCCAGTGGAGGAGACTACAGCCACTGCACCGGAAGATGTCAATGGACCAGGCACTGAGGAAACCATAGCTCCTGATACCACAGTACCAACCGTAGAAGGAACGGTAGATGAAACCACCACAGTTGTTCCGGGTGAGAGTGAGTCTACGGATGCGCCAAGAGAGGAACAGACGACTGCTCCGGAAGAGGGAAGCACGGCTCCGACAGAAGGTGTGACTGAGACATCTACAGAAGCGGCTGCCACAGAGGAAGCGACGACAGAAGAAGCAACGGATGCTCCGGAAACAACTGAGGAAAAAACTCAGGAGGCTGCAGAAGCAGATGCGCCTGAACCGGAAGCAGCCGAGCCAGAAGCGGCAACAGGTGAGCCAGTGGCATCCATCATCCGTCATTATGCGCCGGTAGTAGCTGATAATGAGGAAGGTAATGCTGAGGAAGCTCCAAAAGTTGAAGAAGCTAAGGAACCTGAGGCTGAGCCGGAAGAAAAGACAGAAGCTGTTAAGGAAACAGAGGCTCCGACAGAAAAAGAGACAGAGCCGGTAGCCCCAGCAGAGACTGAAAGTACTACGGAAGCACAGGAAGGAAAACAGGAAGAATCCCCAGCGGCTGCATCGGATGAAACTACTGCCGAGGCAGGGGAGAGCACAGACCCGAGTGAAACAACCACAGAGGGAACTACAGCTGCTCCGTCAGAGGGTGACGAGACTACGACTCCTGAGACTACGACAGATGCAGCGGAAACACCCGCTGCAACCGAAGAAGTTCAGGTAGGAACCCCTTCCGATGTTACGAAACCGGAGGTTAAGCCGGAAGAGACAGTTAATAAAGCATCAACAACTGATTTGGTTGGTATGGGGTATTGCAGTACTGCAAAGGTTTATACCACTACGATTAATCAGTTGAAGGCTTTGGATGACTTTGATGGTTACAAAATTACTTACTCCATTAATCCGGGAGCTGGTGCACGTATCGTGGATGGCGCCAGAGGTGTGGAAGAAGGAGAGAGTTTAACCTTTGGAGTTAAGAATCAGATTGGATTTGCGGTTGAGAGTGTTACGGCTAATGGAGAAGTATTGGAAGCTGACTCGATAGCTGATAATGAGGATGGTTCGCAGACTGCGTGGTATACTGTTCCAGAAGTTTATGAGGAGCAGGAGGTTGAAGTCTATACGGTGGAAACTGATATACATCCGGCTTTTGATGCAGAGCTTGTGATGGATGACGGAATGGTAATCCACATAGTGGCGGAAGAAGGGGTGTTGCCAGCAGGAGTAAGAGCTACAGCTGTACGCGTCAATGATAATGTAGAAACAGCTGTTCAGGAGATAATCAGTGCTGATACCAAAAAGAATGTATCTTCAGTCATGGCTTATGATATTAATCTGTGGCTTGGAGACAAACTTCTTGATGCTGAGATGTGGAGTGGAAGTCGGCTTGTAAATGTTACATTCACAGGTAAGCCGATTATAGAACAGAGTGCAGAGGCCGATGTTGTTGAGGTTGTATGTGTTGAAACCGTGCAGGATAGTAATAAGGAAGAGAAAGAAAAGGCAGCCGCCCAGGAAAGTGAAATTGCTCCAGAAGATATAGTAAAGGTTGAGACTGTAAGCGATACAGTGGATGTTCCAGGAGAACAGACAGTTGGCGAGATTTCCTTTGAGGCTGAGCATTTTACTATTTATGCGGTTGTGAGCGGTAATAAACAGTATGATTCGACCACTATTGCCGTTGGTGAAAAATTAACTCTTTATAATGAGAATAATAGAAATACGCTGTTAAATGCTGATTGGAGCGTTACTTCAGGTTCCGATGTTATTAGCTTTATAAGCGGCAGTACTCAGAATAGGAATAGTATTGAGATAGTTGGACTTAAGCCAGGAACAGCCATGGTAAGGGCAGCTAGTAGTTGGGGGCGAGAATATTCCTATACAATAATAGTGACAGATACATCTGGCATTAATGCAGAGTATTGGATTACTAATCGTGAAGTTACAGGTTCGGACGGACAGCAGTCAAAGAATATCAGCAGTACAGACCTGTCACAGTATGGAGACAGCGGTGTGCCGGTAGACGAGATTGCTCCATCTACAGGAACAAGAGAGAATGATGAACTTATTTTTTGGCATGCCAGAGTGCTTCCAGCAAACTATCATCAAACGAATAATGCAGGCATTAACCGTGTAGAAAATGGGCAAAGAATCGAAAGGTTAAGGTTTTTTAACGAAAATATCCAATATTATACATCTTCTGGAAGTTGGAAAGACTTTGCCGCAACTGATCAATTAGTTTTTTATTACCTACAGAGAACAGAATTGGCGAAGCAGGTTGAAATTGCTGTGTCCGATTGGTGGGAGAATAGTAATGACAATACAAGAAAAATTGAATATGAATTAATTGATGAACTAAGCGGAAATAGTATGGGATCATCATTGACGAGTTATCATGATAAACATCCGGGAGTAAGCGGTATATATATTACGCCTAATTTGGATAACGCATATTCCGTTTCTAAGGTAACTGTCGACAATGTTGAAATTAATTGGGAAAATGGGTTTAGCGTTGGATGGACCGAATCAAGTCAGACGGTAACAGTAAGAATTTATATTAAACCGAATGAAGCGAATTTGCAGATACAGTATTTAACTGAAGATGGTCAGCCTTTGACAGGAGAGTTGGAGAGTTCTACGTTAGGCGTACTTACAAGAGAAGGAACTGATTTTAACGGGTATGTACGTAATGGAAATCTGCAAAATACAAAGATAGAGGGGTATTATGGTGAAACATATATCATATATACCGATCTGAAGAGTGTATCAAGTCTTAAAGAATATGCATTAAATTATGAGTATTCGAGCGCGGCAGTTAGTGATAATAATACTGTATTAAAATTGTATTACAGGAGTGTCTCCCATGAATATACGGTGAACTACTACAAGGACAGCATAAGCGACCGTAATTTCCTTGGAGAAGTTGAGGGAACAGGTTCTGTTGGAGATACAATCCCGGCAGATTTAACACTGTTCGCCCCGGAAGGCTATGCAGTACCCGGAACCAGGAGCGGAGCGGAGAAGATCAGTGCTGACGGCGGAGACGTCGTAAACGTGGTATACAGCAAGAAGACGAACCTGAGCTACACGGTGAACTACTACAAGGACAGCATAGAAGAAGGAAACTACCTTGACAAGGTGGAAGGAACAGGAACCTTTGGAGATGCAATCCCAGCCGATTTAACAAAGTTCGCCCCGGCGGGTTACGCAGTACCCGGAGCCAGGAGCGGAGCGGAGAATATCAGCGCGGATGGCGGAGACGTCGTAAACGTGGTATACAGCAAGAAGACGAACCTGAGCTACACGGTGAACTACTACAAGGACAGCATAGAAGAAGGAAACTACCTTGACAAGGTGGAAGGAACAGGAACCTTTGGAGATGCAATCCCAGCCGATTTAACAAAGTTCGCCCCGGCGGGTTACGCAGTACCCGGAGCCAGGAGCGGAGCGGAGAATATCAGCGCGGATGGCGGAGACGTCGTAAACGTGGTATACAGCAAGGATACTTTCAAGTACAGTGTGCATTACTTCTATGATGAAGTAGAGGATGAACAGGCATTGGAGCAAGGTATCGGAGAATTCGAGAGCCAAGTAACGACTTATAAAGTAAAGCCAAGAACAAAGTATGCACTTGATTATGTGGAGAACTTACCACTGACTATTGGAACTGATGTGTCGAAGAACGTCATTAATGTTTATTATGCATTAGATGACAATGAGGACGAAATCCCGGATAAATACCAGATTCTGTTCACCTATGTGAGTGCAGGAAATGGTAGCGTAGACGGAGAGATAAAAGAGGTTCATACATTTAGAGATGATAATGACAATTATATTAAGCCTACACCTACAAGTCCAAAAGCTAATATAACTGTAAATGCAGATGATAAGTATGCATTTGATTATTGGACGGTAGATGGAAGCAGCAAAGATTATCATATCAATATGGACACCTTTAAAACAAATACCTATTTAGAGAATACCACCTTTACAGTATACTTTGATAAGGATGAAATAGGAACTAATCCAGAAAATCCGGATAATCCAGATGGAATCCCAGATAAGTATCAGGTAGTATTTGAATATAGGTCTGAGGACACAAACCGTGGTACTGTTTATGGAACTGTCAAGGAAGTAGTAACCAGGCCACAGAATGAAGATGGAAGCTACAATATGGAAGCACCTGTATATCCATCAGCTAACGTAACAGTATCCGGCATTGGAAGTTATTCTTTCAATAACTGGACAGATGGAAGCAGGAGCTATGCTAACGCAGATGAAATCAAAGCTGCGGAGTTCACACAGAGCACAACCTTTACCGCACAGTTTAATTATAACGGCGGTGGAGGCGGAACCGGCGGCGGTGGAGGCGGAACCAGTGGTGGCACCACAGGCAATAGACGCTACACAAGTACACCTGGTGGCCCAGGCTCCACAACCATCACCCCAGAAGATGTGCCGTTAGCACCTCTTCCAGAATTACCAGTAGATGTAACCTTAATCGATGACGGTGAAGTACCGTTGGCACCACTGCCAAAGACAGGTCAGACATCTAAGAGAACCACATTGACCATGATATTATCAGGAATCTTCGTTGCGGTGACAGCGTTAAGCAGGAAACGTAAAGAAGAGGATTCATAACGGTCCATTACAGTCAATGTAAAAACAAAATAGCAGTATAACAGGAACCCCTGGCCAATATGGTCAGGGGTTCTTTTACAATCAAATTTGTAGTCAAATGAAATAACTCAAACTTCCCATAGCTAAAATGGGATTGTTCCTTGAAAACTCAATACTTTAGAACACAAAATAGCTTTCAGGCAGCCGACTGAGCATCAGAAAGCGCATCCTGCATGTATTTTGGAAGATGCCCGATAAAGCTGGATGTGATTCTTCCAGCTGTGCCGGCTTAAATCTACAGACTTTCCCCGTTCGTCTCAATCACTTTCTTATACCAGTCAAAGGAATCTTTCTTACTGCGCTTCAGCGTACCCTTTCCTTCGTTGTCCTTGTCCGCATAGATGAATCCGTAGCGCTTCTTCATCTCGCCGGTGCTGGCGCTTACCAGATCAATACAACCCCAAACCGTATAGCCCAAAAGCTCCACTCCATCCTCATTGACCGCATCCTTCATGGCCTGAATATGCGCCCTTAAATAGTCAATGCGGTAATCGTCATGGATCGCTCCGTTCTCGTCCGGCGTGTCCACCGCGCCCAGGCCGTTCTCTACGATGAACAGCGGCTTCTGGTAGCGGTCGTACAGGCTGTTCATGGTGATGCGAAGGCCCAGCGGATCAATCTGCCATCCCCACTCGCTCATTTTCAGGTACGGATTGCGCATGGAGGCCATCACGTTGCCCGCGGTCTGCTTACTCAGCTCCGGATTGGCGCTGGTCAGACGGGATGCGTAGTAGGAAAATGAGATAAAGTCCACTGTGTTTTCCTTGAGAACAGAAAGGTCTTCCGGCCCCATAACAAGCTCCACTCCCGCTTTTTCCATGCGTTTTCTCGCAAAGGGCGGGTATTCGCCGCGGGACTGTACATCGATAAAGAAGTAGTTGTCCCGATCCCGTCCCATGGCCGCCCACACATCCTCCGGGGCGCAGCTGTAGGGATAAAAGCTTCCTGCCGCCAGCATACAGCCTACCATGCAGCCCGGCATCATCTCGTGAGCCATCCTGGTTGCCAGGGCGCTTGCCAGCAGTTCATGATGAGCCGCCTGGTACTTCACCTGGGTCTCGTTCTCTCCCGGATCAAACACAAGACCTGCGCCCATAAAGGGTAGGTGAAGCAGCATGTTGATCTCATTGAAGGTCAGCCAGTATTTTACCTTCCCTTTCAATCTGGTAAACAGGGCGCGGCAGAAATTCAGGTAGAAATCCACCAGCCTCCGGTTTCTCCAGGAACCGTACTCCGTTACCAGGTGCATGGGCACATCAAAGTGACAGATAGTGACCAGCGGTTCAATGTTGTACTTAAGGCAGGTGTCAATCAGCTTCTCATAGAAATCCAGTCCCTTTTCATTAGGCTGTTCCTCGTCCCCCATGGGGAATATCCTGGACCAGGCAATGGAAAAACGATAGCATTTGAATCCCATCTCCGCAAACAGACGGATATCTTCTTCATAGTGATGGTACATATCAATGGCTTCATGGGAGGGATAGTAATGGTCGCTGTCACAGGCCAGCATCTTCATCCTGCCGCTCATGACCGCACGCCTGTCTGCCCCTGCCGGAAGCACATCCACGTTAGCAATTCCTCTTCCGTCCAGGTCGAATCCGCCTTCACACTGGTTTGCCGCCGTAGCGCCTCCCCACAAAAATCCTTCTGGCATTTTGCTCATGATGATTTCCTCCTTCCATATCTCTTTTACATAACTACAAGCAGTTCATCTGCCACATCCACCGTTCCAGAAGCGCTGGTTACAATGTCCGCAAACTGATTGGTGTTGGTGATGATGACAGGAGTAACCAGGGAATATCCTGCTTTCTGGACAGCGTCCATATCAAATTCCACCAGGATCTGTCCTCTCGTTACCTTGTCTCCTTCTTTCACCTTCTTATCAAAGCCCCGGCCTTCCATCTTCACCGTATCCATACCGATATGAATCAGAACCTCCACGCCGTCATTGCTGGTTACTCCTACCGCATGTCCGGTGGGGAAGATTGCGGAAACCACTCCATCGCATGGGCTGCATACCTTGCCCTCTGTGGGAATGATTGCCATGCCTTTTCCCATCACTCCGCTGGCGAATGCCTGGTCGTCTACCTGATCTAGCGGGATTACTTCGCCTTTTACCGGAGCAAACACGGATTTGGGAGCGTCCTCATCCACCGAAGCCTTTTTTGCCAGAGTGGTTTTTTTTGCCTTCGGCTCATCATCTGTATAGGTAGCTATTGTCATTACAAAGGCTAAAACCATCGCCACCGCCACTGCGATCACAGCCCAGATTACATTGGACATAGGCTCGCCGTCTTTGACAAATGACATGAATCCGAAGAAGCCCAACGCGCCGGACTGATATCGTAAAACCTTGGCTCCGCCCAGGATACCGCCGCCCACTGCTGCCGCGATACAGGAGATAATGAACGGTTTTTTCTTAGGAAGTGTAATACCGTAAATACAGGGTTCCGTAACACCGAACAGACCGGAAACCAGGGCTGGGAGCGCCATTGTCTTCATATTCTTATCTTTAGTCTTAATATAAATAGCCGCAACTACCATAGACTGCGCGAACGAAGCCGCAAAGTAAGGAGTCATGAATAAATCGCTTCCATATGTACTGATATTGGCAATTCCGATCGGGATAACCGCCCAGTGCAGACCGAAGATAACCAAGATCTGCCACAGCGCGCCAATCAGGATACCGGTTACCACGCCGCCCAGCACCGGAATCGCAAAGATCGCCTGGAAAAACGCGTTCAGCAGGTTGGTAAGGATGCCGGCCACCGGACCAATCAAAATAAAAGTCAGCGGAACAATGATAATCACCGTCAAAAACGGTACAAAGAACAGTTTTAAGGTATCCGGAACAATCTTCTTAAAGTATTTTTCAAGCTTCGCTCCCACTCCGGTGGCCACCAGGATTGGAACTACGGATGAGGCGTATCCTGACTTGGGATATACCACCGGGATTCCCAGAAAGGTGGTCTTATAATCCAGAGCCATCAGGGTGCCCTCAAACAGGGTGCCGGTGGTCTCCAGGCCAACCATGGCCGGATACAAAAGGGCAGCCGCGATGCTCATGCCCAGATATGGGTTACATTTAAACTTCTTTGCGCAGGATGCCGCAATGATCATGGGAAGGAAGTAGTAAAATCCATCTCCAATGGCATACATCATCTGGTAAAATCCGCTGTCCTTCACCGATGCTCCGGCAACGAACACCAGCACGGCCAAAAGACCTTTTACAATACCGGCCGCTGCCAAAAATCCCAAGATCGGCTGGAAGGTTCCGGACAGCAGATCCAGCATCCAGGCCCCCCAGGCCATATTTTTGTCGCCTTCTGCTTCTTCGGATTGCGCGCCGGATATATGTGCTTTTTCGCAAACCACCTCATATACCTGCGGCACATGATTGCCGATCACCACCTGATACTGTCCTCCTGACCGCATGACCGTAACGATCCCGTCGGTTGATTTTAACACCTCCGTGTTGGCCTTTGACTCGTCCCTCAGCTGGAAACGCAGCCTGGTAATACAGTGCGTCAGACTTACAATATTTTCCTTTCCACCCACGTTCTGAATGATTATGCGGGCCAGTGCGTCATACTTACTTGCCATGTTCTCTCCTCCTATAGCTTAAGTTCATTTGTCTCGCATGGCTCTGTTGATATTCAAAGTCATGTAAGCAATTTCCTCCATGTTGGGCTGTACCTTCATCTGCTGTAAGATGAATTTTGCAATTTTAGCGCTGCAATCATATGCCGCCGGAAATTTTGTACAAATCAGCGCGCAGATCTCCTCATCCTCACCATGATGCATCTGATTGGTGATGATTCTTCGCAGCATATGTTTGATATAGACCATCAGTTCCTCAAACGCAAATGACCTGTGGTCCAGATCTTTTTGGAAATGATACTGGATGATATTGATGATATCTTTTGTCATGACAACAATGTCGTAGCCCCTTGAATTGAAATTCCCCATCTCCGCATTGACGATGTGGATGGCGATAAATCCTGCTTCGTCTTCCGAGAGGACTATGTTCAGCTTTTCCACAATAATACTGAGGGCTTCGATTCCCACAGCGTATTCTTCCGGATAGTAATTCTTGATTTCCCACAGAAGCGCATTGGGCAATTCAATGCCCTGATTTTTCCGCTCCACAGCACAGCAAAGGTGCTCTGTCAGTCCGATGTGAATGCTGCGATCCAGCCTGTGACGCAGCTTTTTGTGGGCAATGCTGATAATCTCCTCTGCCGTCTGAATGTACTCATAGGGAATCCCAGCCGCAATTCCGGCAAATTTGGATACTGCTTCTGAGTCCTCCAGGTGAAACTTCTTCTGGATTATGCTTTCATCAAACACGCCTTCGGTTTTGTAGTGAAAACCGATTCCGGTTCCGATCCAGATGGTTTCCCGCCCGCTCTCATCCAATCCACTGACCACATTGTTATTAATGATCTTTATTATCTCCATAACCAGTCCCTTTTCCCAAAACAAAAGACCGGCATTATCCCAGACTGCTGCATTGTATATACAACAGAATAGGATAACCCAGTCTTGCCTGCTTTACCAGTGACACCTTACGGCTATACCTGACCTTTTGTTTAAATTATATAGTAATATTACCATGCGCGGAGGGGTTGGTCAACTTGTTTTTTGGCAATTTTACTTTTTCGTGGTAGACTTCCCCCGTTTTTTTGACTTATGTTACATGTCTTCAAATTTTGTAAACCCGACTCTACTTCCACTGTTTTTTCAGTAGCCCTTATGAACGGCATGTAGACGATGAGCTGAAGCACAACATAGCAGTTGTCTTTGATTTGAAAGGCGGAACACTGAATGATTCTACGGACCCGCTGCTGACCTACAGCCTGCAGAAATATGGGGTGATTACAGACAACCTGATTCCTTCACTGGAGGGAAGCGGATTCAGCGGCTGGAAGGTCGTGGAATCCTCGGATGCAGGTTTTAAACCAGATCAGTTATATCAGGCATCAGAAATCAACAACCATGAGTTTACCGGCAATGTTGCCTTTGAAGCGGTTTGGGATATCAATATGTATACTGTAAATGTGGAGATGGTAAACAAGGAAGTTCCGGCGAATGTGCTTGACAGTAAGCTCTGGAGCAGGTGCCCTTTGGGACGGGATCCGGAAGCGGACGGCAGGCTGAACGGACTGATTCCTGAATCAATCGACGGGACAGACGGAAACCATTATATCTATACCGGAATGATGTACAAGTCCTATGAGCCTGTACAGGGTGTCAGGAAAAATGGAACCGCGGTAACACTCCGGATATCAGAGGAAACAGCGGTGAGGTTCTGGCGGAAGCGGCGGCTCAGGAGGCGGATCCGGCAGAAGGTATGTATCCGCAGATGCAGGTCCAGGAGTAGTTACCCTGGAGGAAACCCTGTTCCGCTGGCCGAGGCCCCGGAGAACAGGTATGGCAGTTATTGATGACGGATTAAATAAGCCTCATTAAATAAAGCATAATAAATAAGGCATAATATAAACCATAAAGTGAGGGGACACAGCAGTATGGAGGAATTCTGTACTGCTGTGTTTTTTATGAAATTTTAATAATTTTTTCACAATCAGACGTGGTGGAAATACCTTTGTATTTGGGATAAAATAACCCCACCAAATAACAGGAGGCAATTCATACATGAAACAATTTTATCCCAACCGTTTTAAAGATAAGGTAATCATTCTGACTGGCGCGGCCAGGGGTATCGGTGAGGCCACAGCCATCCGGGCGGCGAAGGAAGGAGCGAAGCTGGTGCTGGCTGACCGGCTGAAGGAGGAGGGAGAGCGTGTACTCAATGCTGTCAGGGCAGAAGGAGGCACAGCCATTTTCCTGAATCTGGATCTGTCCGCGGAGGAGCATGCAGAACAGATGGTGGATGCGGCAGTGAAGACTTATGGACATCTGGACATTGCCATTAACAACGCGGGCGTCAAGGGAAATCCCAGTCCGCTCCATGAGTTAGAGCAGGAGCAGATGGACTACACCATGGCGAACAACTTTTATTCCGTATTTTTCTGCTGCAAGCACGAAATCAGGGAATTCATGAAGGAAGGGAATGGGGGCGTCATTGTCAACAATGCATCCATTGCCGGGCTCACAGGCCTTCCGGGCAATCCTGCCTATGTGGCGTCCAAACATGCGGTCAACGGACTGACTAAGAACCTGGCCCTTGATTACGCCAGATACGGAATCCGCATAAACTCAGTCAATCCCGCAGGCACCACCACGCCCATGGTAGCCGAGGCATATGAATATGTGAAGAACCATAGAGAGGCAGCCATCAAAGCTGGTATGGACCCTGCAAAGGCCCAGTCCATGGCCGGACAGAAGCTCACCTCCATGCTGGAACGGGAGGCCACGGCAGAGGAGCAGGCGGCATCCATCCTGTTTTTGGTATCAGATGACGCCACCCACATGACAGGGGCCACGGTACAGACAGACGGAGGATGGACGTCCTTTTAGGAATGCCTGATATATGCTATAATATCCTTATATTTATATATATATGATAAGATGATATTGGAGAAAACAGCAGCAAATCGGAGGTATAGTAAAGATGCAAAGCGATATGCAAACTCAGGTGTCCCAATCCCAGGCGGCCCAGTCTCAGGCGACCCAATCCCCGGTTCCTCAGTCCCCGGCTCCCCAGTCCCGGACTCCCCAGCCCAAGACAATGAAAGCCGCCGTCTATAAAGAAAATGGTACCATAACCCTGGAAGACCGGCCTGTCCCCAGGCTGAAAGATCCGCAGGATGCCATTATAAAGGTGACCCTTACCACCATCTGTTCCAGCGATATCCATATTAAAAACGGCGCTGTCCCAAGGGCTGTGCCGGGAACCATACTGGGACATGAGTTTGTGGGCATAGTGGAGCAGACCGGGGAGGAGGTAAGAAGGTTTAAGCCCGGAGACAGGGTGGCTGTGAATGTGGAGACATTTTGCGGGGAGTGCTATTTCTGCAAGCGGGGCTATGTCAACAACTGTACCCATGAGCACGGAGGATGGGCGCTGGGGTGCAGGATTGACGGCGGTCAGGCCGGGTATGTCAGGGTTCCGTTTGCTGACAACGGACTAACAAGGATACCCGGTGAGGTGACGGACGAGGCGGCGCTGTTTACAGGGGATATCCTTTCCACCGGTTACTGGGGAGCGTCCCTGGCGGAAATCAAACCGGCGGATACGGTAGCTGTGATTGGCGCAGGTCCTACCGGGCTGTGTACCCTGATGTGCGCAAGGCTCTACGGTCCCGGAATGATCATTGCCATTGATACGTCTGATGAACGGCTGGAGCTGGCTAAGGATCAGGGACTGGCGGATGTCGGCCTCAACCCGCTAAAGCAGGATGTGGAACAGGAGATAAGGAAGCTGACCTTTGGACGCGGCGCGGATGCCGTATTGGAAGTGGCAGGAGGCAGGGATACCTTCCAGATGGCATGGAAGATTGCCAGGCCCAATGCAGTGGTCTGTGTAGTGGCCTTATATGAAGAACCGCAGATACTCCCCCTCCCGGACATGTACGGGAAGAACCTGGTTTTCAAGACCGGCGGAGTGGACGCTTCCTGCTGTGAGGAAATCATGAAACTGATAAAGGCCGGAAAACTGGATACCAGCTGTCTGATTACCCACAGGGCAAAGCTTGAAAACATTATGGAAGCCTATGATGTGTTTGAGAATAAGAGGGACCATGTGATAAAGTACGCAATTGAGGTAACATAAGGCAGATGGATGTCCTGCGTAATTTGAGGACATTTGCAGACATATAAGAAAGACATATAGGAAAGATATATAAGAAAGATATATAAGAAAGAAGGAATGAGTATGGGCAGGAACTGTTGTATCACCATTGAGCGTCAGTACGGAAGCGGAGGAAGGGAGGTGGCCCGCATCCTGTCGGAGCGCCTGGGGATTCCCTGTTATGGGAGGGAGCTTCTGGCAGTGACGGCGGCAGACAATGGAATCAGCATCGAGGAACTGAAAAAGCTGGATGAAAAACGGACGGGAAGCCTGCTTCATGATTTGGTGCTGTATGCCTTCCGGTTCCAGAATTACAATAAGATGCAGGAGCCCTTTGATATCAATAAGGAGGTATCTGACACCATCCGCAGGCTGGCCCGGAAGGGACCATGTATCTTTATCGGAAGATGCGCTGATTTTGCCCTGGACGGAGAATGCGACGTACTTAAACTGTTTATCTACGCTTCATCCATGGAGAAGCGCAAACGCCGTATATGCGAGGTGGATGACATAGCCTTTGAGAAGGCGGAGGAAGAATTACAGAAGAGGGACAGCCAGAGAAGTGACTATTATCACTATTTTACCGGAAAAAACTGGGGGGATATGGAAAATTATGATGCCTGTCTGAATACCTCTGTATTGGGATATGAGGGCTGCGCGGACCTGATTATGAAAATGATGGAATGAGATTGTTGAATGTCATCAAAGGAAGTATAAAAACATTATATGAAAACGCTGCGAAAACGCCGTGATAATGCCGTGAATCAGCCGGATTCCAAACCAGGAAACCAGCTTCTTCACGGCATTTTTCTTCCTCCGCGCCCTGTCAGAAGAACCATCCCGTCAAATAAACGGAGAAATAATAAAAGTTGAGCCGTAATTTTGTGAAAAAAAAACGGGTTGATTTTCATTTGCAAAATGCATATAATATTTGTCAAACACAACAGTTGTTAAATACATATGATAGCCGCACAAAGCATTCCTTAGCAGTGTCTGCGGCAGCACCCGCAAGGAGGTGAGTACCATACAGGAAATAGCCACCATGATAGAAAAGAGCAAACGAAGGTTTCTGTGCATTAAATTCAGGGCCTGCGGCCTTTCCTTTTCCGAGGGAATCGCGCTTCTGGTTATAGGCTACAGCAAATACAGCAATCAGGATACCATTTCCAGCCTGTCCGGAATCGATAAATACCAGACAGCCAAGGTATTGGCGGCCATGGAGGAGCGGGGATATATCAGGAGGGAGATTAACCCTGAGAACAAGCGTGAAAAGCTGGTCTGCCTGTCGGAAAAGGGAAAAGAGGCAGCTAATTCACTGAAGGACATCATGGATCAGTGGGAGAAAATCATCTTTGCCGGAATCACGGCCCAGGAGGAACGGGCCCTGGAACAGATTATGTGCAAAATCGTCGGAAATGTAAGGGAGTATGAAAGAAATATTGGAAGGGAGAAACTGTAATAACAATGAAACTGGCAAAATCCAAGAAAAAAATCATAGGGGCAGCGGCGGCTGTTATTTTATGCGCCATTGTCCTGGTGCTCATCTTCGGCCATGTGACCGGGGATGACCTGTTATTTAAGAATAAGAAAAATCTGGTGGTGCAGTCCTATGTGACCATGGATGAGAGCAACATCAACGCGCTGACAGGAGGCCAGATTAAGGATGTCCTGGTGGAGGAAGGGGATCTGGTGACGAAAGGCCAGGAGCTGGTCCGTCTGGACAGTGATACCCTGATGGCCCAGAGGGAACAGGCCCAGGCAGCCCTGGCCCAGGCGCAGGCATCTTATCAGAGCCTGTTAAACGGCGCCACAGAGGAACAGATGAAGCAGCTGCAGCTGGCGGTCCAGATTGCCCAGGCAAACCTGGAAAATGCCCAGGCATCCTATACCAGGATGGAGGCGGATTATGAGAGGACCTTGGCGCTGGTTCCGGCAGGGGCCGTATCCCAGTCCTCCGTGGATGGGCAGAAGGCTGCCCTGGCTTCTGCCAAGGCTGCCCTGGACAGCTCACGCTCCAATCTGGAGATTTCCCGGAGCAAGCTTTCCGAAGCCAAAAACGGAGCCACGCCGGAACAGATTGCCCAGGCCCAGGCCGGGGTGGACCAGGCCTGGGCTGCCCTGAAACAGATTGACACCACCCTGGATAAATGTGTCCTCACCTCCCCTGTGGACGGCCTGGTGACAACGGTAAATGTCAAGGCCGGTGATGTGGTGTCCTCCGGACTTCCCTCCGTTGTGGTTGCGGACATTTATACCCCCTATATCACATGTGATGTGGATGAAATGAAGCTTCCCCGGGTAAAACTGGACCAGGAGGTGGATATCTCCCTGGCAGCCCTGGGAAAGGATACATATAAGGGAAAAGTGGTGCGAATCAATAAAGAAGCGGATTTTGCCACTAAGAAGGCGTCCAATGAAGCTGACTGGGATATCCTGACCTACGGAATCAAGGTAACCTTTGACGACCTGTCGGGACTGCAGGATGAGCTGCGTTCCGGTATGACAGCCTATGTTGACTTTGGAAAGTGATGTGATGGTATATGAGAGAATGGATGAAACGGGCAGGGAGCCTGGCATCTTCTGTGAAAAAACGGTACATAACGATTCCCATGCTGATTCTTCTTCTGGCACCCACCATCCTGAGTCTGCTCATGGGCGCTGAGTTCATTCACCTGCCTTTTCAGAAGGTCCCCACGGTCATTGTGAACCATGACCACTCTGAGACGGTCCAAAGCCTGATTCAACTGATTTCGGATAACAGGACATTTGACGTCATTGCATGTACGGATGAGGAGGATGACCTGAAGGAAGCATTTTACTACAATAAGGCCCTGGCCGGAATCGTGATTCCGGAGCATTTTTCAGAGGATTTGTTAAATGGCAGGGAAGCCAAAATCATGATTTTTAACGACGGCGCCCTTTCCACGGTTGCCAGCGGCATGAGGGGAACCATAGCCGAAGCCCTGGGAACCATTAAGAGCGGCTATATGCTGAAGCTGGCAGAGGGAAAGGGCATACCGCCCCAGGCAGCCATGAACCTGATTGCGCCCATGGGATATGTGACAAAGGCCATCAGCAATCCCTCCAAGAACGTGGCATACATGATGATGGAGGGCATCCTTCTTACCATTGTGCAGATTGGAGCCGGATGCGTGGGGGCCTGCGTGTGCGAGAGGGCGAGCTTTGGAAGTCTGATGAAGAAGGCCGGATTCATCACCGGCATTGCCTGCGTCTCTGCCCTGGGCTGTATGGTGACCCAGACCCTGTGTTTCGGGTTTCCGTATAAGAGTTCGCCCTGGGCCGGCATTCTGATGACAGTTTTCACCTGCTTCGGCATTACCCTTTTTGGAATACTCCAGAACCTGGGTACCGGGGGAAACTGTGAGGAGGCAGTGCAGAAATGCAGCATCATAAGTTTTACCATGCTGTTAGCCGGTTACACATTTCCGGTCATCTCCATGCCCTGGCCCTGTAAGTTTCTTACCTGGTTCATGCCCAATACCCACTATATCGTGCCTCTGAGGGACATGGCCCTGGTGGAGCGCAGCTTTTTGAGTGAGGCCCATCATGTTCTGTGGCTTATGGGATTCTGCGCGGTGATGGCGCTTTTGGTGGCCAAGAAATTCAGGGATGTCAGGACAGAGGCGGGAAGCCCGCTGACGGATAGTCCCCTGACGGAAAGCGGGGTGGCCGGCATATGATGAGCAGGATATGGAAGGAAGAAAAAAACACGGTTATCGGTCTTTTTATTTCCGTGCTGGCCGGCATGCTCCTGATTACTACTATCTGGAAAAATGATTACACAGAAAATATTCCCTTCGGAATTCTGGATGAGGACCGGTCCTCTTTGTCCCAGTCCATTGTGAAGCAGCTTGGCATCAATCCCTCTCTGGACATTGTATATTACGCGGATTCGGAGCAGGATTTGAAACAGGCCATCCTGGATAAGAAGATAGAGGCCGGCGTCATGATACCCGTAAATTTCAGCCGGGATATGTCACTGAAGAAATCACCCCAGGCAGTGATTTTTGCGGACTGCTCCAACATCATCACCGGAGGAGGGGCTGTGGGGGCTGCATCGTCTGTGCTGGGTACCATGAGCGCGGGAATGCAGCTTAAGATGCTGGAGGGAAATAACTTTTACCCCTCGGCGGCCCAGACCAGCCTGGGTACATTTTCTTACGTGGACAGGACCTTGTATGAGCCACAGGGCGATTACATCAGGAAAATGAGCTATCTGCTGGTTCCCTCCATCACCATGCAGACCTTCCTCATCTCATTTTTCATTCCTCTCATGATACGCAAGAGGAAAGCCCTGGCAGCGGCTGCCCCGGAAAAGCGGGGGGAGGAATTAAAGGACGGAATCATCAGGACGGCCGTGGTGGCGGGCGGCGCAGTGGTGACCCAGTTCGCGGCGCTGAGCGTGGTGGGGCTGTATAAGAATATTCCCCTGAGAGGGGAAATCGGCCTCTATCTGTTCAGCACAGTGCTTTTCATGCTGGCAGCCGTGGCCTTTGGCGTGATGCTTGGGTCCTTTACCAGGAGGCTGGCCTGCTTTGCACAGCTGTATATGATGTGCAGCAACCTGATTGTATTTACCTCAGGACTTATTTTTCCATACTATTTGATGCCGAAATGGCTCAGCATTGCTTCCAGGATATTTTCGCCCATTGCCAATATTGCCGTGGAATTAAAGGCTGTGAACCTGAAGGGAATCGGCTGGGACGCTGCCTGGCCCCAGCTGGCGGGAACGGCCCTGTATACCGTGTTCTGGCTGGCGGCGGGAGGCGCCATGTACGCTCTGAGCATTAAGAAGGAGCGCAGGCTTGCCGGGGCGGCGGAGTGAGAGACTGGGTAACAGGGAATGGCAGCCAGCAATGTTTGGGCTATGGGGTCTTGTCTTGCAAAGCGGTAATACGGATATGATTGACGGCAGTATCTTTAAGTCTATTTTCTGGTTTTCAATCCCTCTTTTGAATAGGAAATTTTTTTCAACAATTGTATAATACGTGGATTCCTATGTGGAAGGAAATTTTGTCAATACAAACGCCCTGGCGGCGGTGGGGGCTTCGCCCCCTGTCATCAATATGCTGGCGGGATTCTTCATGGGACTGTCCACTACCTTGGGGATTGACGGATTCCTCCAGCCGCCGCTCAATAAAAAAGCGGCGGCTTTTCAGTATTTACGCGCAATAAGAGGTGAAAAAGTCAAAATATGAAATAATTTTTCGTAAAAGTCAGATGATATTGACAAAAGTGTTTAAAAGAGTAATATAAAGGCATAGAAAGGAACTGATATGAAAAGTGTACTTGTCAGGATACAGGAATATTCAGCGCAGGCCAGCGGGGCTGAGAAAGGGGTCCTCAGATTTTTAAGGGAAAATCCCGAGGAAGCCGCCGGATACAGCATAAAGCAGCTGGCAGACAAAACGTTTTCCTCAGCGGCAACCATTGTCCGCCTGTGCAGGAAGATGGGGTTTGAGGGCTATAAGGAGCTGCAGAAATCGCTGCTGTATGAGTCAGCCCTGCGCAGGGAGAGTACACGGCCCATGGAGCAGGAGATAAAGAAGGACGACAGCCTGGAGGAGCTGGTGAACAAGGTGACCTATAAGAACATAGTGTCCCTTGACAATACCAGGAAGCTGGTGGATCTGGAAATCTTGAATCAATGTGTGGAGTTGCTGGAGCGGAGCCAGACCGTGTATCTGTTCGGGCTTGGTTCTTCCCTGCTGGTGGCCAGAGATATGTATCTGAAGCTTCTGCGGGTCAACAAGCCATGTGTGATTTGCGATGACTGGCATGCCCAGCTCCTGCAGGCCAGAAACATCCGGGGGTGCGATCTGGCCCTCATTGTCAGCTATTCCGGTCTTACAGAGGAAATGATAGTATGTGCCAGGGAAGCCAGGCTGAGGGAGGCGCCGGTCATCACCATATCCAGGTTTGAGCAGTCGCCCCTGGTCCGTCTGGCTGATTATAACCTGTCAGTGGCTGCAACGGAACTGATTTTCAGGAGCGGGGCCATGTCATCCAGGATATCCCAGCTGAACATGATAGATATTCTGTACACGGCCTATGTGCATAAGCGGTATGACGAGTGCATGGAACAGTTCAGGAAGACCCATATAGACAAATCCGAGGGACCGGATGAAAACCAAAACGTATTGTAAGGGGAGGAATTGCCATGATAGATTTGTCAGTGTTGGTAACGGAAAGCAGGAATAAGGAGACCATGGGGCTGGACCAGATGACCCCTCTGGAAATTGTTGCTATTATGAACCGGGAGGATGGGAAGGCGGTGGAAGCTGTGGGGGAGGTTCTGCCCCAGATTGCCCGGGCCATTGCCTGGTGTACGGACAGTCTGAAACAAAAGGGGAGAATCATCTATATGGGAGCCGGTACCAGCGGAAGGCTGGGGGTACTGGATGCGGTGGAATGTCCGCCCACCTTCGGGGTGTCGCCGGATGTGGTGGTGGGCCTGATGGCCGGGGGCTCCGCTGCCTTTGTGAAGGCGGTGGAGGGAGCCGAGGACAGCCAGACCCTGGGTGAGGAAGACTTAAAAAAGATTCATCTGTCCCCGGCGGATATCGTCATAGGGCTGGCGGCCAGCGGAAGGACGCCTTACGTGATATACGGCCTCCGGTATGCCAAAAAAATTGGATGCAGGACCGTGGCAGTGTCCTGCAACCGGGATTCTGAGATAGGAAAGGAGGCAGATTTGGCCATTGAACCGGTGCCGGGCCCGGAGGTCCTTACTGGCTCCACCAGGCTGAAGGCCGGAACGGCCCAGAAGATGGTTCTGAACATGATATCCACAGGAAGCATGGTGGGAATCGGCAAGGTTTACCAGAACCTGATGGTGGATGTTGTGCAGACAAATATGAAGCTGATTACAAGGGCGGAAAATATTGTCATGACAGCCACGGGATGCACCAGGGAAGAGGCCAGGGACTGTCTGGAGGAGGCGGAGGGAAGCGTAAAGCTGGCAATTACCATGATTCTGCTGCATTGCGGCGCCGAATCCGCAAAGACAAGATTAAATCGAGCTGGGGGGTATGTTCGGAATGCAATACAGGACGTATAAGGAAGCCATGCTTCCGCAGCTGGTGCGGCTGTGGAAAGAGGAAGCGGTGCGTATCCGGTATAAAGCCTATGATACACCGGAAGAATGGAAGGCAGAGCTTTTGGATAAACCGGATTTTGACCCGGAGGGATGCATCCTGGCCTTTACGGATTCCGGCAGTCTGGCGGGATTTGCGGCGGCAATCAGCCAGAAGGAATTCCTGCCGGGGCAGAACCGGGACAATACGCCGGGATATATATTCCTTCTGGTGGTAAAGGAGGAATATGAAGGCAGAGGCGTGGGAAGCAGCCTTTTGGAAAGGGCGGAGGCATTTCTGAAGGGCCAGGGAAAACATGAAATAAGAATAAGTCACAAATGTCCCGTTAAAATGTCCTGGTACATAGACCGGGAAGGCCACGAGCACAACAAGGCGCCTGGAATCAGGACAGACTCCCGCGGATACGTATTTTTTCAAAGGAGAGGATATGAGCTGGTTCAAAAAGAGGTTTCTTATTATCTGCAACTGGAAAAATTTTACATTCCGGCGGACGTACAGAAGCACATTATGGAGTTTAAGCAGCAGGGAATCAGAGTCGCCTGGTTTGACGGCACCAGGAATTTTGGATATGAGGAAATGTTTGGGCGTCTGAGGGACCAGTCATTCCTGAAAAAATTCCGGGACGGAATCCGGGAACATAAGAAAATTCTCATAGTGGAGGACAGGGACGGCAGGGTGATTGGCACAGCCGGAACCGTGTATCCTGAGAAAAACGGACGGGGATTCTTTTCGGCCCTGGCAGTGGACCCGGCTGACGGGGGAAAGGGAATCGGCAATGTACTGTTCTTCAGCCTGTGTCAGGAGCTTAAGAACATGGGGGCGGAATACATGACGATTTTTGTAACGGAAACCAATTTTGCCAGAAGGATTTATGAGAAGGCAGGTTTTTCAGTGGTACAGGAGTGGGCGATACTAAAAAAGACGGTATAACAGGCAAGAGATAAGAAAGGGGAAGGTATCTTATGACAAAGAAAGAGCTGGCACAATCAATCTGCAATCTGGTGGGCGAATCCAATATCAGGACCATAGCAAACTGCTATACCCGGGTCAGGCTGACCGTAAAGGACCCGGAAAAAATGAAGCGGGAGGAGCTTAAAAAGCTGGAGGGCGTACTGGGGGTTATTGAGGAGGGCAGTCATGTGCAGCTGGTGCTGGGCCCCGGCACTGCGGCGGCAGTGGCCCAGCTTATGAGTGACATGACCCATATTAAAAGTGAAGAGGTGGACGAAGCCGTTCTCCTGAAAGAGGAAAACAGGGCAAAAAACAATGTACCCTGCAAGAACATGCTGAAAAAGATAGCCAATATCTTCATTCCCATCATCCCCGCATTCATTGCCTGCGGACTGGTGGTTGCTGTCTACGAATCATCCTATGTATTTTTCCCGGGCTTTCAGGATACGGATTTCGGCAAAATAATGAGCGCGCTGGCCTACTCGGTCTTTACCATCCTGCCCATCATCGTGGGGTATAATACATCCAAGGAATTCGGCGGAAGTCCCATCATCGGTGCTGTTCTGGCCTCCATACTGAACAGTTCATCCCTGGCAGGGGTACAGCTGTTCCATGTGTCCATTACCCCCGGACGGGGCGGCGTGATATCCGTACTGATTATTGCCTATGTGGCAGTGCTGCTGGAGAAACAGCTTCAAAAAGTCATACCGGATTTCCTGGACATGTTCCTGCGGCCGCTGATTACGGTCTGCGTCATGACCTTTGTGGGCCTGATGGTATTCCAGCCCATCGGCGGCTTCATATCGGAGACCATTGGAGCCTTTGTCAGCTTCATTATCTATAAGGTGCCTGTGCTGGCCGGTCTGACCTCAGCCATCTATCTGCCCCTGGTAATGACGGGAATGCACCATGGGCTCATTGCGGTCAACACCCAGCTTATAGCGGATTTCGGCGTCACCTATCTGCTGCCCGTTACCTGTATGGCCGGCGCGGGACAGGTGGGAGCTGCGTTTTACGTATATTTAAAGACAAAGAACCAGAGACTGAAAAAGACCATTAAGAATGCTCTTCCCGTGGGAATGCTGGGAATAGGGGAACCCCTGATGTGGGGCTGTACCATTCCTCTTGGAAAGCCGTTCATAGCATCCTGCATTGGCGGCGGAATCGGCGGAAGCGTCATGGCAGTGATGAAGGTGGCGGCCAAGGTCCCTGAGCTGTCAGGTATTCCACTGGCGTTCATTACCACCCGGTTCCCGCTGTATTTTGTAGGTCTGTTCGCTTCCTACGCGGCCGGCTTTATCGTGTGCAGGCTGATGGGATTTACGGACCCGGAGGACTAGAGGATAATGGAGATAAAAGATTAAAAAAGCCTAACCCACATTGCCGTTGACTAACAGCCCTTCGGATGTTTACAATATAAATAAAAGGGCCGGCATGATAAAGGGCCATTTTGCTCATACTTGGTATGAACGCAAACGGTAACGGAGGTGTGGTTATGCAGTCATTGTCAGAGGTTAAGGCAGGAGCTGTCTGTACGATTAAATGGATGTTCGGCAATCCCCAGGTCATGGAGTTCATGCATCAGCATGACATCAGGGAGGGAAGTACCATCAATGTGTTCCAGCATGGAAGGGACAGCATGATAATCGGAATGAACAATATACGTCTTGCAATCGGAAACGAGGTTGCGGAGCGGATTAAGGTGTGAAGCAGGCCGTTGATATCCCAGATTAGAGGTATCAGCGGCCTGAAATTTTTCTTTGCTGCAGAATAATTATGCAGTTAATTTCAAAAAATATAAGGAAACTGTTCCATGTTTTGCCGGCGTCTGGAACGGGCCGGCCATATAACAATGGTCAAGAATGACAAAGACGCCCGTTTCATAAATGTGGTCCTTACAGAAAAAGGGCGGGCATTGGTTCAGGGCATGATGGAGCAGATGGGCAGCCATTCTGAGAAGGATTCCATGAGCAAAGAAGCTCTGGAGACTATTTTGAAAGGGTTAAAATGTCTGGAAAAGTATTTGCAGAGCCGAAAGCGTTCCGTCTGGAACTTCTATGCGTGCTGGTCAGTGTGGCGGCCGGAGTGGGAGCCACGCTGGGGCTTCCCACCTATCTGTCGGATATCATCAACAGGGGAATCGCGGATAAGGATATGAATTACATTCTTCACACCGGCCTCATCATGCTGGGAATCGCCGTTCTGGGAATGGTATGCAATATTATCACAGGCTTTTTTGCCTCCAGAATCGCGCTGGGCTTAGGGCGGAATGTGAGGAGCAGGATTTTCACAAAGGTGGAATATTTCTCCCAGGCGGAGATTGACACATTTTCAACCGCGTCTTTGATTACGCGCACCAACAATGACATTACACAGGTACAGAATTTCATGGTCATGTTTCTGCGCATCATCCTGACAGCGCCTATCATGTGCGTGGTGGGCATCATGCTGGCTTACAGCAAAAATCCGAAAATGTCAAGCATACTCGTGGTATCCATGCCGGTGATGGTGCTGATTATCAGCCTGATTGGCAGGAGGACCATGCCTCTTTCCAGGAAGATGCAGACCAGGATTGACCGAATCAACCTGATTATGAGGGGAAAGCTTTCCGGCATCCGTGTCATCCGGGCATTTGGGACAGAGGATTACGAAGAAAAGCGTTTTGACGGCGCCAACAAGGACCTGATGAATAATGCCATGAAAATGATGCATGCCATGTCACTGCTGGGGCCGTCCCTGATACTGATATTAAACCTGACCGTGGTGGGGCTTCTCTGGCGGGCGGGACAGGGAATCGCAGCAGAGCCCGTGATACCGGGAGATATCCTGGCAATCATCCAGTATGTGATGCAGATCATGATGTCGGTCACCATGCTTTCCATGATCTTCGTCATGTATCCCAGATGCGCTGCTTCCGCGGACCGTATCTGCGAGGTGCTGGATACTGAAAATTCCATCAGTGACCCGGCGGTTCCCAAGACATCAGAGAGACAGAAAGGTTATCTCACCTTCCGGGATGTAAGCTTTTATTTTCCGGGAGCAGAAGAGCCGGCCGTCAGCCATGTCAGCTTTGAGGCAAAGCCGGGAGAGACAACGGCTATCATCGGAAGTACGGGCAGCGGCAAGACAGCGCTGGTGGGATTGATTCCACGCTTTTATGATGTGCAGGAGGGCGAGGTCCTGGTGGGCGGAGTCAATGTAAAGGACTATGACAGGAGGACCCTGCGCCAAAAAATCGGTTATGTGCCTCAGAAAGCCCTGCTGTTTAAGGGTACCATCATGGAAAATATCCGCTTCGGGGATGATTCGGCCAGCGATGAGCGGGTGAGGGAGGCGGCGGCCTGGTGAGCATGAAGGTGGTAAAACATTCCCAGCGTTATTTCCAGGGACAGCAGTCCGCGCTGGGGGATCTTACAGGGTATGTGGAGGAGATGTACAACGGACAGAACGTGATTGCCGCCTTTGGAAAAGAGGAGGACATCATCGGGACTTTTGAGGGCATCAACAACCGACTCTACGACAACGGATGGAAAGCGCAGTTTTCGTCCAGTATCATCATGCCCTTAACGCAGGCGCTGACCAATATCGGCTATGTGGGAGTGGCGGTTGTCAGCGGATGGCTCTGCATCAACGGCAGGCTGAGCATAGGTATGGTTCAGTCCTTCATCCAGTATCTGCGCCAGTTCTCCCAGCCCATCAACCAGGTAACCAACATTGCAAACATCATGCAGGCCACCATGGCTGCGGCCCAAAGGGTATTTGAGTTTTTGGATGCGAAAGAGGAGGTGAAAATTAAGCTGTAAGGGACAGGAAGGTCTGCCGTAACCTCCTGTCCCTTACATATTCAGTTCAGAGACGGGTTTTACTCACTATCTCTTTTTTATTCTCATCTCCGCATACGCGATAATCTGATACAACACTCCCGACACAATGCAGAGGATCACAATAGAAGTCACCACCATGGTCATGGCAAAGGTCTGAGAGCCATAGGTAATCAGATATCCCAGCCCGGCCTTGGCGCTCAGGAATTCACCTATAATTACGCCCACCAGACACAGTCCGATGTTCACCTTCATATTGCTTATAACAAGGGGAAGGGAACCGGGCAGCAGAACCTTCAGGAGCACATCCTTTCGTCCGCCTCCCAGGGAGTAAATCAGCTTGATCTGTTCCGTATCCATCTGGGAAAAGCCTGTGTATAAGGTCAGAATGGAACCAAATACAGCCACGGACACGGCAGCCACCACAATGGTCCGCATGTTATTGCCCAGCCACACAATCAAAAGAGGGGCCAGGGCGGATTTGGGGAGGCTGTTTAACAGGACAAGGAAGGGCTCCAGCACCTGTGCCACGCTTTTGCCGGACCACAGAAGCAGGGCGCATGCCAGGCCAAAGACTGTGCACACGGCAAAGCTGATAAGGGTTTCCATAAGAGTTACCCCTGTGTGGAGGAACAGGCTTCCGTCCTTTGCCATGGAAACCAGGCATTTGGCAATCATCACAGGGGAGCTGAAAATGAAGCTGTCAATCCAGTGCATGTCGGCCGCCAGTTCCCACAGGGCCAGGAGAAGGACCAGCAGCATGACGCGGCATATGGTCACCTGGCGGTGGCGCTGTATTTCTCGGGCCACATATTCCTGCTGGGCCACGGACATATTGCAGGCTGATACGGGCTGTTTATCTCTATTCATATGTCTTTAACTCCTTCCATACCATATTAAAGTAAGCAGAGAATTCCGGACAGTTCCTGCGGTCCAGGGAGCGGGTGCACATTTTAGGAAAATCAATGGACAGGATTTTCTTGACACGGCCGGGACGGGGGGACAGGATCAGTATGCGGTCAGCCACGCTGATGGCCTCAGACAGGTCGTGGGTCACCAGTATGGCGGTTTTGTGCGTCTGACGGATGATGGAGCTGATGTCGTCGCACACAGACAGCCGGGTCTGGTAATCCAGGGCTGAAAATGGTTCGTCCAGGAGAAGAAGGTCCGGCTTAAGGGCCAGTGTCCGTATGAGGGCCGCTCTCTGGCGCATGCCGCCGGACAGCTCCGAGGGTTTTGCATATTCAAAGCCTGCCAGACCGTAGGCCGCCATCATTTCCAGCAGTTCCTGCCTGGCAGGTTCGTCCAACCGCTTTTGAATTTCAAGGCCAAGGGATATATTTGAGAAAATATTTCTCCATTCAAATAAATGATCCTTCTGCAGCATGTATCCAATGGCAGAGGGAGATTTGGTCAGGGGGACGCCGTCTATGTTGATGGTGCCTCCCTCGGGCAGTGTCAGTCCGCACAGCATGGACAGAAGGGTGGACTTGCCGCATCCGGAGGGACCCACGATAGCCAGGAATTCCCCGGGGGATACATCAAATGATATATGGTCAAGGGCCAGCGTCTCACCATCCAGTGAATGGTAGGAATAGCTGACCCCGTCTACTTCCAGTTTGGGAATCATGAAGAAGCTCCTTTCAATTAGAAATCAATTCCTTGATTTATTATATGTAGACAACGGGAAACCGTTCGCCCGTAGCAGGAAAAAAGAAAACAGGCCCCCTGCCGCTTGACCGCGGCAGGAAGCCTGCGTGATAACAATATGAGCGGGAGCCGTAAGACGTTACTTCTGGTAGCTCCAGCTTACCGGCGTGGGCCTGGCTGAGTCAAACACCTGGGCGGCGTCAAACAAATCAGTCAGGCGTTTCCTGGCCGGGTCTGTCTGGATGAGATCCTCATACAGGCGGTAGCCGTCCAGGTTCCTTCTGGCCATGCGGAAGTAGTTTGTACCCATCTGGGTCCAGTAGGGCTTGCTGGCATCCACATTGCAGAAATAGCGGAATCCCTTGGATTCCAGGTAGGCAAAGCGGGGATTGTCCTGATGGTAAGGACGCCAGTCGGCAATGTCGTTGCCATAAGGATAGAGGAGGATATCGGTGGGACCTATGAGGGATTCCACCTCGGCCTCCCATTTGTCCGTATCGGTTCGGAAACGCTCCTCATCAATGGCAAATCCGGCCTGCGGGCCATCCGCCACGCCCAGGTGCAGGTGGCCCCAGCTGTGGGAAGCCAGCTCCCAGCCATTATCCTTCAGACACTGGGCCACCCTGGCCGCCTGTTCACGGTCAGCCTCATAGGTGGGGCTGTTCTGGTAGGAGGATGCAGTTCGATACCCCAGTATGCCTTCATAGCCGGTAAATGCGATAATGGCCCTTGCGCCTTTGTAGGAAAAGTCGGGGTGTTCCTGTATGAAGTCCTCCAAAAGCGGAATCAAATCATAGGAGCCGGTGGATGTGGTGCCGTCGTCCATGACCATCTCGCAGGTGGGCTTTCCGTCCTCGCCAATCACCACCCGTTTGGCAAACCCGTCCCCGTCCATGTAGGGATAGTAGCAGACATCATCCTGGGACATGACAAAGGGCTTCTTTCCCTCCGGGAGCATGACGCTGCCCTTTACAAAGCGGACGTTTCCATTTTCATCAGGCGCCTCGTAGGCCACATCGTGGATGCGGACCAGCACATAGCCCTTCTGGTACATATCCTCCAGTATCTTAAGAAATTCATCCTTGGTGGTCATGACGGAATTATAGTTGGCGCTGTCCGAGTCCCCGTCAAAGGCCTTGGAGGTATCCATGATAAGGGAGTGGAAGAAAATGTGGGTGACAGCGTTCATATCGGCGGGAACCAGGGCGGCCTTCTGTGATTCATACCGTGCCAGCGCCTCCTTCATGCGGGGGTCCTCCAAATCCAGGCCGCTGGAGTTGATAAGCTCTGCGGCCTTATCGTAATCATAACCTATGGCGATGCGGTCAGCCTGGGCTATGAGCCGGGAAATGTCGTCCTGGGGAGCTTCCGCGGAAGGCTGGTCCGATGGGCCGGAGGAACTGGCTCCGGAAGCCCCGGAGGAACTATTGCCGGAGCTTCCGCCAAAATTGCCATCGGAAGCCCCGCCGGGGGAATCCCCACCAGCGGAAGGGCTGTTCCCGTTCGGATTAGGGGAGCCGTTTTGCCCTGATGAGGCAATGACCTGGACCGTTCCGTCCGGCTGTTTCGCTAAAACAAACCGGTAGAGGGCGAAAATGCCGCCTCCTGCCAGTACAGTGATTGCTAATAATAAAATAAATGTAGGAAGATGCCGTGACATCCGTGCAAGCTTCTGCCTGCGCCTGCGGGACTGCCTGCGTCTGAAATCTGCTCTGCTCATAGAAATTCTCCTGTATCTGGTACTTGCCTACTTATTATAGCATAGATTCCGTGAAGTGGGTACTATGAAAGAAAAAACAAATATTGGAATTGAAATTCATCTTGTTCCGTGGTATGTTTAAGTTGATATGAATAAACATAAAGGAGAACAGGAACATGGAAGATATGGTAAAGGATCCTAATTGCGCATATTGTATGCAGGGCGAACTGGTGGCTAAGTTCGGTTATCCTGTGTGTGAGATGAAGACAGGCTTTCTCTATGTATTTAAGGAGCAGAGTAAGAAGGGCAGAGTTATTCTGGCTCATAAGAAGCATGTCAGCGAGCTCATCGATCTGACCGACGAGGAGAGGAATGATTACTTTGCAGAGGTGGCCCAGGCAGCCCGCGCCGTACACAAGGTGTTCCGGCCGGACAAGGTAAATTACGGTGCTTACGGCGACACAGGACATCACCTGCACTTTCACATTGTCCCCAAGTATGAGGGCGGTGAAGAATGGGGCGGCACCTTTGAGATGAACAGCGGAAGGACCATGCTTACAGACCCTGAGTACGAGAAGATGGCAGAGGACTTAAGACAGGCCCTGAAGGAAGTATAATTATAATAAGGCAGGAAAATAAGATAGGAAAAATGCGGCAGGCTGCGGTATAATTACGGCCCGCTGCATTTTTTTGCGGTAGAAATCAAGGTTTTGCGGGCATAAGCTGTCTGTCCACTCCCATACAATTAGTAGCAGATGATTTTATTGGAGGAAAATATGAGACGGATTGCAGCGATATTATGCTCAGCAGCAATACTGGTCTCCTATCCCGGGATTGCCGCCCTGGGCCAGGAGCCGGAAATCGCCATCCCCGTGGGAGCAGAGGTATCAGGGAGCAGCCTCTATGGACAGGATGAAGGATGGACAGGAGGGGATGTGCAGGCGGCGGAGGCGCCTGCGGACCAGAACCAGACAGCAGTCCAGATAGCCGCCCCGTCGGCTATTCTAATGGAAGCGTCCACCGGACAGGTAATCTATGAAAAGGGTGCAGATGAAAAACGCAGCCCGGCCAGTGTTACCAAGGTTATGACACTGATATTGATTTTCGATGCCCTTCAGTCCGGGAAGATTCAGCTGACGGACGAGGTGGTCACCAGCGCTCATGCCAAATCCATGGGAGGTTCCCAGGTGTTTCTGGAGGAAGGCGAGAAACAGACCGTGGAGACATTGATTAAATGCATTGTCATTGCATCCGGCAATGACGCGTCTGTGGCCATGGCGGAGTACATAGCTGGCAGCGAGGAGGAGTTTGTGCGGATGATGAATGAAAGGGCAGCCGGCCTTGGCATGGCCAATACCCATTTCGTGGACTGCTGCGGTCTTACGGAATCCGCGGACCATTACACCACGGCCAGGGACATTGCCGTCATGAGCCGCGAGCTGATTAATAAATATCCTCAGATACATAACTATTCCACCATATGGATGGAGAATATAACACATGTCACAAAGCAGGGAACAAAGGAATTCGGCCTGTCCAACACAAATAAACTGCTTAAGATGGCAACTAATTTTACGGTTACGGGCCTTAAGACGGGGTCCACATCCATTGCAAAGTACTGCCTGTCGGCCACAGCGGAAAAGGATGGGGTGCGTCTTATCGCTGCCATCATGGCTGCGCCGGATTTCAAAACCAGATTTGCAGACGCCCAGACCCTTCTCAACTATGGTTATGCAAACTGCAAGCTCTATGAAGACAAGGAACATCTGCCGCTGCCCCAGATGCCGGTTACAGGAGGCGTGGAGGATGAGGTAGGGCTGACCTACGAGGGAACATTTTCCTACCTGAGCCTTAAGGGTGAGGATTTGGGAGCCATCGAGAAGAAGCTGGTGCTTCTGGAATCCATACCCGCTCCGGTGGAACCGGGGCAGAAGGCAGGCGTGCTGGAATATTCTCTGGGCGGCAAAAAGCTGGGAGAGGTTAATGTGCTGACGAACGGAAGTATACGGGAAGCAGGGTATATGGATTATTTGAAGAAGCTTGTGGGAGCGTGGAGGCTGAACCGGCGGTAGGGGGTAATTGTATGGGGATTAGAAGGCTGTCCTCTTGGGGAGGGCGGCCTTTTTTAAGAGATGGAAAAAGTGCTAATTATATCAAGTAATAATAAAAATAATACGGTGTATATAACAAACAATTCTGCGTCTCGTTTCTATAATTCTATAAAAATGCATAAAAATGTCCCCCTAATTAGGAAAAAGCCCCCCTTATTTGTGAAACTGAAGATTGGTATAATAGAATCATAGATAAAAGTCAGACAATGGATTATGAAGAAGGACAGGTGGCTGAGAATGAACGATACAATTGTTTCCATGGAGAATATCTGTAAGAGCTTTCCAGGAGTCAAGGCATTGGACCATGTGCGTTTTGAACTGCGTTCAGGGGAAGTCATGGCGCTTCTGGGAGAAAATGGTGCAGGAAAAAGTACATTGATGAAGGTGCTCAGCGGTGTCTACACAAGGGATGAAGGGAAAGTGGAAATATTCGGCAGGGAGTACGGGGATATGAACCCGAAGCAGGCCCAGGAAGCCGGAGTGGCAATCATCCATCAGGAGTTGAACATGTGCAGGCATCTGTCGGTGACAGAAAACATGTTCCTGGGACGCGAGAAGGTAAAGGGCATGGTTCTGTCAAACAAGGAGATGGAGGAGGAAGCCAGAAAGATTCTGGATGAGCTGAAAATTGATTTGGATCCGCACCAGGTGGTGGGGGATCTGCCTGTGTCCAAGCAGCAGATGGTGGAGATAGCCAAGGCACTGTCCACCCATGCGAAAATCCTGATTATGGATGAACCCACTTCCGCCCTGACAGCCAGGGAGATAGAGGACTTATTCCGAATCATCCATAACCTGAGGGAAAAGGGATGCGGCATCGTGTACATTTCCCACCGGCTGGAGGAGCTTCAGTCCATTGTGGACCGTGTGACCATAATGCGGGACGGCCAGTACATAACCTCTATGAATTTCCGGGACACAACCCTGGATGAGATAATTGCCAACATGGTGGGACGTGAAATTAAGGAAAAGTTTCCGCGCGTTTCCTGCGAAAAAGGGAAAAAGGTCCTGGAAGTAAAAAATCTGAATGCAGGCAGGATGGTGCGTGATGTGGATTTCTCCCTGTATGAAGGGGAAATTGTGGGATTTGCCGGACTGATGGGAGCGGGCAGGACCGAGACCACCAGGGCTATATTCGGCATTGATGCCAAGGAGAGCGGACAGATTTTCCTGGACGGAAGAGAGGTGGCCATTCACAAGCCCGAGGATGCCATACAGGCAGGAATCGTGCTGGCCCCTGAGGACAGGAAAAAGGACGGACTATGTACAAAACTGAGTATACGGCATAATATAGCCCTGCCAAACCTGGATTTGCTGTGCAACAAGATGGGGGTGGTAAGCCGGTCCAGGGAAGATGAAATGTGCCGGAAGGTGGTGGATGACTTAAAGGTCAAAACCCCTAATGTGGATGTGAATGCAGGCAATCTGTCCGGCGGCAACCAGCAGAAGGTGGTTGTTGGAAAATGGCTGGCCCGTAATTCCAGGGTGGTGATATTCGATGAGCCGACCAGGGGAATTGATGTGGCTGCCAAAGTAGAAATATATAATCTGATGAACCAGCTAAAGCAACAGGGAATTGCTGTCATGTTCGTATCCTCGGAGATGCCGGAGGTCATGGGAATCGCTGACAGAATCGTCGTCATGTGTGACGGCCGTATTACCGGAGAGCTGATGGCAGAGGAGGCCACCCAGAACAGCATTCTGACCCTGGCAACCAGATTTGAGAAGAAGATTGACGCTAAGTGCTTATAATGAGGAGGAGAAAGGTATGAATCACAAGAATCAGGGAGCCCTCAGACAGTTTTTGAATATAAGGGGCATGAGAGGGGCTATGACTGCCTTTGCGGGACTCATTGTCATTTACATAGCATTCGGGGCAATTAATCCCACTGTATTTTCAGGACAAAATGTTACAAACCTGTTCCGTTCCATGTCAAAGTACCTGATTATCGGTATCGGACAGAGCTACGTGCTCATAACAGGCAACATTGATTTGTCCATTGGTTCTGTGGTGGGCATGAGCGCCATGATAGCAGCAACCCTTATGACCCATGGGGTCAATCCCATGGCTGCCATACTGATTACACTTGTCTGCTGCCTGGCCATCGGCGTGGTAAACGGTATTCTGGTAGGAAAGTTCCAGCTTCCCCCGTTCATAGCAACCCTGGGAACCATGTTCGTAGCCAGAGGCGTGGCTTATATGGTAAATGGGAACCGCAACACGGATGCCATCAGTTCAGGCATAGGCAAGGAAGCGGCAGATAAGTTCCAGGCATTTTTTTACTATGGAAAGACAGCGGGGGTGTTTAATACCTTCTGGATTGCCCTGGTACTGTTTATCGCATTCTTTTTCCTGCTCTCCAAGACCAGGACCGGACGCCATATTTACGCCATTGGTTCCAATGCGGAGGCGGCCAAGCTCTCCGGTGTCAGTGTGGTGGCGACAGTCACAAAGACATATCTGGTCAGTGCCTTCTGTTCCTTCGTGGTAGGTTTGATTCTCTGCGGCCAGGCCAATATGGGCAATATGGAAGCAGGCAATATGTATGAGATGTACGCAGTGGCAGCCGGCGTCATCGGCGGTATCTCGCCGCTGGGAGGAACGGGAATCCTGCTGGGGACCTTTGCGGGTGCGGCTGTATGGCAGACCCTGGAAAACGGACTTAACATGATTGGGGTACAGGTAGGAATCCAGCGCCTTGTCATAGGTATTATCGTGGTATTCGCAGTGCTTCTGGACGTGGTGCTCCGGAAGGGAATGCTCATACGGAAACGTCCGGCAGCGGAAAAAAAGGTTTAGAAATTTTATGGAATTAGACGTCACGGGCCAGCTTCCCTGACGCTAATATAAAATGAATGTGAAAGTGTACATGCGTGTACGAAAAAAGGAGGAAATGCAATGAAAAAAATGTTAGCACTGGCTTGTTCCCTTGGCCTCGCCGCGTCTCTTATTACCGGGTGCGGCAGCAAGACTGAGGATGTATCAGCCACCACCGCAGCCCAGGCATCGGCAGAAGCAGCAAAGACAGAAGCGCCGGCAGCTGGTTCCGACACCATGGTTGCCCTGATTACCATGGATTCCATTGACCAGCATTGGGTGACCCTGAACGAGGGCGCGCAGAAGGCTGCAAAGGAGCTGGGCGTAACGGTCCAGTTTATGGCTCCCAACACCAAGGATGACGCGCAGCAGATTGAATGTGTGAACAATGCGGTGTCCGCAGGCGCCAAGGCCATCATCGTGGCAGCCAACGGTCCGGACGCCATCTCGTCCGCATTAAAGGAGGCGCAGTCCTCAGGCGTAAAAATCGTATACGTAGACTCCCCGGCCAACGTGGAAGCAGAGGCAACCTTCTCCACGGATAACAAGGCAGCAGGCAAGACGGCAGGCGGGGAAATGCTTAAGGCCCTGAAGGACGCAGGGGTGACATCCGGTTCCATCGGCATCATCAATGTAAACGCTGCAACCGATTCCTGCGTCATGCGTGAAGAGGGATTCCGTTCCGCATTTGAGGGAAGCGGCTTCACTCTCTTAGAGACACAGTACGGCGAAGGCGATGCGGCCAAGTCGCAGAGCATTGCGGAAAACTATATCACCCAGGGCGTTGTGGGCATCTTTGGCTGTAACGAAGGTTCTACCACCGGAGCCGGCAACGCAATCAAGGCATCCGGTAAAGACGGAATCATCGGCGTTGGATTTGACAAGTCCGATGCAATCCTGGGCCTGATTGACGACGGATACCTGCTGTGCACCATGGCCCAGAACCCGGATGTTATGGGCTCAAAGGGTGTGGAAGCATGTGTGAAGGCTCTGGAAGGAGAAGCTTTAGGAGGAGCTGTGACGGATACAGGAGTGTCTGTATTGAAGAAGTAAGGAATCATCAATAATGGATATGACAGGAACGCCGCTCTGAGGAACGGCGTTCTTGTTGAAATGTAAAATTGGGCATGTTATGATTAAGGTCAGAGAAAGGTCGCGGGTATAACCTGGAAGGCTGTCTTAGGGGGAGTGGTATATGTTAAAGGTAATAATAGCGGACGATGAGCGCCTGATATGCAGGCTGGTGCAGACGCTGGCGGACTGGGATTCAATGGGCATGGAGGTGGTGGCCATGGCGGAGAACGGCCTGGAGGCGCTGGAACTGGTGCAGTCCAGGCATCCCGACATACTGATTACAGACATACGTATGCCTGGCTGCGACGGGCTGGAGCTGATACGGAGCGCGAAACAAATCATGCCGGACCTGGAAGTGGTAATCATCAGCGGCTATGCCCATTTTGAGTATGCCCAGAGCGCCATGAAGTATGGGGCCGGCTACTATCTGTTAAAGCCCATCAAACAGGCGGAGCTGATGGAGACACTGGAAAAAATCAGGGAAAAATGTGAATCCAGGCTGGAGACAATGGAAACCATCAGCAGGCAGCATCAGAACAGCCAAAAGGATTTAAGCCGCATACGGGAGAGTCTGGTAAAGGATTTGATGACGAATCCCACAGAATTGACGGCGGAAGCTCTGAGGGACATCTACCACGTGGAGACATACGGCGGCATGTACCAGGTGTTCATGGTAAAAATAGACGGCGGCAGTGGCCAGGTCAGCCGCAGCGGCCTGGAGGTCATGCAGGAGAAAATAAAGGATATATTCAGCAACTCCCTGGCCCCGGTCTGCCATGACATGCTGCTGCATTTCCAGTCCTTCACCGGCTGCGGCGTCATGAATTACGACCCGGCTAAAAAGGATGAGGTGCGCAGAGGACTGAGGGAGTGCCTGAATCACCTGGAAGTAAAGAGAAGTCTGCTGGGCCCCTTTGAATTTTCCGTCTCACTGGGAATTGCCGTGGATGCTCCGGAGAAAATGCCCTTATCCCTGGAATCAGCCAGGAACGCCATGACAGAGCGCCTGATTCAGGGAACCGGAAGACTGCTTGATACAGTGCCGCCGGGTTCCGGCATAGAAAAGCAGAACCTGCTGGATAAATACATAAAGGTGATGGAGCACACCGTGGACAGCCTGAGTACAGCAGAGGCAGGGAAGGCCTGCCGTATGCTAGAGACAGAGGCCCTGGGGCTGGATCGTATATGCGGCAGGGAGATACTGGAGCTGGTGCTGTCAGCAGGCCGCCTCTTCATCGCCCGCACAGCCCTGAGCAATGTGGAGGAAATCCAGCAGGAATTTGTGAACAGCTGCAGCCAGTGCAGGACAGCGGGAGAGCTTTTCGGCCAGCTGGCCCGAATCCAGGAAAGGCTGCTGTCTGAGGCCAGGGAGATGCGAAGCAGCGAGGCCGCAAGACCGATTCGCATTGCCAAACAGTATGTGATGCAGCATTTTGACGAACCCATTACCCTGGAGACCGTGTGCGAGGATATCGGTTTCAGCGTCAATTATTTCAGTATGCTGTTCAAGCGTGAGACAGGGGAAGGATTTGCTAAATACCTTACCAGGGTAAGGATTGAGGAAGCTAAGACATTGCTTCGCGAGACCAGTATTCCCATTGCAGAGATATGTGAGAAGGTGGGGTACAGTGACAGGAAGCATTTTACCCATACCTTCCACAAGGCCACGGGACTGAATCCGGTGGAATACCGGAAACTGTATGGATAAAGGGAACAGGAGGGAGGCGGGGAAATGGAACAAAACAGGTTCAGATATCTTTCGGTGCGGGTTATTGCGCTGCTTATTGCCGCCCTGTGTTTAGCGATGTTTCAGACTGCGGCCTGCCTGGTCCGGGCGTTCCGGGGAAATGCACCCTTGTGGCCCGGCGTTATGGGCGCTGCGCTGCTGCTTATTTGCATATGGGTCTTCAGTAAATGGATACTCAGGCCCTACCTCCGGTTGGAACGGACCATGCACCTGTTCCTGGAGGGATATACCACCACCGACCTGACTGACTTGTGCCAGGTGGTCCCGACTCCCATGGTGTACCGGATGCTGGAGCACATGATGAAAATTATGGATTCATCGGAACTGCTTAAGCTTAACAAGCGGCAGGCCCAGTATCTGGCGCTCCAGAATCAGATTAACCCCCATTTCCTGTACAATACCCTGGAGAGCATCCGCAGCGAGGCTTTGATTGCAGGGCTTACCAGCGTAGCGGATATGACGGAGGCCCTGGCCACATTTTTCCGCTACACCATCAGCAAGGTGGAAAACCTGGTGTCCGTGGAGGAGGAGCTGGAGAACTGCAGGACCTATTTCCGGATACAGCAGTACCGGTTCGATTCCCGTCTGAGCCTGTCCATAGAATGCGATCCGGAGGACAGGGAGGAGATATATGGCTGCCGGCTGCCGAAGCTGACCATGCAGCCTATCCTGGAGAACAGCATCATCCATGGAACGGAGTGCAAGATAGGCACAGGCCACCTGTCCATCCATCTGGAACGGAGCGGACAACGGCTGCTGATACGCATTTCTGACGACGGGGTGGGGATGGATGAGGAGGTATTGTCCAGGATGAACGATCGGCTGGGAAAGAGCGGTCAGGCATTTGCGTCCCAGGGTTCAGAGACTCGGGGCGGCATAGCCCTTATAAATGTAAACAACCGGATTCACCTGCTCTTTGGAGAGGAATACGGGCTTCATGTATTTTCCATGCCGGGAGTTGGGACAGATGTGGAAATCAATTTGCCTGCCATTACCAATGACAGGGACTTGAAGAACAAAGAGGCATTAAAATGAGGGAAGAGATACTGCGCATGGAGCGGGTGACTTACCGGGAACAGGGAGTGGCCCTGCTGGAGAATTTCAGCATGACAATCTGGGCAGGCGAGATACTGGGTCTGGTGCCGGTAAACCACCTGGGGCTGTCTGCCCTGGTTCGTCTGCTGCAGCAAAACCTTCCCCTGCATTACGGCTATGTGTATTATAAGGAAAGGCTGGTAAACGACTGGCGTTTTCCATGTACAGGTATGAACCATACCATCATGAACCAAACCGCCATAAATCAAACTGCCATGAACCGTGTCAGCGTGATTCGCAACCGGAGCTGTCTGGCGGAGGGACTGACTGTGGCCGACAATATTTTCGTGCTCCGTCCCGGATTCAGGAAGCGGCTGATGCAGCCTTATATACTGAGGGAACAGTTAAAGCCCTTCATGGAGGATATCGGAGTGGAGATTCCGGCCGACGCTTATGTGGAGGAGCTCACTAACTTTGAACGGTTTGTGGTGGAACTGTTAAAGGCAGTGGTGGCAGGCAATCATCTGGTGGTGCTGGAGGACATAAGCACCTTCATAAGCGACGCGGAGCTGGAGCAGCTGAGCGGAATCCTGCATCACTACGCGAAAAAGGGCATGTCTTTTCTCTACATAGCCGCTCATTTCGAGGAAGCGCGTCAGATATGCGGTCGGACGGCCCTTATGCTGAACGGACAGATTATAAAATGCTTCCAGGCAAAGGACAAAGCGCCGGACCCGTTTTTTCTGCACTGCACCGAGGACTTTGACCGTCATGTGCGGGAGCAGATGAACCAGAGGCCAAGGCCGGAGGAAAACCAGATTGTGTTTCAGGCAGAGGGAGAACCTGCGTTTTCAGTTGCAAGGGGAGAATGTCTGGTGATGCAGGATTTGGATAACTGCATGATTCAGGAACTGATTCCGGTCCTGTCCGGTGAAGAAAGGCATTCCGCGGGACAGATTTTAATTGACGGAACGCCTCTGGGAGGGAAAAATGACCGCCGCATCGCAGTGATCCAGGAACTGCCGGTACATTCCATGCTGTTTTCCAACCTGAGCTATCTGGATAACCTTTGTTTTACTCTGGACCACCGGGTCAGAGGCGTGTGGGGAAGCAAGCGCGTTAAGAAAAGCCTGCGTCAGGAATATGCTGAACTTTTGGGGGAGGAGGTATTTGACCTGCCTGTGGACCGTCTGACGGAATGGCAGAAATACGACCTCATATATACCCGCATTTACCTTCAGAATCCTAAAGTCGTGTTCTGTGTGCAGCCCTTTAAGAGTGCGGAGGTATCCCTGCGCATCCATATCATGGAGCTGCTGGAACGGTTTTTAAATAAGGGGATTCCTGTGGTGATTATGGCAGTGAACTTGGCAGATTCTCTGGCTCTGGCGGACCGGCTCCTGCGGGTGCGCCGGGGCGGGAAGGTACAGGAGTATCACAGGGATGAGTTCGCGGCATTGCCGGTGAATACGCCATGGCTGTATTTGTATCAGGAGAAGTACAGGGAAGAGTGGTAGGGCGGCGTGGACGGGCGGTGGGGCGTGGAAGAGTGGCAGGCGGAGCGGTTGAAATGAATGAAACAGGTGAACTAAATGAAACAGGCCGGATTATATACTGTACTGCATTTGGGCAGGTAACAGTTTATAAGCCGGCTGTTTATAGTTAGTGGGAATTAAAGTGCACTGCGTGAGTAAAGCGGAGGCTATTTCGCTGCCTGCTCAGAAAACTGTGTGGTAACAAGGTCCTCATAGGGAACCCGTGCCGACAGTTCACCTGCCTCTTCCAGGATGTTTTCCAGAAGCTCAAAGCTTTCTTTCTCGAATACGGTGTCATCCTTCCAGGTATCCTGGTCCTTATAACGGCCTACGATGACAGCGAGTTTATCCACCGGTGTTTCCTTGAACTGGGGCTGGATGGTTTTGGCAATTTCTTCGGCGGAATGGGAGTTTACGTAGTCCATGCCCTTCTGGATGGCATTGGTAAACTTCTGAATGATTTCCGGGTTTTGCTCCACATAGCTCTTCCTGGCACAGTAAGCAGTGTAAGGGACATATCCGGATTCTGTTCCAAGAGAGGCTACCACGTACCCGCTGCCTTCGCTCTCCAGAGTGGTTGCAAAAGGTTCAAATTCCACGGTATAGTCCGCGTCATCGCTGGTAAAGGCGGCTGCGGTCAGCCCGAAATTGATGCTCTGGTCAATGGAAAGGTCTGTCTTTGGGTCCATGCCGTGTTTCTTTAGGATATACTCGAAGACCATCTGAGGCATGCCGCCTGCGCGTCCGCCGAGGACCTTCCTGCCCTTCAGGTTTTCCCATTTAAAATTGTCCTCAGGCTGACGTCCCACCAGGAAGTTGCCTGCCCGCTGTGTCAGCTGGGCGAAGTTCACAGCATAGTCCTGAGAACCCTCCTGGTATACGTAGATGCTGGCCTCGGAACCCATAAAACCGATTTGGGCGTCGCCGGAGATAAGGGCGGTCATTACCTTATCAGCACCAGCTCCGTTTACAAGGGTCAGGTCGATGCCCTCGTCCTCAAAATATCCCAGCTCAATGGCTGCGTATTGGGGGGCGTAGAAGATGGAATGGGCCACTTCGTTGAGGACCAACGGGGTGTTGCCGGAGGATGCACTGCCGGATGATTTTGAACAGCCGGTTAGGGCAGCTGCGGTCAGGGCTGCTGCCAGAAGAATGCTAATTGCTTTTTTCATCAATATGCTCCTTATATGATTTGGTATAGTATAGTCTATTAGGTCTGGGGGGAATCGGTGAATAAAACATGGGGAACCGAGGAATAAAATGGCTGATGGAAGCCGTGTTTTATACCGGCGTGATATTGAGTGGTCTTATAGAGAGTCTGATTTTATGGAGACCAATCTGATAGTACCTGGTTATGTATTTATTGACAAAACAGTTTTAATTGCCTGTGATGCCAAAGAATGATATGATTGACAGTAGTCGTGATAAAAATGGGTAGCAGTCTTAATGAGAGTATAATATGCTATTTTCCATATCTGCCTAAGGAGAATGGAAACACATCGGAGATTGACCTTCTGCTTTTTGTAAATATATATATGTATTTGAGCAGGAATTACAGCGGCTGGATTTTTAAGAAAGGAAGCATTTGTATCCATGAATGATTCATTACAATACTATAACCAACATGCAAAAGAATTTTTTGACAGCACAAGGGACGTGAAGTTTAAGGATATGCAGGAGCGCTTCCTGAAATATCTGCAACCGGGAGACAGAATCCTGGACTTCGGATGCGGTTCCGGCAGAGATACCAGGTATTTCATGGACAGGGGATTTGAGACAGATGCCATAGATGGTTCTGAAGAGCTGGTCAGGATTGCGTCTGAATATACAGGCATTGAAGTAAGGCAGATGTATTTTCAGAATTTAGATGAAAAAGAGGCTTATGATGGAATCTGGGCATGTTCTTCCATACTGCATCTGTCCTATGGGGAGCTGGAGGATGTTTTTGTCAAAATGGCTCGTGCGTTGAATCACCATGGAATCCTGTATACCTCCTTTAAATATGGAACGGCAGAGGGTGAGCCAAGTGGCCGCTATTTTACGGATATGACGGAAAGAAAGATGGATAAACTGTTAAAAGATGTAAATACATTTGACATCATGGAGATGTGGGTAACGGACGATGTCCGCCCGGGGAGAGCAGAAGAAAAATGGCTGAACATGATATTGAGGAAAAAATAGAATCGTTGAAACAAATACAAAGGGATATCGGGCCCTGTGAGGTCATTACCGGGGGCAGAGATAAGAATCGTTTTTTGCTGTATCAGTTAGAGCTCAGTATGCTCAGGGCTGTACAGATTGATATGATTGTGTCATTCCTCATGGAGTCAGGAGTACGTATGATTCTGGATGATTTGGAACAGGCACTGAAACGCGGAGTGAAAATCAGAATCCTGACCGGAAATTATCTGGGGATCACACAGCCGGAGGCATTGTGCCTTATAAAGGACCGGCTGGGGGACCGGGTGGACCTTCGGTTTTACAATGAAAAGGAACGGTCCTTTCACCCCAAAGCCTACATATTCCGAAGAAAGGATTTAGGGGAAATATACATTGGTTCATCCAATGTATCACGCAGCGCCCTTACATCCGGTATAGAATGGAACTATCATTTTGATGAAAGGCGGGACAGCCGGAATTTTCATCAGTTTTGCGGCACTTTTGAGGATCTGTTTTATAACCACTCCATCGTCATAAATGATGAGGTTCTGAAACAATATTCCAAAGAATGGAAAAGACCGGCGGTTATCCGGGATATGGAACGGTATGACAGCCTTGACGACGAGACGGACGGGGAAGTGGTATTTCAGCCAAGAGGAGCACAGATAGAAGCTCTGTACGCGCTGAAAAACAGCCGATTGGAAGGATCGGAGAAGGCATTGATCTGCGCCGCCACAGGTATTGGAAAAACATATCTGGCTGCGTTTGATTCTCAGCCTTATGAAAGAGTCCTGTTTGTGGCCCACCGGGAAGAAATACTGAAGCAGGCAGCAGAAAGCTTCAGGAATGTGAGACATTCCGATGATTATGGCTTTTTTTATGGTAAAGAGAAAACAAGGGATAAATCCGTGATTTTCGCTTCTGTTTCCAGTTTGGGTAAAACAGATTATCTCAATGAATCATACTTTGCCAGGGATTATTTTGATTATATTGTTATTGACGAATTCCATCATGCTGTTACAGACCAGTATAAAAAAATCATGGAATATTTTAAGCCCCGGTTCCTGTTAGGGCTGACAGCCACACCGGAAAGAATGGATGGAAGAAATATATACGCGCTATGCGATTATAACGTACCTTATGAGATTGGCCTGAAAGATGCCATTAACAAAGGTATGCTGGTACCATTTCATTATTATGGAATTCTGGATGAGACAGTGGACTATTCCAAGATTCGCATTGTAAAAGGAAAATACGATGAGGAAGAACTGACAAAGGAATTCATAAAGGGCAGGCAGTACGAACTGATTTATAAATACTATATGAAATACCGCTCAAAAAGGGCGTTGGGATTTTGCTGTTCACGCACACATGCGGAGCAGATGGCAAAGGAATTCTGCCGTCGCAATATTCCGGCGGCAGCTGTATACAGCGATTCAGACGGCGAGTATGCTGTTGAGAGAAGTGAAGCGATAGAGAAGCTTAAGCGTGGTGAGTTAAAGGTTATTTTTTCTGTGGATATGTTCAATGAAGGGTTAGATATCAGCGAAATTGATATGGTTATGTTTTTGAGACCCACAGAATCCCCGGTGGTATTTCTCCAGCAGCTTGGGCGGGGGCTGCGTAAAAGCAGGGAT